>Ga0137363_10002384_pt1 | contig 11139 bp, 9 predicted proteins | sample MadtaG_FD_104800 | JGI IMG/M metagenome (GOLD analysis project Ga0137363, IMG submission 104800) | Vadose zone soil microbial communities from Angelo Coast Range Reserve, California, USA - Mad1_115_16 metaG | ecosystem: Environmental > Terrestrial > Soil > Vadose zone | place: USA: California...
AACTTGCAAAAACGTGGTGGTGCTCGCGCAGGGAGTCGAACCCTGAACCTTGGGATTAAGAGACTCCCGACAGATCGTCTCAGGACGTCCCAGGGAGGATCAGGGAGTCTCACCAGTATTCGAAGCTATGACGCAGTCGTCTCAGGACGTCTCAGGCAGTGTCAGGGCGTCTCAGGGTTAAGCTGTCAACAAGCTGTCAACCGCCTCGAGAAAGGATGTACGCGGCGGCAAAGTAATCGCGACCGGGATCGGTTCGTTTGACCTTCCGAAACGCACCAGGCGCCGGTCGTGAATTTGCAAAGTCCCTGCGGTACTGTCATGGCGGCATGGCACGACTGCCCGAAGGGACGATCACCTTCATGCTCACCGACCTGCAAGGGTCAACGCAGGCCTGGGAGAAGAAGCCGAAGGCGATGCGCAACGCCATGGCGCGCCATGACGCAATCCTGGCCGGCACCATCAGCTATCACGAGGGTCAACGGGTAGAGGCCGGACGCGAAGGGGACAGTGTCCTGGCGGTGTTCAGGACAGCTGCGACGGCGGCGGCATGCGCACTCGATATCCAGAGGAACTTCGCCACAGAATCCTGGCCCGAAGGTCTGGAGTTAAGGGTGCGGGTTGCACTGCATACGGGAGAGGCACAACTCCGAGAAGGCCACTACTTTGGTGCGGCGCTGAACCGCTGCGCAAGACTGCTGGCAACCTGTCATCCAGGCCAGATCCTGTTGACCAAGGCGACCGAGGCAATGCTGGCTGACGAGGTACCGCAGCAAGCCGCGCTTCAAGACCTCGGATTACATCGCCTCAAAGACCTCTCTCGACCGGAGCAGGTATTCCAACTCAACGATCTAGGGCGTCCGATCGAGTTCCCTCCCATCCACTCGCTGCCGGCGCAGCCGACTAACATGCCGCACTACCTGACCACCTTCGTCGGGAGAAGCGCGGAACTTTCAGCCCTGCGGTCCCTGCTCCCCCAATCGCGCATGGTCACTCTTACCGGAGCGGGGGGCTCCGGCAAGACCAGGCTTGCAGCCGAGCTTGGGCAGGCTTGTCTTCAGCTGTGGCCGGGAGGTGTCTGGTGGGTGGACCTGGCACCGGTCGACAACGGCCTCCAGGTGGCCGAGGCAGTGGTCACCGCGCTCAAACTCCCTGGTCAAGGGCCCGCGCTGGAGGTGGCCATTCTATGGCTGGCCGGCCGGAGAGCCATCCTCGTACTCGACAATTGCGAGCACCTGGTCGCAGCTTGCGCCGAGTTCTGCCAGGCGGCGCTCGAGCACTGCCCCGAGCTCACCATCATCGCCACCAGCCGAGAAGCCCTGGGGGTGCCCGGCGAAGTTCGTCGGCCGGTTTCGTCGATGCGCGCAACCGACGCAGTGCAGCTGTTTGAGGCTCGGGCACGACTGGTCATGCCTGACTTCAAGGCCGCATCGTCCAGCCTTGAGACTGTCATGCAAATCTGCGAGCGCCTCGATGGCATGCCGCTCGCCATCGAGCTCGCGGCTGCCCGCCTGGGCATGCTGACTGAGGGCGAGATCCTAGACCAGCTCTCCGACCGTTTCCGTCTGCTGACTGGCGGCAGTCGGACCGCCCCCGCGCGGCAGCAGACGATGGCCGCGACTATCGACTGGAGCTATCGCCTGCTCACCGAAGACGAGGCCCTGCTGTTCCGCCGCCTGTCGGTATTTCGGGGCGGCTTCACTTTGGAGAGCGCCCAGGCTGTTTGCGCTGAAGCGATTGCCGGTAACGTGCTCGATCTCATCGCCGGTCTTGTCCTGAAATCGATGGTGGTGGCCGAACGGGCGCAGGACGTACGAAGCCGCTACCGACTCCTGGAGTCCCAGCTCGCCTATGCCGAAGAACGGTTGCGGGAGAAGGGTGAGCTCGAGTTGACGCGGCGTCGCCACTATGAGTACTTCCGCGACAGCCTCTCGGCCAATACGGTTTGGCAGGTGGGTCCGCGCAAGGCGGACAGCAGCCCGACAGCCGGTATGGTCGGGTTGGACTGGAAGGCTGAGGAGTCGGGCAACCTATGGACCGCCCTGGGGTGGGCACGAAACAATGCCGACGACCTGGGGCTCAGTCTCGCCGTGGGCTTGGAGTACAGGGACCTCACGCACGCAAGGAGCGTGTTTGCGGATCTGCTGATGCACTCTCCGGCGCAGGGCGTGCTTCGCGTCAAAGGTCTCTCCCACGCCGCCTTCTTTGCGTGGGCACAAGGCGACTATGAGGCCGCTTTTGAAGCGGCTGAACGCAGCGTCGCGGTGGCGCGCGACGTGGGAGATGCCGACTGGTTAGCTTTTGCACTGACCCAGTTGGGAACCGGGCACCGTATCCGCGGGGAGCTTGCAGCTGCGGCCGAGATCTACGTGGAGGCGACGGCTCTTCTCAAAGATTCCACCAACCGAGGCCAACTTGCCATCATCAGGAACCAAGTCGGACTCATGGCAATTCATAAGGCTGATTACGTTGGCGCTTTTGACATCCTCACCGAGTGTGTAGCAATCGCAAGGGCGGACGGTGACGTCATCGCCATCGCCAACTATCTCGATAGCCTCGCTCGTGCTCAGCTGGGTTTGAACGACCATCAGGCAGCCGCCGCCAGCTGGAAGGAAGCCCTCTCAATCTACCGCCGTGTCAACGACAACTTCGGAACAGTCGGCTGCCTTGATGGCCTGTCATGTGCCGTCAGCGCCGGTGGAGATGACCAGCGAGCACTGCGACTGGCTGCGGCTGCCAATCACATGTCGACCGACCTGTCGTTGCGATCCGACGATTGGCTGGTCAGCTGCGCGGAGGAGTCGCAGCGCCAATCCCGATCGAGACTTGAGACGCGCAAGGGTGAACAGGCCTGGAACCAAGGGTGGGCAATGACCGTTGATCAGGCGCTTGACTATGCCCTTGGTGGAGGTGAGCCCGACACCCTGAGCGAGGCCAGCGCGCTGAGCCGGCGAGAGCGAGAGGTCGCGACTCTAGTCGCCACCGGCCTGACTAACCGCCAAATCGCCAAGCGCCTATTCATCGCCGAGCGAACTGCCGAGGGACACGTCGAGCGGATCAGGAACAAGCTGGATGTTCGTTCTCGAACTGAAGTCGCCACGTGGGCCGTCGAGCACGGGCTAATGGCAGCACCGATAAAGCAGAGAGCGACGCGCCCGGAGCCCCCCTCTACTCAATCACGCCAACCAAGCTAAGGCGGAGGTCCTCCTAGACTGCTCCCTGGTTCTCGGAACGATGCGCCGGTTGACGACGCGTCGTTCGATGCTGAACCGTCCGACGCCACGGACTGACCCGCCACGATGTGCGCGCTCGGAGCTGCGACCGGAAGGCTCAATGTTTTGACGAGATAGCCTCCCGTAGCCCCAACCATGAACACCGCCACGATGGCGGCAATGATCGCCACTCTGTTCAAGATCGCCGATCGCCAACACGCTGTCCTCACGTCCATCGTTGACCACCTTCCGGTTTATTCAGCTCGCTCATCGCGAGCAGTGAGGTCAAACCTAGGAATCGCAAGACACGGTCATAAGGCGGAAAACACCTGAACCCGCCAGGTCACTACCTGAATTCGGCTACCCGTTTTCCGGTAGGCGTCGACCTGACCGGCAAAATCGCACGTTGGCAGGGCCGAGCCTACACAACATGTTGGTGCTCGTCTGAAACTTGATGGTGCTCGCGCAGGGAGTCGAACCCTGAACCTTGGGATTAAGAGTCTCTCGACATACCGTCTCAGGGAGTTTCAGCGAGGATCAGCGCGTCTCACTCGAGCTCGAATTTATGACGCAACCGTCTCAGGGAGTCTCAGCGAGGATCAGGGAGTCTCCCGGTCAAGGTGTCTAATAGGGTGCGAAGACGTCGTGGCTGCTCCCAATGGCGGCGGGACTCCACACCGTCGGCTCGATCAGCCCCGATCGATGATCATCGACGCGAGGATGGCCTTTAGCTCTGCGAGGTCCGCCTGAGAGGTGGCTGGCATGTGCGAAGCGTCGATCACTAGCGGCCGGCGATCGACATCGACCATGTACACAGAGTCGAGCTGGCCGCCGGCGTTATGGGAGTTCGCACCATTGCTATGCCACTCGGTCCAGCTTCGGAACTCCCCCTTGTCACAGGTGGAGATGTCCAGCGCGGCCGGCACTGAGAGATCGATCCGCAGGGCAAGCACGCTCCCCCTTTGTCCGGCCCACAAATCCGTCAGCTTCACTGGGGTCAGCGCACGCGGGAGGGGACCCCGAAAGGCCTGGTTGGCCAGCCCCCCGTCATAGGGCGCCAGCACAATCGCACCATTTGCAGCATGGGAATGGTTGGCGAGATCGAGCGGGCTCAGCGCGCTTCCCTGCCAGTCACAGGGGTCGGCGTACACCTGATCCACGGTCCAGGCGCTGAACGCAACCTCGCCAGGCTGATTCAGGTGCTTGTACACGAGCCCTTTGCTGCTGGCCCATCCAGGTGGCAGCGTGAAATAGATCCCCGCGTAAGCGGAACATCCTCCTGCGCAGGAAGGATCTGGATTGGCCAGGAAATAGGTCCCGGGAGCGAGGGCGCCCGACTTCGGGAGGGGAACCGGAATACCCGTAACGACCGGATTCGCCAGAACGACCTGCCTCGAGTGGAGTGACCGCGCGGTGAGCAGAAGCGTGGCCACAATCGCGACAGCGAGCAGCGCCGCCACCAGGGCGGCCATCTTGACCCTGGTAAGCGTGCTCATTCGCGACTCCTCATGCGGTTGTTGACGGTGGCAACGACGAAATCGCCTTCATAGCGATATACGGTCAGTTGCCTCAATTTGCCCCACCTGATTTCGGCCAAGAGATTTGGGGCACATCTGCCCGCAACGCCCTCTAGGTCGAGTGCGGTGGGCTAAGTGACGTCGTTTGGGCTTCCGACTGGTTGTCGGTCATCGAGTTAGCGAGCGGCGTCCCCATCGAAGAGCGCGCCGCCGCCCAACAGCCGTCAGATGCCCGGGCAAGTACCCGGGTCTGGCACGTCGATCCTCGCGGAGCCACCCTGAGGTACACGCGGGAAAGTGACGATGAGTACGTATGGGGTCGTGCCGGTATTGACCACGTCATCCACTTCGCCAGGTCGCTCGATAAACGCCTGCCCTGCGGTGTAGTTGGTGGTCTCGCACTGGCTGCCGACCGATCGGTGCACGGTGAGTTCGCCCTGCTCCACGACCACGATTGCACCCCCTGGATGCGCGTGCCAGCCAGAGGAGCCGCCGGGGATGACCGTGATCTGCGTCACGACTACGTCCGTTCCCTCTTTGAACGCGATGGTCCCAACCGACAGGTCGGTGCCACGCGCCAAGGTGACGTTTGTCAGACCCGACGGTGGCGTGGCCGCCCCCCGGCACAGCGTTGACTGCGACGAGCAGCCCCCGCCAATCCCAACGTCATCAATGCCAGCCGAAAAACCCGTCTCGTAAGTGTGTCCATTCGCGACTCCTTATATGGCTGTTGCCGGTGTCAACGAAGAGATCGCCTTCACAGCCATATACGGTCAGTTGCCACTGTTTGCTCCAGATGATTTCCGGCCAAGAAATTTGGGGCACATCGGCCCGCGACGCCCTATATAGGTCGAGTGCGATGGTCCAAGTGATGTTCGTCCAGACCGACACCGAATTGATCCTGGCTGCCAGGGAGGGCGACGGTTCAGCCTTTGCCGAGCTCATTCGTCCCCAGTACAGGGTGGCGTTCCGCGTGGCCTTTGGACTACTCCACAACGCCGACGAAGCGGAGGACGCCGTTCAGGAAGCAGCTTTCAAAGCGTGGAGAAGGCTTGGCAACCTTCGCGAGGGCGCCAGCCTACGGCCATGGTTCCTAGCCATCGTGGCCAATCAATGCCGGACCGTGAGCAGAAGCAGGTGGTGGTCTGTGGTCAAGGCCGAATCGTTTGAGGGTGAGGGACAGTCGGTTGACGTCGCAGCTGCAGTCGACCTTCGCCGAGCCCTCCTCAGGTTAGGCCACGACGAACGACTGATTGTGGTCCTTCGCTACTACCTCGACATGCCATTTGAGGAGATCGCGACAACGCTTGGTATCTCCACCAAGGCGGCCAGGACTCGCGTCGAACGAGCAGTCCGTCGCCTCCGTCCAATCATTCAGATCCAGGGGGCGGCATTCTGATGGAAGAACGGACTCTGTTTGATCGAATCCACGAAGCACTCGATGTCGAACCGCGACCGGGTGCTTACGAGCGACTGCGGACCGCTCTCGCCAGCAAGCGAGTCAAGCCGCAGAGATGGCCGGCGTTTCCGATGAGGTCGCCAAAGTTGCGACTCCGACTGGCCGCCGTTATGACTGTCGTGGTGCTGGCGATTGCGGCAGCCGCCGCCTTCCTGGTCACACACCCTGTGGCAGACCGTGAGACTCCTGCCGACTCGGAGCGCGCGATCGCCGCGTACAAACTGATGCTGTACGACGACTACATCAAGATCCCAGATCCAGCCATCGAGTCGGTGTGCTTCGGCAACCAGTTTGCAGCCTGCGATGCCGACGTGAGCGTCCGCATACCTGTCGTGAACCAAATCCAAAATGATCTCAATCGGCTCGAACCACCCGCCAGGTTCGCCGTTGCAGTCGGTCAAATGCGTCGCCACAATGCACTACAACTCACGCGCCTCAATGCTGTGCTTGCTGCCAGCCGGGCGCAGGACGCTGCGGGCATGGATCGCTCGGTTGCGGCCGTCGTCAGCGGGCGTCCATGGATGGACGCGATGTTTACCGGCGTCCTGAGTTCGCAACAGGGGACCGTGGCAACGTACCTCGGCTCTGTGCGCAACGAAAAACGAAATCTTGATCTATGCGTGGAGTGCCAAGACCTGGCCGGGCAGAACCAGATCACTTGCACTGGGAGTCAGGCAACCAGCTGCCAGGCCTTGCTCCAAGGCACCGCAGCGCAGGTTGGGAGCTTCCAGAGAGCTGTAGTCCTGGTCGCTGCCCCGAGCTCCATGGCCACCAGGGACAACCGTCTGCAGGTTGATTTGGCAACGGCCGACACGGCTCTAGTCACGATGGCCGAGGCACTGTCAGCAGGTGATCAAGCCGGATTCAATGCCGGTCGAGCATCGCTTCAGCAGGCCATGGCTGCGGTCAACGTGGACGCCGCGGACATCTTGAACGGTTAGGGCGGCTGGTTGGATGGGGAGGGAATTTCTGTCTGTGGTTGTCGTCGTCGGGCTGTTGGCGGGCGCCTGCGGCTCCTCGTCGTCGCCGGTCGCCCAGACCTACAGCCTTGGCCACTTTCCGAATGTGCCAACGGGTTCTTTCTCCCAATCCACGAGGGGTGCACTGCAGGCCGTCCTTGACGCTGCAATCGATCCTGGAGGGCTGCCTGGCATCACGGCGACCGTATTGGCTGCCGATGGCGAAGCATGGTCCGGGGCGGCCGGTACCGCCGACGGAGTGCATCCGGTCGAGGTGCGTTCACAGTTTTCCATCGCTAGCCTCACCAAGACGGTGATCGCAGCCGAAGTCATGCGCCTTTCCGAAAAAGGGTTGCTGCGTTTAATCGACCCAGTTTCGGAACATCTCCCGTCGAACGTCCACTTCGACACCAATGGGGCCACCGTCGAAAACCTGCTCCATATGGAGAGCGGCATCCCCGACCCGACATGGTTTGGTCCCAGTGGCGCGAAGGCAGATCCGCTACGCGCGTGGACACCCCAGGAGGTCCTGGCCACCGTTCCTGCCAACCGTTCGAAACCAGGCGACCACTTTGTCTACGAGGACGCCAACTACATGCTGCTTGGTTTGGTAATCGAGGCAACGACCGGAACGAGCGTGGCCGGTGCACTGCGCTCAGACGTCCTTGCCGATCCACGCCTCGGCTCGATGGTTTATCAGCCTGCGGAGCGTCCGAAGGGTCCGCTCGCGCTTCCGTTCCTCGGAGGGCAGGTTCGGCCTAACATCCTCGAAGTTGGCGGGGGCTATCTACCTACCAAGGCGGAAGCCAGTTACGCGAATGGGTCCGGGTGCATGGCAAGCGATTCGGGGGCGCTAGCTCTCTGGGGATATCTGCTGTTCGGCGGCCAGCTCCTCTCTGAAAAGTCTCTGCTGGCAATGACCGACTTCGGGAACGGTTTCTACGGGCTTGGCGTGTTCAACCAGACCAAGGACGGCGCATGGCGCGGAGCGGGCCAAGCGATCGGCAACGGAGGATGGGAAGACGGCGGTTACTCGTCGGTTCTGGCTGTCCTACCGAGCGAAGGGATCGTCATCTCCGTCATGACCAACCATGCCGGCGACCCCAAGGCCTTGGTGTTCCCCACCGCTGAGGCGCTAGCTTCGTCTCTGTGATGCGGAGCAAGGACCGCTAAGCAGCGGTACTGGCTAGAAGCCGGCGACTGGGACGCGTCCACCGTTGCGGTCGCGTACTTGATTTGGGGCGCCGTCTCAACCACATGAGGTGCTCGCGCATGCTTGGGACCGGCGCTGATCTCTCCAGATTGATAGTCGACGCCGAAGCCGGCATCTTGCTTCGTAGCCAAGCGGAGTTCGAGGGACACGTCTTAGGCACTATTCAGGTTGACGACATTGCGTCAATGACGGATTCGGCGCAGGCGTGTTCGATCAAGCAGCAGCCAACCTCGAGCAGTGACAGCGTTCTCCCGCATGAGATCCCGCGAAAAGGCACCTGGTGTGCGGCGGACAAAGTAGCGACACGGTCCGCATGAGGCCGGGGGATTTCACGTCCCCCGATGGGCGATTTTTGTCGATCACTTGAGATCAAATTGGACCCGTGCGGCTGCGATTGGGGCTCGCATTCTCAACCGCCAAGGTGTCAAACAAGGTGTCAGACGTCGGTTGAGCCTGGACCTCTTGCCAGCACTTGAGACTCCCTGCACCACAGAGAGACTCTCTGAGACTCTGTGACACTACATGCTGGTGCTCGCGCAGGGAGTCGAACCCTGAACCTTGGGATTAAGAGTCCCCTGCTCTGCCAGTTGAGCTACGCGAGCGTGACCAAAAGCCGAGAAACGATTCTAAGGTTCCAAGGGACTTAACACGCTGGGTTCCTAATTGCATCTGATCCACCTAGCGTGCCCTTCATGCCGGCCCGCGTTCCGTTGGATGTCGACCTCGAGGACAAGCTCATCTACGGCTTGACGCCGATGCGTCTCGCATACCTTGTGGTGTCTCTGCTCGCGGGGTTTGCGCTCTGGTCATCGCCATGGTCTCCACAACCGATCCGGGCCGCGGCGTCTATGGGTGTCATTGCGCTGGGAGTTGTGATGGCTTGGGGTCGGTGGCGCGCGCGAGCAACCGACCGCTGGCTGTCGGACATCGCGATTTTCACCGCGAGACGCTACCGATTCGAGTGGACTCTTTCGAAACGACGGCGAGAACCGAAATCAAGCAGTTGAACGTTGGTCCAATTCGACTTGCCACGCGCGGCCCGTCGCTGCTGTGGCACGGAGCCAATGGCGTCGTGCAGATGGCCACTCACCCACTTGGTTTCGACGGTGCATCAGATGCGGATCAAATGCGGTGGCTCCACGGCTTTAGGCGACTGCTCGACGGCCTCGACGCGCCGTTGCAGGTCGTGATCGAGACCGAGCCGGGATCAGGCGGGGACGACACAATCGCGCTGCCCACACCGCGCGACTTCGACGACATGAGGGGTGCTGATCTGCGGTTCGTCGAGCTGATGTCGCGATCACCCTCGGCCCACCGCAGGCTGACTTCATTGGTCACACCGACATCAAATGCGCAACGTCTCGAAGGTGCGCTCCGCGAGATGGGTATCGGTTTTTCCAGCGCGACACCAGTACACGGCCCGACGTTCGGACTGGAACGTCCTCACGAATTCTCATTCCACGCGGGGTGGAGCCGGTCCTGGTACCTCGAGCGCATGCCCGGGACCGAGCTCGAAGCCGGCTGGCTCTATCGGTTGATCCCTTCCGGCTTGAAGACGCGCCTCTCGTGGCATGCCGATCCGCTGCCGGTGGCGTGGATCGTCGATTACCTGCAACGCCAGCTCACCAACATGCGAGTCTCGCGAATGCAGGAGCTCAGCGCGGGGACAAACGATCCGATGCTTGCCGGAGCTCTGCCCAACACGGAAGATCTGCAGCGACGCCTGGCCTCAAGCCAGGAGAAGGCGTTTCACGTCTCCGTCTACATCACCTTGGTCGCGGCCACGAAGCAGGCCCTTGAGGAGGGTTCGGAAGAAATTCGCTCCGCGGCTCGCGCCGCACTTTGTGAGCTCCAGCCGTCCACGTTCCGGATGCTCGACGGCCACCTCGCGACCCTTCCTGCGTGCGCCGACCGTCTGGCCCGCAAACGTGTCCTCGACACCAGCGCGCTGGCAACGCTCTTCCCTTGGTGTGGTGCGGAGATTCAGCAACCAGGTGGTCTCGTCGTCGGCAGCGGCTACGCGAGCGGTGGACCCGTCCTTGTCGACCCTTTCGACCAGACACGGTATGCCAACGCCAACATCGGCGTGTTCGGCTATTCCGGCGCGGGAAAGACCTACCTGCTTTCGACGCTCCTGATGGGATCACTTGGCCGCGGCATTCAGGTGTATGTGATCGATCCCGAGCACGAATATGGCAACCTCGCGCGCCACCTCGGCGGCATCGATGTGCAGCTGGCACTGGGCTCGGGCCACTCTCTCAACGTGCTCGAACTTCGACCGTCGGAGCGCCGAGACGAGTCGTGGCTGGGCGCTGCGACAGCGGATGCGGTCGACCTCTGCGCGACCATATGCGGCGGACTCGATGAGGCCGAGCGGGCGGTGGTCGAGGCCGCTGTTCGCGCTGCCTACCACGCTGCAGAGCAGCCGGTGCTGAGCGACGTCGCGATGTTACTTCCGAACGATTCTCGGGCCTTCGCGATCCTCCAACGCTGGGTAAACGGAAGCCTCGGTCAGATGTTCAGCGCACCGACAAACATCGACCTCGAAGCTCCTATCGTCGTGTTCGGCATGCGGGAGCTGCGCGACGAGCTGATCCCGCCGGTCCACTTCCTACTGGCGGAAGCCCTGTGGACCCGAATCAAGCGCAAGGACCGTCGGCGAATGCTCGTCGTCGACGAGCTGGGCCTTCTGTTTGAGGACCCGACCATCCGGCGCTTCGTGGTGAACCTCGCGCGGAGGATTCGCAAATACGACGGGTCACTGGTGTTCGCAACTCAGAAT
>Ga0137363_10002387_pt1 | contig 11136 bp, 9 predicted proteins | sample MadtaG_FD_104800 | JGI IMG/M metagenome (GOLD analysis project Ga0137363, IMG submission 104800) | Vadose zone soil microbial communities from Angelo Coast Range Reserve, California, USA - Mad1_115_16 metaG | ecosystem: Environmental > Terrestrial > Soil > Vadose zone | place: USA: California...
ACCGAACCTCCGATGCGCGTCAAGTCGACCGTGAAGAGCCTCTGCCTTCTAGAACCGATAATCCATAAACGAAGAAACTGTTCGCCGTTTTGTTCCGGCTCAAGTGTCACTGGTCCTATGCCAAAAATTGTGGCGACTTCTTGAACGCGTTCTTCCATTGCGCTTTGCAACTCCCCGGAACTAGGGAGCGAATCGACCCGAGCAAGCAGGTCGAGATCCTTCGATAGCCGTGGACTGTTGTGAAAAAGCACGAGCGTCGCACCTCCGAACAACACAAAGTGTTCGGGCAAGGCTGCGAAGAGCGCGATTGCTGCTTCCTCCATAAGCACCAATATCTGAGCCTGCTCCAGGCTGAAGTCACGCTTCAAATATTTTGCAAGCCTCTCCTCAATATTCATTTGCATAATCTACCATAAATGGTTGATTTCACAAACATAATAAGCCTCGTTTTCAAAAACAGTCCTATGTGATTGATATTGAAAATTAAAAGTAGGCGTCAGTATTGGATGGTGAAGGATTTCGGAGAGTTACCATCGGGGAAAGCGGCAGACGCTGACGTCGAACCGTGGGGCGCGGGGTATGCTAAGTCGTTGGGAACACTGAAAACGAGCCTTCCACCTCCCTCTGTCGTGGCAAGAGACGAGGTCCCCGACCATCTCCTAGAACCGGACTTGCATAAGACTTCTCGAGAACCGACTAGATTCCGTTGTTGGGTAGTTACGTGAGACGTGGAACTGGCAACGCCCTCCGGTCCTTGCCGGGTTCGTTGACTAGTAGCTTTGCCGACGCCTAACATGGCGGAGCGGAGCAATATCCCGCGGCGAAGGCAGGCATGCCATGGAATACAGAAATTCTCCTATGCCAGCACGCATCTTCAGGATCACTTCCTACCTGATTCGAATTCTACTTCAGGCCATGATTGTTTTGCCCGTAGCCGCGCAGACGCGCGTTGCCCTTCAACCCTTTGCGCAGCAGGTGCGTCAAGTGGAAATGAGCCTTGCTTATCTCGGGCAGCCCCTCGCACAGAATGACGGGGAGGCCATCAATCAGGCTATCGGCAATGCAAGCGAGGCTGCCGCAATTGATCGCCTGGAGCAGATCCTTGACAAGTACACCCTGGCGATCGTGGACATCAATGCCGAGGGGCGCGTCAAAGTGCTGCCGGGCCCGGCGAAGCCCGGACTGGTGGAAGCTGGGACGCGCATCTTCCTGGTGAAAGTCATCAACAAGGCTGGAGTAACGGCTCCGCTCATCGCGGAAAGCCCAAATGCACTTCCTGTGTTTGCCCAATCGGATTCCAGCCCAGAACCGCCAAAGAAAATCTCTGCTGCCGATGCCCGAGACAGGTGGATGGGCCTGGAGCTCTACGACAAAGATCCGATGTCCTCGCGACTCTCAGGTCTGCCGCTCGAATATCGAATCCTCCAAATCTACAGCCGCGAACAAGGCCAACGCTCAGCCGCGATCAGTTTCAACGTCGGGCAGGGAACGCAAGACATTGGGTTTCGCAATGAGATCGTGCTCGTCTTCACAGCGCTACCCGCCCGCGCATTGCGGCTGCGGGTCCGCGACGAGAACGGGGCACCGTCGATGGCAGCCTTCACGATCCGCGACGCATTGGGCCGACTGTACCCCAATCCCGCAAAGCGTCTGGCACCCGACCTGTTTTTCCAGCCGCAGGTCTATCGTGAGAACGGCGACACAATTCTCGTGCCCGCGGGTTCCTATACCGTGACCTCATCAATGGGACCTGAATATTACCCGCAAACCAAACAAGTCGAGATAACCGCAACGGGCGCAAACGAAGTTTCATTCGCCATGCAGCGCTGGATCGATCCCGCGAAATACCGCTGGTATTCCGGCGACCATCACGTGCATGCCGCCGGCTGTTCGCACTACCAGAATCCCACGGAAGGCGTGCAACCGGATGACATGATGCGCCAAATCCTGGGCGAGAAATTGAATGTCGGCGCAGTTCTGACCTGGGGACCCTGTTACTACTACCAGAAGCAGTTTTTCAGCGGCAAGGATCATCCCCTCTCGAAGCCGGATGGGCTGATGCATTACGACCTGGAGGTTTCCGGGTTCCCATCGAGCCACGCCGGACATTTGGTATTACTCGGGTTAACGAATCAGGATTATCCGCATTGCCTACGGATCGAGCAGTGGCCCACCTGGGATCTCCCCGTTTTGCGATGGGCGAAATCGCAGGGAGCTTCGGCGGGCTTTGCGCACTCTGGCTGGGGACTTGCGGTGAAGTCGCGCGAACTTCCAAATTACGAAATTCCGGGCTTTGATTCCATTGGGGCTAATGAATACATCGTGGACGTGACGCATCCCGACGCGGTCGATTTCATTTCTACCATGGACACACCTTACCTCTGGGAACTCAACATTTGGTATCACACGCTGAATGTCGGGTTCCGCACGCGTATCTCTGGAGAGACAGACTTCCCTTGCATCACAGACGCCCGCGTGGGGCAGGGGCGTGTCTATGCCAAGATTGACCGGTCGCTCAGTTACAGCGGCTGGGTAGAGGCGCTGCGCGCCGGCCGAAGCTACGTGTCCGATGGCCGGAGCCATCTGATGGACTTCAGCGTGAACAATATTGACGTGGGAACGAATGCGAGCGAGGTTAGGCTGACGGGAAGAGGGACGGTGCACGCTCGAGTGAAGGTCTCGGCCTACCTCAGTCCCGTTGCGTCGAGAACCGAGAGCCTCCCTTCTGACCGAGGGGATCACTTCTGGAGGGACGCTCTCAACAACCGCAATAGCCCAGCGGACACTATCCATGATCGTCCGCTAGATCAAACACCTTACTGGCATCTCGAGCGTGCGCGCATCGGAAACACCCGCGAAGTGAGCGTTGAACTGGTGATCAACGGGAAACCCGTGGCTCACAAGAATCTTTTGGCCGACGGAGCGGTTCAGGAAATTTCCTTCGATGTGCCCGTTGAGAAAAGTAGCTGGCTCGCAGTGCGCATCCTGGGCTCCTCGCACACTAACCCCATCTTTGTTCTGGTCGACGGCAAACCCATTCGCGCCTCACGCGAGAGCGCCCTATGGTGTCTTGCCGGCGTAAATCAATGCTGGACTCAGAAAGCTCCCAAAATCTCCAAGGCCGAGCTTCCCGAAGCGCAGGCCGCCTACGACCACGCTCGCGAGGTTTACACCAAACTCATCTCGGAGTGCCCGCAATAAGTTGGAATTAGACCGGCTTTTTTATGGTGGTCCGCGCTTTTTGCATCACCAGGCAAGCCTGTTACGGAAATTTGCTTTCCCGCAGGGAGTGCTTCTAGACCCAGTCCCGTGAGATACCAATCCGAAACGAAGTAGCACTTGAGGGGCGAAGCGATGCAGGGCTTCCACATTGGAAGTCCCGCGGGGGGAGCCGGGGCTAGTACAGGATTTCTTGTTCGCCTTTTTCCGCGATAAGGGATTGGAAGGTGGCGACGATTTTGTCGCGGCGGGCCATGACGGCGTCCACTTCATACTTGGTCAGATAGCCTTTGGTTTCTCCCGCCAGTTTATCAGCCTTGAGGGCTTTCAGTTTTTCGAGGAGCTGGCGGTCGCATTTCACCAGGTTTTTCGGGGCGCGCAGGTCCTTGTTCTTGCGGAAGGCGCGGCTGAAATCGACGCGCCAAACGGTCCAATCTTCGCCAATGAGTACGTTGGTGAGATTGGGATCGGTATCGTAGACCAACTCGTCGAAGACGCGGATGCGGTACATCTGCTTGTTCCACTTGTCGGGATCAGGGGGCTCGATTTTCTTTTCGACGCGCTCGACATCGTCCATCTTGACGGGGAGCCACCAGCTGAGCGAACCGGTTTTGCCTTGCCATTTACGTTCGACATAGACCGGCAGCATGTCGTCGAGGCCCACGAGTTCGGCTAGCTGGTAGGCCGCGATATTGTACTTGTAGGAATCCACGAAATCGATTTCCACCTTGCCGGTGGCGAGCTTCATCTCGGATTTGTGCTCGTCGATTGACTGGAACGAGGCGTCGTGCGTGATGGTGCCGTTGCTGAGGGTGAGCCGCCATGGATGAGTGATGCCCTTGCTGGATGGTTTGCTCTTGATGACTTCGGCGGTCTGGAGAAACTGTTTGACCTGTTCTTTGGTTAGCGGGGTGTTGTCGGCGGCACGCCCCGCGATAGGGAGGATGACGCAGGCGAGAACCACCAGGAGAGGTCTCGTCAAGGGCCTGAGATATTCTTGCATGCGAGGTGTCCTCCGGAAATTGCCTTACACTCTACCCCCGGGGCACGCGCGGAGACAACACCTATCGCCGCTTGGAAGTCGTTTTCGGCAGATTTTTCTTTACTATTCCCCGGCGCGGGACTATCCTCTGGCAACGAAATCTAACCCCTCGCAGTCGGTCACTTATTAACTGCTATTCGAATATGGAGGTCCAATGAAGGTTAAGGCAACTTTATTTTCCTTGGTGCTTGCAGGAGCGGTATTTGTTGCCATGCCCGCGAGCGGCAGCCAGGCCGCAGCCGATAAGAAAGAAGCAACGGCTGTGAAAAAAGACAAGAAGTGGCAGGGCAAGGTCATCAGAATTTACAAGGACGAGTCGATGATGGACATCCAGGGCGGCCCCGCCCCCTCGGTGCAATCCAGGAAGGTCGCCTATGGCAACTCCACGGAATGGACCAAGCTTGGAAAGCCCGGGCAACAGGACGAAGTCAAGGAAGGCTCGTTTGTAATTGTGCTGGGCAAGGTAGACGATAAGGGCGTGCTGCACGCAACTCGCATTGACCTGCGGCTGCCACGATAACTTTTCTTGAGATGTGACGTCCCGGGGCCCTGTCCGCTAGGACAGCGGGGTTCGCTTCATCTGGACCCATTGGCAGTTCCGAACCAAGGGTGGGGGGATTTTGCACAGGGCCGCCAAGGATCAGGAATTCGCGGCGAGAGCTTCGAGGCGTAGTTTCGCCGTGCGCGCCGTTTCCCGCAGCAACGGATCCGGATGCTCGAGGCAGCGGTTCAATTCCGCTTCTAGGGATTTCATTCCGAGTGTTCCAATGGCATAAGCGCCGCAGGATTTAAGCCACGGATCATCGCTGGCGACTAGTTCTGCAACGGCCTGTTCGCGATTTTCCACTTTTGCGCGCACCAGGCGCTCCGCGATCCCGGCTCTCTCCTTGGGGCTCACCTTGCCGTCCAGGAGCGGCACGAGCATGCCGCGCAATTGGGATCTCAGGACGTTCTCCAGAAATTCCAACGCATTGTCGTACACGGTCACGTCGCTCGATTGCAATCCAAAATACACCGAGTGCAAATCCAGATGCGGATACAAAAGCCCGAGGAGACGGAAAATTCTTTCGAGCTCCTGTTGAATGGATTCACCGAGCGCGCGCATGACAGGTTCATCGGAGTTCCCAGGGATTCGTAGCGATTCCAAGATTTGATAAGAACGATAGTGGCCCATGATTTCAGCGGCGAGAACGGTTTCGAGCAATTGCGTGTCAAGTTCGATTTCGGGATGAAACTGGTGAATTTTGTTTAGAGCACTGATGATTTGAAAACGAACTGTCGTGTCTCTTTCGAGGAGGTTGTCTAAGAGCGCATGCGCCGCGGCAGGTGTGCCGATGCTTACAAGAATGGGCGGGATCGCCCGCCGGACGTCAATTGCAGAAGCGGGATCGCCGAGATGGCCGCCGAGGAGGGCGACGACCTGGTCGCCGAATTTGGCCAGGGCCTGCGCGGCGTCGCCGGAAAGTTCGTGGTTGGAAAGATGTTCCAATAGAGTTGGAGCTAAGGAGAATTTTCTGAGCGCCCCGACGGAGCGGACGGCTTGGCGCACCACGAGATTGGCGGGATCGCGGAGGAGCGTCGCGAGCAAGGGATCGAAGGAATCGGAGAGTTCGCCGAGGAGGCGCGCGACTTCCAGGCGGGTGCGTTGACCCTCCTGGCCGCCCTCGCGGGACATTTCATTGAGGATTTGACGCGCGGTTTCGAGGCTTTGGGCTTCACCGGGACGCGCAAGGTACGCAGCTACCGCGGAGCGGACGGAAAAATCGGCGCAGTCTCCAAGTTCTGCGAGAAGCGTGAGGGGATCAACGTGGGCGTGGTAAGCGAGATAGAGCATTGCTTCGGTTCGAACGCTGTGGTCGGGGTCTTTCAGCAGAAGTTCGATGGATGGGAGAACAGACTTGTCGCCGACGGCGGAGAGAACAGAGATGGCCTTTTGGCGGACTTCCGGCGCGGGATGGCTCAGGAGACCACGAATCACGGGATGAGCGGCGCGCTGACGCTCGACTTCGAAGAGGCTGAGCGCATAGAGAATTTCTTCTGGGCCGGAGGCCAGGATTTTGCTGGCTAAGAAATCCGCCGTGGAGCGGTCGAGGGCCAGCGTGGAGGCTTGTTCGGCATCCAGGCGGTGCTGGCTGATGGAATCTTTCAGAAGGGCGACGTACTGCTTCCCCGCCACGTAAACGGCGCCGAGCCAGCCCACTGTCAACAGCATGGCGATCCAGCTGATTTGCTGTGGCGCCCAGTCGAGCTGCGCGGCAAAGATCAGCACCACGACGCCGGCCAAGCCGTCTCCCAGGCGCCAGACTACCGTGTCAATAAACCATTTTGCCCGGACTTTCACACGGTGCGGAAGCGGCAAGTAGAGTAATTCGATCGTGGAGCGGTCGATGGAGTAGCGAAGAACTTGATCACCGCCCTTAAGGAACAAGGCGGCGCCCACGGTTCCCAAGACGAGCAGGCCAGCGGAGCCCGCCAGCACCACAATGGGAAGAACGAAAAGCATGGGGCCGATGCCGAAGCGGCGGAGCAGGCGCGTGGTCAGCAGCAATTGAAACAGCAATGCGAGGAGGCCGGCGTAAAAATAGAAATCACCGAAGAAGATCGCAAGGGCGTCTTTGCCTACACTAGACTGCTTGGCCAGAGCTTTGAATTGCCAGCCGGTTAGAGTGGTGGCGAACGAGGAAATGCAGATGACAGCGGCGATAGCTCGGAGATAGGAGGACGAAAAAACGGAACGCATGCTGTCCTGCAGATCCTTTTGGCCGGTTCCCGCTACACCTGCGGCTGGATCCTTTCTGAGATCCATCTGGGGCTGGCCGCCTCTCGAAAGTACGGCCATGAGCACGGAACAAATGAGCAGGAGAACGGTCATGCCCAGCAGGAGACTCTCGGTGCCGAAGGCTTTGGTGACAATTTTTGAGAAGTAGCCGGCGAAAATCCAACCGCAGATGCCACCGCCACCCACCATGCCGAAAATGCGTTTTGCCTCGCGTGTGGTGAGGAGATAATTCGCGAGAGTCCATACCTGAGTCGGCGCGAGGACTGCGAAGATGCCCACCCATATATAGAAGGCCGGATAAAGCCATGCCGGATGGTAGTGGTGAGCGAGGACCCACATCAACGCGCAGACGCCGGCAAAGAACAAAGGGCTGCCCACCAGCAAACTACCGAGTGAGGCACGGCGCCCCAATCGCAAGTAGATGACCACGACGAAGCCCACTAGTACGCCGCTAGCGATGTCCGCATAGGGCAGCCGAACGGCCGGGAATTGCGCGAGAAACAAGGCGTTGCTAGCTACTTTACCGATGACGCTGGCGCTGATGGTGAGAAACAGACAAGAGCTCAGGAGAACGCCGCGGCGCAAATCCCCCGGATGAATATTCAGAGCCCGCTCAATCCAGCGGTTCATCTCTAGAACCCTTTCTCACGCGTGCCCCCCAGTTAACGTCTAGTGCTCTGTCCCCGCAGACTGCAGAGGTTTTTCCTCGAACAGCACCTCCTGTCCGCCCAAGTACACGGCAGTGCCGTACTTTCCCTCGGGACTCATGGCATCGCGATACTCCAGAAAGCCAGTCGGATGTTTCGACATCCACTCTTCTTCCGTGACGGGCAACGCAGGTTGTTTGAGAGCCGCCAACAATTGCGCGTGGCTCGTGTACCAAGCTGCGTATTTCTGATAGGCGGCGCTGAAGCCCAAGCGCGTGATCGCCGACCGCGCCTATGACTCCTATCCGCTGCGCGAGCGGCTCAAAAAACGCGGCATCGACCTCATCGTGCCCTACCGCACCAACCGCGTCCAAAAGCGCTTCGAAGACGGCCGCAAGCTGCGCCGTTATGGGTTGACCCTCGAGGCGCGGACCGCCGGAGTCCAGGTAAGAAACCCGACCAACATCCGGCTCCGTAGGAATCGTCTCCCTTTAGGGAGAGGAGTGATGTCAAGCAGACTTTGTCGCTAGTCAGCGACCACAGGCTGCCACAGTTCGAGGCGGTTGCCGTCGCAGTCCTTGATCCAGGCGAAGCGGCCGTAGCTGTAGTCCTCGCGCTTGGGTTCGATCCAGACTCCGCCGGCGGCAAGCTGGGCGAGCAGAGCGTCGAGGTCATCGACGCGGTAGTTGATCATGGTCGCCTGTGGGCCGTCGCCGAAGTAGCTGGTGTCGGCGGGGAAGGCCGACCAGGTGGTCATGCCGGTGCCGGCGGGGACTTCGTCGGACCACTGAAAGCCGGTGCCGTTGAAGTCGCTCAGCGTAATGCCGAGGTGCTCGGAGTACCACTTTGCCAGCGCCTGTGGATCTTGTGAGCGGAGGAAGACGCCGCCGATGCCGGTGATTCGTGCCATGGGATGCTCCAGTGGTTAGTGGTTATTGGTTAGAGCGTGTTTCATAAACACCGTCTCAGTGTAATCCAGAGACAGGCGAGATAGAAGAAGGCTTGATAGGTGATGAGGATTCTGTTCAGGTATTTGTGAGCGGACTCTCGCTCCGGTCGCACCGCTCGGTAGATCGAGGCCCTCTTGCGACCCAGATTATCCGAGTGATACGTGCGCCCTCACATTACGGGATCCGGGCAGACGCTCAACATTTCACCGATTCGGGAAGCGTCGGGAGAGCCAAGATCCGAGTAGAATGAAGTAGGTGGGTGATTGCGGAGCGTCGTTGCGATTTGTATCAGCGTCCACTTGCATCGTCTCTTTCACTGGAAACATCAGTTCGTGGTTTGCGTTGGCGATAACCCCACTCTCAATGTTGTGTAGCTGACCACTCAACGCCTCTAGCCGCTGCATGGATTGGGCGACGGGAACCCATGGATCGGAACCTCCATAGAGAAAGAGCAGCGGAACCTTAGCCTTCAGAACAGCCGCCACCGGGTCATCATCCATCTTCCTGCGGATCGCCGGATCATTAGTGAGGTCAGACACTTTCGGCATGTAAGTAAGATCAAACCAAGCTTTGGATTGTGCCTTGGTTAGAGCATCGATTGCTACCGCACGTGGGTTTGTGCCCCGTAGATAACCGGTCCACGCCCTTCGCGTCTCAAGCATTTCTCGAACATCTTCCTGCGAAAAGCCGCGAACCGCGAGCAAGTTGCTCGTCGCGAATTGCATCTGTTCATCCGCGGTGACGAGCGGTGCGGAGACGGAAATCGCAAAGGCGGCGTCCCGGCTGCGCCCCGCCGCCAGTACGGCGAGCCAACCACCCTGGCTCAGTCCCCAGAAACCGATCTTGGCGGGATCAATGCGGGAAAGCTTTGCCAACGCGTGCTGCCCGGCGACGGCGTCGTCTGCCAGAGTCTCATAGTCAACGCCCTGAAGGCTCCCGGAAGATTGACCGCTCCCACGGCGATCATAGATCAGCACCGCAAAACCCAACGCCGGCAATCCCTCCCGTAGATGGCGGTAAAGGGCTGCTGCTCGCGTCGCCGCTCCGGCGTGATGCAAAACCACTACTGTAGGCAGGTGATCCCCAGTGTTTGGAAGATAGACAGTCCCCACTAGATCTGCACCCGCGTTGGCGAATCGAACTTCTTGCGAAATAACTGTGGGAGTTCCTGCTACATGCCATAGATCTGAGGTGCCTGCGGATGAGTCGAAAGACACTTCATCACATAGGCCTATCGTCGTCAGCAGTATTGCCATCAACGCCATTCCCAATTTCATGGACATAACCCTTTCTGGTTCATCGTTTGACAAGCCCAGTTCGTCAATCACGAGATGCCCCTTCGGTTTGGACGCTTTTTACGCCATATCGTCAGCGCAGTTGTCCGGCCAGTCCTTCTGGTCATCCGTAAAACAGACGCACAGGCAACACATGGGGCGAAGAGTATTTCTCTTAATAAGTGAATCGGAACAAGGGAAGGGCTTATTTATGAGACCGGTTCTAGGGGAAGGAGGTGCGTTATGCGACATTACGATAAGCGCCGTCGGCCGAAGGACTTAGGCGCAGGTATTGCCGATGTAATCCACGACAAACTGCCGCCCACATGGCAGAAAAAGGACCCAGCTACCTTCCCAAGGTTGGCACGGGTGCGCTTCGATAAACGGCGGAACTTCGGGCTAATGCGGCAATCCCATTCGCCCCAGCAGGACCAAAAATCTCGGATCATTATGCAGACTATTGAAATCGGGGAGCCACCTCAACAGCGTGATGTCCTGCCCTTCCTTGTCCGCATAGGACTTCTCAAGCCACTCAAAAGCATTCTCCTTATCGCCTACTCTTGCGTAGGCACTGGCTAGGGCTATCACCTCGAAGTATCTGGCCCCGGCCTGCTTGTGCTCCTTCAAGGTGATATCAAGATTTTTCTGGCAATAGCCCCGCGGTCCGCCTGACTGAAAAGCTTCCTGAAATTCCGCCGCTTCCGCAGCAGCCTGCTCCGGGCTCACGCCCAACAACAATTCGCCTCTCTGGTTCTCCTTGATTGCTTGGTCATACTTCCCGAGCTCTTGGAGAAGACCAGCGAAAAAGAAGTGCACCAGTGGGAATGCGGGATCGAGTCCGATGGTGCGCTGAAATTGTTGAAGAGACTTATCGTAGTCTCCCGCCCATAGATACGTGTTGGCCATCACATTGTTCAAGGGTAGCGAAAGCGGGTCGAGTTCCAGTGCCTTCTTCATTTCAGCGATGGCGTCTTCATGCCGCCCCATGGGAGTGAGATAGGCGCCCGCATAGAACAGGTACGCGTTGGCGTAGTTGGGATTGAGTTCGATGGCCTTCAAGAACTCTCTCTGAGCACCTGGGAAATCAAAATCATAATGGGACTTTACGAGTCCCAGCGCCGCGTGAGCTTCTGCCAGTTGGGGATCCAGCACCAGAGCCCTCGTGGCTGCTGCCTTGGCCTCTGGTGAGCTGTCCTTGGGCGCCAAGACTCCAAGGACGTTGCTC
>Ga0137363_10002393_pt1 | contig 11124 bp, 9 predicted proteins | sample MadtaG_FD_104800 | JGI IMG/M metagenome (GOLD analysis project Ga0137363, IMG submission 104800) | Vadose zone soil microbial communities from Angelo Coast Range Reserve, California, USA - Mad1_115_16 metaG | ecosystem: Environmental > Terrestrial > Soil > Vadose zone | place: USA: California...
CCTTGCTTTGCGGGACCGGTTTCTGCCGCCCAACATTCATTTTAGGGAACCTGATCCGACTTGGAAATTTGAGGTCGTAGCCAACCAGTCGTGTCCGGCATCTATCCGAACCGTCCTCTCCAATTCTTTCGGCTTCGGTGGCACCAACGCGTCTTTGTTGTTCCGAGCGATATGAGTCTATTTATTCAAGGGGTCGGAGCCGTCTCCCCGCTCGGGCCTAACGCAACGACCACCTGGGCTCAACTTTTGGCTGGAAATGAAGCCCCTCGCAAGACTTTGCCCAACGGAATGAATGGTCGCGAATATTACTACGTGCCGGTTCCTGAAAAATTCATCGCCGAGGCCGGTCGTCAACCACGTCTGCGTCGTTCTGGAGCGCTTTCACTGATGGGCGCGGCGGCCGCATATGACGCCTTGGCGGACGCTGGATTCCAGCCCGACGCGCAATTGGGGGCGCGATGCGCCGTCATCTACGCGATCTGTTCGGGCGGGGTAAATTACACGCGCCGATTCTATCACGAGCTCATTACCCAAGGCGTCAACGCCGCCAGCCCGATGTTGTTTCCGGAAACAGTATACAATGCGCCGGCTAGCCATTTAGCTGCGCTGCTGAAATTGGACGGGGAAAGTTACACGCTAGTAGGTGACTGTGCGGTCGGATTGTCCGCTGTTCATTTTGCCGCTCAGCTTCTTGTCAATCAACCCCAGCTCGAAGTCTGCGTGGTAGTCGGTACCGAGGAAGCCGATTGGATACTTTCCGATGCTTTTAACAGCTGGCGCATGGTAACTCGGCATTCGGACTTTGAAGTTTTTGGTAAGCCGCAAGGAACGATTTTTGGTGAAGGTGCGGCTGCCATCGTGTTAGGGCGCACTAATGGGATTCCTGTCGTCCGCAGCGGACCCGGACTATCTTTTTTTTCCAGGCAAGATGCGCTCGCTGCGGCTCGACAGGTCATCGAGCCAATGATTCAAGGAGAAGTCCCCGATTGCGTGATTTGCAGCGCCAACGGAACGTTTGTCGATCAAATCGAGGAGCGAGTACTCCGCGCGCTTCTACCGACGACTTTGGTTTATAGTTATAAACCGGCCCTGGGAGAAGCGCTTGGCGCTAGCGCCCTTTTTCAGACAGTCTTTGCCGCTTTGGCTCTTCGCCACCAGACCATTCCCGGAACGCGGCACGGTGGTCACCGCCTTCCCTGCCTCACCCGAGCAAGTCGTACGATGAAACTTCATCGGGCATTAGTAACGGTGATCGGGTTTAACCAACAGGTGAACTCATTGCTCCTGGGCAATAGTTGACTGATAGCCGCAGGTTGCGCGGCCTAGGAGGTTCCGCCTCCGCTATGGCGTGACCAACGTAGCTCGAAGCGCGAAGGTGCCGCGCTCCCGGAAGGTGCGTTTACTTGATACTCTCGGCGGAATAGATGATAAATGAATTTTATGCCCGATAAGCCGGTGGCTCGTTCTTCTGCGGTCGAGGATTACCTGGAACAGATCCTGGATCTGATCAATACAAAGGGATATGCCCGAGTGGCCGACATCGCACAAGGTTTGAAGATCTCTCAAGCTAGCGTTACAAACATGGTACAACGACTTGATGCTGAGGGATTGTTGAAATACGAGAAGTATCGCGGCTTAGTGCTGACGACTGCCGGGGAAACGTTGGCTCGTAACATCATGCGGCGCCACCAATTGCTAACCGATTTTCTACGAATGTTGGAGATTGAAGAAGAGGTCGTTTATCACGATGTAGAAGGGATGGAACATCACATCAGCCCACAAACTCTCAATGCCATCGAGGCATTGATGGAGGCACTTCGAAGCAACCCCATTATCCTGTCTCGCATCAAACATCAGGCACATGGTCACTGAGCATTTCGAGTTCGCTGGTTGGACCGACAATCTCCGGCTCGCCAACGATCAGGTCGAAGTAGTGATTCTCCGCGAGGTGGGTCCCAGGATTATTTCTCTTCGTCCCCTCAACGGACGTAATGTTTTCAAAGTCGTGGCCGAACAGAGCGGAAAGTCGCGCGAGGAGACCTGGCAGATTCGCGGTGGCCATCGGCTTTGGACCGCGCCAGAAGATTACGGCGATCCCAATGGCCTCACCTATGTCCTCGATAACTTCCCCGTCGCGTATGAAATCAAAGGGGAATTCCACGCGGAGGTGACTCATCATATGCAAAAACCGGCGCAAATCCGAAGAGCTATCTCGGTTCAGTTGGCGGCTTCTGGACCCCGAGTCACAGTGGAACACTGGCTGACCAACCAGGGTCACTCACCACTTCGATTTGCTCCTTGGGCGCTTTCAGTGATGGCGCCTGGTGGGTTTGCCATCATCCCGCAACCTCCACTAGGAACTCATCCGAACGACTTTTTGCCCAATCGATCTCTAAGCTTGTGGCCCTTTACCGACCTGAGTGATGATCGGATTCGATTCGGACAGCGCTTTATCCAGCTTCGACAAATCGATCGAGGCCCAATTAAATTTGGTTTACGTCATACCGAAAAGTGGGCCGGCTATGTTCTGGGCGATCATCTGTTTCTGAAGACCATCCCTTTGGTTGAAGGGGCAGAGTATCCCGATCTGGGTTCAAATTTCGAAACGTTTACGAACGAGGAGATTCTTGAGTTGGAGAGTCTTGGCCCCTACCAGGAGATTTCTCCGGGTCAGACCGTGAAGCACACCGAACTCTGGGCGGTATTTTCTGGGCTCCAATTGCCGCCCTTTCAAGATGAAGATGCGTTTGCCAAGGCCATCGATCCTTATCTCAAGCAGTTCTTATGATACGAAAGATCCTCACCGCTGCGGCGTTCGCAGTCTTGGTGTCGAGTTGTGCTACCGATGAGTTCCTACAGACCAAAGCGCAAATGGCGCAGAGCATCGCTGGTGAGCAACCGGGTGATTACTACATCGGGCGTCGATTTTATCGCCGAAATTATTTTTTTTGGGGCTATGTGCGCCGACCGCAACAGCCCTGGAGTAGTGCGCAGTTGGTGATGCTAAACGAACAAAAAGTTCTAGCGCCCGATCGTGAGGCAAACGCCATAGGTTACGACAATAATAGCGAATACCGCTTGGATGGTTATTTTTCCGGCCAGACGGTTTATGAACCCGCTTCGAACGCGTTCTATCCGGAGTTTGTCCTCACTGCCTACAAGATAATCTCAACCAATCCTCCACGGATTTTTCGCGATCCCCAGGCCAGCGATCCAAATCGGCTGGTGATCGACAAGCCCGAGTGAGGTCTATGAGATGCCTGCCCCGGAGGGGGGTGACGCGTGCCTGAGACCGAGAAATTCGAACATTTTCAAGTTCTGCGGCGGCCCGATGGATCGCTCTGGGAGTTGGGTCGAGGTGCAATGGGAGTCACCTACAAGGCTTTCGATACGAACCTCCGTTGCGACGTTGCCCTCAAGGTCATCAATCCCCAGTTTCTGAATAGCGAGACGGCTCGGCAGCGGTTTTTGCGTGAGGCGCGTGCCGCCGCTCAGCTCCGACATCCCAACGTTGCCTCAGTTTTCCACCTCGGAAGTGTCTCGGGCAGCTTCTTCTACGCGATGGAATATGTGGAGGGAGAAACGGTCGAACACCGGGTCGAACGAGAGGGCGCGTTAGAACCTTCCCTTGCAGTGCGAATCACTCGCCAGGTCGCTCGAGCCTTGATTGCGGCGGACAAGCAAAAGGTCGTTCATCGGGATATCAAGCCGTCCAACATAATGTTGGTCCGCGATGAAGACGAAGATCATCTGCTGGTCAAAGTGATCGATTTTGGATTAGCAAAATCGCTTTCGTCCGGCCCTGATCAGTCCGTCACCGTTACGATCGGTGGTTTTGTTGGCACGCCTCACTTTGCCAGCCCGGAGCAACTCGAAGAGCGAGATATCGATATCCGCTCCGATATTTATTCCTTGGGAGCCACCCTATGGTTTATGCTCGCTGGGAAACCGCCGTTCCAAGGATCGATCGCCAGCGTGATCCATCAGCATCTCGGATCATTGCTTCCGTCGGATGTTTTGGCGGCTTTCCCTCCTCGGCTGGTAAGCGTTCTCCAGAAGTGCCTAGCCAAGAAACCCGCCGCTCGATTTCAGACGCCCCTTGAAATCAAGCAAGCATTGGATGAAGCGCTCGCCAATTTAAAGGGGGACAGCCCGACTATCCTGGGCGTCAATCTTGAACACGCGGCGGCATCTACTGCCAGCGGCGCATCGGGGTTTGCCACCGGGCAGATCATTCAGAATCGTTACGAGATCCTCGGCCAATCGCCTCTGGATCCGGCGATCTTCAAAGCAAAGGATTTGCGGTCGACCAGGGTGCTTGCCGTGCGACCGTTTATCGAGTCCGAACGATTTGATGCTCTACAGACGGGCGATCTTAAAGCCGAAATTGGCCGATTAGAAAAGATTCGTCATCCGAGTTTGACGGAAGTCTACGGGATCGAGCCCTCCGGTCATGGGCTTGTGCTGCTAAGCGAATGGGTACGAGGCTTTTCTTTTCAGGATCTTCTCCGCGCACGGCGATTGCTCGATTGGGATGAAACATTGCGCTTGGTCCGTCCTCTCGCCAAGGTGCTCGACTTTGTCTCGGACAAAAATCTTCTGAAGACCGACCTCTCGCTCCGGCACGTGTATGTCGACCCGGCCGATGCCAACAATAACATTTTTGAGCTCCAGCGGTCGCCGGTAACGAAATGGCCTCCCTTTCTAGTTAAGCTCGATACTTTGAGCTTGGGTACAACCTTGCCCAGTCAGTTTGCTGGGTCGGCTCAAACGGTTGTTCCAGGCCGTCTCCACGCGACAACACGGACTGCGCCGCAACAATTGGCTCACATGGTTTACGAATTGCTCGGCGGCACCAGCTCACCGACTCAGACGCCGGCACCGAATCTTCGCTTCAGCCCTCTTTCTGCTCTTTCCGAAGCCGGTAACGCCACCCTCCGCCCTGCGTTGGTCGATCCAACTTGTTTCGGGTCCGCTAGCGAATTTTTGTCTGCCCTGGAACAGGCTGAGACTCAGGCGCGGCGAGGCGCAATTCCGATGCAGGCCGGAATGCCCCCATCGCTTCCCGATGACTACGCAGCGCACACCGAATCTGTCCCGGAACAAGAATTAGAGGAACAACCGAGGACCTCTCGATTGCTTCTGCGCATCATAACTGCCGTTGTTGCAGTGTTTCTCTTGGTCGCCTTGGCTGGAGTTCTGGCGATCAGCATATTTCTGCGTAAGTCCGAGCCGATAAAGCCGGTGGTTCACCAAGGTTTCGTTACTCTTTCGTCTAAGCCAGATGGAGCGATCGTGAAATCAAACGGGCGCGAACTTGGCAAAACGCCACTGATTAAATATCAGCTCCCGACCGGTAAACAAGTGCTTGATCTTGAATTTCCCGATTACCAGCCACGCGCCGTCGAGTTGGAGATAAACGATAATACGACCGATAATCTCGGACAAATCGTCCTGACGAGAGATGTCGGCCAGTTCGTTATCAAAACAAATCCGGCCGGAGTGCCATTCCAGATAATAGATTCGGAGAAAAAGGTGACCTCGGGGATTTCGCCTTTAACCGTGCAGAATATGCCTACCGGCAAATATCAGGTGAAAATTCAGCGGCCCGGTTGGCCGAATATCGTCGAAGATGTTGATCTCGCGGCAAACGCTTCGGTCGCTATCCAGCACACATTCCAGGGAGCAAACGTGTCCCTGAAAAGCGATCCGTCGGGGGCAACCGTATACTTGGCCGGGGCGGCAATCGGCAGGACGCCGCTGAACTGCGCTCTGCCGTTGGGACAAGTGGAGCTGACATCGAAAATCGGCTCGCTGGCTCCCGTTACTCAACGATTTACGCCTGAGCCCGACGGAAGCTCGGTTATTGAATTCAAGCACACCTACGGTCTACTCTCGATCACTGCTGACCGTGCGGACGCCGAGGTGCTCATCGGCGGGATCAACCTCGGTCATCCGCCAATCGAAGGGATTTTGCCGCCCGGCAAGCATCAAGTAGTCGTTAAGTCCTCTGGCTCTCCTGATCAGGCGCGAACTGCCGAAGTTCAAGCGAATCACCGCCAAGTGATGCAATTCACATTCGGCGGAGGTGTTTCGGAGACGAATCAGGCCAATGCAACCAATGTCCCGACCGTGCAAACGACTCCGCCACAGCCAAGCGCTTCTCCCACCGCGATTGGAGTCTCCAAGCCAACCAACACCGTCTTTCACGGAAATGCCTTCCCGACAGCTCAATCAACGCCTTCTCCGAGCCCGTCGGTCGCTATCAGCCGTCCTCGCACTTCAGCGACTCGGGTGTACCGCACGAAAGAGGAGTGGGAACAGGGGAAGGACGAGGCATATCGCAAGTTCGATTCTGATTGGGATGCCCGGAAGAACGCAATGAAGCAGGAGAAGAAGTACATCGAGTATTGGATCGATCACTCCTCCGGTTCAACCCAAGAGCGATGGAAATCCAAAAAGAAAGTGCTGGAAGATAAGCTGGACCAGCTCGATGACCAGAAGGATCGCGCGAAAGACTCACTCAAGCGAAAGTGGGGCGATGATTGAGTCTTGGTAGCGGCAACTGGTCTGTCGGAGAAAGTTCGGCAAGGTATCCCAAAAGCGCCGAGGTTTTCGCCCTGCCTTAGTGGGTAGTGCGGACCGTCCGAGCCTGCTAATGTTAGGACAGTCGGCTGAACCCCGCGTACCGCTTGGTTAGCACTAGCGCGGAACGCCGGTCGCGAGCGGCTTCCTTAATGGTCGAGAACTTCAGGTTCTTTACGACGCGTCAACCACAATTCTAACCTGGGCATCTTCGTTAGCCGTTCCGGGCCCGGTCAGACTCAATGACCTACTCGGCGTGGAGCAGGTAGCCGGTTGTAAAATCTCGATTCGAATCTTTCCACGCATGAAGTTCCAGGAACACGGGACATGCCGCCAATACGCTCCAGAAATCTTGTCAGCTACATTTGCACTGCCGGAGCAGATCGCCTTAAACATCAAGCCCTGGCCTTTGAATAATGCCGTTCGGAAAACCTCCAGCTGCGGCACGGATCGGTCTGAGAGCGAAATGACGCAGAGACCGACAAATGCAAAAAAAGAAACGCCGGTAACGGTTTTTCGTAGCATGGGTTTCCAGAGTCGGACCGCTAAAATGTACACATAGCAGAGTGTCGGCTCACGGTCAAAAAATTTGCTGGGCGCAGCAGCCTGTCGGACCGTTAGCCAAGCGAAAGGGTTTGATGGCAAAATCGCGTGCTGAGGAGACTGCGCGTTCCGCACCTGGGAGGTGCGTCTACTGGATTCGCGCCGAGGACCGTGATTCAATGCAATATGACTTCGACCGGGGGTTCACAAGAAAGTCATTTGATCGAGATCCTCTGCACACTACAAGATCGCGGAGTCGATTTTGTGGTTGCCGGAGGAGTTGCGGCGGTGTTGCACGGTGTCGAGAGAATGACTCTCGACCTGGACGTCGCGGTTTCGCTTGACCCGTATAATCTGAGACGCTTTTTGTCGGCTCTCGATCAGCTGCGGTTGGTTCCGCGCGCACCAATCCCAGCAGATACTATCTTGGATGATGCGCGAGTAGAAGAGTTGATCCGGGAGAAAAACGCGCTCGTTTTCACATTTTGGAATCCGCAAGAACCTTATCGACAGATCGACATGTTCTTGACTCGGGAGAATAGCTTTGACGATCTGGTCGCCGACGCTCATGCTTTGAACATTCGAGGCAGAACCATTCGGGTCGCTTCACGGCGCAAGCTGATCGAGATGAAAGGTCGCGTCCGTCCTGTCCGTGAAAAGGACTTGAACGACATTAAAGCCCTGACAAAAATCGACGATGATAAACCAGCATCCGATGGAGAACCAAAGAGAAAGTAGTCGATTTGGAATCGATTTGGCTGTTTGGGCGAAACTGCGACCGGAAGATTTCGATGGCCATAGTGAGTTCGCGAGAATGGACGCAGAGCAACGGCTTACCTGGCTTTCTGAGATCGCCAGATTTATGCACGATGCACGCCAATCTCGGGAAACTGGTTCCTTCCAACGCTTCCTGGATTAAGGGACGTCCGGGGAAGTCGCTCCCTATTGGTTGACCTATGGTTTGTCCGAAATGCCAAGCCGAATCGGGTGACGCTTTTTGCCCGAACTGCGGATCGGATCTGCAGATTTATCGACAGGTAGAAAACCTTCAGCAAGAGGTTTCTGAGCTTCGCGCGCTCTTGAGTGATCTTCGATCGAGCCAGGCCAAGAACTCAACCGGACCGGCCGTATCCAATATCGAACCCACTCCCCCGCCGATTCCAATGCCGCCAACCCTCCCAGCCCGACCGATCCAAGCTTGGCGTGAATCTGTCAACTCGCCGGCCGGAGAAAAAGATATTCCTCCGCCTCGTTCTGCCGAAGTGACTTTGGGTCAACGGTGGTTTCTAGGAATCGGGGTGTTCGTGCTGTTATTGGCGATTGGCTTTTTTCTTAAGTATGCCTTCGATGAGCAATGGATCCGCCCTCCAGTGCAAATCACGTTTGGCCTGCTGGTGGGAATTTTCCTGATTGGCGGCGGTGAGATTTGCCGCCGCCGAAAATGGGCCGGGTTGGACATCAGCTTTGCCGCTCTTGGTTTGGGCGCCCTCTACCTCAGCGTTTATGCCGCCAACCAGATCTATCGACTATTGCCGGATGGGCTCACCATATTCGTCGTGCTACTGGTTAGCACAGTTGGACTTCTCATTTCCTTTTTGTGGGATTCTCGAGTGTTGGCGGTGCTTAGTTTTCTAGGTGGCTATCTATCGCCACTACTGTTCCACTCCAACGAGCTAGGCAATTGGGTCTTTTTCGGCTACCTGTCGGCTCTCAATATTGCGACTACGCTGCTGGCCTACGTGAAGCGCTGGTCCTCGCTCTCGTGGATTGGGGCGATATTGAGCTGGATCGCATTTCAGGTCTGGTCATCCACTCATCCAACCGCTGATCAATGGGAATACGCCTTTTGCTTCACCCAGTTGTCCCTGTTCCTCTACTCGATCTTTCCGTTTCTCCGGATCCGTTCCTCGATCGGTGGTTGGCGGCTCACCGGAATATTCATTGCTCTGATCAACGGCTGGCTTTGCGTCTGGAAGTCGGCCGAGCTTCTGCAATACGACAAAAATCCGTTGGCGATCGTTACCCTCGCCTACTCGGTAGTTGCACTGTCACTTGCTTTGGTGTTTTGGCGTCGTTCGGAGGGCGCGCCGCTTGCGGCAGCCGGCTCTTATGGACCAGCCGTAACCTGGTTGATTGCACAGGGATTGATCTACCTGCTGGTGACCTGGGCAGTGATCCTCTCGAATAAATGGACAATCCTTTTCTGGGCTGCTCAGGTGGTTGTTACCTACTGGATTGCCGCAAAAGCGAAAGACCGCGTACTCTTGAACGGTACGATTATCCTGGGAGTCATCGTGACGTTTCGATTTCTTTTCTTCGAAGTCGACATTCTTGGCTTCTCTTTGGCCAATGAGCGATTCGTCGACGATCTCTTTTCTCGTTGGTTCATCGGGATGTTCGTGATTGCATGCCTGCTAGCCGTTTGGTGGTTGGCATCCCGCGGCTTAGTGAATGGAGCCCACTCCGGTCTGGCTCGTTGGTTTGAAATCATTGGGTTGATGAGTCTGTTCGGCTTCCTCAATGCAGAACTCGAACGCCTCAGCTGGGAATGGCGTTTTCCGGTCACCTTGGCTGCGTTCTCTATCCTCTGGACACTCTTTGCCGCCTCCTTGCTGGTGATCGGCTTTTTGTGGAAGCGAAAATTTTACCGGATCTGCGCGATTGTCCTTCTATTCATCACGATTGGGAAAGTACTTCTCTTTGATACTGCCGAAGTGAGTGCTCCCTATCGCATTTTGTCGTGCGCTGTACTGGGGGGCATTCTGGTAGCACTGTCCGCCTTGTACTATCGGTTTGCCACGCGCCTGCTCGTCCAGCCTGACCCCTCAACTGTGAGGAAATAGTCTATTTAGTGGCGGCGCGAATAGTCGGCAATGCTTCTTGCAGGCTCGCTAGATCTTCGATCGACAATACTTCAGCCCCTTTTCGAATCCGTGCCACCAGTCCGGCCAGGACCGAACCCGGTCCCAGTTCCAGGAACAGATCACAGCCAGCTCGATCAATCAGGTATTCGATGCTTTCCGCCCATCGAACAGAACCGGTCACCTGATCGCCCAAGGTCGTCCGGATCTGTGTCAGGTCGTCCACCGGCGAAGCAGTAACATTTGCTATCACGGTGAATCGAGGAGCCCGAATGGTGGCTGTTGCCAACTCTGCCTGGAGTTGTTGTCTGGCGCTACTCATCAGCCGGGAATGGAAAGCGCCAGCCACCGTTAATGGTACCGCCCGTCTAACTCCTCTCTCCTTAGCGATTGCGATCGCCCTCTCAATTTTAGTGATCTCCCCGGACAAAACGATCTGTCCCGGGGCGTTCAAGTTGGCTATATCAACGTCAGATTCGGCGGCGACTTGGCGGGCGAGCGACTCTTCGCCGCCCACGAATGCCGCCATTGCCCCTTTCGTTTCGTTGCACGCCTCGTCCATGAAACGGCTGCGTTCCGCAACTAAATGCAGTCCGGTTGGAAAATCGAACGTCTCCGCTGCTGCATGCGCCGTGAACTCACCCAGAGAAAGCCCAGCAGCAGCAATGGCGGAGATTGGGCCAACTTCTTCCTCGACCGCCCGTAACACCGCCAGACCATGAACATAAAGTGCGACCTGGCAATTTCGCGTCTTGGTTAGTTCTTCCATTGGACCATCCAAGGCGAGTTGACTCAGAGGTCTCCCCAATCGGCGATCAGCTTCCGCGAAGAGATTCGCCGCAACTGCGTAACGGCTCGCCAAATCTTTTCCCATTCCAACTTTCTGTGCGCCTTGTCCTGAGAAGAGCAGCGCAATTTTTCTCGGCATATGCCGATCATGAAGGATCAGACTGGGTGCGTCAAACGCGTCACCGCCGCGCAGTCTTCCTCGGCATAGGGTGACGACGAAGAATCAAGCTGCACTCGTCAATTAGTCCAAGATCATTTGCCAATCCTAACCGTCGTGGCATTATTGGCGTTGCTCGATCCGGAGGGATGGCAGAGTGGTCGATTGCACCGGTCTTGAAAACCGGAG
>Ga0137363_10002395_pt1 | contig 11122 bp, 5 predicted proteins | sample MadtaG_FD_104800 | JGI IMG/M metagenome (GOLD analysis project Ga0137363, IMG submission 104800) | Vadose zone soil microbial communities from Angelo Coast Range Reserve, California, USA - Mad1_115_16 metaG | ecosystem: Environmental > Terrestrial > Soil > Vadose zone | place: USA: California...
AAGGAACGACTCCGGCCACCGACAAAGTCCTCTGGAAATGGTCGCACGGCCAGGCGACCGTCGCGTCGTTCGGCAATCCGGCAACCGTCGACGATTATGCGTTTTGCATTTACGGCGGCGCGGCATCGTCACCGTCGGTCGTCTTCGGCGCGCGCATCCCGGCCGGCGGAACGTGCAACGGCGTCCCCTGCTGGAAGGGCCTCGGCTCCCCCGCGGGCACGAACGGATTCAAATATCACGACAAGTACCGCACGCCCGACGGCATCGATAAGCTGATCGTCAAGCCGGGCGACGGAAGAGCGAGGCTCTCGCTCAAGGGAGCGGGTGAACCCCTGAACACACCGGCGCTGCCACTGACGACGCCGCTCCGCGCGCAGCTCCAGGGCCCCGCGGGTGCATGTTGGGAGGCCGACTACAGCGTGAGCGGCGTGCGACGGCCGGGACCGCCGAAGATCACTGCGCGTTCCGACTAGCGACATCGCCGTCGTCAGCGCGCGCGTGAATCGGGCCTTCTGGGCGGGTCGCGATTGACGATGCTCCCCGACGCATGCGAGAAACGTCGCTCCATGCGTCGGATCGACATCCGACTTGCCCTCCTTCTCCTTTGTCTCGCGCTCGGCTGCACGGCGCGCGATCGTCCAGCGGGGAACGAGGAAATCGCGTGGCGCCTCATCGATTGGCCGTCCGTCGAGGCGTCACCGTCGCCACCGTTCCATCCGCATCCAGAGAGTGTCGAGCTCGGTGCGACCGCTCCAACAACAACCGAAGAGCCTTCTCGAGCCATGATCAATAGCGACCCCCGGTACACGTTCCGTCGACCGGAGCTTACATTCGTCTATCGAAATCCACACTTCGAGGTCCCAGACACTGAACACGTGTCGCTCGACATCGGAGTCCCGGACAAGCTGCAAGATTGCGACGCATTGCCGACCGAGATCACGCTGACTCAGAAGAAAATGTCGGTTTCTCAACATGCGATGGGTTGGTGCACCGCGATTGACGGGACCAAACACCTCGGCATCGAAGTACAGACCCCAAGAGCGCTCCGTGCGACGTCGGTCGATTTATGGGTACACGCGCGGCCTGCCCCACCTCAAGGAATCCGCCAACGGCGATTTACGATTCCTACAGTCCCTGAAGGAGCGCGCCTCGCGCTCGCGTATGGTGTCGAGAACGCGGGGTGGGCAGAGGACGCCGCGGCAGCTACCTTTCACGTACTGATCGAAGATGACCCCAAGCCGCTTTTCATGGCCCGGCTCGATCCAGCGCTCAACGAATCACAGCGCCGCTGGTTCCAGACGTCGATCGATTTGTCGCGATACGCCGGAAAGCGGTTGCCGCTCATCTTACAAACCGCGCTCGACCGTGCAGATGATCGACGTCCATTCAGTCAACCGGTGTGGGGTGACCCGATCGTCCTGGCGCCACGTCGCGGCAACCCGCGCTAGTTGGAGTGTCGGGACATGTTCGTGAGACGTTTTCTGCTGCTCATCGCAATCATTGGAGCGCTCCTTGTCGCGTTCTGGGCGCTTCAACCGGGACCGCCCAACGTATTACTGATCACAGTAGATACTCTGCGTGCGGATCGGCTGCACTGCTACGGCTACAAGCTCGACCATACTCCAAACATCGACCGGCTCGCCGCCGAGGGAGCACGTTTTGCGAACGCCTTCTGCGACGTCACCTGGACCACTCCATCAATCTCTTCAACGATGACCGGCGACTACGCCCTCGTGCACGGCGTGAAATCGACGTACCAACGACTCGGCACGGAGCACCCGACGCTCGCCTCCATTCTGCGCAAACGTGGATACATCTCGCGTTATACGACCGGCGCTATCGTCGGGTCGTTCCCGGTGTCGTCGATCTTTGGGTTCGGGCAGGGCTTCGAGACGTTCGATCAAGAATTCAATACACCGATCGTCGCCCATGGAGAAACCGCTGGCGAGGCGGTGCGGCTCGAGTTTCACGACGACATCGAGGAGCAAAAGCTCTTCCAAATGGCCGCGGCCGAAAACAACGGCTACCGACCTGACGATCAGGTTACGGACGCTGCGCTCAAGTGGCTCGCAGCGCACCGAAAGAAACCTTTCTTTCTTTGGACACATTATTTCGGGCCGCACGAGAAGAGTGACAAATCACGAGAGTTCTACGAGGACGTCAATCGATCCCTTGCCGCGTATGACCCCGACATCGAAACGTCCGACCGTGAGGTCGGCCGGCTGATCGACGGACTACGGACGATGGGGGTCCTCGATTCGACGGTGGTCATACTGCACGCGGACCATGGGCAGAGCCTGAACGAACACGATTATTTCGGGCATGGAAAATATCTGTACGACGAGGTTCTGCGCGTTCCCCTCATCGTACGCTTTCCTCCCGTCATCCCCGCCGGCCGCACCGTTACCGCGATGGCGCGGAACATCGACATACTACCCACCGTGCTCGATCTCACCGGCACCAAAGCGCACGATGCGATTCAAGGGAAAAGCTTGGTGCCGGCGGCACAAGGCGACGACCGAAACCGCGACGACGACGAGCTCTACTGCGAGACGTATCTCTCGGCGACGCAAGCGTTCGCGACGAACGTGCTGACCGAAGGGACGGCCAAGCCACTCGGATTCCGCCGCCTCGGAGTCCGGACGAACCGCTGGATGTTCATCCGCAACGAGCCATGGCCATTCATCGATGATGCCACTCCAGAGCCGATCAGCACCGAGCTGCGCACACAATTCACGTCCGAAGAGCTCTACGACATGGTTGCCGACCCCGCGCAGAACACCAACGCAATTGCGAGCGAACCTCAGATCGCGGAGCTGATGGGAAAGCGACTCGCTTCTTATCTGATGACGGAGCCTCAGGCGCCATCGTATCGCCCACTCGATAAGCAAAGCCTCGATCGGTTGCGGAGCCTCGGCTACATCAAGTGAACGAACTTACGCGTACATCCCTCGCGCCGTGACGGCGCGTGCCGGGCACGTCCCGCGCGCCGCCGTCTTGGCGCGCGTCCATCTCAGGTTCTAGGGATGCCCAGCGCTCCCGACCCCGATCGGCATCCGCCCGATCATCTGCGGCGCGGTCTCTCGGTCACCGACGCGACCATGCTCGTGGTGTCGTCGGTCATCGGATCGGGGATCTTCTTCACCCCCGCGGCCGTCGCCCGGCTGCTGCCGTCCGCGGGCTGGATCCTTGCGGCCTGGCTCGTCGGCGGCGTGCTCTCGGCGGCGGGCGCAATCGCGAACGCCGAGCTCGGTGCCATGTTTCCCCATGCCGGCGGCGACTACGTATACCTGCGCGAGGCATATCATCCCCTCGCCGGGTTTCTCGTCGGCTGGCTGAGCTTCTTCGTGATTTACGTCGGTTCGATTGCGACGCTCGCCGCGGCCCTCGCGGAGGCCATCGGTCACTTCGTGCCGCTCGGCGAGCCGGCGAAGGTAGCGATCGCGATCGGCGCGACCATCGCGGCATCGGTCGTAAACTATGTCAGCGTGCGCGGCGCGACACGTCTCAACAACGTCACCGCCTACTGCAAGATTGCCGCGCTGGCGGCGTTCGTGATCGCGGGACCGCTGCTCGGCGCGGGATCGCTCGACAACATCCGTGCGTCTTTCGACACGGTGCCGGCCGGCGGGATCGCCGCCTTCGGGCTGGCGCTCTCGCCCGTGCTGTTCACGTATCTCGGATGGAATGCGCCCGTGTACGTCGCCGGCGAGATCGAGCGTCCCGCGCGCACGCTGCCGCTCTCACTCTTCCTCGGACTCGGCATCTGTACCGCGCTCTATCTGGCGACCAACGCCGTGTATCTGTATGCGCTGCCCGTCGAGCGCCTGAGCGCGAGCGTCGACGCGGGCCAGGCCGCGGCCTACAGCCTCTTCGGATCCATCATCGGCAGCGCGGTCGCGTCGTTCGTGCTGATCTCGATTATCGGCACGCTGAACGCGATGATCCTCGTCGGCCCGCGGATCGCGTACGCGATGGCGCTCGACGGCCTGTTCTTCGGTGGCGCCGACCGCGTCCACGCGCTCTACAGCACGCCCCACCGCGCGGTCGTCATCCAAGCCGTGGCGACGATCGTGCTGCTGGCGGTGCTGCGCACGTTTCCGAGCGTCCTCGATTACACCACTTTCGCCATCGTGCTGGCGACCATGGCCGACACCGCGGCGCTCTACACGCTGCGGCGGCGTGCGCCCGATCTGCCGCGGCCGTACCGCGCATGGGGCTACCCGCTCGTGCCCGCCCTCTATTTTATCGCCAACGGCGCCATCGCTGTAGCGATGCTGCGCGGGCGGCCGATCGAGTGCGGGATCGGCCTCGGCATCATCGCCATCGGATTACCGTTCTATTGGTTGCTTCAACGCCGGCTGCCGCCGGTGGCTTGATCGGGGGCCCAGACCGCGGCACAAGACCCGAGCTGGCGAGTGACAACACCCCCGCCCCTCGTCGTTCAATCCTCCCATGGCGCCGATGAACGAAACGTCCGCCGTCGACCGACCGATCGCCCGAGTCGCGATCTTCGCTCTCTCGCTCGGCGTTCTCCTGCTCGAGATCGCATTCACGCGGATCTTCTCGTTCGCTCTCTGGTATCATTTCACCTACGTCGCGATCAGCGTCGGTCTGTTGGGGTACGGAGCGCCCGGAGCGTTCCTTTCCGCTTCGAAACGTTTGGCGAGGCACCCCCCCGCGACACTGATGGTTCAGTCTATGCTTTTGGCATCCGCGGGCGTGCTTGTCGCCCTGCTCAGCGTCCTGTGCATCCCGCTCGAGCCATTCTCGATTGCGTCGAGCTATGTGCAATTGTTCTTGATGATCGCGCTCTTCATCTTGTGCAGCACACCGTACTTTGCTGCCGGCCTCGCCATGGCGTGCGCATTCCGACTAACGAATTCGCCGAATATCATCTATTTTGCCGACCTCGCCGGTGCCGGTGCTGGTTGTGCCCTGGCGATTGCATCTATCTGGATTCTAGGAGCTCCCGGGACTACCGTAATAAGTGCTCTGATCTTCGTCTGTGCTGCCTTGCTCCTGGCACCGGCAATGCTCCGACGTCGCTATGCTGCAGTGGGCGGGGCGACGGTCGTTGCCGCTGCAGCGCTCGTGCTGTTTGTGCCGTTCAAGCCGAGCGGCGAGAAGCTGCTCGCGAAAATATTAGGCGCTGGTGGGCATACCTACTACTCGCGTTGGAGCCCAATCTTTCGAGTCGATGTCTACGATGAACCCGCCAAAGGCTTCAGTGCGAAGCGGGGTGTCAGCCCACAGTTCACAGGATCCATTCCGGCGGTACGTTTCATCGCTCATGATGGGACCGCCGAAGCTCCGATGCACGAGTTCCACGGCGACACAAGCGAACTCGACTTCCTTGCCGAGAACATTTCCGCTGCGCCGTACCTTGTCGCCAACAAACCGCGTGTCCTGGTCATCGGGCTGGGCGGCGGTTTCGACCTCATCAACGGCTTTCGCAACGGAGCATCGCACATCACCGGGGTCGAGCTGGACCCACTCACAGTCGACGTGGTCCGACACTCGCAAGCCGATTTCGTCGGCCACATCCTATCGCGGCCCGGCGTCGACGTCGTTGTGGCCGAAGGGCGAAGCTTCCTACGCCATTCTAATGCGCGCTACGACATCATCCAATTAAGCGGCGTTGACACCCTCGCGGCTCTGTCAACCGGCGCTTACATGCTAGCCGAGAGCTATCTCTATACGGTCGAAGCGTTCAAGGAGTTCTTGCAGCACCTGACACCAGACGGGCATTTGTCCTTGATGGTCGGTGACTATCATTGGAAGACCGGCCGATCGCGTTTCTCCCTGCGACATCTGACGAATTTCCTTGCCGCAGCGGAGCAGCTCGGGATCAACGATCCAGCCGCGAATGTCGCTATTCTGGCCACCGGCGGCTCCATCTCAACGGTCGAGCTTCTGGTGAAGCCGCGGGCGTTTACGATGGAAGAGATCGCGGCCCTGGAGCGATTTGCGAACGAGAAGCAATTCGAAGTGTGGTACTTGCCTGGTAAAGCCGTTCCGAGTCCGCACACGGAGCTCCTCACGGCCGATGCCTCTCGCCGCACTTCGTTCATCGCCTCGCAGCGGTTGGACATTCGCGAGACGCCCGATAATCGCCCGTTCTTCTTTCACTTCTACCGTTGGAGTGAATTGCTGACGCCGTCCAAGTGGGAGGTCGACGTCGGCCACAACCTGCAAACGGGACAGATCGTAATGGCCGCGATCCTCGCGGTTGCATTGATCAGCTCGGTAGGCATGATCCTGGTCCCGCTGCTACTGACGCGTCATTTGCATCGGGCAGGCGCAGCTCGATTCGCGATATGCTTCGCGGGACTTGGCCTCGGCTTCATGTTCATCGAGATCAGCTTGATCCAGCAATTCATCCTGTTCCTCGGTCATCCCACCTATTCCGTTGCGACGATCATGTTTGCATTGTTGATCGCGACTGGCGTCGGCAGCCAACTCAGCGGAAACCTCTCGCTTTCGCCACAGACCGTCATCCGCCGCGCCTTTATGGCTCTCATCATGTTACTTATACTCTACGCCTGGATCTTACCCTCGGTTGTCGCCCAGTGGCTGGGCGTGCCTGCCGTTGTCAGATACTTGCTGACCGTGCTCTTGCTCCTCCCTTTGGGTCTCACGCTCGGCGTATTCTTTCCCGCCGGATTGCGTGAGGTCCGCTCTCACAACGAGCTGTTGGTGCCGTGGGCATGGGGTGCCAACGGGGGCGCATCCGTGGTTGGCAGCATCCTCAGCATTGTCCTCGCAACGATGTTCGGGTTTCGCGATGTCCTGCTGGCGGCCGGTATCGTTTATTTCGCCGCCATCGTAGCGCTCGGTAGGGGGCGCAGCGCGCGCGACATCGGCGAACCGCAGGTGCAGACGGGAACAGCGCGCTAGGCGATCGCGGACGACACCATCACGCGCCCACGGCGGGCTCGGGAATCTGACGGAGCGCGATGATTCCGACGAGATAGACCAGCACCGCGAGCGTCAGCACGACGGTGAAACCCCAGGTCATCGATAGCATCGTCGCGAGGATCGAGCTGATCACCGAAAAGAAGCCGTTGACGGCCCACGCCCATGCAACGAACTCGGCCTTGTGCTCCGTCACGCCCGCCACTGTGCGGAGACCGACAGGCATGAACGCTCCTAGGCACATACCGAGCGGCGCGAGACACGCGATCGTCATGGCGATGCGGATCCCGAGCGGCGCGCCGATCCATCGCGCGACGATCGGGCCCATTGCGAATTGATAGAACAGCATCAGCACCGTCAAGATGCCGAGCAGCGCCATCAGCGCTTGATCACGTTCCTGCGTGTATCGAGGACTGACGAGACTGCCTATGCCCGTAAAAAGCAACAGGGCAAACAGCGTCACCGTGAGGGAGTACGTCGGGTAACCGAGAAACAGCGTGAACTTCTGAATCAATACGATCTCGAAGAACATGAAGCCCACGCCGAGTGCGGCGAAGTAGGCAGCAGCGAACCCCTTGTAGGGGATGCGTGTCCACGTTTGACGTATGGCAACGAACGGCAAGAGAAGGAACACGGTCGCAAACAAGATCACCGTCGCGAGAAGAGTAATCAGAACTCGCTCTCCGGTCGCGATCTCCATGTCCCATCCAGCTCGCTTGAGCGACGCGCCGCGAGCCGCATCGCCGAAGCGCGCAAAGTGCCAGAAGAAGGGTGCATCGTCCGTCACGGGTCCGATCTGATACGCCGCGTCCCGGTATAAGCGATCCAGGTCCGCGTCATTCGCGGCAATGATCGTACTGGTCTGATGACTCGAGACCGGCTGCGTCCAGGCGTAACGGATGACGCTGTCTTTCACGTTGACAGTCCGTGCCCGAAACGCCTCGATTTGCTCCGCGGTGAACGGCGATCTCTTCATGAGCGTCAGCGCTTCCTGAAAAACCGTTGGCTGAGTCACTAGAATCACGTGCTTGGGAAAATCCGTGATGCCGGAATCCTTGAAAGCGACACGGGCGCTGCTCAGATACCGGGACGTACGGTTCGGCTTCCCCTCGAAATCAACCTCGCCGAACGACATGCAGATAATACCGTCCGGCGTCAGATGCGCCAAACTATATTCGATCATTTCGGTGGTATACAGATAACTCTCCGAGAGCACGAAGGCACCGGACGTCGCTGAGTTCATCGCGGCGTAGCTGTCCGGCGCGACGAACCAGATCAGGTCGTACTTGCCCCCGTCGCGCTCCAGAAACGAGCGCCCCTCGCCGTTTACCAGCGTGACTTTCTCATTGGTCGCGATGTGACCGGTATAATCCGCGAAATGCGTGGTCAGCAGCGAGTAGGTTGCCGGATTGAGCTCGACACCCGTGGTGTGCGAAGCGCCGAAGTAGAGAGACGCAAGGATCTCGTGGCCGCCTGCCGCACCGATGATCAGCACCTTCGGATTCGGCTTTGCGACGGCGAAGGGATACGAGCGGCTGTCGTGATCGAATCGCTTGAGACTCGCGAGATTCCCGTCGAAACGATGCAGCGTCGAGCCGATCATTCCGTCGTGGTTGATGACGTACCGGTTTGCCGGGTCGAACAGCGAATCCATCACATCGATGCGAAACACCGGGCTCCACGACGAGAAGTGGTACTTGGCGTGCGCACTCTTCTGTGGGCTCATGGTCTTGAGCTCGTCGGGAACCGGTCCGGGAAGGACCTCGGGACGCAGGATGCCCATCAGGAGCGCAGCGGCGACCGGCACTCCGATGATCATGCTGCTGCGGAGGTGTCGCGCAGCAAGCGGCAGGCCCGCCAGCACGAAGACGAGTCCGCTCAGGAATACACACGACGGAGGGCTCAGCCGTCCGATGAGCGGCACGACGAGCGCACAGCCGATCCCCGCACCCAACAGGTCGGCGAAATAGAGACGATGGATTCGTGCCGGATCTTCCGAGAAGACGGTCGCAATCACGATCCCTGCCATCAAAAATGGACTGAAGATGCAGGCGGTGATGATTACGAGCTTCACGTCTTCTCGCAGATCGCTCGGCAGCCCCATGGAGTTCAGCTGGATCAGTGCGATCGCAAAATAGCCGAGCAGCACCGCGGCACTTGCTACCATGCAGGCTGCCGGAATGATGCGCGATAAACCAAGCCGGCGGAAACGCGATGAGATGGTCGCGAACACACCCCCGGAGCCCATGCCGAGCAGCGCGATACCAATGATGAGATAAGTAAAGTAGTAAAACAGCTTGAACGAGAATATACGCGTATAGCTGATCTCGAGGAGGATGACCCCGAACGAGACGAGGAAGATCTCCGGATACAGCGGTCGCATCCGCATCGTGGCTGCCGCGGTGGCGGAGCCCCGGGTGGTCGCGTCTGTTGTGTTCATGCGGAATCGCTGTCTTAGGCCAAACGATGGTATCCGGTCAAGATTGGGTTCGGCACGATGTCGATGCGAACCTCCGCGGCATTCTCACTGCGTGCCGCAACGACGTCGCATCACGACGCAGCCGATGGTACACTTCCCAGGCTCATGCGCTGCACGCGATTGATCAGTATCGTCGTCACCGTCGCCGCTTGCGGCGCGATCGGCACCGCCCGCAGCGCGCCGGCTCAGACGGCACTCTCGCTGACCGTCGACGATCGATTGTCGACGGACGGCACGATCGTGGTCAGCACGTCCTTTTGGAAGCTCGCCTTCAGCACCGCGTTCAATGGCGGCATCTACCGTTGGTTTGACACGGTGTTCGACCCCGCCGAAACGGACAATCTCGCCACGGCCTCCGGCGGCGGAAACTACACGCAGGGGACGGTTTTCGACTACGATATCTACCTCGGGTCGGATCCCTCCAACCAGATCGAATTCTCGACCGCGTTAGGCCGAAACTCTTCCCCCGGCGCCCTGCAGCTCTCGATCGTCGAGCGCAGTCCGGCGCGTGTGCGTATCCTTCAACAGAACCAACCACGGTTGAACAACGGCAGCGGACCGGCGGGCGATCCGTTCCCGGAGATCCGGTTCATGGAGACGACCACACTCTGGACGATCTACCCGACGGGCAAGATCGACATCGCGTTCGATGCCATTCCGAATCCGGCATTCGCATCGGTCGACAGCGGACCGGGTGGAACGGGAAAGGGGATCTCGACACCCGGCTGCTGCGGTTTCGAGCAGTGGGTGAACGCGGTGAACGGCACGAATTTTCTGAACAGCGGCGTCTGGGCCGGCGACACGATCGAAAGCGCGTCGGGCGGATGGGGTCCCGTTCGCGTAGCCGCGCGCTACAGCCCGACGCAGCTCATTCTCGATGCTCCCGTTCCCGCAGGCACGAACGGCAGCTTCGTCGTGCACCGCTCGATGATTGTCGACGAGACGATCTCGATCCACGCCGACGGCGATCCGACGATCGTCAATCAGTGCTCCGATGCCGCCGTGTCCCACTGGCAAGGGGGCAGCAATGGCGTACCGGTGTGGACGACGCCGGACGGCAGCAGCTGCAAGAGTCAGTTGCACTCGGGCGGTCCGCCGATCGCGGACGACTTCGTGCTCGCCCACTGGACGCGAACGCGCGGTGCCGGCAGCTTGCTCGCGTTCTTCGAGCCGTGGAGTGGGGTCAATTTCGGCGCCTTCAACGATCTCGCGTTCACCGATATTTCGTACACACAGCTCGGAAAGGCCGGGTACCGACCGTTCGAGCCCCACCACCGGCATTTTCTCGCCCAGCTCGGCACCCTCGGGAGTAATGCGCTCCCACGCATCAAGAGCGTCGCGGACGCATTGCCGTTCGCGGACGACTACCGCGCGCCGTTCGCAGAAGCTCGCATCGGGACGCTCGGCACGATCGGTCCATACGGATTCGACCCGGGATCGGGTGCGTACGAGCTGGCGGCGAGCGGCAATCAAGCGGCGATCGCGTTCGACACCCTCGGCGGCGGCCGGACGACCTCGACGTGCGGCAACTCGTGTCCGCAAGCGCTCGCGTATCACACGCCTGCCGTGCTCCTCACGGATTTCAACGTCCCTAACGACAACATCCTGGTCGAGCTTTCGACCGACAACGGCGCGAGCTTCGCGCCGCTCGCCGCATCGCTCTACAATTTGACGTCGTTCGCCGACGAGGGATCGCTGGGCACCGACCGGCGCCTCTTTCAGTAC
>Ga0137363_10002396_pt1 | contig 11122 bp, 5 predicted proteins | sample MadtaG_FD_104800 | JGI IMG/M metagenome (GOLD analysis project Ga0137363, IMG submission 104800) | Vadose zone soil microbial communities from Angelo Coast Range Reserve, California, USA - Mad1_115_16 metaG | ecosystem: Environmental > Terrestrial > Soil > Vadose zone | place: USA: California...
ACTTCATCCGGCGCTCTCGGCGGCGCGGTCTACTGGGCACAGGACGAATTGCTGCCGATCGTGATCGAGGCCCCGGCGGACCGAAAGACTCGGGACAAATGGTTGGACCGCCTCTGGCGGGCCGCTGCGGCGCAGGCTCTCGGGATCGCTTCCCAGGCACGCGCCGATCTGCTCACCGTGGCGATGAAACAACCGGGACCGGCCAGCGATATTATCATCCGCCGGTGCTCGGTGGATCCACAGGCATCGGCGTCGGCAAATACAATACTCACAGAGCATCGGACATGGACAAGACGAAGCCCCGCAAGACATTGAGCGGCACGCCCATCGCCAACAGAGTCGTTGCCAACATGAGGTGGCATGAGCGAGCGAAGGTTGTCGATATCAAAAATGTTGTCGACGGTACGTGATGCGGAAGCACTACACAAAGACAGTCCTGAGCTAGAAAGAGATTGCCCCCTTGGATCCGGCTCACGCTGCATATGTCTACACCCAGAACCGCGTGTCCGTCATGTCCGAGCGGCTCGCGGCTCTGAAGGAGATAGCGCCGATTACGGATACTCGTTGCCTATCTCCCCGCGCACGCTGGGAATAGTAAATATCACCCCGCAGAGCCGAGGGCTTTAGGCTGTGAGCCGACTCAAAGCGGCATAGCGGGGTCTAATTGATATGAAGTAAATCCACGTGGCCGGCAGATGTCAATCCAGCAAATCTACAAACGCCGGAAAATCCCGCAGAATGGTTTCCGGGCTTTTCGACCACGGCCAAGAGCGGGTCATTGACTCGCTGCCGTTGAGCACGAGCTGCCGGTCCTCTGCTATGTTGCTATCTAAGGACGTGAAAGGATTGGCGGCGTTTTGGACCAAAGCGAAATACGGCAAAATGAGCATCGAAGGACGCGACCCGGTCAATACCTAGACGCCGCATTACAGCGAAGCTGGTGCGGTCGACGATGGAAAAATCCTGGTCACGCCAAGAAACGCCAATATCCCAAGCAACCTCCAAGTCCGCTAAAGTAACCGCCTCCATTACAGCGATCCCACTCCGCAGGCCTTCCCAAAATCGCTCCGCAGCTTTGCGGTCAAGTTTGTGGTGAAGCAACGTCCATGTTTCGATCAAAACGTGATCCGAGGTCACCAGTGTTTCGCCAGACTTGAGAATCGCTTTTGCGCGAGCGTTGCTGCGGTCAGAAGAGTCCGCGGCAGCATACCAAATGGAAGTGTCGACAAATAGGCTCATATATCGAGAGCGCTAGCGACGCCGAAGTTTTCTGCGTGTGGAATGAAAGGCCTCGGCGATCATGGAATCCTTTTGGCTCGCAATATCTGAGCCGCCGGAGCTGCCGAGGTCGAAAACTCGGTCTACCTGAGCTGCCGTTTCAGGACGAGCAAGATCACGCGCGACTAGACGGCGAAAATATTCTGCGAGAGATACCCCGAGATCATTGGCGCGTTGGCGCGCACGGCGCTGCATCTCAGTTTCAAGTGTGATCTGGGTTTTTGCCATCATTATGGCTCCATCATACCACATCACACAAGTCATACAGCGAATACCCGCGGTTTGAGCCTTGCCGCAGGAGCGAGTTGCACGATCAACGTGACCTTCGAACCGACGGAAATCGGACCCCACACTCAGCCTTCTTCCAACCGGCAGGCCCCCGACGTGCTACATTCAGCCTCGTCATCCGTGCGCTCTGCCGAGAAGGAGGCGGCAAGATGAGAAGAGCGCAACGACATGCAGTCGGTTCGGTTCGATTGGATAAGCGGCGCAAGACCTGGAACTATCTCTGGTACGAGAACGGGAAGCGCCGTTCCAAGTTGATCGGAACCAAGCGGGAGTATCCCACCAAGGGAGCAGCCTGGAGTGCGACTGAGTCCCTGATGAGCATCATGGAACGTCAACAAAAGGTGGGCCACGGCCTCACGGTGCGTGCGGTTGTGGACCGCTACCGAGAAGAGAAGATGCCGAAGCGTGCCGACACGCGACGTGCTTACGAGGTTCGGCTGAGCAACCATATTCTGCCCACTTGGGGTGATTGGTCGCTGCAGGACATGCAGGCGCGTCCGTCGAGCTGTGGCTTAGAACTCTGGCGCTTGCGCCAAAGAGTAAGGCGCATATCCGGGGCATTCTGAGCCTGCTCTGGGATTACGCGATGTGGCGCGGGGATGTGCCCACACAACGCAATCCCATGGAGCTAGTCACGATCAGAGGCGCGACGAAACGCAAGCGAAACCCGCGCAGCCTCACCCCCTCGCCCAGGAGCACACCCCTTGATTCTTCCTAACCGCAAAACCTATCTGCTCTACGCAGCCCGATCTTCGGATCGCACCGCCCTCGTGTCTCTACTCACCTTTACCGTCAATCCTCACCCCCTTATCACTCCCAAAACCTCTCCTCTCCCCCCAACCTTCCACCTCCATCTTCCTCCTCCCGTCTGTTTTCCCAAACCCTACCCCCACTCATTCACCCCAACTATCGACAAATCCCCATCCAATACCCGTAGCCCCACCGCGTCCGTCGCAAACGCCAGCGACTTCGTTCAACAGACTTTATCGCAAGTCCCGCCACTACCTCGATTTGCCCCGAATTCCTGCTTGGCGGGACCTGCGATAAAGTGCTAACTGTTTTCATCAATCATTATCAGCACGGAGGCGTTTGCCTTGTTGGCGCTACACGAAGCGCCTCACATCTAACGAGACAAGGCATCGAAGAAAACTGCCAAAGAGTCGGAAACTCTGGTGTTGAGCTAATTCAGGAAGCCCTCGGCCCACGGATTCGTCAGATGCCTTGATTAGCCCACGGGTTTTCTTCGATGACGACGTCCACCTCTGCGCTAAGTCTGAGGCGACTAGAGAACCTGGGCGGAGCTCCACCAGGAGGGCAAACCACGACAAGTGCAGCAAATGGCTTAGGGTCTTGATTTTCTATTTGTCCTCTTCCAGTATGGCTAGGTCCCATGGGGCAAGGCTAACACTGCTGCCCCGAGCAACGGCGTAACCGGTGAGCAGATCGCGGCTCGCAGCGTAGGCGTATGTGAAGTTAGCAGGGGCACCCGAGTAGTTCAGATAGTAGTGGATCCGTTTGCCGGCTCGATTGATACCGTGCTTGACCCGCACAAGTTCCGGAAGGTCCTGGTCGGAGCTGGTGAGGCCGGACTCGCGAAGAACATCAAGAACGACGGCCTGCTGGAGTCCGTCGGAGAGTGCGGTGCCTTCGTACGTAAGCGTGCCCGAGCCGAACTGGTTGCGAGTGATGGCCGGCCAGCGACCGAAGAATGGATGATCGTAGAAAGCGAGCGGTTTGGCCGAGGTGGGCAGCAGGAACTCCGCCCACGTGCTGACCTTGTTATCGGCGGCAGAGACACGCCACGGGTTGTCTTTGAGCGCCAGCGGGTGCTCGAGGTTGGAGAACTCCTGATAGGTAAAGCCAGCAGCTTCGCGGAGCGGGCCGGGTGCGCGCTCCCAGCGGACAGCGGAGTTCTCATTGGTGAAGCCGCTCTTGAAGGTCATGAGGACGTGGCCGCCGCCGTGAACGTAATCGGCGATCTTCTTCAGCAGGGCATCATCGGCAACGTAAAGTGCAGGAACGATGAGGAGTTTGTAGGGCGAGAAATCGGCAGTCTCCGGGAAGACAAAGTCGGCCCCCACGTTCGCCTGATAGAGGGAGCGGTGCAGCTGCGAGAGGATGGCGTTGTATGTGCCCGCGGCTTTACCAGGCACCCATCCGAGCTCCTGTCGTTCGAAAGGCATGAAGCTGATCGCGTTTGACGAATCGACACTGTAGAGGATCGCCACCTGATTTCTGATTTGGAGGTTGACGATCTCGGGGCCGACCTTCTGCAGTTCGTGCGCGATACGTGAAACCTCGGCGTAGGCGCGGTTAGGTTCGAGGTCGTGGCTCAGGACACCCTTCCAGTAAGTCTCCTGACCGGCGTGGATAGAGTGCCAGTGCCAATACTCGACCATGTTGGCGCCGGAGGAGAGATCGGTGTAGACGTCGAGCCGGAGCTGGCCGTCGTAGGGCGGGAACTGCTCGGCAGAGTCCCAGCCAAGCGTCTGCGCATTCGTTTCCGTCACCAGGAAATTCTGGTGTTTGAGGGAGCGGGAGAAGTCGCCCTGCAACGCTTGCCAGGCCCCGTCTAGATGGTCCTGCGAGCCGTGGTAAGGATTGTTGGCGACGACATCGAGTGACTTGGCGACCTCGACCTCGTTGACATCGAGCTTCATCATGGAGCCGTAGTCCTGGGTCACGAATTGGTCCGGGCGCCGGGATTTGCGGACGAGCGCAGCCTGAAAGGCGAGAAAGTCGGCAACGCGCATTTGCTGCCAGCGAGACCACTCAAGTTTGTAACTGGTGCTGGTGGCATTGTCGCGGGTAGGCATGTCGGCCCAGTCGTTGACGTCCTGGCCCCAGTAGTTGAGGAACCAGGCCTTGTTGAGCGCGTCGGTGGTGCCGAACTTTTTCTTCAGGTGATTGACGAAGCCGTTGAAGACATCTTCGTTGGAAGCGCCGTAGGCGCCGGTCTCGTTATCGATCTGCCAGCCGATGACGGCGGGATTGTCTTTGTAGTGCGTGACCAGGTTGGTAATGACGCGCTCGGCGTAGAAGCGGAACTTCGGGTTGTCGGTGTCCATGTTCTGGCGCATGCCGTAGCGGACCGAAGCCCCGCCCAGCGGGCGGGCGTAGAACTCGGGATGGGCCTTGGCCATCCAGCTCGGCATGGAGTAAGTGGGAGTGCCCATGATGACCTTGATCCCGGCCCTGCCCATGGCATCGACCACGTGGTCCATCCAGGCGTACTCAAAGACGCCATCTGAGGGCTCCCAAAGACTCCACGTTGACTCTCCCATGCGAACCACCGAGATGCTGGCCCCTTTCATGAGGGCGACGTCTTTCTCCAAACGACCAGGTTGGAGATCGGCGGGCATGTACTCGTTGTAATACGCAGCCCCATAGAGAACATTGGGCAGCAGCGCTCCGGGAGGCGGAGTGGAGTCCTGTGCAGCTGCGGCCAGGGACGCGAGACTAAGAGCCAGGAACGTGTTGAGAGGACGCGGGGTAAGCCAGCGAGTCATGAGTGCCCTTCCTTGTACTAAAACTTCCTGACTACAATTCTTTATGTCACGAAACCTCCAACGCTCTTCAGTTGCGACTTCCACCTTCCCAGGTCCATCAGCGCAACCGGATGAGGCGTTTGAGGGTCTGGGTTGAGATACTCCACGGCAATGAAAGCCTGGCCAGCATCCTCACCAACTTCATAGATCGATACGGTAGCGAGGGACGGTTTAGCCAATCATGGAGTCGAGGAATGTTAGGCAGGATGCGCGGGCAAGTCAATGTAAGCCGTGGAGTTGTGGCCACCACGAAAAGGTTGTTGTTGAAATATCCCCATCTCTCCGAGTAGAGGAGATCCCGATGAGCTGTAGGTCTGCCTTGGCTGTGTCCGCCGTTTCCAGCTTCGTGCCCGTTTAGCTCGACCATGGCACCACCGAGAGGTCTCCTCCCTCACAGACCCCACCGTGCAGATTTCCCGCAGCGGGTTCCTCAAGCAGGACTCTCCGGGTACGTCCAGGGATGTCGAATCTGAGGTGGCAGCAAAGGATGCCGACGAAGGAGTTGGTTATATCTCTCCCACGTCCTCCGGTTCCCCTTCGGGTTAATCGAAGAGGCCGGCGGGAGGATCGACCACTCGGATTCGCAACCCTTTGCGCTTTCCCTCTCGTACACGAACAGCCTCCAGTTTACTAACCCGTGTACTCCGAAGAGCGCGGGGAAGCGGGGAGCTGCGGCGCGGGGGGAGAGTGGAGGCGGAGCGACGGAGATCCGGCGGAACTTTAACAAACGGAAAAGAGTCGACCCCGCCGGAAACAGCCTCCCGTTGCCGACTTTTCAATCTTAGGGCTCTGCTGTTACATCCAGGACGTACACCGTTTGTTCCACCGTGAGGACCAGCATCCGCTTGCCGTCTCCGGAGAACTGCTTGAACGCTACCGGATTAGGGAATTCATATTCGTGCTGCAATAGGGAAGTCGCGGGGGCATACATTTTGATCCGGGATGCATCACTATCAACTGCCAGGAGCGCGTTGGTTGCCGAAACCACCGGATTCGTACCAAAAAAGTGGGCTTTCTCTTCCCCGCTCGCGAGCGAATAGACCAACACCTGATTGCCTGTGGCGCCCACGACTGCCCACTCTCCCGCCAGTGAAACTCCTTCCACCTGAAACGAGCCCTTGTTGGTCTTGATCAAGAGCTTGGCGGTGACGCTGTTCTTAGCGGGATCGACGACTTCGCAAAAAAAGTCGCTCTTCTCCGCGCGTTGATTGAGCTCAGGATACTGCTGGATTTCCTGCTGGCCTCCAGACTCTTTCAAAGGCCAGATCAAGAACATGGTGTCTCCATTAAAACCAAATTTCGGCACGTCATGCGGAAAGTGGCGCGTCCACACCAGGTGGTCGTCGCGGACATCCCTCATCTCCACATCCGCATTCGAAGGCTTCATGAACGAATTCTTGCCCTTGGAATTAGTGAGAACCAGATACCTTCCATGCTGCTCCGCGATTGCATCCTCCAACTTTCGGCCCTGCTGCCCGTTGCCCGTGAGTATCTCCAGACGGCCGATCGTGCGAGGGTCCTTGTCAAACTTGGCGAAGTCGACGTAAAAAGCTTGATCGTCTCCAAACCACGCGCCCTGAAACCCGCGCACATGCAGGGTCCGAATGTTGTGCACCACATCCCAGACCGCACCTCGCGATCGCGTAGAGATGGCCATCCAAGAAAGATCCGGCGAAACCGCCGCAGCGCGCAGCCGTCCGAGCCGGGCCTGGGGCAGTCTCACCCGCGCCAGTTGTTCTTTGGTTCCCAGTTTCTCCAGTGAAATCTCTCCATTGATGCGTTCCCTCAAAATAATTTCATCGTAGACATCGAGGGTTGATTGTTTGATAGCTGCAGGTACTTGCTTGTTCTTTAAATCAAGGACTCCGATTGGGTACTCCTTGAGTGGATGAATCAGAACGTAGTCCCCGTGCCCGGCCGAATCGAGGTGAATCGTATTGCTCAATCGATACTGGTCGATGCGTTCTCCCGAAGGAAAGCGTAGAAGCGGCGACTTGCTAGGATCTGACTCATTCACTCCCACGATGCGGTCCTGTCCGACGAACGCGAAAGTGTACCGCAGAATGTCCTTGATCGATCCCGGCAGGCTCATCTCGCTCCGGCTGGTCACATCGAACGAAAAATGGCTGGTGCGGGAGCCAGCTAGAAAGTAGTGCCCGTCGGGGGAAAAACCCATGGACACGATTTGCACCGAACCCGGGCTTTCGGCAGCGAGCAGCAAGAGAAAGAAATCGAAGAAGGTGGGTTCGAAGAATCCCTTTTTCGTCGCAATCCTGGTGCCCGAGGCCACATCAATCAGCGACAACTGCAGGTCCGAGTCCAGGCAGGCCACGGTGGTTCCTTCGGGCGAGAGGACGCTCTGAATGCAAGGCCGCACCACTGTTAGCTCATGGACCGAGGTCTGTTTCTGATCGGCAATCGACCAGCTCTCGACGCGCAGTGCCCGGTTGTGAAATACCACCGATCTGGCGTCGGGCGAGAAAGAAGCATGCTGCGCATCGACGGCGGGAATGTAGAACAGCGATGCCAGAGGTTCACTCTTGAGCACGTGAATTCCGCCCTCATCCTGTGCCAGTATGTACTTGCCGTCAGGGCTGAAGTGGATGTAAGCCACATCGGGTCGCAAGGGCAGCGCCAGCGTCTGCTTCGAGATCAAACCGGGCAGTGACTCTTTGCTCCCGCTACCGCTGTACGCGATGACGTCAGCTTGCCATTGGGCAAACTCCCTGCTCCGAGCTCTGGGCGGGATATCAGCACACCCGGCAGGCAGCGCCTGGACGTCCTTCAACATCTCCCGCAGGCGGCGTTCGGGAGGCTTGGTCGACCCCAGCAGATCGGAAAACCAGCTGCCGGTTTTGCCATGGGTTTGTTGAAATCGGTCCCACAGATCCACGTACGCATGCGGCGCGTACCCCGCCCGCGCCATCGCGTACAAAGCAACCTGGTCTGCCACGTATTGTTCCTTCTCCTCGTTGGGCCCGCGCGAGTGGGAGGGCTTGCGCGCTTCGTTCTCGACGAAAAGATGAAACTTGTCCAGAATGTCCGCTCGGTCCTTGACCTCGGTAACTCCCAGCAACTCCCGGAGGCGCTGGGTCAAAAAAATTCCCGACTGGTGCGCCAGAATGTGCCCGAGTTCATGCGCCAGCACGCCCGCCAGTTCATCGTCGCTCTGTGCCAATGCCACCATTTTCCGGGCAACATACACTCGCCCTCCAGCAATGCTGAAGGCATTCGGCTCGGGAAGCTCCACCAGGTAAAAGCGGAAGCTCATGTTGTTCGCCGGCAGGTGCTGCACGATGCGCGCGCCCTGGGCCCGCAAGTAAGAGGTTAGATGGTCGTCATCGAGGACCTTGACGCGGTGCGCCACCAGTTCCGCCATTGCGTCACCCAGATCCACTTCCTGCTGATCGGAGAAGATGTCGATATCATGCGATACTGCCCCGACCCGGGGCGGAACTGGACAGTTCTGCTGCCCTGGCGCGAGAACCGTGTGGAGCAAGACCACCGCAACTGCAAACAACCGCATGGCTGGCTAGGGTAACGCCAAGTGCTACAGAAATCTAGTGGAGCGCGATGTCGGGCCGCCGGCCGCGTGACCGTTTGGGCCGGTTTAAGTAAGGCATGCCGCTCGCTATCGTTGGCGTAAACTCTCGTTGATAGAGTCCTAGCGCTGGATACCCTTGGTCTCGGGGTTCTCTCCTTTAAGAAACCGATCCCCACCCAACCGGGGGGTCCCTCTTTGGCCGCATATGACTACGCGAATCCTAATTTGCCGATGACCACGAATCGGTGCTGAGACGACTTAAGGAGATGCTGTGAGCCAACCCTAGTTGGGAGATTTGTGGCGACGCCATTGATGGGAAGGACGTAGTCACTCACACACTTTACGCGTCAACCGAATTGGATCTTGCAGCTAGCAAGTATGGAATCCGCAAAGTGGTGGATAAGACGAAGCCCGCCGCTTTGATTTCGGCTGTTGAAGAATTGCTGAGCCCTGCTTAGCCTGGCCTTGCGAGTGGCGTTATTTGCGCTCGGGCGCAGCGTTGCTCGAAGTCCGGCTCACGCGCTGCCCTGACCTCCGTGATTGGTGTGTGCAGGCCCACATTGTACGTCACCTACGGTATTTGACTGTAGCTAGAGCCGTGCAAGTAATGCGCCCCGTTCCGCCGTTCGGTGTGGCGGCATACCGCAATCGGCGGTCGCCTAGCATCTCCCGCGTAGCATCGATCAGCCGCAGACTCGGGGGTTCTTGCTTCACGAGGCAGTCGTGCCATTTTTTCATCCTGTGGGCCGCCGAAGACTCCTCCGCAGCTTTTCTTCGTCGAGCTTGGCAAGGAGTTCGTGAACCAGTTCCATCATCTTTTCCGGATCGTCTTCTTCTTGGATTCGTCGCGCTAGTTCGTGCCAGTCTTCGTTTTTTGGTGTGCCGTCGTTGGGCATCAACGCCACGGTCCTCTCACCTTAAGGTCTTCACCTACCAGAAAAACCCTCGAAATCTACATTAAACAGTGTATTTAGCCTCGGCATCTATTGAACTATCCTCTTTGCTCAAGAAACGAGCTTTCGCCCCCGTGCCGGATGCCCCTTGTGTTGGGTTCTCTCCAAACAACTCGACACGAACCGGCGCGGGTTCATTTGTGCAAAGCGCTCGCAGAAGCGCCTGTAGATGTCATCCAAAGTTGGCGGCATGGTAGTCCGGTGCATAGATCCTGCAGATCGTATTCGTGAACTGTGCGCCCGAGCTGCGGCCACGGACGAGCCTGACGAACTAAAGGAAATTGCATCCCAGCTGCGAGACGAATTGCAGGGGCAGATCGCCCGTCTGAGAGACGTGGTTGACATGTACCGGAGCCGCGCCGGATGAACGTGAACTCGAACACCGCTTTGAGCGCAACAGCACGGACAGTCACCATCGATTGTAATGCCGCCGTCTGCAACGAGCTTGATTGTCTGCTGCCGCTGACGGCGGGTTTGCAAGTAACACGGGTGGATCGTACCCTCCAAACGACCAGCGGGGGCCAGCTTCCTCTTCTCGTTCCGATTTCGTAACACCAGCGGCTCGCATGAAACTCGACGCACTTGCGTTAGGAGTATCATCGACAGATTCTGAGGGGCACGGCGTGATTGGCCAATTCCATGCCACCGATCAATGATCAGAGTGGTGGCGCAACGGTAGAGTAAGAAGAGTCAGAGTTGCGCGTCGCTCGGGAGGAATCTCACTGATTGTCAGCGGCAGATTTCCCAGAAGCCGACTTATGGCCCGGAATAATTTCCGGCTTGGCGTCATGCGTTAGGAATCGGAGGCAACCGCACAAGCCGCCAACAGGACCAAGCGTGCCACATCTCGCGCGAGACGGCTGGCTGTTTTCTCGATTCTCCTCCAACGTCCAGGCTCCCGCGTGTCCCGCCGCTGAACTCGTCCTCCAAAACACCTCGTTACCGGAACGGTCACTCTGTAGTTTGGCCTCAGCGACACCCCGGCACGGCGCTTTTCGCGACCCAGAACGTGTAAACGGCACAGTCGTCCGCCGCCGGTGGCCGTGCTGGTGGGATTTGCCGAGTGACGGGAGGGAGCATTCGCAGGTATGCCACCAGCGCGCGGATATCCTCTTCGTCCCAGTTCGATGCGTGGTCCCAGGTCATGCCCTGCCAATGAAGCGTGCGCCCGTCAGGAGTGATGCCGCTTCGAATGGCTCGGACGATTTGTCCGTCGGTCCACGCACCGATTCCAGTTCCGGTATCACTGCTGATGTTGCGAGTCCATAAAGTGCCAAAAGGCCACCAGCTTACCTTACTTCCTCCGGCTCCGTTCGGATTGTGACAGAAGGCGCACGAGGCCACGGTGAAGAGGTAGCGCCCCCGCTGAACCAGTGCTTTCTGTTCCCGCGTCTTGAAACCAGCCGGGTCGGGTTCAGGAATTCCTGCAGTTGCCCCGCTGACGATCTGCTCCGGTGGGATGAAACTAAGTGTCGGCAGGGCATAAATCACCCAACCAACCAGTCCCAGCA
>Ga0137363_10002397_pt1 | contig 11122 bp, 15 predicted proteins | sample MadtaG_FD_104800 | JGI IMG/M metagenome (GOLD analysis project Ga0137363, IMG submission 104800) | Vadose zone soil microbial communities from Angelo Coast Range Reserve, California, USA - Mad1_115_16 metaG | ecosystem: Environmental > Terrestrial > Soil > Vadose zone | place: USA: California...
CGCGATCTTCGACCCAGAGGCGCCCTTGAAAGTAGCGCTGGTTTTTTTCCAGCTTTTTTGGCTCGATGTCAAAAACATACGTACCCAGTTCGTCGACTTGTTCGCGGCCTATGTACTTGATGTCGTACTTTGGTAATTCCTCCGGTGTAAGCACCAAGGGCCAAATCTTTTCGATGTCGTCAAAGTCCTGCTGCTCCATGGTAATGCGCTGAATAGTCGAGGTCGGCGCTTCTATGACCTTTTCGTAGCGCTTCCCCGCCGGTGTAAACAGGATGTCGCTGACGAGGCGATACTCACCATCCACCTGGCCGTCTTCATCGATGGTCTGAAAAAGGAAGATCTGGGTGTACGTGTAGTTTTCGCGCTCCTTACGGAACTCCTGCTCGTGTTGCGTGAATTTCTCAATGATTTGCGCCACGGGTATTGCTGGCGGCTCGCTCGTGATGTGAGAGGAACCCGTCTGGCGAGCAGCGTCTTCATTCGATTTGTTCGCCGGTGGAGTGGAGGGAGCCACTGTCCCTGGGGGCGGCGGTGGCAAAGGACCTTGACGTTGCGCTGCCAGGGGCAAGGCAAACGCACCATACCCAATCATCAAAAGCGTGATGAAAATGTTGTCTTTGCGATTCTTCCCTGCCGTCACGGAAATGACTCGACTCATTCTCTCTCGGCTCCTCAACATGATTCTACTCTTTACTCTACTTTAAGATTCGATGCACGGAACAGGCGTTTCGTGGCTCACAACCTGTGACATAAAGAGGAATCTCAGCGAGGGACCCACCTGGGGGCGTGGGTGAATAAGCCGTTGACGAAACCCATCTGGTAGACAATGAAGAGGCCAAAGGCCAGGCTAACCAGTCCTGAAACCAGTCCCAGACCGCGATTGAGGCGAGAAAACCGAGTCTCGGAAAACTTGAACGGAATGGCAATCGCCGCGGTGATCAGCATCATTCCCGCGACGGTTCCTATGCCAAACACAAGGATATAGAGAACAGCCCAGCCAGGAACACGAATTGTGGTGAGCACCAAAAGGGCAACGGCAGCCGAACCGGCGAGGCCGTGAACAATGCCAACTGCCAAAGGCCGCACAATTTGATAAAAGCCAAGACGCCCAAAGGTCCGGTCCAGCCAACTCACTGGTGTCGCGTCTTCGGAATGGCCGTGCTTTTCGGGACTATGGCCGTGTGGATGAGTGTGAACGAAGTCTCCATGTCCATGAGGATGGGAGTGCTGACCCATTTGTAAGGGCGTAACATTTTCCGTAATCCAGCGCATGATCCCGGACAAATTCAGGATCCCCAGAAGAATCAACATCAGGCCAACCGATAATTCCATCGTGAGCCCAACTCTTGGCGGGATCACCAGACCAAAGAGGATGATGGCTGAACTGACAACAAGAATCGTGATAGTGTGACCGAGGCCCCACAGGACGCCTATCAAGGCTGCATGCCGGATACTACGTTGACGGCTTACAATCGTCGAGACAGCGATGACATGGTCGGGATCGGTGGCGTGGCGCATGCCGAGAAAAAAGCCAAGAGCAATTATGGAGACCAGTGGGACCATATATTTTCAAACTGCGGCGGCACGAGAACGAGCCCGCCACCGGTAGCAAGGGCAACAGACTCGACGGAACTTTTCGTAGGGGCGGTGGGGATTGAAAGTCAGGCTACTCCCATAAGCCCCATTGCTTCAGGGCGTTGCAACCGCCCTCCCGGAACAATCGTACAAATAGTACAAAGCGGGCCACGCATAGGCAATCGGAAATGCGGTTAGGTGCTTTTGATGGATATCACCGTCAATGATTGAGGTTCGCGTTTCGTCCGTTGCCCCCTTTCGTTTAGGCACGGCGACTTCGATTCGATGCCCCCCAGTGTCTCTACCTTCGAATTGGCTTCATGTATTCGCGGATCATCTCGTAATTTCCGGTCTTCCAATCGCTCATGTCGGCCACGACGATGAAGATGTCGCACGCGAAACGGAGCGAGAACAGGGTCTTGTCCATGAAACAAACATTGACGCAAAGCGTCCCGTCGTCGATGGAATGACTGATGTAATCCACGACTTTGCCTTGAACGCCGGGATAGCGCCTTCCAGAGGAACGCAAACGTGCCGTTTGGGTGACCGGAGCCTTACGATTCGCCATTGGTCGCCTCGCTTTCCGGCGTCGGTTTTACACCCGTTTGTAGAAGGACTGCCGGGCGTTGTCGTGACTTCAAATGATCCGATTTGCGGCTTTTCGTTCTTTTCGGATTCTTGTTTCGGGCACGCCGTCGCTTTTTGGCTCGCGCCTCGTCACAGCGTTCTTCGTCGGACATGTCCCAACCGGGAAGGATTACGAGGCGCGGAGGCAATCCCTTTTTCTTGCGTCTCTCTTCGGAGTCCTTGATTTCGAGATAGAGATCGTCGGGGTCTTGGATCTTCTTGTTGTATTCGCGTTGGAATTTGTAGGCCCAGACTGCGTCGTTTTGGACGATCTCGTGGAAGTTGTCGAAGAATTCCCGGTTGGCATCCACGCGCGCGCTTTCCACATCGGCACGGGCGTAACGGATTATGTCGCTGTGGTAGAGTTTCACCCTCTCCATGCGCTGAAGGCCCTGAATAACCTGCGCAAAGGCCGCGTTTAACTCCGTGAGTTCCTGGAAAAGCCGGAGATTCATCTCTGCTCTCCCTGCCGCTGTTGTGTTTCGTTCCGAACATCGATGGCAGATTTCGGGTACTGCCGCTCCCATGCCTGTTGCTCCTCGCTACTGAGGAATCGCACCCTCGGTGCTTTTCCCTCTGTCCGTCGGCTTTCCTCTATCGCCTGTACTTCCCGGTAGACTTGGACTTCGTCCAAGGCTATCTTTTCGTATTCGCGGTGCAGTTTCTCAAAACGAGCCTCGTCGCGCACCTCAGAGTTCTCGATGTTGTTGCAGAAGTAGCCGTTAAGCAGGGCACGGTGCATTTCAAACAGCGTCAGCTTTTCATCGAAATAATCCGGCTTCAGCCCTGCGTCTTTGGCGCGCTTGAGCCGTTCCAGTCCTCGGACTGCATCGTCTATCCCGCGATTGACCAAAAGAATTGCTTCGTAAAGATGGGCTTTCTGCATGACAACATTCCTTTCAGCGGCATGGCCGCGAGTTCGGCGGCTAATCTGGCGCGTCGGGACACACGTCTCCCGTTGGGTCGGGTGCCGACACGGATGGACAAACGGATTCAGTTGTGCGGAACTATGGCGGGGGATGGGCCACGCGCAGAGGGATAGAACGTGCGATGGAAACCAAACAGAGATGGGCGGGTTGCACCCAAGGGGCGAACCCGATACTTTCTATTCCAGCCATCGTTGCCTCTAATCCAGGCGACTTTGGTCAGGGGCGCGTTTGGTGCTCTAACACCGGCGCGTCCCGTTATGACTCAATCCAAAAAGGCGCGTTGGAGCATAAGTTTTTATGCCAGTAGCGCAAGTGGCATTAAGTATTGCAAATCAGAACGTACGTGTCAATACCCAAAAGTGGCGAGTAATAGCAATTCCTCATAAGATGAAGCTATGCGACGCGACCTTATTTCCAAAGTCATGCGTGAGATGGGCAGAAAGGGCGGGAAGGCGGCGGGTGGCAAGGGCGGAAAAGCTCGAATGGCAGCTCTCACGCCAGAGCAACGAAAAGAACTTGCGAAGAAAGCAGCACAAACACGCTGGGCCAAGGCCAAGAAGAAAAACAAGAAGCCCTAAAGTTCAGGCAATATCCGAAAGCGGTTTCTTGAATTAACCCTAACTCCTAATAGGCTCCGTTCCTTCACTTAGGATATGGAGGTACCGAGGATAGGCAAACAGACGGTCTCTGCGTTTGCCGGTCGATTCCTTCGCAATTTTGAGTTTTGTGAGCGTTTCGAGAGCACTGGTAACAGTGGGTATGGATAGTTTGAGATCTTTCGCTGCCGGGCCAATCTTGGTCAACGGATGTGCTTGCAGGTATTCGTGAACGGCCAAGCTTGACGCAGCCTTGCGGCCCATCGTTCGGATCTTTTTCCGGTCCGCTTCGAAAAGATGAAGAATTTGAACGGCTGTGTCGGCTGCCTGGCGAGCCGTAGTCTCGGTACCTTCCAGAAAAATTCAATCCATTCTTCCCAGACCCCCTCGGTTCGGACGCGCTGAAGGAGATCGTAGTAACGCTGGCGGTGAGTCTTGAAATAAAGACTCAGATACAGAAGGGGCTCGCGCAATACGCCTTTGGCGCGAAGAAGCAGCGTAATTAGCAAACGACCAAGACGCCCATTTCCATCAAGAAACGGGTGAATCGTTTCGAACTGCACGTGGATTGGGGATCAGACCGGCCTCGACGAGAATAGGTAGCTGGTGTTTTTCGTCGTGAAGGAAATGTTCAAAGCGGTCGAGACATTCCATCATTCGTTCTGGAGGAGGCGGCACGAATGCGGCATTGCTGGGTCGGGTGCCGCCAATCCAATTCTGTGAGCGACGAAATTCACCCGGTGTTTTGTTCGCTCCGCGGCCACCGCGCAACAGGATTGCGTGAGTCTCCCTAATCATGCGCAACGAAAGGGGAAAGCCTCCTTTAATGCGATGGAGACCGTGTTGCATCGCAGCTACATAGTTGGAGACCCCTTCAACGTCATCGATGGGCACGCCAGGCACTGCCTCATTTTCAAAGAGAAGCAAATCTGAGAACGAAGATTTGGTGCCTTCGAACTGCGAGGATAAAAGGGCTTCTTTGCGGACATAGAGGTAGAGGAAAAGCCGTGTATCGGGCAGAAGAGTGGTGAGACCATCCAGACGACCGAGAGCTTGGTTTGCTCGATCAAGCTGCTGGTAAAGCCCTTTAAGATCGAGGGGAGGGTCCAGGTTATCGCGTGTATTTTGGTAAAGAGGGAGAGCAGATAGTCATCCTCCTTGGCGGCGGAACGAAACAGCGCCAACAGAACGACATCAAGCTTGCACTCGAACGATGGGAAGACTACAAGCAGAGGAAGAAGCAACAGAAAGAAAAAGAAGGGGAATGACCATGGCTTTGACACGAGATTTTAGAGAGACAGTTCAAGCACGGGTGAAGCGCGACGCCGCCTTCCGAAAGGGGCTTCTTAGCGAAGCTATCGAAAGCCTTCTCTCTGGGGAGGTGACACTTGGCAAGGAGCTACTGCGTGATTACATCAATGCGGCAGTCGGCTTTCCCAAGCTGGCCGCGCATACCAAGACTCACGTAAAGACTCTTCACCAGATGTTTGGCCCAAACGGGAATCCGACGGCCAGGAATCTGTTTGAGATCGTTGCCTATTTGCAGCGCGCGGAGGGTGTGCGCTTCGAGGTCCGACCAAGCCGGGCTGCCTTGCGACAGAAGCGACGACCATTCCGCCGAGATGAACCGGCTAAGAATTGAGCGACGGTTAAGCCCTCGTTTCCTGCAAGCCACATCCCAGGATCAATCTTCGACACCTTTTGTATTGTGGGCACTAGCCTTATAGACTTCCCGTATCACAAGCATTATACACAACTTATACTACATATATGCTCTTGACAGTGTCAGATAAATAGACTACTATTTCTGACGTTAGAGATCCATATGACAGCCTCCACCACCAATGCAATCTTAAAGCGAATTCGAGCAAAGCACCGCGGATGGGTCTTTACGCCCAGACAGTTTGCACACCTCGGCACCCGTGCTGCTGTAGACCAGGCTTTGTCTCGGCTTCAGCGGACTGGTCAGATTCGTCGTCTGGCTCGGGGTGTTTACGAGTTCCCGAAGGTGCACCCCAAAATCGGCGTCCTCTCCCCCTCTCCCGAGGCCGTTGCCAAGGCCATGGCTGAGAGGACGGGGAGCCGAATCAGCGTCTCCGGGGCAAAAGCTGCCAATCTACTTGGGCTTTCAACCCAAGTGCCCATGCAGAATATCTTCTGGACAGAAGGACCTTCTCGCACCGTTCGAATTGGCAACCAAACCGTCGCGCTCAAGCACGTGGCCCCCTCCAAAATGATTGGTGCGGGAACAGAGGCGGGAGTCGTGATTCAGGCTGTTCGCGCGCTCGGGAAAGAGGGAGTTCACGAGATCTCTATCCATTCCCTCGCAAAGCAGCTTCCTCGTCCCGTCAAGAAAGCCGTTAGACGGCTTGTACCGACTGCACCGGGTTGGTCGCAGCCCGTTCTAAATCAACTCAGCGCCTGACGCGAACTTATGGATGACTTCGCAAAAGGCAAACCGGCAGAGCGGCAGCCCTATTTCGAGGAAACTGCCGCTCGCCGCAACTCGACAACAACCGCCGTCGAAAAAGACTTTTGGATCTGCTGGACCCTGAAACACCTTTTCGCATTGGAGGCTATCCCCGAGCTTCGCTTCAAAGGCGGAACATCGCTCTCCAAGGTGTTTGGCCTCATCGAACGCCTCTCCGAAGACATCGACATCTCCATTGACCGCGCGGCTTTGGGTTTCTCCGGAGAGCGCGATATGGCCAATCCAGCCCTGACAAATACCAAACGGAAAGCTCTAGATGAACAGCTACGTGCCGCCATCACTGCGGAAGTAAATTCGCATATCCTTCTCAAGCTGCACGACCGGTTTAATGCCATCCTCGGCAACCAAGCATGGGAGCTTGCGCCGTCCAAAGAAGAAAATGAAGGAATGACCCTCTTGTTCCACTATCCGAATGCATTTGAATACAGTAAGTACTTGCAGCCGCAAATCAAGATTGAATTCGGCCGAGGTGACCAGCAGCCGAGCCACAAATCTTCTGTCACACCCTTTGCTGCCGACACGTTTCCCGAGGCCTTTAGAGAAAAGACAGCGACGGTCCTGGTCCTCGATTCTGAACGCACATTTTGGGAAAAACTCACGCTTTTACATGCTGAGAATCATCGTCCCGACCCAACCAAACTGAAACCCCGCATGGCCCGCCATTGGTCGGATGTCGCTGTGATGAGCACAGCAGCGCGATTCGCGGATGAGAAGCTTTCCCTTGACCTCTTAGCTCAAGTGATTCGATTCAAGAAAATCTACTTCGCCGCGAATTGGGCACAATATGACACCGCTGTCCCGGGAACCCTTCGAATCGTTCCGAACGATGCTCTCCAAGCAATTCTCCGCAAAGATTATCAGCAGATGGAGGAAATGTTTCCCAGCAAGCCTTTGAGCTTTGACGAAATCCTTGCAAGGTTAGAAGCGTTGCAAAAAAGAATAAATGCCCTGAAGAAGCCCTGATTCTTCCTCTCGTTCAGCCAGTTATGCAGCAAGGAACCGAATTTTAGGCAGACTTTAGGCTGCTGAGCGTAGCATCCACAGGCCATCCTTCTCTCAAATCAGAGGCTAAATCGCATAGAATCAACGGCCCATGAGACTCGCCCTCGATCCCCAATGTTGCGTCATCAGATTGATTTCGGCTTCCGATAGGCGTGGGGCCACTGCTGGAGGACGGCGTAGATGGCTTCCAGGCCGACTTCTCCCTCCTGCTTGGAGCCGGCTCTGCCGAGCCAGACCACACTGCAGCGCTCAGCGCTGGGTGTCTCTTCATCGAGGACAACTTCGACCACTGGGCCGCACCTAAGTTCGAATTCATAGGAAAGCCGCTCCATCCCGTGCTCCCTGCGATCAGCGGGAAGCTCGCGGCAGGTTGGACGACGCCCGAATTGCCAACCGTCAGGAAAATGTCGCACTGCTCGATCGCAGGTATCACCTCACGCATGTAAAGAGGCGATTCGTTGAACCACACAATGTGTGGCCGGAGCAATGAACCGCAGCTGCACGAAGGAATTTCCGATCGTTGCTTGTAGGTCCTTGAATCCTCGAACGGCTCAGTCAGGCATGCCCGGTTTGAGCAACGCGATTGGAAAAGTTGGCCGTGCATATGGAACACGCGGACGCTTCCCGCTGCTTCGTTTTGGGTACAAAGCAACATCCGCTGGCCCAGCTTCTCTTCTATTCGGGCTAATGCGATATGGCGTGCATTCAGCGTGCATGCGCGCCTGATCGGCGCATCAAGTAGAAGCGCCATACCGGCTCAGGGTCCTTAGCAAATGCCTGCCGAGTTGCCACATCTTCAATGCGGTGACCATCCCAGAGTCCGTCTTGTCCACGAAACGTCGGAATGCCACTCTCGGCGCTTATGCCTGCACCTGTGAGCACAAAGAGACGGTCCGACCTGCTGATTCTGATAGACATTGCCATAGCTTATCCTCACTCTTTTTTTCAGTCTTATAGTTGCGCAGAAACAAGAATGGCCATGCAGGGCAGAAATGTGCACCATATGGCCTGTTGTGTTTTTGTTGGCTATTATTTCTGAGTTTGGCCCGCCTTCAGAATCGCAGTTGCTGCTGCGAAGATTTTCTGAGCGGACTGGGTTGGGATTTCCTGTTTGCCTTGAAGCCAGTGCTGGATGTATCCGCGACAGTATGCGAAGCCTTCCAGACCCAGAGCTTCGAGACAAATCAGGGCCGTAGCTTCGGCTTCTACTTCACGCAGGCTTCTCGGAGTAGATTCCTCGTCTACGACGGTTGACTGTTCGGCTGTGTGATTCAAGACGACGTGTGCCAGTTCGTGGAAGGTCGTCTTGAGCGGGAGCTGCGCTATTGGACTAATAGCGATGGCTTTCTCCCTGGCAAAACCCTGAACATTTCCATCAAGCATGTCGAAATCAATCCTTCGGATTCCGAGGTTGTTGAGCGCCGCCTCAAGATCGAAGGTAGGGGTTTGGAGCGCGTACGGCTTGTCGCCGCCCGTCTGGGACAACGTGAACCAGAACGGTCGGTATACAAAGTACGTAAGCACGCGCTCTTGCTCCTGTTTTGTTTCCGGATCGACCTTCTTCTTTTTCGCCGTCACCGGCATACAGAGGGTGAGCGCCTGCTCTCCCTTCTTCACATACCGGCCCAACTCCTGCCAGCCCTTGTAAGTGTTGAGCGGCCCGAGGGGCAGGTTGCGTTGGAGACACTGGGACAACGCCAAGAGCGCGTTCCCAATGCTGTAATTGTGGAAGGCGGAGTAAGCGGACATGATTTTGCCCGGCTGATTGACGGCGTCAACGAGCAGTTCTTGCCATTTCGATTGGTCTCTCATGCCGACCTCCGGATCCTTGCGGAGATCAGAGAGAGGACATCTCGGCTCGGCAAATAGCCGAACACGGAGCCCGCGTTGACTGCCGTACCTCCCAACGTAAAGAGGATTCCGGCGGGATCGGTTATCCCATGAAAGAGGAGATTTGTAGCCTCGGTGATCACGAGCGCCAGACTCTGGTGCGATCTAATCCACTCCAGGCACTGGCTGCTTTTCAGCCAGTGCCTTACAAGCGGGATTTCTCCCAATTTGTGAAGCGTGACCCAGAACAGGCACCAAAATGCGGCACCTGCCAACAGGGCTCCAATATAGGCAGGCGTAAGAAACATTGTTAGCTCTCCTTGTTTTTGTCTTGAAATATAGACAGACCCCGGTGGGCACGAAACGTGGTTTCAAAATCGCATCCAGGTCTGACCAGGTGGCTATCCGATTTTGGAAATTCAGGGTCGCGTGTTAGCGCTTGGAGGGATTGCCTAAGCTAATCCGAATACGCGCGGAGAATCGCCCGAACGATGGTTTTCATAACACGCGCCGTCTGCACGTACCTGACCGGGCCTGACCGGCCATCGAGTTTCTCAATGCGCCCATGCTCCGCGTTCAACTCACAGAATTGAAGAGCCTCTACAAGGAATACCAACAGACGCAGAGTGCCGACGGAATTCGATCTTGCGAAAGCTGAGGGGGTTCGGAGGGCCGTGGGGTGCTTGCCCAGTTCCCCCGTCCCGAACAACGACAAGCAAGCGGATGCTTTCGGCAATGTGCACAAGAGCGCCGATCTCGCGATCGGATGTCAAGTTTTATTGCACAAAAACTTGACACCTTTCCGTTACCGGCCGATGTTCTGTTGACATCAGGTCCCACAACGTGGTATATCCTACAGTGTGGTATTCATAGAATCACAGCCATTTACTCGCCGGCTCCATCAGCTAGCGGGCACGTCCGCCGACGAGGTTTTGCGCCGGATACAAGAGGACTTGTTCAGGAATCCCGAGAAGGGTGATGTCGTTCAAGGGCTGGGCGGAATACGCAAGGCTCGCACGTCGAACCCGACTCGAGGAAAAGGCAAGCGCGGCGGCTATCGTTATATGCATTTGTATCTGAAACACCGAGACCACCTTCATTTGCTTTTTCTGCTGGATAAGGACGAGCAGGAGGACGTGACCACTGAGCAGCGAAGAAATCTTCGCTTGATGGTAGCGGAGTTGAAGAGGTTGTAGGAGGACAATATGGCGAAAAAGATCAAGGTGAATATTTACGACGATGTGCGGCAATCACTGGCCGATGCGTTGGCGTATGAGCGCGGGCGGAAGGTTGACTTGCGGGTGACGGAGATTCCAGCCCCACCCAAAGTCCTCAAGCCGCGAGAAATTCGGCATATCCGAGAAAGCCTGCACGCAAGCCAGACTGTATTCGCACACTTTCTCTGTGTCAGTCCAAAGGCCGTGCAAAGCTGGGAGCAGGGCTCGCGACATCCGCAAAGCACGGCACTACGACTCCTGATGATTGCCAAGAAGAATCCCGCCGCTCTTCTGCAGAGCTAATAAGCGTGAATCCCTCTACAATCACGGGCGAATGCCGACAATAGGGTGGGACTCAGTTTCAAAACCCATCATGTCGCCCCTGAGGCCTTGATGGCCCGGACGCATTCAGGAGAATTGGCTTGTTCCTGCCGCAGAAAAAGGTGGGATTAGGCCGTATTGGCTGGCATATGTTTCGGCATAACTATTGCGCCATGTTGATATCCCCACTACGATGAATATCTACCCGCGCTCAGTTCCCGCCGCTTTTGAGAGAAGTAAACAGCAAAGTGGTTCGATTGGTGCTGCCAGCGCAGGTAGCGCGAGCTTAATGCTCCCTTGAGCTCCCTCGCAAACCTGCAACTCACTGTTAGAAAAGAAGATGTTGGTAGGGGCGGTGGGGATCGAAACAACCCACGCTTGGCATTTCAACGACTTACGAAGTAGGGCTCGGTGATTTCGATACTCTGATTTGGCCCCATTCGATACTTTGATTTGGCCCCACCTTACTGAAAACCAGATACCGTGTACTCCGCTTCGGGCTCAGTCGCCCAAGGGGAGGCCGGGTGGACAGGA
>Ga0137363_10002404_pt1 | contig 11112 bp, 9 predicted proteins | sample MadtaG_FD_104800 | JGI IMG/M metagenome (GOLD analysis project Ga0137363, IMG submission 104800) | Vadose zone soil microbial communities from Angelo Coast Range Reserve, California, USA - Mad1_115_16 metaG | ecosystem: Environmental > Terrestrial > Soil > Vadose zone | place: USA: California...
ATGAGCTTCGGCTGGGCGGGGCAGTCCTGCGGCTCGACCTCCAGGCTCTTTCTGCACGAGGACATCTACGATGCCGTGCTCATGAAGGTGCTCGAAGGTGCGAGCCAATATGTACCCGGAGTTCCGACTCATTCCGACACGAATATGGGCGCATTGATTTCTCCTGCTCACCTGGATCGAGTCATGGGTTACATCGAAAAGGGAGAAGCCGAAGGCGCGACGGTTGCGTTGGGGGGCGCCCGGTCCCAGGATCCAAAGCTTCAGGGCGGCAATTTCGTGTTGCCCACCGTCTTCTCGAGAGTCACCCCGCAAATGACGGTTGCACGGGAGGAAATATTCGGCCCGGTGCTCTCCGTCCTGCCCTGGCGCGACGAAGAAAACATGATCGAGGCGGTGAACGGCGTCGAGTATGGGTTGACCACGGCGCTATTTTCCGGCGACACGAGCCACGCGCTTCGCATCGCCGCGCACATTCAGGCTGGATGCATCGGAATCAACAGCATGGCCTTTCATTCCGTGGGCTCGCCCTTCGGTGGATACAAGCAGTCCGGAATTGGCCGTGAGGAGTGCCTCGAGGAGCTGCTGGAATTTACGCAGCTGAAGAGCTATGCCGTCGGTTTGGGTACATGACGATCAATTCCCGAATGACTGTCGACATCAGAGGCCGGATCGCCTCGCTAACCCTTTGTCGTCCCGACCGGGGGAACGCCACGTTGGAATGGGGAATACTCAACCGGGTGGTCAATGACAGCGATCTTCTGGCGGAGGCCGAACGCCTGGCCGAGCAGCTTGCGCAAGGACCAGCCGCGGCTCTCGCCTCCACCAAGCGGCTTCTAGCAAGTTCGCTGCCCGGCTTCCAAGACCACCTGGCGCTTGAGAGCGCCGCGATCGCGCGCCAAGGTTTGAATTCGGAAGCGCGCGAGGGCATCGGCGCCTTTCTTGGCAAGCGACGTCCGCAGTTCGCCCCGATGGGCGAGTCCTGAAATCGGCCCTTTCATATCGACTGACGCGACACCGTGCACCAGCTCCTCAATCTAGATTCCCCAGGAACTCATTCTCGTCTCGAGGCTTGGCTCACAATCAATGTTCCCGCGTATCGAGGGCCTTCGAAAATCGAGCGGCTGAGCGGCGGTCAGTCAAATCCCACCTACCGACTGACCGCGACCCGGCAGTCCCTGGTCTTGCGCTGCAAGCCAGCGGGCGCGCTGCTGAAGGGGGCTCATGCCATCGAACGCGAATACCGACTACTCCGTGCGCTCGCAGGCACCGATGTCCCGGTTCCCGAGGCGTATGCGTTCTGCACGGACGCCGAGGTCACGGGAAGCCCCTTTTATATCATGGAGCTCATCGATGGCCGGATCTTTTGGGACGCGACGTTTCCGTCGGTTCGCACCGAAGACCGTATGCGTTACTTCGATGCGATGAATTCTGCGATGGCCCGCTTGCATGCAATCGACCCTGCTCGCGTCGGGCTCGCCGACTACGGCCCGACCGAAAGCTATCTAGAGCGCCAGATATCCAAGTGGACCCGACAGTACGAGGCCGATGAATCCGCGGGACGGATCGAAGAGATGGAATGGCTGATTCCCTGGCTGCTCGAACATTGTCCGCAAAGCTCGCGGATTTCCATCGTGCATGGGGACTTTCGCTGCGACAACGTGATTTTCCATCGGAGCGAGCCCAGAGTGCTTGCTGTGATCGATTGGGAACTCTCGACGCTGGGTGATCCGCTCGCCGATTTTGCCTATCACCTCATGATGTACCATCTGCCGCCCGTCGGCATCGCAGGCCTTGTGGGTCGCGATCTGCACGCGCTTAATATTCCGGCAGAAGACGAGTATATCGCCGCTTACTGCCGGCATACCGGACAAGCGCAAATGCCCAACTTGCACTTCTATCTTGTTTTTAATTTGTTTCGACTGGCCGCCATAGTGCATGGCATCAAGGGCCGAGTCATGCGAGGCAATGCAGCGCCTGATTACAATCGGACACTGGTCGAAGCCCTTCCAACAATCTCTCGCACCGCCTGGCAGCTGGCGACGGCCCCGGTCAGCTCGCCGGGCGACTAAGCAAAGAGAACTCTCGTGAACGCACGATCCTGTGTGGTCACCGGCTCCGCTTGCGACCAGAGACACCGAGCTGGTGGGTGTTTCAATTCCCAAGGGCTCCCGCGTCATGCTGCGTTTCGGCGCCGGGAACGTCGACGAAAGCAAGTTTCCGCTGCCGGAAGAGTGCCGCGTTTCGCGCGGTAACGCACGCACTCACCTGACCTTCGGCTACGGCATCCACAACTGCCAGGGCGCGCCTCGCGCGCGCACGGAACTCGCAACGACGTTCCGGGCCATGGCCAATCTGCCCGGTGACTTTGCGCTGAAGGATGGGGCGCGATCGCCGGAGCACATGGACGCGCATTCTTTCATGGGCTTCAAACGGCTCGTTCTCGCATTCTCGTCTCCATTCAAACAGCAGTCTTGACAGAGTCGCAAATCGGTTTAATATGGGACCATAGTACCACGATGGCACGTAAAGTCCACGGTGGTACTGGAATAAGAAAAAATACGCCAGGCGAACTCTAGAGGCCGAGCCCTGAACGCCGGGTTTTGGTAACTATCGATTTGTGGAGTTCATGGTGACGATAGACAGATTCGCGCGTACTCACTGGGCCGTATCACTAATGATTTGCTGTGCCGCGGGTCACCCCGGGACGTCGTTGGCGGCAGCCGCGACGCCCGACCCTCAAGGAGCGGAAAACGCCGCTAATGAGGCGGCGGGAAACGACCAGCTGAGCGATATCATCGTCACGGCGCAGAAGCGCAGTCAGTCCCTGCAGGATGTCCCAATATCGGTCACCGCCCTTGGCGAAATCGCCATGCAGCGCGCAGACATCCATCTGACGTCGGACCTTCCCAGTGTCGCGCCGGCGTTGACCTACAGCAGCGGCTTCATGCCCGGTGTGAGCAGCTTCAACATCCGCGGGCTGGGCACCTACGTATACCGAATAGGCGTTGAACCCGCGATTTCCGTCGTTCGCGACGGGATACCCTTGGCACGACCGGCCGACTTCGTGGCTGAACTCGGCGATGTCGATAGCGCCGAAATACTCAACGGCCCCCAAGGGACTCTCTTTGGAAGAAATGCAACGGCCGGTGTCATCAGTATCACCCGACAGGCCCCGACGGACTCTTTCGGCGGTTACTTTGATGGCAAGGCCTTGTACGGCAACGCGCTTGGCGATGTGGAGGGCGATGCGAAGGGTGCCGTAAACGTGCCGATCAACGATGCGATCAAGGCGCGCGTGGCAGGTTTCTGGTCCAACAATTCAAACTACATTAAGAACTACGCTCCTGACGGCGCATCGGACATTGGCGGCCGTCATGCCTTCGGACTGACCGAAAAGGTGGCGGTCGAGTTCTCCGAGGCCAGCAAGTTGCTGCTGACGTTCGACGAGGCCAGGCTTCACCAGGCCAATGGCAGCCCAGAGATCTTCGTTCCGTTGCAGGCCTATCAATTACCTAAAATTCCCGATATTGCAGCCAAGCAGACCGCGCTGTTTGGTCCGGCGCTGGGACAGAAATTCGCGGCTGACGACTACTATCCGTTCTTTCAATTCCAGGACCTCTGGTCGGCGGATATCGACTACTCCCTGACCATTTCTCCCAACCTACGCTTGAGGTCTTTGGCCGGTTACCACACCGACAAGGTGGAATCTCAAGCCAACTTCTATCCGGGTCCCGCAACGCCGGAAGACCCGCTGGGATTCGATCTGGTTGGCGTGCGAACATCGACCTTCAACCCCAACGAGTATGGTCGCCAGACAACCTGGGACTTTCTCTCCAATGAAGATCGCCTAGAGTACTCCAGCCGCTGGTTCGACGCGGTCGGCGGCTTCTTCTATTCAAACATCAGTGAACACGAGCAGATCGATCTCGGGCGCTTGCGCTCCGCAGAAGCGCTTGGGAAGGTGGCCGCAGTCGGAACACCTGCTGGCCCAAGTGCGGACTATCCTTATTTCTACCAGAACTCCTACACGCACACCTGGGACTCGAGCAAGGCAGTTGCAGGATTTATCGATGTGTCCGCTCATCCGACCGACGCCCTGAGTCTTTTCGCCGGCTATCGAATCAGCCAGGATTCGCTGCATTTTGATTACTTCGGTGGCAACTACAACAACATTCCGGTGCAGCTCGGCGTCAACTTCGACCCGGCTACGAATAGCCCGACGGTACCATTCTCCTCGACCCTGGCGTTTGCCGGCTCGCACGTGGCCACGAACTCGGCCTATCGCGCCGGTATGACGTGGAAGATCTCGCCCGACGTGAATTTCTACGCAAGTTACAATCACTCCTACATCGGCGCAGGCGTCGATCTCTCTGCCGCCACGGCAGGCACGCCGTCGAATCCAGACGCGGCACTCCTCAGGCCGTCGGAATCGAACAGCTATGAGGCCGGAATCAAGAACGAACTCTGGGGCAAGAAGCTGCGGTTGAACTTGGCGGTCTTCGATGCGAAGACCAAGGATGCGCAGGTCTCCGCGCTCGTCGCCGGCACTTCGACCAGCCGCGTGCAAAATGCTGGCAACATCGAAGCATATGGGTCGGAGCTCAGCGTCGATGTCATTCCGATTGAGCCGCTGACCCTGAATGCCGGCGTTGCGTATCTGCACAGCAAATTCACCGATCTGACCATGCCCTGTTACCCCGGGCAGACAGCTGCGCTCGGATGCAATGTGCCCGTGGGGGCCTCCTTCGTCGAACGCATCGACGGCGAACCGAGCCTGGATGCGCCCAAGTGGAAATCGACATTGTCGGGCACCTACAACTTCCTGATGCCCAACCTGCCGTTTGACATGTATCTGCGGGCCGACTATCACTACCAGACAAAAGTGTACTATCAGCTCGATCACGATCCTTTCGCCACTCAGGGGACCTATGGCATCCTGAATCTGGGAGTAGGTTTCACGGATCACGCCAAAAAGTATGAAGTCCGCGTGTTCTCGGATAACGTGACGAATCGATATTACTGCCCGAACGAGGTTAATGGCCCGCTTGCACGACAAGAGTGCCAGTCCTCGCCCATCGATGCGCAGCGTCGATACGGAATTGACGCATCGGCGAAGTTCTAAGCGCGGTGTCTGTTGCTTGCGGCACGAGGATGCATGCAAGGGCGCCTTTTGCATCCGGGAGAGATGGCTCTGAATTCCGCCGCGTCTTTCCCCCATGAGCATCTAACCCATCCCAGGGCACCTGGCGACTCGCTAACCCGGGAGCGTGCCCTTGTTCTCAATCGCTTCCGCGTAACTTCGCCGCCCGAGAGATAAGACAATCGCGCCCGATAAAGCGGCCACGGGGATGACCGTCGCCATTGCAAGGCCGAGTTTGTTCCGGTCGTGAAGCACGCTTTGCGTAACGGTGGCGATAACCAAGGGGCCAAGTCCTGCACCCACCATATTGGTGCAGAATAGATACAGGCCCGATAGGCGGCCTCTTAGCTCAGCCGGCGTTAGCAGCTGCAGCGACGTAGCCCCCATGTTCAGGCAGAGCGCCGACGCAAAGTAGACGACGGAAATTCCTGTAAGGAATAACCAGGGTGACGGCGACAGAAACGCGAAGACTCCAAACGGCGCAGCCAGCAGCAACGCTGCGGTTGCTAGAAGGAAATGACTCCCCCGCACTCCACGAGCCCAAAGGTAGTCGGCCGCAAACCCGCTGCCCAATGTGGCCAGAGCGCCGCTGAAGCCAAACGCCAAGGCCATGGCGGGTCCGATTTCTATCGAGGTCCAGCCATATTTCCGTCCCATGAACGCGGGCGCCCATGCCATCAATGAGTAGCCCATAAATGCATTGATGGAAAAGCCTGCGAACTGGGTAGCCATGGCCGCACGACTTTCATTGAACAGCTTCAAAAGTGGCGCAAGCACTGAACCCTTTTCACGAAGCGCCGCCGGTCGCGGCGCGTCGGGCAACGTCAGCGCAAGGAAGCTTGCCGCGAATGCAGGGATTCCCGCGATAACAAATGCGGCTTGCCAGGCAGCCAGATGGCCAAGCGGCGTCTGAATCCCCTGCGCACGCGAAAAAATGTCCAAGATAAGGCCGCCGAGGCCCAGCGACAGCGCGACCCCAAGAGGGGCGCCGAATGAGAAAACCCCAATGGCACTTGCCAGGCGCCGTCGCGGGAACAAGTCGCTCAAAAGAGAGTACGCGGCGGGAACCAGCGTGGCTTCGCCAATCCCGACCCCCATGCGCGCCAGAAAAAGCCATTGAAAGGAATCGGCCAGCCCGCAAGCCATGCAGCTGACTGACCAGGCGACGGTGCCAAGAAGGATGATGAGCCTTCTGGAATACACGTCGACTACCCACCCGAAAACGATGCCGCCAAGCGTGAAAAGAAGAGTGAACGAAAATCCAATGAGCAACCCCATCTGGACCTCGGTCAATCCGAGGCTCTTTTCAAGTGGATCGACCATCAGGGAGATGATCTGACGTCCGAAGAACGACAAGACATAAAGCGCTAGCAACAGCCATACCGAGTACCAGGCGCGACTGCCCGGCTTTCGCGGCGCCATGGTTGGTCCGTCCACCCCGGTTGATGCCGCCGTCTGAGGAACACTTCGGTTCGCGTTTGAACGAAATCTCATCATGGCTCGCTCCGAATCCACTGAATGATCAGGTTCGCCACTTCGTCGCTGTTCTCCTCCAGCATGATCATATGACCGTTTCCTTCGACACCGCAGTCTCCCAGATATAAGTGGCGCGCGGTTGCACTGAATTCCTTGAGCCAGTCGACGATCGCCGCATCGACTGCCCTTGGGTGATCCGTGTCAGCGGTCCCCGTAACAACCGCGATGGGTTTTCCGGCGAAGGCGTTACGGTCAGATACGCAAAGCTGAGCATCGTCAATGTTGGTACGCTCGAACACCAGTCGGCCGCTGATTCCGAGAAGGGATCGGTAGTACGATTCGAAGGCGCGATTGGGAAATCGCCGGCTCGAGCCAACCAGTTTGCGTCGCTGGAATTCCTTATCCAGATACATCACCCGGTCAAGATGCAGTGCGAGCAATCCGGAAGCCATTTCAATGGTTTTGAGCCGGGAGTCGCCGCCGATCAGTTTGCCCAGGCGAATCCCCATGTTGCCCGGCGGGGCAGGGGCGATCGCGACCAGTTTCTGGATGAGAATCGCGCGATGCTCGATTAGTTTCCAGCCGAACGCGCCCGCCATCGAGTGTGTCATGACAATGGACGGCGCCCCGATCCCCTCGAGCACCTGACCGATGCCATCGACGATGAGATCGCCGCCGAGTTCCTCTGGTGCGACGTAACCGCTTCGCCCGACCCCCGGCCAATCCACCAGCACCACCTTGTAGCCCTCACGCAGGAAGGCGTGTGCCCAGCCGGGCCGACCATCCGGTGTTACCAGATAACAGGCCGAAGAATGGACCCCACCAGATATCATGACGACGTGCGGTTCGCCATTCCATGTCTTGGGCGACAGCAACTCGAAATACGTGGACGGTTTGGATATGAATGCCGAACGGTATTCGGTGATGTAGTTCCACCTGTACACTCTTGGGCTCTCAAGGATAGCGGCACATAGCTCGGGTTTGAGATGCATCTGCTATCCGACTTCCTATATGGTACCATAGTACCATCATGGGCAATAAATTCCATCAACTGGTTTGATGACGCGTCAATCGCCTTCAATCCGGCATTGCCGATACCCGGTAAACACCCTCCAGACCCCTGAGTGGTCGGGGTTGCCGATCCCACGACGATATTGGGCCGTTCTGGGCGTTTGGATGGCGCTCATTGTGAGCGTTCTTGACGCTTCCATTGCCAATGTCGCTCTTCCCAGCATCGCGCATGACCTCAAGACAACGCCTGCAGACTCGATTGCCGTGGTGAGCAGCTTCCAACTGGGAGCACTCGTGTCACTGCTTCCACTTGCGGCTCTCGGCGAGATAGTCACTTATCGTCGCGTGTTTCTTGGCGGACTTGCGTTGTTCATTGTGGCCTCGCTCGGTTGCATACTTTCACACAGTCTCTTCGAATTGGTGCTTTCACGGGCGGCTCAGGGAATCGGCGCGGCAGGAATTATGAGTGTCAACGGCGCCCTTGCCAGGCACATTCATCCGCACCGCCTCCTGGGCGCTGCGCTTGGCAGCAACGCGCTGATCGTTGCGGGCTTCGGTGCTCTCGGCCCAACGATAGCGGCGGCAATCCTCTCATGGGGTCCGTGGCAGTGGCTGTTTCTTATCAATCTGCCGATTGGTCTGATCGCGCTCGGCATCGGAATCCGGACCCTCCCCGAAAGTACGAAGTCACGACGAAAGCTTGATGCGTTAAGCATCGTGCTGAACGTCGTCGGCTTGTTTCTCGTCTCGAGCGGTGTCGACCTGATTGCCGGGAAGCATCCGCTCCTGCCTGGATTGTCATTGCTAATGGTTGGGACCGTGCTGCTCGCGTTCCTCGTCCGAAGATCGCTGTCACGGAGCCATCCACTCTTTCCCATTGACCTGTTGAGAATCCGGCTCGTCCGGCTGTCCGCCATGACTTCGACCGCGACTTTTGTGGCGCAGACCTTGCCCCTCGTGTCATTGCCGTTTTATTTTCAGGAAATGTTGCAGTTCAGTCCGGTCAAGACAGGACTGCTCATGACCCCCTGGGCGGTCGGGGTCGCAGCGGCCGCCCCGCTTGCCGGCTGGTTCGCCGACCGTATGCCGGTTTCCACGCTTGCAGGAAGCGGTCTTTTGGTAATGACCGCCGGGTTGATCGCCATGCTTTGTCTTCCGGGAGACAGCAGCGCCGTGATGATCGGATTGCGGTTGGGTATTTGCGGAGTCGGATTCGGCTTCTTTCAGGCACCCAACAATCGCGCGCTGATGTCAAGCGCGCCCATTGATCGGGCAGGTGCCGCAGCGGGCTTGATAGCCATTTCCCGCGTTACAGGCCAGATATCGGGTGCGATGCTGGTCGCACTCCTATTTCGCATCGGCGGTCCAGTGGGAAGGATGGCCATGGGTTTGGCGGTGCTGGCAGGTGCTTTCGCAGCATTCCTAAGCTTCGCTCGCCGCGGCACTTCCCCGTCTGACGACCCAATTATGGTACATCGTGGGGGCGGTTGACATGGTGTTTCCTCAAGGTACGATGATCCGAGTACGACACTCTCGTCCCATTTTGGCTTTGAAACCTCACAGGCATGATTCTGCCCAACGACCGGGTTGCGACGCCTATGGCTGATGGCGCCGCCATCTAGGCCTGGGCGTTCAATGAATGTCAAAAGTGCCGTTTCCGAATGCAGATTTGTCCGCGGCGCGGTGTGTCTTACCAGTCGGATCGATTGCTCGCGGTAGTCGAATCCGGCAATCGGTACCTTCTTACGCGACCATCGTTGTGATTTTTGGTTGTGTAAAATGGCCCTGGAAGGGACATTTCTATACAGTCTGTACACGTACGCTACGCAGAATCAAGATTCCGGTCACTGCGGTCGTGGGGCGGCGAGGGCCTCACAAACTGTCGTCGCTCTTCTTTGAACTCATAAGTCCCTCCCCGGCATGATCCTCGAAGAGTTCCTGGGCACGAACATAGCCGCTCAACACGTCCAACGACTTAAGGCGTGATTGCGCCTGCATTTTGAAAATGCTCGCCCGTTGTTGGGCGGCACTCGTCAAAAACTCCGTAAACTGTGCCCCGCATACTGACTCGCGATCAGTCCCGCCCTTGGTTTACCCGAAACCGAATCCGGTTGAACTTCTGATCCGCTGGATTCGAAAGCACCGGTCGATTAAATGTCCCCCCGGCTTCAACCTGTGCCCAATACCCGCGGGGTGGGGCGGGTATGCCGATCGACTGCAGACCTTGGCGAGTCCCGTATCTGATATTCCGAAACGCTCGGCAAGGGGTGTTATCAGCTTGGACCAAAAGAGGATATAGAGTTCTTGTCGAGAGATCCGGTGGACGCGCGGCGGGAGGGCAAGGGCTCGATCGCCAAGTGCGCGATCGCAGGTTGAGCGCGCCGCACATTTGAGCGTGCTCGACATTTAAGTCCCGAGCGCAGCTACTGGCTGCCAGCGCCCAGCGAGACTTTGAACCATAAACGCCGGTCGACGCTGCTGTTCGCTATGTCCGCGATCTCATCGGTCTACTTTGGTCGGACTACTAACTTAAAGGACCTCGATCGGACTCAGTCGCCCTTTGCCGCGTCGCGCGAGATCTCGATCGAAGGTTGCGAAGGCGCGAGCATCTCCAGGCGTTGACGCAACGTGCAGGGCATCGGCGATGTCAATACCGTCTGCAACGGCCGCAAGCGCCAACTTAACTCGCTCAGGGTCTTCAACTTGCACCCGGGGCAAACCCAACGCTCCCTCGATCGCACGAGCGATGGCCGTATCGTCGAAGTCGTAAACGGAACGCAGCACCCAGAACGTCTCCAGCAGCACAGTCTTGCCTATCCATATGTCCTCCACCTCGAAGGCGGCACGCGCACGCGAGCCCTGCGCCTCGTCGTCATTGACTAGTAGCCGCACCAGCACGTTCGTGTCAATTGCGATCACCAGGAAAGTTACCGGCCCCTAGGCGCGACCATGCCTACGGCGGATTTCGCGTCGAATGCCTGCGTCAAAATCGGATAACGATTTGGGTTTCCCGCGGTAAGGAAGCGACCCGAACACGCCGTCAATTCGCGTAGCCGGAAACGCCTGCCGCGGTCGCAGCAGTACCCCGTGCGCGGTTGACTCGACTACGAATTCCGTTCCTTCGCCCCAACCGTGCTGGTCGCGCACTGACTTTGGAAGGACTACCTGGCCTTTGGAAGAGAGTTTGGTGGTATCCATATTTCGAATGCTTGAAACAAGATTCAAGGTAAGACGTGGTAAGACATTTGTCAAGGCGCACGTAGACATCGAAAACAGTTCGCCAGTATCCAGGGACAGCCGCTAATTACGAGGGCAATATTGAGGGCATCGGTCGTTGACAGGGATGACAGGGTCATACTTGATGTCCAACGACGTCCGGTGGCAGCCAACCCTTTGTTGGGGCACGTGTGGGGGCATCTAGCGAAACACAGAGAGAAAATTTTCTGTGAATACAGGTGCTTACACCGCGAGTTCGGTGGCCAGCC
>Ga0137363_10002405_pt1 | contig 11111 bp, 6 predicted proteins | sample MadtaG_FD_104800 | JGI IMG/M metagenome (GOLD analysis project Ga0137363, IMG submission 104800) | Vadose zone soil microbial communities from Angelo Coast Range Reserve, California, USA - Mad1_115_16 metaG | ecosystem: Environmental > Terrestrial > Soil > Vadose zone | place: USA: California...
GTACGTGATCGAGGCCAATCCCAATCCCTGGCTCGTCGTCGAGGCGGAGTTCGCCCTCGCCGCGCGCGAGTCGGGCCGCTCGTACACCGAGCTGGTCGGCGAGATCGTCGAGGTGGCCCTGGCCCGTTATTCCTGAGCGGATGCCGCTGCGCGCTCGAGCGGCGCGTCGAGACGGTGCGCAGGGAGGTCCGGCGCCCACGGCGCGGTAGAAAGTGACGCGGGTGCCGAACGCCAACTGCCGCGAACGGCCAACGGGTCATCGAAGCCCTGACCAACCCAACCTGATCGTGGGTTGGTGCTGACTGAATCGTTCGCGCGTGCGTTCCATAGTCGCTCGGGGCTCGCCGCGCCAGGGATTCGGCGCTCCCGGCTGGCGCCGAGGAGATGTGACTCTGAGCGAGGTCCCTGCGGTCGATCCTCCGTGCAGTGTGGCATGAACGTCTCCGCGGCGTCCGCGTCCAGCTTGCCAGCGCGCCAGAGCGGGAGACCGATCGCTGCCACCCAGACCGCCTTCCCGAGAAACTCGAAAAGCATCACCGGCAGCACTTGAGCGGATAGCGAATTCCCAACGCCATTAAAACCCGCGCCAGCCGTTGACCGATCGATCCAACGCCATTCCCGGGTGGTGAGAAAGCTCGCGAGCGCGTTGCGAACAATCGTGAGCTGTCAGCTGAAGCGCATGAGGGCGGAGCGAGTAGCGACGGGCGACGGGGAAGGCGTTATTGGTCAGGACTAGTCGGAGGAATGCTTGATGAAGATCTCGAAAAACGCGATTGAGATTTTTCTTGTTGCAGCGGCGATGCTGTGTACTTTCCCGGTCCATGCCAAGGCCTCGAAGCCGAAGCAGCTCCAGGTGACGTACTACTACCTGCCTGGCTGACCCATTTGCGCCCAGATCAAGCCCGCCGTGAGCGGGCTCATGGAAGAATTCCCTGGCAAGGTCAAATCAGAGAACGTCGACGCAACTACGCCCGAGGCGGCGAAGGCGATCAAGGAACTGGGCTTCAAGAATCATGGCCTGGTCATTCGTGCTCAGAATGGAAAAGTGCTCTGGAAGGAGCCCGACCATCAAGTCAAGATCGAGGACGTTCGCGCAGCTTTGAGAAAACGCCTGGGGGGTTGAGTCGAAAGCTATGCGGCCGTGAAGCGCTGGCCGAACAGGACGATCCGGTGGTGATCGAGCAGCCCCTCACAGCGACTTGAGGAACTCCTGCAGGTCCGCCTTCTCGCGCGAGTCGAGGCCCAGGCGCAGGACGCCGTCGTAGTGATCGATCACGGCGGCGTAATTTGCGAAGCGGCCATCGTGGTAGAAGCCGCCCTTCTGCCTCGTGAACAGGCCTTTGAGCGGAGTGGTGCGATAGCGGCCGTCGGGCGAGCGTCCCGACTGGAAATCGTCGACTCCGATCTCCGCTCCCGTGTGCATGTTCCAGCCGGGCTCGGTGTAGAGCGGTGGGACGTGGCAGGTCGCGCACTTCGCCCGGCCCTCGAAGAACGCCTTGCCACGCGCGGCGGCGGCGCGATCGAACGAGCCTTCCGGCGGCGCAGGCGCCGGGATGGCGAGCTGGTAGAAATGGAGGGCGGCCAGCTTCGAGGTGATGCGATCGTCGCCCGGGCTCTGGCGGTGACCCAACCGCGCGCGGGCGGCGACGGGGAACTTCTCGCGATCGTCCAAGCGCGGATCGAAGAAGAAACCCTTGCCGTACATCTCGTTGTTGGCCACGTACGCGTCCCAGTAAGTGACCGATCCCCATCCGGAGTACGTGTGTAGGTTGACGCCCGCCAGCCCGAACGCGGCAGGCAGGAGCGTCGCGGCCGGCTTGCCGTCGGGCCGGAACGCCTTCCCGTCGACGTTCAGCTCGGCGTCGAACTTGCCCGGTCCCCAGCTGGCCAGCACCTTCCGCACCGTCGCCTCGTCGACGCCCAGCAGCTTGGTGAATGCCGAGAGGTCAGGCGAGAGAGAAACGATCGCTCCCACGTTCAGGTCGCGATTCGGCCACCCGTCGAGCCGCTTGCCGATGCCCGCCGCGAACGAGTCGTCCACAGTCGAATGGCAAAACGCGCAGGTGATCCCCAGCGAGGTCAGGCGGTCTCCTTGGAAGATGCCCCTCACGCCGACCACCGAGTTCGCCTTTAGCAGGGCCAGCGTGTTCGCCGGATCGTCGAGGCTCACCGCGCCGCTCTTGATGCCGGCGGCGACGGGGGCCGGCACGCGCTCCGCGTCCACCTTGAGCCCGACGGACAGCGCGGTCTTGGGAGACACGCCGTCTCCCAAGCCACCGTTCTTCTGGCCGGCGATGGCCCGGTGGAGCTGGAGCGCGCCTCCGAAAAAGTCCTCGCTCCCGAAGGTGTCGTCCCGGAAGATCTCGCGGCCCTGCGCGAGCATGCCCCTCGCGTTCTCGTCGATGATCGAAGCCTGACCGCTTGCGGAGGCGCCGCCCGCGCCGCGGTCCTGGGTTGCATCCTGCATTCCCACTGTCTTGCACGCGCACGCGATCGCCAGCGCGGCAGCCGCGTGTCGTGGGGCCATGGCCGGTCCTCCCGGCTCCCGAAAGGCTCCTTCAGGGCGACGATCTGCAAGCCACCGGTTGGCTGCTGCAAGGAATCCGACAAACGATGGCGCAGTAACAGCGGGTGCCCGCCGGAACACCCGTAGCCATGGGAGCCACACTCTCTGCTGTGTTGACCCGCCGCGATACTGGCCAGGACCGCTTGAACGCCGCCGAGCTCGCGACTAGAAGTGCTCACGTGCGGCGCGGCCAGGCGGCTACGGTCATCCTGGTCACGGGCCTGGCAACACTCCTGCCCTTCGTCCCCGCCGCGGCCGCGCTTGCGGCCGGTGTTCTTCTGGCGATCTCGTTCGGGAACCCGTTCGCCGGGCACACGCGGGCACTGTCGCGCCAGCTCCTCCCTGCCGCGGTGGTCGGCCTGGGAGGCGCAATGGACCTCCCGGCAGTGTTGAGCGTCGGAGTCCGGGGGATCGGGTACACCGTATTCGGGATCGCCATCACGTTCGCGCTCGGCTTGCTGCTCTCGCGGGCGCTGGCGGTGGGCCGTCGGACGGGGCTGCTCATCACCGTGGGCACCGCCATCTGCGGCGGGAGCGCCATCGCAGCCGCGGCCCCCGTGCTGGCGGCGGACGAGGAGGAGATCTCCGTCTCGCTGGGAACCGTCTTCCTCCTCAACGCCGTTGCGCTCCTCGTCTTCCCGGCGATCGGATATTCGCTGTCTCTCGGCCAGAGAGCGTTCGGAGTCTGGGCCGCGCTCGCCATCCACGACACCAGCTCGGTGCTGGGCGCCACCCTGCAATACGGGCCGGTGTCGCTGGAGGTTGCGACCACCGTCAAGCTGGCGCGCGCGCTCTGGATCGTGCCCGTGACGCTGCTGATGGGCGTCGCGGTCCGCAAGGAGGGGAGCGGGCGGCGCGGCGGCCGTCGCCCCTGGTTCATCGTTGGATTCCTCGCCGTCGCCGCTGCCGCCAGCCTCGTCCCGTCGCTCCGCGCGCCCGGTCTGGTCGTCGCCGCGGTTGCGCGCCGTGCGCTGGTGTTCACGCTGTTCCTCATCGGTCTGGGGCTCTCGCGGGACACGCTGCGGGCGGTGGGACTGCGGCCCTTGATCCTCGGCCTCGTGCTCTGGGCCGCGACAGCCATCGGCACGCTGCTCGCAGTTCTCGCAGGGTTGATCGCCGTCTGAGCAGTTGACGCCGGCGCGTGAAAGGGCCGTTTGCAGTATCCTGAGCGCCATGGCCGACCAGACGGAGAGCGTCCGCGACGAGATGATCGGCCGCCTCGTCGGCTCGTGGCGCGTGGTCAAGCTCCTCGGCGAAGGCGGGATGGGCTCCGTGTACATGGGCGAGCACCCCGCCATCGGTTCGAAGGTCGCGATCAAGATGCTCCATCCGCGGTTCGATGCGGACGAGCGGATCGTCGAGCGGTTCTTCAACGAAGCCAAGGCCGTGAACGTCATCGGCCACGAGAACATCGTCAACATCCTCGACTTCAACGTCGCCGACGGCAGGCGACACTATTTCGTCATGGAGTTCCTGCATGGGCAGCCGCTGCAGGCACTCGTCGACCCCGGGACCCCGATCGCGCTGCGGCGCGCCGGGCCGATCCTCCTCCAGTGCTGCCGGGCGCTGCAGGCCGCGCACGACCGCGGGATCGTCCACCGCGACTTCAAGCCGGACAACGTCTTCCTGGTCGAGTGGGGCGGCCGCGCGGATTTCGTCAAGCTCGTGGACTTCGGCATCGCCAAGCTCACCGACACGGCCAACCCGCATCTCACCCAGACGGGCACGGTGATGGGCACGCCTGCGTATATGTCGCCGGAACAGGCCGCCGGCGAGCGGGACATCGACGCCCGCAGCGACATCTATTCGCTCGGCGTCACCCTGTTCCAGATGGCGACGGGGAAGTTGCCCTTCGCAAAAGTGGGACCCTCGTTCGGCAGGATTCTCGCCGCCCACCTCAGCGAGCCGCCTCCGCTGCCGAGCGCCCTCAACCCGGAGATTCCGGCGGAGCTCGAGGGGATCATCCTCAAGACCCTGGAGAAGAGTCCGGACCAGCGGTACCAATCGATGACCGAGCTGCACGATGCCTTGCTCGGTTGTATGGAGCGGCTCGGGATCGGCGCGCAGCCGTCGCAGCCTGACGGCCGTCCGGCGACAATCGGCGCAAAGGCGTCCGCCGCCCCTCGCAGCAACGCGACCGTGACGCCCGCTCGCGGCGCGACCCTGCCACGAAGGACCGTCGCCGGCGACGCACCACCTCGCCGGCGTGGCGTCCCCGTTCTTCTCTTCGGAGCGGCTACGGTCATCGCGATCGGGATCGCGGCGCTGGGGTTCTTCTGGGCCCGCGGATCCGATGCGCCGGAGCCGCGGCGGCCGGCGCCAGCGCCGCGAGTCCGCGAGGAGCCCGCCTCCGCGGAGCCTGCACAGGCCCGAGCTGGCGAGGTCGAACGCGCAGCGCCGCCATCGGCGCGGCAGTCACCTCCAGCCGACATTCCAGCCGCGCCCCCGTCGCCTTCCGTCGAGGCGGGTGCGCCGAGGCGTCAGACAGCGCCAGGCCGGACGGAGGAGCGCAGAGTCGCGCAGGCGACCACGCGGCAGAACTCCATGCCTGCGGCAACACCCAAGCGGTTGGGGGTCTTCTTTCAATGCGCAGGCGTCCCGGAGGTGTGTTCCGCTCTGCGGGCAGCGGTGGATGACGAATTGCAGAAGGCGCGATTCGCCAACCTGCGCAATGCAGGGAAGGCGGACGTCGCCCTCAACGCCAGGGTGACCACGGTGCAGGGCCGCGCCGCTCCGGACCAGCAGTTCGCGGTCCGGACGTACTCCATCGAGATCAGCGGCGAGGCGGTCCAGAGCAGCGAGGCCGTCGCCATGCCCGCACCGACGACGCTCAGCTACGACCCCAGCTTCGGCAGCGAGCGCGTGGCGGAGAAAGCGCGCCTAGTCGCCGGTGAGGTCGCCGAGAAGCTGCAGGGGTTCGTCGCCGGCCGGTGACTACTGTTTTCGGATGGTGTCCTTCGGCTTCGCCGCGCCGGTGAAGTGGATGACGGCGTACTTGCTCTGGACCTCGACCACCGCGCCATCTCCGGTCTGTTTCTCGTCGGCACCGAGCTTGGCGCCGGTGTCCGGATCGATGAGCGCCTCGCCGACGCTGATGACCGTGAACCTGTCGCCCACCTTGACCCCGGAAAGCGCGCCGAGATTGATCCATGCCTTGGTTCCTTCCACCTTGATGATCTTCCCCTGCACTCCTGCGGCCGGCGACGCCGCGGACGCGATGCGCGACAGATAGTTCCCGGAGCCGAGCTTCGATACCACCGCCTTTGCCGCCTTCTGGATCGTTTCGCTGGCGATCCCCCATTCGCTGTCGCGACTGAGGCTCGTGCCCTTGAGGAACCCGCCGCCCGTCTTCACGTCGCCGTCCGCCGAGATGGACACCACGCGCTCCGCGGTGGTGGTGTCGACGAACCGAAGGCTGATGGTGGCGAACGATTGCACCATCTGGCCGCCGATGCTGATCGGGCCCACCGCGGCCTTGGTGACGTCGATGTTGAACTTGTCGATGCCGCCCATCACCACGTACTGGACTCCGAGCAGCTTCCCTACCTTCGCGGCGGTGGTCGGATCCACGGCCCCGGCCGTGGCCAGCCCCTGCTCCTTGAGCACGAGGTTCAGCTTGTCGCGCTCGACCACGCTGAACTTCGAAGAGAGCAGCTGGTTCTCGGAGAACTCGGTGTCGATCTGGTTGCGCGCCGCGGGACCGAGTTGGTTGGAATACCAGTAGTTGCTGCCGGCGTGGTTTTCGAACTCCCAGATTGCCATGCGGATCTTGCCCTGGGCGAATCCCTGCGACGGCAGAGTCAGCAACAAAGCCAAAGACGCAACGGCGCACGACGACGTCTTCCCCCTCATGACGCACCTCGATGCGAGCCCGCAGGCCCTTCTGGATGAGAGTCGAAGTATACGCCCGTCACGCCTGAAGCGTGCTGGCGAGGCCGCCCGCGCCCACTCAGCTGCAAGCGGACGCGTACCTCACGCCGCGTACCTCGCGCCGCACCTCGGTCACCAATCGAAGCGCCCTGGGGTACCTGATTACATTGCTCGTGGCAGCATCTCCCCGCCAACGACGCGGGTTGATCTTTGGGTCACCGCCGGCGACAGGGCGCGGGCGCATGCGGGACAACCTATCGCGTGCTCCGACGCGTCCTGACGCAGAGCGGCTAGTTCACTGGGATGCATGGCCATGGGTTTACAGGGAGTCGCGGAATCGACGGGTCGTCATCGACGACATCCCGTGACACCTTCGGATCGGATCCCTGCGGGCGATCGCCGTCGCTCCGAGTGTATACTTCGCGCGCCGGCCTGGGTCGCCGGCCAACGGGCGGGGCGAAGCGGAATACCGCGAGCTCCGTAGGGTTGCGCCGATGAACGAGCAGTTGGGAACCGCGGTCGAGCATCTCCTGGACGACGGTGAGCTCGTCCTTTCGAGAAGCGCGGCCGATGGCGGCCGGTCACCCGTTCTCATGGTGACGCCAGCGGCCGAGCGACCCCTGCCCGGAAGCCTCCTGCGGCTCGAGCACGAGTATGAATTGCGCGACGAGCTGGATCCCGCGTGGGCCGCGCGGCCCCTGGCGCTCGTGCGGGACCATGGGCGGACCACGCTGCTGCTCGAAGACCCGGGCGGCGAGCCGCTGGCGCGTCTTCTGGGAGGCCCGATCGAGCCGGCGGCGTTCCTGCGCATCGCCATCGGCCTCGCCGCCGCGCTCGGACGGCTCCACCAGCGCGGGCTCATCCACAAGGACCTGAAACCAGCCAACGTCCTCGTGGACCGCGCCACGGGCGAGGTCTGGCTGACCGGGTTCGGCGTGGCGTCGCGGCTTCCGCGCGAGCGCCCGGCGCCGGAGCCTCCCGAGGTCATCGCCGGGACGCTCGCGTACATGGCACCCGAGCAGACCGGGCGCATGAATCGATCGGTCGATTCGCGCAGCGACCTGTACGCTCTCGGCGTTACCTATTACGAGATGTTGACGGGCGAGCTCCCCTTCAGGGCGACCGATTCGATGGAGTGGGTGCATTGCCAGATCGCCCGGCAGCCGGCTCCCCCTCGAGAGCGGGTGGCGACCGTGCCCAGCCCGCTCAGCGCCCTGGTGATGAAGCTCCTGGCGAAGAGGGCGGAGGACCGGTACCAGACCGCCGCCGGGGTCGAAGCGGATCTGCGCAGGTGTCTGGGCGAATGGGAGGCCCGCGGGCGCATCGAGCCCTTCCCGCTCGGCACGCACGACGTGCCCGATCGCCTGGTGATCCCCGAGGCGCTCTACGGCCGCGAGCGTGAGACGCTGACGCTGCTCGAGGCCTTCGACCAGGTGGTCGACGGCGGCACGCCACGGCTGGTGCTCGTCTCCGGGTATTCCGGGATCGGCAAGTCGTCGGTCGTGAACGAGCTGCACAAGGCGCTCGTGCTGCCGCGCGGCCTCTTCGCTTCCGGCAAGTTCGATCAGTACAAGCGCGACATCCCGTACGCGACCCTTGCCCAAGCCTTCCAGAGCCTTGTGCGCCCGCTGCTGGGCCAGAGCGAGGCGGAGCTCGGTCCGTGGCGGGAGGCGATCCAGCAGGCGGTGGGACCGAACGGTCAGCTCGTCGTCGCTCTCGTCCCGGAGCTCGAGCTGATCATCGGACCCCAGGCGCAGGTTCCGGAGCTGCCGCCGCAGGACGCACAGAACCGGTTCCAGATGGTGTTCCGGCGGTTCCTGGGAGTGTTCGCAAGCAAGGAGCATCCACTCGCGCTCTTCCTCGACGATCTGCAGTGGTTGGATGCGGCGACCCTCAAGCTCATCGAGCACCTCGTCACCCATCCCGAGACGCGCTACCTGCTGCTCGTCGGCGCATATCGCGACAACGAGGTGGGACCGTCGCACCCTCTGATGCTGACGCTCGATTCGATCCGCAAGACCCAGGCAAAGGTGCGCGAGATCGTGCTCGGGCCCCTCGGCCTCGACGACGTGGGCCGGCTCATCGCCGACGCGCTGCACTGCGAGCCCGCGCGCGCGCGAGCGCTCGCGCGGCTCGTGCACGAGAGGACCGCCGGGAACCCATTCTTCACCATCCAGTTCCTCTCGACGCTCGCCGAGGAACGGCTCGTCGAGTTCGACGCGCGCATCGCGGGGTGGCGATGGGACTTGCAGCGCATCGAGGCCAAGGGCTTCACCGACAACGTGGTGGAGCTCATGATCGGCAAGCTGAAACGGTTGCCGCCGGCGACCCAGGAAGCGATGACCCTGCTCGCCTGCCTGGGCAATCTCGCCGACGCGGCCCATCTGGCGATGATCCGCGGCGGATCGGTACACGACCTCGATGGGGCGCTCTGGGGAGCGGTCGAAGCCGGATTCGCGATGCGCCTCGACGGGACGTACAAGTTCGTCCACGACCGCATCCAGGAGGCGGCCTACTCGCTCATCCCCGAACCGCTCCGGACGAACACACACCTGAGCATCGGCCGGCTGCTCGTCGCCGCGCTGACCGCGGACGCCGCCGCCGAGCACGTGTTCGCGGTCGTCAACCAGCTGAACCGCGCCGCCGACCTGATCACCGACGGCGAGGAGAGGGTGTCGCTCCTTCGCTTGAACGTGCGCGCCGGCAAGAAGGCGAAGGCGGCGATCGCCTATGTCTCCGCGCGCAACTACCTGGCCCAGGCCGCCGCGCTCGCGCCGCCCGACGCCTGGACGCGGCTCTACGAAGAGACGTTCGACCTCCATCTCCTGCTTTCCGAGTGCGAATACCTGGTCGGCAATTTCGCCGTCGCGGACGGGCTGTTCGGGTTGATCCTGGGCAAGTCGCGATCCGATCTCGACCGCGCCAAGGTGTACGGCCTGCGCATGAAGCTGTACCAGGTGGCAGGCAAGTACGACGACGGCGTCGCTGTCGCTCTCGATGCCCTGCGGCTGTTCGGCGTCACTTTCCCCGAGTCCGACGCGGAGATCCAGGCGGCCGCCGAGGGCGAGTACCGCGACGTCCCGCTTCATCTGGGCGGACGTCGGATCGCCGATGTGGTCGACGCACCAAAGGCCGCCGATCCCGCCATGCAGGCCGTGATCAACCTCCTCGTCGAGGCGGCGCCCTGCGCTTACATCGGCCGGCCGACGCTCTTTCCGCTGATCACGCTGAAAGCGGTGAACTTCTCTCTGCGATACGGTCACACCGAGCAATCGAGCTTCGCCTTCGGCGTGTATTCGCTCATGCTCGTTTCGCTGATGGGCGACATTCCCTCGGCATTCGAGTTTTCCGAGTTGTCGCTGCGGCTCAACGAAAAGCTCCAGAACCCCCGCCTCCGCGGGACCCTGCTCCACCTGCACGGCGACCACATCAACTTCTGGCGCCGCCATCTCGCGACCGGGATACCGATCCTGGAGCAAGCTTTCGTCGCTTGCCAGGAAGTGGGCGACCTCGTCTACGCCGGCTTCCTCTCCTTCGAGACGGTCTGGCAGGTGCTCGAGAAAGGTGACCCGCTCGAGCGGGTCCTCGAGGTTTCCAAAAAATACGCGTCATTCGCGCAGCAGACCCACAACGACCCGATCTACCAGACCATCCGCCTCGAGCAGCAATTCGTCGCCAGCCTCCAGGGAAGGACGAAGGATCCGCTTGGCCTGGAGGATGGGAGTTTCGACGAGGCGGGTTGCGTCGCCGCCATCGCGAAGGCGACGTTCGGCTGCGGGATCGTCTTCTACCACATCATGAAGCAGATCCTCGCCTTCCTGCACGGGCGCCATGCGGAGGCGCTCGAGTGCGCGATGCGGGCGGAGCCGGTGCTCGGGGCCGCCATGGCCATGCCCATCGAGGCCACCCACCATTTCATCCACGCGCTCACGCTGATCGCTCTCCATCCGACGGCCTCCGAGGCGCAGCGGCAAGCATCCACGCGGATCCTCCAGGGCAAGCTGAAGAAGCTCGAGCTGTGGGCCGAGAACTGTCCCGAGAACTACGGCAACCGCTACGCGCTCGTCTCGGCCGAGCTCGCGCGGATCGAAGGCCGCGATCTGGACGCGGAGCGTCTGTACGAAGACGCCATCCGGCAGGCGCGCGAGCACGGTTTCATCCAGACCGAGGCGCTCGCCAACGAGCTGGCGGCCCGCTTCTACGCGGCGCGTGGTCTCGAGACGAGCGCGCACGCCTATCTCCGCAACGCCCGGTACTGCTATCTCCGCTGGGGCGCGGGCGCGAAGGTGCGGCAGCTCGAGCAATCCCACCCGTTCCTGCGCGAGGAGCCGACGAGCCCGGGTCAAACGACGACGACCGCCGCGCCGGTCGAGCAGCTGGATCTGGCCGCGGTCGTGGAAACGTCGCAGGCGGTGTCGAGCGAGATCGTCCTCGACCGGGTGATCCACCGGCTCATGGTGCTGGCGGTCGAGCACGCGGGGGCGGAGCGAGGCCTGCTCATCCATCCGCGCGGCGAGGAGCTGCGCATCGAGGCGGAAGCCACCACCCACCCCGACAAGGTCGCGGTCCAGCTCCGCCAGGCGGCCGCGACGTCCGCGGAGGTTCCCGAGTCGGTGCTCCGGTACGTCATCCGGACGCAGGACAGCGTGATCCTCGACGACGCCTCCGCCCACGA
>Ga0137363_10002410_pt1 | contig 11104 bp, 8 predicted proteins | sample MadtaG_FD_104800 | JGI IMG/M metagenome (GOLD analysis project Ga0137363, IMG submission 104800) | Vadose zone soil microbial communities from Angelo Coast Range Reserve, California, USA - Mad1_115_16 metaG | ecosystem: Environmental > Terrestrial > Soil > Vadose zone | place: USA: California...
ATGGTGGAATTGACGTCGCCCACAACGAGAACCAGATCGGGCCTGCGATCGATGAGAACCGGTTCAATACGCTTCAGGACTTCGGCGGTTTGGGAGGCGTGCGAGCCGGAACCGACTTCGAGATTCACGTGCGGCGCGGGAATACCCATCTGGCGAAAGAAAATGTCGGAGAGTTTCTCGTCATAGTGCTGGCCGGTGTGGACAAGGATGGCTTCGATTTCCGGATGACGCTGCATCTCGTGCATGAGGGGGGCAATTTTGGGGAGGTTAGGGCGCGCCCCGACAATATTCAGGATTTTCAAGCGTTGGCTCATCGAGCGTTGGTTCCGTTGTCCGAAGGCAGTATAGCATCTGGGCACGGGCGTTCAGGGCGCCAGAATTGCCATTCGCGCTAAAAAAGCACTGCTTCGCTGCATGGGCGTAGGTATCCACCGGGAAACCTGGGTAAAATAGAGGTGTCCGGAAACACTGGATTTTTGTGGTATTTGGCCCATTTTGGCCGGCGAAGCGTGCGAGGAGTGGCAGTTTTCAGCGGATGCGTAATCTGAACGAATCGGCGAAAGTTTTGCGCGAGTTGCTCGCGCAGCGGATCCTCGTGCTAGACGGCGCGATGGGGACCATGCTGCAACAACGGAACTTGACAGCCGCGGATTTTGGCGGAGCTTCGCTCGAAGGATGCAATGAAAATCTGGTGCGGACGCGGGCGGATGTGGTTCTGGATATTCATCGGAAATATTTCGAGGCAGGATCGGACATCGTCGAGACGAATTCGTTCGGCGGGGCACCGATTGTTCTGGCGGAATACGGGCTGGCGGCGGACGCGCATTTCCTGAACAAGCGCGCGGCCGAGTTGGCCCGGCAAGCGGCGGACGAGTTTAGCGCCCATGGAAAGCCCCGGTTCGTAGCCGGCTCGATGGGGCCCACGACGAAGGCGATTACGGTTACGGGCGGAGTGACTTTCAACGAACTGCGCGAGACCTATTACGCACAGGCAAAAGGATTGGTGGAAGGCGGCGTGGATTTGCTGCTGGTCGAGACCTGCCAAGACACTCGAAATATCAAGGCCGCGCTCCTCGCGATTCACAAACTTTCCAAGGAAATTGGGAACGACGTACCGTTCATCGTATCGGTCACGATCGAGCCGATGGGAACAATGCTGGCCGGGCAGACCGTGGAAGCAATGTGGGCGTCGCTGCGGCATGCCAAGCCGCTGGCGTTTGGGATGAACTGCGCCACAGGGCCGGAGTTCATGACCGATCACATTCGGACGCTGAGCCAGCTTAGCAGCGAATACCTTTCCTGCTATCCGAATGCGGGCCTGCCGGATGAAGAAGGAAAGTACCTTGAAACCCCGACGACGCTAGCGGCGCAACTGGAGAAATTCGCGGATCATGGCTGGCTGAATTTCGTTGGTGGTTGCTGCGGAACGACGGAACAGCATATTCGCGCGATAGCGCAAATGGCGGAGGGAAAGAAGCCGCGGCAGCGGCCGGCGGAATCGCACCGAGCAGTTTACTCGGGGATTGAGACGATTGAAGCGGAGGACAGCACTCGGCCACTGCTCGTCGGCGAGCGCACCAACGTGATTGGCTCGCGCTTATTCAAGAACCTGGTGGCGGAAGAAAAATGGGAGGAAGCCAGCGAGATTGCGCGACGGCAGGTGAGGGGCGGCGCGCACATTGTGGATGTATGCCTACAAAGCACAGAGCGCGATGAAAAGAAAGATATTCCGCCATTCTACGAAAAGCTGATTCGAAAGGTGAAAGCGCCGGTGATGATTGATACCACCGATGCAACGGCGATTGAGCTGGCGCTTACGTATTGCCAGGGGAAGGCGATCATCAACTCGATCAACCTGGAAGACGGCGAAGAAAAGTTCGAACGCGTGGTGCCGATTGCACATGAGTTTGGCGCAGCGGTGGTGGTGGGCTGCATCGATGAGGACAAGCTGCAAGCGCAAGCGTTTACTCGTGAGCGGAAACTGGCGATTGCACAGCGTTCCTTCAAACTGCTAACGGAAAAATATGGACTGGGGGCGGAGGACATCATTTTCGATCCGCTGGTTTTTCCGTGCGCGACGGGCGATGAAAATTATATCGGCGGCGCGGTCGAAACGATGGAAGGCATCCGGCTGATCAAGCAGGCGCTTCCGGACGTGCGGACCATCCTGGGCATTTCCAACGTTTCTTTCGGATTGCCCGCGGGAGCGCGCGAGGTGGTGAACTCGGTGTTCCTGTATTACTGCACGAAAGCAGGCCTGGACCTCGCGATCGTGAATGCCGAGAAGCTGGAGCGATTTGCCTCGATTCCTCCGCACGAACGCGAACTGGCCGAAAACCTGTTGTTTTCGCATCCCCCGAAGGATGTCCCAGGCGATGTTTCGAATGCGGCTTTGCTGCGGAACGTTCCGGCGGACTGGCGCGAGCAGACCAAAGAGCAACGCGCCGCCGTGAATCAGCACTACATCGCGGCGATTGCCGAACATTTTCGGACCGCAAAGAAGAAGGAAAAAACCCGCGCGGCAGACCTGCCACTAGAAGAGCGGCTGGCCAACTACATCATCGAAGGCACGCGAGACGGTCTGATAGCGGACCTGGAGAAAAAGCGGGGGGAAGGCGCAGCTCCGCTAGATATCGTGAACGGCCCGCTAATGGCGGGAATGGCGGAAGTAGGACGTCTGTTCAATGCGAATGAGTTGATCGTGGCGGAAGTGTTGCAGTCCGCGGAAGCCATGAAGGCGGCGGTGAGCCACCTCGAGCAGTTCATGGAAAAGGCGGATACGGCGAAACGCGGAAAGGTGGTGCTGGCAACAGTAAAGGGCGACGTTCACGACATCGGGAAGAACCTCGTCGAGATCATTCTAAAAAACAACGGATATGACGTCGTCAATCTGGGCATCAAGGTTCCGCCGGAAGAACTAATCAAGGCTTACCAGGAACACAGACCGGACGCGATTGGTTTGTCCGGGCTGCTAGTGAAAAGCGCGCAACAGATGGTGATTACAGCTAATGATTTGAAAAATGCGGGGATCGAGATTCCCATGCTGGTAGGCGGCGCGGCGCTCTCGGCAAAGTTCACGCAAACGAAGATCGCGCCAAGCTATGGGAAAGCGGTGTGCTACGCGAAAGATGCGATGACCGGGCTACGGCTGATGAACGAATTAATGGACCCGGCGACACGCGAAAGCGTGTTGCGGACCCACACAGCAAGCGGAAATGGCGCAAGCGTGTCGACAGTGGTTTCAGTGCAGCAGATCCCGGCAGTGACACGCTCGCCGCGCGTTCGCGCGGACTTGCCGATTCCGGAGGTGAAATACCTGGACCGCAACGTCCGCCTGGTGCCCGATTTGCGCGAAGTCTGGGGGTACATCAACCCGTTCATGCTCTACGGGCGGCACATGGGCTTCCGTGGCGACTTCGAAAAGCGTTTAGCGGAACGCGAGCCGAAGGCCGTGGAGCTATTCGAGAACATGGAAGAGGTGAAGAAGGAAGCGGCCGAATTTATGAAGATCCGAGCCGTATGGCAGTCCTTCGAAGCGGAAGCCGAAGGTGATTCGCTGCATTTATTTGTGCCGCGAACGAAGGAGTCACTGCATACCTTTCGGTTTGGGAGGCAACGGCAGGGCGATTTTCTGTGCTTAGCGGACTATATTCTGCCGCCGAAGAACGGTCAGCGCGACCACCTGGCGTTGTTCGTGGTGACAGCCGGGGAAGGGATTCGCGATCGCGCAGAGAGGGCGAAGAACGACGGATACTACTTCAAATCGCATGGCTTGCAGGCACTCGCGATCGAGTCGGCGGAGGCGTGTGCGGAATGGCTGCACCGGCGCATTCGTGAGGACTGGGGCTTCCCCGATCCGCCGGAGATGACCATGGCGCAGCGGTTTACTTCGCGCTACCGCGGGAAGCGGTACAGCTTTGGTTATCCGGCGTGCCCGAACCTCGAGGATCAGGAAGGGCTTTGGAAACTGCTCAGACCGGAAGAGATCGGGGTGCAACTCACGGAGGGCTTCATGATGGATCCGGAGGCGAGCGTGAGTGCATTGGTGTTTCATCATCCGGATTGCACGTACTTCAGCGCCGGCGATAGCTAGCGACAACCGCTGAACATGAAACACCGCCGGCAAACTGAAAGGACTACAAGCAGTTAGGCGTATCAGGCAACTACCTCGTTGCTCCAAGGAAGCAAGAGAATGCAGTTATCCGAGCGGCGTGTGGCCGGGTTCTCTCCTTCCATCCGGAGTAGCCCGAAATCAGCTGCTCGTGTTTTCACTTGAGTCCATGAACGGTGAGCTTATGCTCGGAGCCGACATAAACTTTGCCGTTCGCGGCCACAGGCACTAGGAAAGCACCTGATACGGACCATGTCCCTATGACGGCGTCGAAGAGGTGCGGCTTGGTCAGGTCTTCGGGGTTATAGGCACGGAGATGAAGGCCGGTGCCGTCGGGACGGGTCACCACCCAAACGACCCCGGTATGGCGCTTCGAGCCGTGCGAAGTTACGACCCGAATGCAACCACCTTCGTTGGGAAATGGTTCCTTAGGATCCGTCATCGAGGTTTGGTTCGGAATTCCAGGCGCAACCATATGCGGGGCCACCCCAGACTCCGGGTCCGGATCCGTCAGGGGTAATGGGATGAGCAGAGGGAGAAGTTACCAGCGCCAGCTGATCCAACTGATTCCCCGTTTGATGCAGATTTGCGGGAGTCATCGCCTTGCGATCGACAAGATAAACCGTGGGGTCTTTCCCGCAGCCAATCACTTCCTTTTTGCCCTTGTCGGCTTTTTCTGGGATTACGAGTGGGCCCCCGGAGCCAAAGTCGGTGTCGTTGACGGCAAGGAACGCATGTTGGCTGGGGTAAAGGACCCCACTAACTTAAGTTTCGAGTTTAGCTTGACCAAGGAGTCGGCATAGTTCCGAGGCGGGTGCGGCCTGGCTGGGTTGATGAATAGACCATTGCCGGTCATCCCGTAGATATATCCGTCGCCATCGGCGGCGAGTCCCCATCCGGACTGCCAAAAACTGCCACCAATTTCCGGATCGTCCAATCCGCCGGTGGACTTGGATGCATCGGGTGTTGAACAGTAGGGCGGACCAATCAACTTCAAGTTTTTCGCATGAAAGCCCACTACCCATCCGTGGTAAGAGGAGTGTCGCCATGTGATCCGAACCCCACGTAGACTTTTCCATAGGCCAAGAGCAGCGCGGCGCGGTTGAAATGCTGAGCGGGATCGAAGTAAACCTTTCCTGTCGTGTTTGGAGTGGGCGGCTCTCCGGTGCCAGGTACCTGCGGGATGGTGTTTTGATCCAGTACCACCGGCTTTACAATATCCTTGCCGTTCTTCAGGGCTATGGCGTGCAAGCGAAAGAATAGGCTTGTTCTTCATGAATGGAGGCGTTGTAGAAGGGGAGAAAATTCTTCCCGAAAGCTGGTTAGCGGAAGCCGGAAGCAGCAAGATGATCGGCGGCAGAATGTCAACTACGGATACATGTGGTGGATTCCGGATGCTTCCGCCAATCCTGTTCATAGAGGTGCGCTCCTGGTCCGTGGCATCTTCGGGCAGTTTATGTACTTAAACCCCGCAGAGAAAATTGTCATAGTAGTTTGGAGCGCACGCCCGAAACCGACGGGTACTGATACGATCAGCGATGAAGATTTCTTTGCCGCAGTGGTGAAAGCACTCCACTGAGACATTCAGAGACTCTCTGCACACACTGACGGAAACTATTGTTCTCTGATGTCATTGGGAGCGAGACCGAATGATTCCATCTAGACGGGAAGGAATGAAGGCTGTGCATCGAGCCTGGCAGGAGAACCTATGAGCAACGCTGACCGTGCAATTCCATATGGAGTAGTTCCGATCAAGACCGCAAAGGCAGTCTCCGGACTGGAACTATTAACCTTAATCATGGAGGGCACACTACCTGCACCTCCCATTCAGCAAACATTGGACTTCCGGCTAGTCAAAGTGGAGCGCGGGTATGCTGCTTTTGCTGGCATCCCGAAATTTGAGTACTACAATCCAATCGGTTCAGTTCATGGTGGGTATACCGCGGCCCTCCTCGATTCGTGCATGGCATGCGCAGTGCACTCTACGCTTGACGTGGGATACAGTTACGCGACATTAGAAATCAAAATCAACTATGTGAGAGCGATTACCTCTGACACAGGTGAGGTGCGGGCGGAGGGAAAGGTCATCAATTCAGGAAAGCGGGTCGCTACGGCAGAAGGACGACTCTTTGATTCTGCAGGGAAGCTTTACGCGCACGGAACCACAACGTGCCTGATCCTTAGTCTCTAAAGTCCGCGCTCGAGGAGAGGTGATGTCGAGACCGAACGTCCGGAAAACGAGGGGGTAGGGAGGATGGCTAGGCAGGCAGACCCAAATGGCGCCGCATCTGCCAACACGCAATCCAGCTCCTTGCCACTGGTCATCGTCGCATCATCTCTCGGTACCATGATCGAATGGTATGACTTTTATATCTTTGGTAGTTTGGCGGCTGTGCTTTCTGTCAAATTCTATCCGCCCGGCAACGATACCTTCGCTTTGATCGCTTACCTTGCAACATTCGCCGCCGGTTTCCTGGTCCGCCCGTTTGGCGCATTGTTCTTTGGCAGCGTCGGCGACCGCATCGGGAGGAAGTACACCTTTCTCCTGACCTTGTCCATTATGGGCGGCTCGACAGCGTTGATTGGCCTCATGCCGACTTTCACAACTGCCGGATGGTTCGCCCCAGTCACACTGATTGTGATCCGCATGCTCCAGGGGCTGGCCCTTGGTGGCGAGTACGGAGGCGCAGCCGTTTACGTCGGTGAGCACTCCCCTGACCGCAAGCGCGGCCTCTACACGAGCTTTATCCAAATCACGGCGATCCTGGGACTGTGCGTTTCCTTGCTGGTCATACTAGGCACACAATCTGCGATGAGCAAGGAAAACTTTGCAAATTGGGGATGGCGTATTCCCTTTTTGCTTTCTCTTTTTCTTGTCTGCATTTCCATCTATATCCGACTGAAGTTGCGCGAATCGCCAATCTTCGCTCACATCAAGGCCGCCGGAAAAACTTCCATTCAGCCGCTCAAGGACGCTTTCACCAAGTGGCCCAACTTGAAGCAAGTCCTGGTCTCTTTGTTCGGCGCGGCGGCCGGACAAGGCGTGGTGGCGTATACCGGACAGTTCTACGCTCTCTTCTATCTGCAGACCATTCTGAAGCTGAATCCCCGCACGGCCATTATCATAGAGGCGGTTGCGATTGGGATTGGAATGCCGTTCTTGATTGTTTTCGGAGCGCTCTCGGACAAAGTCGGGCGCAAGAAAATAATGATGGCAGGGTTCCTGCTTGCCGTGCTCACCTACGTTCCGATCTACCACGCCATGGAACGTGCCGCGGGCAACCACGTCGTCACTGTCAAGTCCACCCGCAGCCAGGTGACAGGCGCTATCACCCTTACTCCGATGACTACGGATTCGACTGGTGCTCTCGTAGCCGCCAACGAGGCTACCAACCCGAACAAGGGCAAGCTTATTCTGCTGATTCTGATTCAGAGTATCTACGTTGGTATGGTGTACGGACCGATTGCCGCGTATCTTGTCGAGGCTTTCCCGGCGAAGATCCGCTACACTTCACTTTCATTGCCATACCACATAGGCAACGGCGTCTTTGGGGGGCTCGTACCTCTGATCGGGCTCTCTGTTTGCGCGGCAACCGGCAAAATCTATGCTGGGCTCTACTACCCGATGGCTGTGGCGGCGGTGACCTTCGTCGTAGGCAGTTTCGCTTTGCGTGAAACCCATGGCACGAGGATTTGGGACGAAGTTGGAGGCCACCCAGCGCCAAGTTCGGTTGACCGGAAAGCGTCGAGAGATGAGGAGGTCATCTCGTGAGGGTGTGGGCAGGAAAACCCGCAAATCCATATAGCAGCGCGATATAAGTGTGCCGCGTTCTTTCCCTCCCTCAAGCCTTCCTAATGGCGCTGGCAACCCGTCTTAGGGCTCCTTGTTGAGGAGGGCTCAGCCCAAACTGACAGAGCCAGGTGGCTGAGGACGACGCTGGCCGCCCCGGGCGGCGGTGAATGGCGCCGTTGATTTGGGGGGCCAGGGCTGTGAAGAGGTCGCGAAGGACAGTAATTTGCCACTTCGTGGAAGTAGACCGGGACTCTTGTCCCTGTTCCCCACCCCACCACACCTAGGCCGCACCTTCCAACGTAAAGATAAAAAATGACTTAAGTGGATAGCAGGCACAGAACATACGTTCAGCCGCATGGTAAGGGATTTGCTTCTTCGGTCCTATGGAGAACCATGGCAACGATTTCTGGCAACACGATTAACCGACTGGCAGAGGGCGGAAACCTCCCGGCCCGCAGTGCCATCATGCAATCGCTAAATGCCATGGTCGACGAGATCGCCAAAACAGATATCGCCATTCTCCTCATAGGGGAAAGTGGGACAGGCAAAGAGGTCTATGCCCGATTGATTCACCGAGTCTCGAATCTGGGTAGCGCTCCCAGGAAGAAGGTGAACTGTGCCGCCATGGATGCGGGGCGCCTGCTCGCTCAGATACGCGAGAGTCTAGGAACTGTTGGCGGGTGTGGATACGGGAAGCCCCAGACCTTGTTTCTGGATGGTGTGGACGAGCTGGATCTGCCCTGTCAGCGGGTGCTTCTTTCCCTGCTGTCGGACAGTGAGCAAAAATGCGGCAACGGAGAAGCGGCCGTGCGGCTTATTTCCTCCTCGTCTGGCGATCTAGAAAAGGACATTGAGGCAGGACGGTTTCGCCGAGAATTGTATTTCCGGATCAACGGGGTGGTGCTGAGACTGCCGCCTTTGCGCGAACGAAAAGAGGATATTCCTGATCTGGTCGAATATCTCTTAGCCAAACATGCCGGCGAATTGAAGAAGCAGGTGCCGGCGATGGATGGCAATGCCCTTGAACTGCTCACGTCCCACAACTGGCCGGGAAATATTCGCGAGCTTGAAAACGTTGCGAGAAAGATCGTGGCTCTTGGAGATCTAACGTTGGCCCTCGGCGATCTGCGATCCCCTCCGGCGACTCTCCCAAGATCGGGCGAAATTCCGCGGTTTTCGCCACTCAAAGTAGCCGCGCGGGCGGCCTCTCGACGGACGGAAAAAGAACTCATTTTACAAGCCCTCGAGCGAACTCGCTGGAATCGCAAGCGCGCCGCCCACGAGTTGCAGATCAGTTATAAGTCGCTCCTGTACAAGATAAAGCAGATCGGCGTCGAAGGCGCAGAGTCCGAAGAACCTTAGAGGAATAGCAGATGAATCTTACAATCGGTTTCTTTATGGCGGCCTGGCTAATCATCGCGGGCGGGCAGACCGAGCAAACGCGGGATCAAGCTCCGCAGGAGACAACTGCGAAAAAGAGCGAGACAAGCGGTGGGATCGCGATCGCATCACATGAATCCCCATTGGACGCCGACTATAAGATTGGCCCGCAAGACATCCTGCGCATTGATGTCTGGAAGGAACTGGAGATTTCCCGCACGGCTCCGGTTCGGCCGGATGGAAAAATCTCCCTGCCGCTGCTGAATGATGTGCAGGCCGCTGGTCTCACGCCGATGCAACTTGCCGCAGTTATCGGCGAGGGGCTCAAGAAATACATCACTAACCCGCAGGTAACTGTGAGCGTCGCCGAGATCAACAGCCGGCGCATTTACGTTACGGGTGAGGTTCTAAAGCCTGGAGCCTTTCCTCTGTTGCCAAATATGACGGTGTTGCAGGCGCTATCGAGTTCCGGGGGATTTTCGCAATTCGCAAGGGTAAAGAATATCTATGTCCTGCGCAAAGAAGAGGGTAAGGACGTCAAGCATCCATTCAACTATAGAGACGTCGTGTCCGGTAAGAAGCCGGAACAGAACATTCTGCTCGAACCAGGCGACGTGATCGTGGTTCCTTAAAGGATTGATACTTATGAGACGCTATGCAGTGAATTTGGCGGGATGCTTCATCGCCGTGATCTTGCTGGGCGGAACTGTTCGCGCACTGGCCCAAGAGGATAGTTCGAAGGCCAAGCCTGCGGCTCGCACCTACCTTCCCCCTCTCGAGGGCCGCGCCGAAGACTTGGAGAATGATCAGTTATCGGCGAGCAACTTGAATCCTGATATCCGCCCCCTTACCGGCGTGCAAATTCCCACGCTTGGCTCGCCTGAGATTCGCCATAGCTATTGGGTGCCCGGCTTCCAGTACGGCAACTTTGTGCGCTCGAACACCCTCAGCCAGCCGACGACTTCCGGCTGGAATACGACGAGTTTTGTCGCAGGAACTCTCAGTCTTCTCGAAGCCTGGAATCGCTCGCAATTGTCGGTCAACTATACGGGCGGAGGCAATTTTTCCACCGACAAATCGCAAGGGAACGACTCCTTCCAGCAACTCGGACTGGTCCAATCGTTTGATTGGCGGCGAGGGCAGTTATCTTTCATTGACCAGTTCAGCTATCTCCCGCAAACCCAATTCGGCTTTGGAGCTGCAAGCAATCTCGCGAATCCCGGGATCGTGGGGCCGCTGGGGCCTCCTTTGCCCAGTCTGCAGCCTAACTATCAGCCCAATCAAACCATTTTCACCTCCATCGGTCCGCGCTACAGCAATTCCATTACGGCTGAAATCGCTTACTCCATTGGTCCGCGAGGGTCGGTGACCGTTTCCGGATCCTACGGGATCCTGCGATTTGTCAAAGCAGGAAGCATCGATACGGACGACACGATCCTTAGCACCGGTTACAACTACGCATTGTCGCGAAAGGATACGATCGGGATGTTGTACCGTTTCAGCGGCTATCGTTACGTCGGCAATCCCCAAGCAATCAATGATCACGTGGCACAGCTGGCTTACGGTCGTAAGATCACCGGCAGGATGGCGCTGCAATTGTTCGCTGGACCCGAGGTGGCGACTTTCCGTGTCCCGTTCAGCGGCGCTACCCACAAGATTTCCGGGAGCGGCGGTGCCAACTTAACTTACGCTTTCAGAAGGAGCAACCTGTCGCTCTCCTATAATCATGGCGTCGGCGGTGGCAGCGGCCAATTCACGGGTTCAACTTCGGATCAAGCACAGAGCACGATAAATCATCAACTTTCACGCTTCTGGCAAAG
>Ga0137363_10002416_pt1 | contig 11097 bp, 4 predicted proteins | sample MadtaG_FD_104800 | JGI IMG/M metagenome (GOLD analysis project Ga0137363, IMG submission 104800) | Vadose zone soil microbial communities from Angelo Coast Range Reserve, California, USA - Mad1_115_16 metaG | ecosystem: Environmental > Terrestrial > Soil > Vadose zone | place: USA: California...
AAGCTCGGCGCCGCGTCTAAGGGACCGGTGATGGATATGTTTTGGGGCGACCGCTGTGGAACCGTTGTCGATCCCGAGGGGTACACCTGGATGGTCGCCACCCACGTTGCAGAGCACACACCCAAGAAAATACAAAAGAAAATGATGGAAGAAATAGCCAGCCGACAGGCGGCCCGCGCTGCGAGCGCCTCCTGAGTAGCATCAGGCTGCGCTAACTTTCCTATTCGAAACTGCTCCAGTCAGGCTGGCGAGGGCGATCGGACATAAATGATCAAGCTTGTCTTCGCCAGCGAGCAGTCAGACTGTTCCCGGGCGACGGGCAACCCGGAAGTTGTGAGCTCGTTCGGCGGATTAGTACCGACGCACTTGTATCGACCAGTCTGGCCACCTTTCGGGTGACAATCCGGAAACCATCCAGAACGGGATTCGAGGAGATGAACAGTGGTTGTCTAAGGGCTGAGATAAGAGAGAGAGAAAGGAAAACAGCCCGGAAGCTCTTTCGAATTTCCGGGCCGTCGTGTTTTCAGGTTCTGAATTACGCTGCGAGCCGCTTCCCCGATTGCAGAAAAGCAAGCCGAGGTAGTTCTTCCGGTAGTGCTCGCTGGACTCGCATCGAGTCCCATTTATCAGAGTGTTTGTCTATCAGAGTGTTTCTCCAAACTTGGACAACGTAATCCTTAATCATCTGTAGCCCATTGGGTAGCCCAACTAGCAGAGGGGTTTGCACTGTAAAGAGACGCCGATTCAACGACTTAGGTGAGATGAAGGCGTGCTTGCAAAGCAGATGCTCTGCCAGCTGAGCTACACTCTATTACAGACTCAAATTGATATAATCAGCGGTAGCTAACCAATTGGGAAAACTCAGGGCGGCTGATCGGCAATAGCCCGCCACCATAACTCTAACCTTTGCCTTCTGAAGCAAGAATCGCTGTGTGATCCGGTTGCCCTGCTGGAGGTCAAACGAAACCTAGCGGCGTCACTGTACCGCAGGCGTCACCGAGCCGCAATTCACTGTTTTGCCCTGAAGAAATACGCTCACGGTCGCCTAACGTGTGCCTACGACATACGTTTTGCCGGAATTGCTGGAATCGGTCTAGCCCGCAACTAGGATACTCATCCCCTCGTGCGAGCCAGTCGCAACCTCGTCAGAGAAGCGTAATTGGTTCTGAAATCTTTGCCCTTCTGGGCCTCAGGGCGCAACAGAAAGTTTCCATGTGTCGCTCTGGATCGGGCTAACGCTAAATCCGCCAAAGAGCACCACAGCATGAGCGACGCTGTCGTAGTCCATGCCGAAACTATACCTGTCAGGGGGCGCTGAAGCAGGCATAAGCTGAGTCCAAGTAGTGCCATCCCAGGTCCACGTGTCATTGAAGCTGTATCCACCAAAGAGCGCAACTTTGGATATGGAGTCGTCAAAAGCCATCGACTGCCCACTGCGCGCAGGCGGGGAGGACGAGGGAGACTGTTGTTGCCAGGTTGATCCGTTCCAGATCCAGGTATCGCTAAAGTTCTGTGTGTAGTCGGAACCACCAAACAGGACGACGCTACCGGTGGGGCCGCCGCTGCTCATCCCAGCGAATGCTCGCGGGGACGGACTAGTCGCCGGGGATAACTGAGTCCATGTTTGGGTCGTTCCATTCCAAGCCCAAGTGTCACCAAGAACTGTGTTCCCTTGGATGGCGCCACCAAACATAATCACGTTCCCGGAAACTGCGTCATAAGCCATTCCCTGGCCGTCGAACCTCCGTGGGGGCGGAGAGACTGACGGAAAGACTTGAGTCCAGTTGGTTCCATTCCAGATCCAGGTGTCGTTCAAGTCGACCCCGCCGGATCCGAATAGCCCAGTGGTCCCTCCGAAGAGCACGACCGTTCCTGTAGCCGCATCATGAGCCATTCCAGGACCCTCCCGTGCGGGCGGGGAGTTAGCAGGGGATAACTGGGACCAACCGCCGCCGCCGGCCACATCCAACGTCCAGGTATCCCCGAGAGCGGTGTAATAGCCCTGCACTCCACCAAAGAGCAGAGTGGAGTTAGTCGCCGGATCGAATGCCATCCCCACACAACAACGGGGGCTAGGCGACGATGACGATGGGACTTGGTAGTAGTTCAGAGGCCCAACTGCAAGTGTCGCAGAGCCGCAGATGATTCCAGCGCACGCTGTGATCGTCGCCGTTCCTTGTGACATGGCCAGGGCCCCTCCAGAGTTCGTCGCGTCATTGCTGATCTGCGCGACGTTTGTGCCCGACACGTCAGTCGAAGTCCACGTAACAGAGGAAAGCCGCTGCACGCTCGTGACATTGTTCATGCTGAACGTGCCCATGGCAATAAAACTTTGCGTTGCCCCGACAGCAGTGATTACGTGATATGACGGTGTCATTGCAATGGAGACGAGGTTGGGCGGAGTCAGAATGTTTGGCGTATACAGTTCGGAGGTTGTTGCTCCGTTCGCCCAACCTCCCGTAATCAGGACTGTGCCGATGTTCAGCCGTGTCGCCGTAAAGTCGTAACGGGCATTGTTCAGGTTGCCGGTGGATCTGAACCCACCGGAGCTGGGATCGTACAGTTCTGCAATGTTCGTAGTACAACAACCTCCCGCGACCAGAACGGTTCCATTGTTCAGTAGCGTCGATGTGCCGAAGAAATGCGGATCGACCATGCTCCCTGCGCTGGTGAAGTTCCCCGTCGTGAGCCCCGTGGGAGTGTACAGCTCCGCACCGTTCGAGGTACCTCCTGCAATCAGAACTGTTCCACCGTTTAGCAGTGTTGCCGTGTGGTAGCTGCGCGCGGTGATCAGGTTGGCCGTGGCGGTGAAGGTTCCAGCCACCGGATCGTATAGCTCCGCACTGGCCAAGTTATTAAAACTGGCGTCTTGTCCTCCAGCAATGAGAACGGTTCCATTGTTCAGCAGAGTCGCCGTGAAATTCCACCGCGCGGCAATCATGGGACTGGCGATTTCGGTGAAAGTCCCAGCCGCCGGATCGTATAGCTCCGCAATATTCGTTGGGGGGCTGCCGTAACCGCCCGAAACGCCTCCCGTGATGAGCACCAATCCGTTGTTCAGCAGCGTTGCCTTGTGGTATTGCCGGGCGATGCTCATGCTGCCGGGAGTGTACGTGAAGGTTCCGGCCACAGGATCGTAAATCTCCGCGCTGGTTAGCACGTTGCTTGACGAGTCGCAACACCCTCCTACGATCAGAACGGTTCCATTGTTCAGCAGCGTCGCTGTCTGGAAGGAGCGCGGAGTATTCATGCTGCCCGTAGGGGTGAACGTCCCTGCCACTGGATCGTACAGTTGTGGAGTCACAGGTAGCCCAGTAGCAGTGGCGTAACCGCCCGCAATGAGGACCAAGCCGTTGTTCAGCAGCGTCGCGGTGTGGTTAACAATGTCCAGGTTGCTGCCGTTCGAAAACAGACCATCGACCACTGCAACCGTCACCGCTGCAGTGACAGATGTTGCGGCAGCGTTTGTGACGGTTAAGGTGTAGGTCGTGGTGCTCGCTGGAGTCACCGTCACAGCGGTTCCGCTGGTCACGGGGCCCACGCCGTTGTTGCCGGTGCCGCCACCTCCAGAAAAGACCGCGATCAAGGTCGTCGAGTTCCCGGGGGTGATGGCTGCCGCCCCGGCCGTGAAGCTGGTGATCGTTGGTGGCGGAACCACCGTCACCGTCACTGTTGCAGTGATGGATGTTCCGGCGCTGTTGGTCACCGTTAAGGTGTAGGTCGTGGTGGTTGTTGGCGTCACAGTTACAGCGGTTCCGCTGGTCACGGCGCCCACGCCGTTGCTGATGGTGCCTGCACCCCCGGAGAAGACTCCAGTCAGGGTCGTCGAACTCCCGGCGGTGATGGTTGCAGCCCCAGCTGTAAAACTGGTGATCGTTGGTGGCGGAACCACGGTCACCGTCGCCGTTGCCATGACCGATGTTCCAGCGCTGTTGGTCACCGTTAAGGCGTAGGTCGTGGTGGTTGCCGGCGTCACCGACACGGGCGTTCCGCTGGTCACAGTCCCCACGCCGTTGTTAACCACCCCGGTACCTCCGGAGAAAACCGCCGTCAAGGTCGTTGAATTTCCGGCGGTAATGGTTGCAGCCCCGGCTGTGAAACTGGTGATCGCCGGTGGCGGAACCGCTGTCACGTTAAGCGTTGCCGTTCCACCGATGCCCATCAGCCCCGCACGGATGGTGGCAGTTCCAGTGTTCACACCCGTTGCCAGGCCACCGCTAACCGTTGCAACTGACGTGTTGGATGAAGTCCAGTTCGCTGTTGCAGTGATGTTTTGCTGGGAACCGTCGTTGTACGACCCGGTTGCGGTGAATTGCTGGGTTTGGCCTTTGCCGATTGTGGCCGTAGTTGGTGAAACCGTGATCGATTGCAACACGGCGACACCGCTGCCGGTGAGCGCTGCGGTTTGCGGGCTGCCCACCGCGTTGTCATAGATCAGTAGCTCGCCGCTGCGGGTCCCGACTGCCGAGGGAGAGAATGCTACTGCAACATTACAAGCTCCGCCCGCAGCCAGTGTTGCTGGCGAGACGGGACAACCGTTGGTTTGCGAGAAGTCTCCCGTGGTGTGGATCGAAGCGATCGACAGAGGGACAGGCTGGTTATTCGTGACCGTGATTGTCTTGCTGGCGCTGGTAGTCCCGATCTTTTGGTTAGCGAAAGTCAGAGAAGTTGGGGCAAGTGCTACGGGATTGATTCCGGTCCCATTCAGGCTTGCAGTTGTGGGGGATCCGAAACCATTATGCATAACAGTGAGAGTGCCCGAAATTGCCGCCACGGAAGATGGCGTGAAAACGACGTTAATCGTACATGTAGCGCCGGCCGCCAAGGTGCTGGGAGACATCGGGCAGGTATTCGTTTGGCTAAAGTTTGTGCTCGTGGTAATCGAGCTGATCGTTAGCGAAACGTTCTGGACGTTCTTAAGTGTAAATGTCTTTGCAGAACTGCTGAAACCCAAGGCTACCTTACCGGCGTTCCAGTTACCCGGCGACAACGTTACAGGCGCGACTCCTGTCCCACTCAAATTGATCGTTTGGGAGCTTCCAGTGGTTGAATTGTCCGTGACAATGATTGAACTGGTGAAGGCTCCAAGTGCGGAGGGACTAAACGTCACGCTGATCGTGCAAGACGTATTCTGGGCGAGCCCGGTGCCACCGATCGGACAGCCATTAGCCTCCGAAAAAGGAGCGCTTGGCATCGAGATGCTGCTAATCACAAGTGGCGCAGTTCCGGTATTGGTGAGACGCACCGACCTTACAGAGCTGGTAGTCCCAACTGCCTGATTCCCGAAATTCAGGCTTGTCGTGCTCAAGGAGGCCACCTGTGCGTGAAGTTGCGTCGCAGAACTCAAGAGCAACAAGCAAAAACTTGCCAAGGCCAGTCGGCGCGTCAAGCCACTCATATCTCACCTCTGCAATCCAGCAATGTCCCTGATAGATGCACCAGGAAAAATTCCTCTTGTCCTACAAAGCGCAAACGGCGGTCAAAAGGGCTCACGGGAACGAAAACATTTTGCAAACACTACAGAAATGAGGTCTAGGACTCTTAGAACAAGCCGGAGGGGCTCACTTCAACGAATTTGCTTTATCCATTTAGAATCAACCATTTGCCACGAGCCATGAGGCAGCTACAGCGGGGATTCGCGACACGGAAACTCGAACGGGTAAGTAATCTGTAGCGCGCAGGGACGCAACAGCCATAGCGTTTCCCGTTCTACTTGCGCTTGCTAATTGACTGCGCGCGAAACCAGCAGTATGCTGCGCACGAAGTTTGCCAGTCTTCTGTCCCCGAAAATAACGAGAGAAAACGAGTGAGTGACACAGTGAGCGCTGATTCGTCCCAGCCGGTCAGCGAATTGTTAGTGCGATGGAAACAAGGCGATCAGGAAGCTTTAGAAGCCTTGCTGCCGCTTGTTTACGATGAACTCAGGCGTCTGGCCCATCATCACCTCGAAGCCGAGCGCGCCGGGCACACACTGCAGAGCACCGCATTGGTACACGAAGTCTATCTGCGACTCGTGGACCAAGAGCCATTACGACTGGACAATCGTGCGCACTTTTTCGCCGTGGCGTCGCACCTCATGCGGCAAATTCTGGTGGATTACGCGCGCAAGCACCATGCTACCAAGCGCGGCGCAGGCAACTTGACCCTCACCCTCGACGACGCTATCGCGCTTCCCAAAAAGCGTAAACTGCACTTGGTTGAACTGGACGATGCCCTGAACGGGCTTGCCGCACTGGACACGAGGCAGTGCCACATTGTGGAATTACGCTTTTTCGGTGGGCTCACGATTGACGAGACCTCGCAGGTCCTCGGTGTTTCGTCGGCCACTATTAAGCGGGAATGGACTGCGGCTCGCGCATGGTTGTACCGACAAATGGACGCGCAGAGAAAGTCTGATCCTACAGCGGTGCGGCAGCGGTAGGGCTAGGGACATGCACTTGGTGCATGACATAGTGTCGCGCTTTATTAGGTAAAGCGCGCGGCAATTGCTCGAGCATTTAAAGAACGTTCATGTGACCTTGGATTGATTGGAAACATCAGGAGTCAGTTCGATGCTTCCCGAACGCTGGAACGAGGTCAAAGACAAGTTGCATGAGGCTCTCCAACTGGAGCCTGAGCGCCGGGCGGTCTATCTTGATGAAATTGGAGCGATCGACGCTGACCTGCAAAGAGACCTCGAGTCTCTCATTGCTTTTCACGAACGGACGGGCACCGATTTCCTCAACGCACCTTGGGCACAAGCCGCTTCCGCCCTTGCATCACAGGCCGAGCCTGAACAGTTCCTCGGCCAGCGGGTCGGCTCCTATCAAATCATGGGGCAGATCGGCGTTGGCGGCATGGGTGAGGTCTATCGAGCCTTTCGCGCAGACGACGAGTACAAAAAGCAGGTCGCCATCAAGCTGGTCCGAGCGGGGCAAGGCTCGGATTTTGTCGTTAACCGCTTCAAGAACGAGCGGCAGATCCTGGCCAGCCTCGATCATCAAAACATCGCGAGGCTGCTCGATGGTGGCACGACTGAAAATGGTGTGCCCTACTTTGTGATGGGGCTGATCGAAGGCCTGCCTATCGACGAATATTGTGATACCCACAAGCTTCCTATTACCGAGCGGCTGAAACTCTTCGTTCAAGTTTGTTCGGCCGTGCAGTACGCGCATAGGCACTTGTTCATCCACCGCGACATCAAACCTAGCAACGTTCTGGTGACCTCAGAGGGTGTCCCAAAGCTGCTTGACTTCGGCATCGCCAAGATTCTGGAAGGAGGCACTGATGTCGCTCAGCTTGAGCCCACGCTGACCTTTTTTCGAGTCTTAACTCCGGGATATGCCAGTCCAGAACAAGTGAAGGGCGCAACGATCACCACTTCCAGCGATATCTACTCTCTGGGAGTTGTGTTGTATGTTCTGCTGACGGGTCGTTCTCCCTACCAACTTACGAAACCTACTTCGGAGGAGATTGCACGTGCCGTGTGCGAGGTCGAACCGGAAAAGCCAAGCACCGTGGTTCGCAGAACGATCTCCGAAGGAAAGGCGACGGCGCGAATCAAGCCGGCGGACCTTGCCGCGTTACGGGAAGGCTCCGTCGAAAGGCTCAGCAACCGACTACGCGGTGATCTGGACGACATTGTCTTGATGGCTCTGCGCAAAGAATCGCAGCGGCGCTACACGTCGGTCGAACAATTCGCAGGCGATGTCCAACGGCACCTCGAGAACCTGCCGGTCATCGCCCGTAAGGATACGATCCGTTACCTCACATCGAAATTTGTCTCCCGGCACAAGGCCGGAGTTGCTGCTGTCGTACTTAGTGTGTTTGCTGTCTTGGCTGGAATGTTTGCAACACTGCGCGAGGCCCGCATCGCCCAGGCGCAACGTGCCCGAGCCGAACGCCGGTTCAACGATGTTCGCAACGTCGCAAATTGGATGATCTTCGATTTGCCCCGCCCCATCCATGGGGTCCCTGGAGCGCTCACGGTGGAGAAAATGCTTTATGACCATGGGCTGAGTTATCTGGACAGTCTTGCTGCGGAGGCGGAGGGAGACGCTTCCCTGCAGCGGGAACTAGCTGCAGGATATAAACGGTTAGGGGATTCCCAGGGCTTCCCTTACGGCGGCAGCCTGGGAGACATCGCCGGGGCTCTGGCAAGTTATCACAAGTCCCTGCAAATGCGCCAAAGGTTGGTACAGAGCGATCCACACAACATCTCAGATCAAGTTGACCTTGCTCAGACCTATCGGACCATCGGCGCTCTTCTTTACAAAACAGGTGACGTGCAAGGCGGTCAGGACAGCACGCATAAAGCATTGGAAATCATAAAGCCAATTGCGCAGGCGCACGACGATAACGTGGATGTCCTGCATGAGCTTGGCAACGACCTGCTGACAGTGGGAATTGTCGATGGAGATGCCCTGTTTAAGGGCTTCGTGGGTAATCCCTCGTTCGCGCTCAAGTATCATCTTGATGCAGGCGATGTTTATCGAAAGCTTGAGGGGAAACAGGCTGATGTGCAGCTGTGGCGACAACAGACTGCATTCATGGATTTGCTAATTTCAACGGATTACCTCCGCTCTGGAAAATCCGTCGAGGCCATCCGGTATGCCCGAGAATCGCTTCAGGTCTTGAGTCGTTTGGAAGGCCGCGATGCGTCGATTCGTACAATGTTGACGGGTCAGAAAGCGGCTGCCCACTCCAAAGTCGGCGATGCTCTGCTGTTCAGCGGTCGCTATCGGGATGCCGTTCTCGAGTACCGCAGCGAACTCTCTCTCTTCGAGGAATTAGTTGACCCTAAAGATCCCGACTCCCTAGGTAGTCTCGCGGATGGTTACATCAATCTCGGTCACGCTGAGTCGTTGAGGGGAAACTTGAGCGCCGGATTGCAGCTGATCCGACGAGGCCTCAGAACCCTGGGGCCGCAGCGCAAAACGAATCCCACCGATAGTGACGTCGCGGGACTGTTCGGAAACGCTTTGATCTACGAAGGTGAAACGCTCCAACTGCTGGGTGACGAACACAAAGCCTTGCAGTCTTTTGAGAGAGCTGTCACGGTTTTTGAATCACCTCCTCTGGCAGGCAAGCACGTGTTGGATCCAGTCACTTGGGCCTACGCGAAGGTCGCAAGCGCTCACGCCAGGCTTGGTCACTCTAATTCGGCACGTGAAGTCTATAACAAAGCTCTCGCGATGCTCGGTCGGCAAACGAGTTCGGAGCCTGCGGCACTGCAGGTTCAGTATGTTCTGCTTGCTATCTACGCCGGCATGGGGGATCTGGCATCACAGCGCACCGCCCGCGACGGCACTGGCGTTGAGGCTTGGAATGAAGCGCGCCGTTGGTATCAAAAAAGCTTGGACACCTGGCAGCAGCTCCCGATTCGTAATACCATCGCGCCAAATGGATTCAAGGTGACCGACTTTGACACCGTCGCTGCCAAACTGGCGAGGTGCAATCAAATTCTACAGCAACGACTTTCATCCACCATTGAGCGGCGTGAGGATTTGATCCCGGAGAAATGAAGAGGTTTCTGGATCGGGAGGCTCGGTGTGAATAACAGGTTCGACTGCTGCCTCCAGAACGGCGTTGCCCGGAAGACTTGAGGCTTTCAGTCCAACGTCGGTCCAGGTGGAGGGAATGGTTGCACCGTGCGGTTCCGCGTAAGCGACACCAGATGCGGCACTTATGTGATTTAACCTGCTTACTTGCAAAGCAGGTGCTCTCCCAGCTGAGCTACACGCCCACAGTAGGAGTCACTCTGAGTCTAAAGCATTTATCGCCGTTCCGAAATCCATTCCTTTGCATTTTCGTTGTCTGGAGTGAACCCCTATTTTGAGACAGTTTTTTGTGGCCACACTCCCGATTAGTTCCGGGTAGCCGAGCAACCGAGAGTTGACCGGTCCGGTCAACAGTAGCGCGTCGGTACCAATCCGGCGGTCAATTTCCAGTTTGCGCGTCAACCACGCAGAACCGTCGGCGAGCGTTTATGTTACCGGTTGTTTGTGCCTCTGCCCCATTTCTGCATTTACGAGTGCGAAGGCGGAGTAATGGGAAAAGCGCAGCCACTGTCACTATTGGGGGAAACCAATTTTGCGCACAAGTTCGGCATAACGCGGATCGGAGCGCAGGGAATCCATTGTGAAGTCGGTCCGGACGCCAATGACCAGCCAGTCATGTTCCTGGCATGCGGTGTTGAGCCACTCGAAGGCATGATCCTTGTCGCCCAAATCGGCATAAAATTGTGCGATTCGGTAAGAAGAAGTGAAATCAGTGCTGGTCTTGCGCTGAACGAGCGAGACTTCGATTCCCTTGCGCAGAGCGCCCGGCCATCCGCCAGCGCGGAAACCTATCTCCATGGCAGCGGCAAACTGCGCGGTATTCTTGTCGCCCTCCAATTGTCCGGCGGCTTTGAATTCTTGCATCGTCTCTGGGTATTTGCGCTTGCCCCAATATGCCAATGCCAAGGCCCTGTGTACGTAGCCAAAGGTTGGATTGTCGGCGACAACTTTGTTGCCGATCTCTATCGCCCTGTCAAATTGGCGGCCAGACAGATAAACCTGCGCATGTGCCCATCCAATTATGGGCGACAGCGGGTCGAGTTGCTGGGCGCGGCTGACTTCATCGATCGCGTCTTGCTCCCGGCCACCAAGGTAGCCGAGTTCCCCGGCGAACCACTGATGGGCGGTGGCGTCGCTGGGATCCAGCTCAAAGGCTTTTCTGAATTCGGCTTCGCCTCCCGAGAAATCCCGACCATGTTCCATCTTGTTGGCAGCCAGGGACGCATGGGGGCGCGCGAGCGTGGGATCGAGTTCCAAAGCTTTTTCAGCCGCAGCATTTGACGCGGCAAGGACCCGTCAACGAAAGGCGGCTCTGGAAACGGCCTTTCGCAAACTTATCTCCTCAAAGTAACTCACCTTTGGCTGCCTGGCCACGAAGCAGGAACGTCTTGGGATACGAGCCGTGGCCGCAGATCTTGAATGAACCGAAGTCCTTGTACCAGTCACCTTCCGGCACCTCCGGCTTCGATTCAATCCAGACACGAAGTTGATTGAGATCGGCGACGCTGATTGCCCGGTCGCGCATCCGCTCGATCAAATGCTGGCGGACCCCTTTTGG
>Ga0137363_10002428_pt1 | contig 11074 bp, 6 predicted proteins | sample MadtaG_FD_104800 | JGI IMG/M metagenome (GOLD analysis project Ga0137363, IMG submission 104800) | Vadose zone soil microbial communities from Angelo Coast Range Reserve, California, USA - Mad1_115_16 metaG | ecosystem: Environmental > Terrestrial > Soil > Vadose zone | place: USA: California...
GCCGCCTTCCGTGCCCGGCAGCAAGAGGTTGCGCAGCCGGATGTTGGCAAAGGTGCCGCGCATCATCACTTCGTGGTTGCCGCGGCGCGCGCCGTAGGAATTGAAATCCGCGGGTTGCACGCCCTGCGCCACCAGGTATTTGGCGGCCGGGCTGGATTTCGCGATGTTGCCCGCGGGGGAGATGTGATCGGTGGTCACCGAATCGCCGAGCACCGCCATCACGCGCGCGCCCTTGATATCGACCAGTGGTGGTGGCGTCATGGTGATGCCGTCGAAGTAGGGCGGATTCTTGACGTAGGTGGATTTGCCGTCCCAGGAATAAATCTTGCCCGCCGGCGTGTTGATGGCGTTCCAGTTCGCGTCGCCGGCGAACACGCTGGCGTAGCCCTTCTTGAACATCGCTGAATCCACCGACGCCGCAACGGCGGCGGCCACATCCTTGGCGCTCGGCCAGATGTCCTTGAGATAGACCGGCTTTCCGTCCTTGCCCTGTCCCAGCGGCTCGGTGGTGATGTCGATGTCCAGACTTCCCGCCAACGCGTAGGCGACGACCAAGGGCGGCGAGGCGAGGAAATTCATCTTGATTTCCGGGTGGACCCGGCCTTCGAAATTGCGATTGCCCGACAGCACGGAGCAGGCGACGACATCGGCGCTTTTGACGGCTTCGGAGATTTCCGGCTTCAAGGGTCCGGAGTTGCCGATGCACGTGGTGCAGCCATAGCCCACGGTATAGAACCCAAGGGCTTCCAAGTCCTTCAGCAGTCCGGCCTTCTGCAAGTAGTCGGTGACGACCCGCGAGCCCGGAGCGAGGGAGGTCTTCACCCAGGGCTTGGAACTGAGGCCGCGTGCGCCCGCGTTGCGGGCAAGCAGTCCGGCGGCCACCAACACGGCCGGATTGGAAGTATTCGTGCAACTGGTGATGGCGGCGATCAATACCGCGCCGTCCCGCACGTCAAAGGTCTTGCCGCCCACGCTGGCCTTGGCGGCTCCGGTGGCCCGCGGGTTCTTCTGCGCTCGCTCCTCGGCCATTTTCTTCACGCTGCTCTCGTACACGCTCTTGGCTTTGTGCAGCGGCACGCGGTCCTGGGGCCGCTTCGGCCCGGCGAGAGAGGGTTCGACCGTCGACAGGTCGAGTTCGACCACATCGGTGTAATCGGCCGCGGGTGCGCCGTGGACGCGCCACAGCCCCTGCGCTTTGGCGTAGGCCTCGACCAGCGCGATCTGATCCGGCGCTCGGCCGGTGAGCTCGAGGTAGCGGATGGTTTCCTCGTCGATGGGGAAGATCGCGCAGGTCGAGCCGAACTCCGGCGACATGTTGGCGATGGTGGCCCGGTCGGCGAGCGGCAGTCCCTTGAGGCCATCCCCGAAGAACTCCACGAATTTATCCACCACGCCTTTTTTGCGCAGTATTTCGGTGACCGTCAGCACGAGGTCGGTCGCCGTGGTGCCCGCGGGCAGGCTGCCCGTGAGCTTGAACCCGATCACTTGCGGGATCAGCATGGTCACCGGCTGGCCCAGCATGGCTGCTTCGGCCTCGATGCCGCCCACGCCCCAACCGAGGACCCCGAGCCCATTGACCATGGTCGTATGTGAATCGGTCCCAACGAGGGTGTCCGGATAGGCGAGCGTCTTGCCCGAGGCGCCGTCGGAGAAAATCACGCGCGCCAGACGCTCGATGTTCACTTGATGGACGATGCCGGTGTTGGGCGGCACGACCTTGAAGTTGCTGAACGCCGTCTGGCCCCAGCGCAGGAACATGTAGCGTTCGCCGTTGCGGTTGAATTCGATCTCATTGTTGTGCTTCAGCGAATCGGCCGAGCCGTATTCGTCGACCTGCACCGAGTGGTCGATGACCAATTCGGCGGGGGCCAGTGGATTGACTCGTTGGGGATCTCCGCCGAGCCTGACGATGGCCTCGCGCATGGCCGCGAGATCGACGATGCAGGGAACGCCCGTGAAGTCCTGCATGATGACTCGCGCCGGCGTAAAGGCGATTTCATGATTGGGTGCCGCTTTCGGATCCCACTTCAGCAGGGCGTCGATATCGCTCTTGGTGACATTGACGCCGTCTTCGAAGCGCAAGAGGTTTTCCAGCAGGATCTTCAGGGAAAAGGGCAGGCGGTCGACATTCAACGACTTGAGCGCATTGAGACTCAGTATCTCGTACTGCTCGGCCCCCACCTCGAGCGTCGTTCTGGCCTTGAAGCTATCCGTCATGACCCCTCCACGGAAAAATGAGAATTATAAGTGATTCCGCCGGCGGCCGAATTGAATCGTTGCGCGATGACGCCGCCGCCGAGACAACGCGCACCGTTGTAGAACACGGCGTACTGGCCCGGTGTCACTGCGCGCGCGGGTGCGCTCAAGGTCACGCGCCAGTTCGAATCGGCGACGACATTCCCAACGGCGGCGTCCGGAGCGGCAACGAGCCGCACCGTACAGCCGAGATCGCTCTGCCGATAGCGCGTCTTGACCATGCATTCCACCGGATGGCCGGTGACATCGCCGGATTTCAGCCAGTGCATCTGTTCCACGTCGAAGGCATCCGACATCAGCAGGGGATGGTCTTGATCCTGGACGACGATGAGCGCGTTGCGCTCGGTGTCCTTGTCGGCCACGTACCAGGGCGCGGCGGCGGTTCCGGCGCGTCCGCCCAACCCGAGACCTGACCGTTGACCCAGGGTGTAGAGCGCGAGACCGCGATGCTCGCCGAGAACCGCGCCGCGGTCGTTCTCGATGGGCCCCGGTTCTGTGCGTAGGTAACGGCTCAGGAACTCTTGGAACGGCCGCTCGCCGATGAAGCAAATGCCGGTGCTGTCCGGCTTGTCGTAGACCGGCAACCCTGCGGCGTGCGCCAGCTTTCGCACCTCGGCCTTGCGCAACTCTCCAATCGGAAACAGGGTCTTTCCCAGGGCTTCTGCGGCAACGCCGTGAAGAAAGTAGCTCTGATCCTTGGCCGTGTCGGCGGCCTTGAGGAGTTGCGTCCCGAGCGGCGTGCGCCTTAGCCGAGCGTAGTGGCCGGTGGCGATCCAGGAGGCACCCAGACGGTGCATGTAGTCCAGACAGACGCCGAACTTGATTTCCCGATTGCACAGGACGTCCGGGTTCGGGGTTCGGCCTGCGGCGTATTCGCGCAGGAAAAGCTGAAACACTCGTTCCCGATACTGCGCGGCAAAACTCACCCGATGCAGGACTATGCCCAATTTCTCGCACACGCGGCGCGCATCTTGGAAATCGTCTGCGGTAGTGCAGTAGGCGTCGTCATCATCCTCCCAGTTGGACATGAACAACCCCTGAACGGCGTAGCCGTCGCGCTGCAGCAGAAGTGCTGCGACGGCCGAGTCGACGCCGCCCGACATGCCGACGATGACGGTACCGGCGAGCTTCGGATCGGGGAGAGGCGTCAGGGAATCGGGGGGAGGAAGCATCCGCCCATTATACGGGCGCAGAGGTCAAATGCCCCGCACCAAGGGGCTACATGAGCATTTGCCGCATTTGCGATTCTTGCATGCTCGTCTGCCAGACCTCGTCGAAGAAGTTCAAATAGCGGCGAACGACGGCCGGATCGTTCATGTCGGAAATGCCGTCCCAGCGGTCCGCCTGCAATCGATACACCAACGCCTTGTCGTCCGCGATGATGAACGCGCCGGCGCTCGCCGGATATTCGGGGCTCATGGCACGCAGGTCGATGCAGCTCGTCAGACGGCGCGCCAATGCGAGAAATCGGTTGTTGTCGACCATGGCCCTGGACGGGTCGGCGAGCAGAACGCGCACTTTGGCGTAGGAACGCGCCAAGACCAAGCGCTTGATGGCCTCGAGGAAGGGTTCTTCGCCGTAGATCAGGGGTTCCAGATCTTGGGTGAAGATGGACAGCAGCCGCTGCGCCGACTTGGCGACCTTGAGGCTGGCTTCACGGACCTCGGGCATGGTGGTGACGATGGTTCGGGTGCCCGATCCCGAGGAAGGGGCTGCGCCTGCCGCAGGAACCCGATCCGCGACCGGTTTGGTCCGTTCTTCCGTATTACCCGCCATATCTGACTGCCTCAATGGGAGGTTCACGGGCATTTTGCCCAGCCTCACGTAGATTGAGGGATAGTACCGTTTGGCCCGGAAAGGCCCGTGCTAACTGCGTCACGTTTCGGCAAATGCGGTAATCCACGGCCTATGACCCAGGTATGCGCTTCGCAAGGACCGGCGCCAAGCCCACATAGTCCTTGGGTTCCAAGCAAAGCAGACGTTCTTTCTCCGCCGGCGGCAGATCCAGCGAGGCGATGAACCGGCGCATGGCATCCTTGTCGATGGGCCGGCCGCGAGTGAATGACTTCAATCGGTCATAAGCGTCCGGAATTCCGTGCGCGCGCATGACCGTTTGCACGGCCTCGCCCAACACCTCCCAGGCGCGGTCCAGATCCTCGGCCACGCGCACCGGGTCAAGTTCGATTTTTCCGAGACCGAGCTCGAGCGATCCGTAGCTCAAGACCGAGTGTCCGATCGCGACGCCCAGATTGCGCAGCACCGTGGAGTCCGTGAGGTCGCGCTGCAGCCGCGATACGGGAAGCTTGTCGGCGAAATGCCCCAGCAGCGCATTGGCCAGCCCGAGGTTGCCTTCGGCATTTTCGAAGTCGATGGGATTGACCTTGTGCGGCATGGTGGAGGAGCCGACTTCGCCCTCGACCGGGCGCTGCTTGAAGTAGCCGAGCGAGATGTAGCTCCACATGTCGCGCGCGAGATCGAGGAGGACGGTGTTGGCCCGCATCAGTGCGTGGCAGTACTCCGCAATCCAATCGTGCGGCTCGATCTGCGTCGTATAGGCGTTCGATGACACCCCTACGGACTCGACAAAGATCCGGCTGAAACCCGCCCAATCGATCTGCGGCATGGCCACGGCGTGGGCGTTGAAATTGCCCACGGCACCGTTCATCTTTCCGAGGATACCGACGCGCTCGATGCCGGCGCGCTGGCTCTGAAGCCGCGCGGCGAAATTCGCAAGTTCCTTGCCGACCGTGGTGGGCGTCGCGGTCTGGCCGTGGGTACGCGCCAGCATCGGCGCGGCGGCATGACGGCGGGCCAGGGAGTCGAGCAGGGCGCCGATGGAATCGATCATGGGCAGCAACAGCGTCGCGCGCGCGTTCTTCAACATCAGGGCGTAGGCGAGGTTGTTGATATCCTCGGACGTGCAGGCGAAATGCAGCCATTCGAGATCGGCGGCAGCCGCGCCGCGCGCCTTGAGTTCGGTGCGCAGCCAAATTTCGACCGCCTTCACATCGTGATTGGTGCGCGCTTCGATTTGCTTGATGGCCGCCACGTCGGCGGCGGCCGGGTCCTTCGACAGGGCGGCGAGGAAGTCACGGGCCGCGCGCGGCAGCTTGGCCAGCGCGCCGGCCGCGGGACCCGCGGCGAGCGCCAGGAACCAGGCGCATTCCACGCGCACCCGCTCGCGCATGAGGCCGGCTTCGCTGAATAAATAGCGGACCGCCCCGAGTTTGCCGGCGTATCGGCCATCGAGGGGCGAAAGCGCGTCAGTGGAAGAAATGGCCATCGAGGGATGCGGTCGCTTTGAGTGTAGAATCACACGATATTACCGTAAACGAACGAACCAGCGTGGATTCACTCTATTCGAAAGCGCACATACGCGAGTCTCTCGATCCGCAGCCTTCTCCGCCCGATGAAGACATCCAGTGGTTGGCCGGCGCGTCCCCAGAAGTGGTGTCGCGCGTGCGTGCCTCGTTTCCTTCGCGCCAGGTGCCGGCGGCCGTGCTCGTGCCGCTGGTGGAGCATGCGACGGGAATGACGGTGCTGCTGACGCAGCGCGCCGAAACACTCAAAGATCACGCCGGGCAAATCAGTTTTCCCGGGGGCCGCATCGAGCCTGAAGACGAGGACGCATGGCACGCGGCGTTGCGCGAGGCGTACGAAGAAATCGGCCTCATGCCCCACTTCGTGGAATTCGCGGGATACTTGCCCGATCACCGTGTCATTACGGGTTTCAGGGTAACCCCCGTGGTCGGCTTCGTGAACCCGGATTATCAACTGCGTATCGCCAAGGCTGAGGTTCACGATGTGTTCGAAGTGCCGCTCGACTTCATCTTGGACACCGCCAATCACAAATCCCGGCAGCGCAAGCTGGGCGACCTGACCTACGAGGTGCACGACATTCCCTACGGCGACCGCAATATCTGGGGCGCGACGGCGGGCATGCTGATGACGTTTCGCCGCATGCTGCAGACCCGCGGCGCAAAGCCACGATGAACAGGGAACTCGCGGCGCAAAGCCGGATGCGCGAATTGCTCGCCATCATGGAGCGCCTGCGCGCCGCCGATGGCTGTCCCTGGGATAGGGCACAGACATTTGCGAGCATTGCGCCGTACACCATCGAGGAGGCATACGAGGTCGCGGACGCCGTCGAACGCGGCGACATGGGCCACCTCAGGGACGAATTGGGCGATCTCTTGTTCCAAGTGGTGTTTCACGCGCAGATCGCGAGCGAGGCAAATCAATTCGATTTTGAAGCGGTGGCCGGCGCGATATGCGACAAGCTGCTGCGCCGCCACCCCCACGTGTTCGGCTCGAGCGGCCCGTTGACCCAAGCCGAACAGAGCGTCGTTTGGGAAGACATCAAGGCGGCCGAGCGCAGTGCCGCCAACGCCGAGCGCAGTGCCGCCAACGCCGAGCACGGTGCCGCCAATGCCGAGCACGGCGCCGCCAACGCCGAGCGCGGTCATTTGGACGGAGTGCCGCAGGCGCTGCCGGCATTGATGCGCGCCTACAAGCTCAGCAAGCGGGCGGCGCGCGCGGGCTTTGACTTCGAACATGCCGGCCAGACCGCCGACAAGGTTGCCGAAGAGCTGGCGGAAGTGCGCGATGCGGCCGCGCAGAGCGCGCCGGAAAAAAACGCGCCGGCGCAAACGCCGGGGTGGGCGACGCCTGAGATTTTCGAAGAAATCGGCGATCTCTTGTTTGCGGCGGCCAATTTGGCCCGCAAACTCGATGTGGATGCCGAGGCGGCGTTGCGCTCCGCCAATGCCAAGTTCGAGCGGCGATTTCGCGGCATGGAATCGTTGGCGATGCGGCGCGGTGAGATCTTCGCGGACCTGAACCTCGATGCACAAGAGAGGCTTTGGCAAGAAGTCAAGCGTGGCGAATGACCGGGGAGCAGCGGCCGCTGCGCGCAGCGCCCTCGAGCTCGTTTTCAAGCACGACCCCGATTTGCCGATCTCGGCGAAGCGCGAAGCCATCATGGAGGCATTGGGCCGCAGCCAAGTCCTCATCGTGGCCGGCGACACCGGCTCCGGCAAGAGCACTCAGTTGCCCCAATATTGCCTCGAGTCGGGACGCGGCACGGACGCCTTGATTGCGCATACGCAGCCGCGGCGGCTGGCGGCGCGCGCCCTGGCCGCCCGCATCGCCGAGGAAGTCGGACAGCCGGTGGGCCGCAGCGTCGGCTTTCGCGTGCGATTCGCCGATCAGGTCTCCGATGCCACGCGCCTCACTCTGATGACCGATGGTCTGTTGTTGGCGGAGCTCAGCCTCGATCCACAGCTCCGGCGTTACGACACCGTCATCGTCGACGAGGCGCACGAGCGGACGCTGAACGTGGATTTGCTGATGGGTGTCCTGAAGCGGCTATTGCCGCGCCGGCCGGATCTGAAAGTGATCGTCACCTCGGCGACTCTGGACATCGAACGCATTTCGCAGTTCTTCGACGGCGCGCCGGTCATCGCGGTCAGCGGCCGCACTCACCCCATCGAGGTTCGCTACCGCGAAACGGCGGACGATGCGGACGATCCCGACCTGCCGGCCGCGGTCCTCGAGGCCTATCAGGAAATCAGCACCGAACCTGAGGAAATTGGCGGCGGCGACATCCTGGTGTTTCTGCCCGGCGAGCGCGAGATACGCGATGTCGGCGAGCACATGCGGCGTGAGCTGCAAGCCGATGTGGAAGTCCTGGAATTGTACTCGCGCCTGTCGTGGGAGCGGCAGAGCAAGATATTTCAGCGCGGACCGAGGCAACGCATCGTATTGGCAACCAACGTGGCCGAGACGTCGATTACGGTGCCCGGCATTCGAGCCGTCATCGATTCAGGCTTGGCGCGCATCAGCCGCTACAGCCCGCGCAATCGCCTGCAGCGATTGCCGATAGAGCCCATATCGCGCGCCAGCGCCGATCAGCGCAAGGGACGCTGCGGCCGCCTAGGGCCGGGGCTCTGCCTGCGGCTGTACACGCAGGCCGACTTCGACGCCCGCGCCCCCTACACCGAACCGGAGATACTGCGCACGAATCTTGCCGCGCTGCTCCTGCGCCTGTCCGCCGACGGCCTGGGCGAGGCGGAGAATTTTCCGTTTGTCGACCCGCCCGATGCGCGGGCGCTCGGCGACGGCTATCGGCTGCTGCAGGAGCTCCAGGCGCTGGATACCGATCGACGGATCACCCGCCGCGGCCGCGCCATGGCGCGGCTGCCGCTCGACCCGCGTCTGGCGCGGGCGCTGCTGGAGAGCAAGCGTTTTCGCGCCGAGAGCGAAGTGCTGGCCATCGTTGCAGGCTTGAGCGTCCCGGACGTCCGTATCGCCGTTCCGGGCGGGCCGGGGGATCCGGGTCAGAACGCCGCGTTCGAGGACCCTAAGTCCGAGTTCTCGGCACTGGTCAGGCTGTGGAGGGCGTACCGCAAAGCACGCGAGGGATCGCGGCGCGAATTGCGGATCTGGTGCAAGGAGCGGGGCCTCTCGCTGCTGCGCCTGTCCGAATGGGACGATGTCTACGCCCAGGTCGCGGATCGCGCGGCCGACTTGGGTGTGCTGGCGCAGCGGCAGGCGGCGAGCTACACGGGCGTGCACCGTTCGCTGCTCGCGGGCTTTTGCACCATGGTGGGTACGCGCGGCGAGGAGGGCGTGTATCTCGGCACTCGGGGCGTGCATTTCCATATATTTCCCGGGTCATCGTTGGTGCGGCGCCGGCCGCGCTGGGTCATGGCGGCGAATATCGTCGAGACATCGCGGGTATTCGCGCGGCGCGTGGCCGACGTCGAACCCCAATGGATCGAGGCCGCGGCCGCGCACCTGCTGAAGCGCGAGTATCTCGAGCCCGATTGGGATGAGGAGCGCGAGGAAGTGGTGGCGCGCGAACGCGTGAGCTTTCTCGGGCTGGTGTTGAGCGCAAGCCGCGTGGTGAACTATGGGCCCATTGCGCCGGAAGAATCGCGCCGCATCTTCGCGCGAGAGGCGTTGGTCTATCAGCGGCTGCACCGCAGGCCCGAGTGGCTGCTGGCGAATGACGCCGCCCTGCGCGACGCGCGGCAGATGGAGGAGCGTCTGCGCACGCGCGACCTTCTACAGAGCGCCGAAGCCTTCGTCGAATTCTATGACCGCGCCTTGCCGCGCCAGGTATCGAGCGCCGCGACGCTGGAGTATTTCACCCGGCATCTCTCGGATGCCGAACGGCGCACGCTGACCCTCGATCCCGAGCATATTTTCGTGCGCATGCCGGAACCCCAAGCACTCGCGCAGTTTCCCGAAGTCGCCAACGTCGATGCGCTGTCCATCCCCGTCGAGTACCGCTTCGCGCCGGGTGAGTCACGGGACGGCGCACTATTGCGTATCCCGCTGCTGGCGTTGCCCGGACTCACTCGCGCCGGGGTGGATGCCGCAGTCCCGGGTTTTGCCGAACCTCGAATCGAGGCGCTGCTGCGCTCGCTGCCCAAGGATGCGCGCCGGAATTTGATACCGATCGGCGACACGGCCGCCCAATTTATCGCGAGCACGAGGAGGAGAGGCGGCGCGGGCCCGAGCACCGGGACGCCGCCGCGCAGCGAAGCGAGCCCGGGCGGCGCAGCGGGCCCGGGCAGCGCAGCGACTGCGGACCCTTACCGATTGAAGGTTTGGCTCAAAGAGCAGCGCGGGATTCCCGATTCCCTGCTTCGCTTCGATCTTGCCGCAGTGCCCGTCCACTTGATGCCGCAGCTTGCCGTGACCGCCGACGGCAGGGAACTGGCGCATGGCAAGACGCTGACGGAATTGCGCCGGGTGAGCGCCGCCGGTGCACGCGCGGAACTCGACGCCCAAGCTCGTGCCGCATATGGGATCGTGGGCGCCTGGCGCCGGTTCGAGGTCGACGAATTGCCCGAGACGGTACCGCTGGCGCTCGCGCAGGGAACGGTTCAAGTGTATCCGGCGCTCGCACGGGGCCTCGAGGTGCGGTATGAATGGTCCGGCGCCGAGGCGAGGCGCAGTTGGCGGCAGGGGGCGGCTCATCTTGCGCGCGTGATGCTTGCCGCCCAGGCGCGCGATCTCGGGAAGGCGATTGCGGGCAACGCCTCGCTGCTGCTCGCGGCGAGCCCCTATCTCAAGAGCGGCGCGCTGATCGAGGCCGTGTTGCAGCTGGTCTTTCGCCGCGCCTGTTTCGAGGACGGCGAGGCGCCGCGCACCCGGCAGGCGTTCGACGCGGCGGTCGATCAGGGACGAGCGCGATTGCATCCCTGCTTGGAAGAAACCATTGCCGGTGCGTTGAACTGGTTCACCGAGGCGCGGGCCGTGCGCCGTGCGCTCGACGATCCGCGCACCGCACTGGCAGCGGATGCAGTCGGGGAAAGCCATGAGCACCTGCGTCGACTATTGAGCGCCGGCAACCTCGAATCCCTGCAGGCCGACTGGCTGCGTCAATTACCGCGGTATCTGAAGGCCGAGGAGCGCCGCTGGCAGCGCAGCGCCGCGCGCGGCGGCGAGCCTCCGCACATCGTCCGTGAACTTCGCCAATGGTCCGCGCGCTTCCGGACGCTGGCACAGCAGGTCGGGGCCGAACTGCGCTGGATCCCCGAACTCGACGATCTACAGAACTGGATCGAAGAGTACCGCGTATCGCTGTACGCGCAGGAACTCAAAACCCTCGGTCCGATCTCAGCTGCCCGCTTGGAAACGCGAGCCGCCGAAATCGAAGCGTGGATAGCACGCTAATATCTGGGCCCAGGGATTTTGACCGGTTGGAGTAGGTATCTCTAGTACCGGTCAGCATCACGGCGCCAATGGTACTGGAATGTTAACTGGCCGGAGCGAAAGGCCTGGGGGGAGGGGAAGCTTGCTGGCA
>Ga0137363_10002433_pt1 | contig 11064 bp, 5 predicted proteins | sample MadtaG_FD_104800 | JGI IMG/M metagenome (GOLD analysis project Ga0137363, IMG submission 104800) | Vadose zone soil microbial communities from Angelo Coast Range Reserve, California, USA - Mad1_115_16 metaG | ecosystem: Environmental > Terrestrial > Soil > Vadose zone | place: USA: California...
CCAGGCACCTGGCACCAGGTCTTGCCCTGCGCGATCATCTTCCGAAAGAAGAAGTCGTCCGAATCCATCTCGTCCCCCCGGGACACCGAGTACTACCCAGGTCAGACGGATCGACCATTCCTGCTTGGCCCCGGTCACTGCTTTACGGCGAAAATGTCGCAGCCGACCTGTCGTGCGGCCGCTAGGAGCACACGGGATTCGGTGCGACCGCCGTGGGTCAGCGCACCAAGACCCGGACCGGCAGGTCAATCACATTCACGGTCGCATCTGTTAAAGGCGGTACCAGGACGTACGTGAAAGACGCTTGCCACGCAGACTGTAACAGCGGGTGCCCAATGTTACGTTTCAGGGCCGGATATTAGATATTTGGCGCTTCGGCTCACGAACAGCGACCGTCAGCGTCGAGGTTGCGTTCCCCGACCGTACTGTAAGCGTGGCACTTCCCGGTGTGAAGCCCGCGTATACGGTTGCCCCTGATGCCATTGCTGTGCTCGGACTTGTCGTCCGCCATTGGTAGCTGGTGATCGGAAGTTCGCGTCCATCCCCGATGACTCTTACCGTCGTAGTACTTCCTGGGAAGAGGTCGAGGTTGTTGGGCACTATCTGCAAGACCGTAACGGCGTTCACAATGACTTCAAGCGTCGCGCCAGTGCTGGTCCGGACGAGTGCAGTCCCGTTCTTGTGTGCGATCAAGTTCCCAGCGGCGTCAATGGTGACGACGCTTGGATCAGAACTCCAGAGGAGATCTGCAGCCAACGTGCTGCCGACCGCAATCGGCGGTGTAATCGGAGCCTCCAATGATACAACGCTGAACGTGGACTCCCGGAAGGCTACAAATCGTCGAACGCTCTGCGAGGATTCCGCGGACGCAACGGCACGTTCGGCAGGGTTCGGCTGCGGCCGATCGCACGAGCCGCCGGCGAGTGCGAGCACTGCTGCCCACGTCAGTTGAACAACGCGCGCGTTGCAGCGATCTGCCAGCGATCGAACCGTGCTCGCGACACCAGGTTTCGGACACCTATAGTATTCATTAGTGGCCACCGCCGTAATCTCCGATCGAATCATGCGCGACCAACTCACCTCGCCAACTCCTCCGCGGGTCTAATGAAACCTGGGAATATGGTATACTGGGCAAGACGCATCTGGTTCTCATCTCGAACGAAAACGAACAACTCAGTTGTATCGCCTTTCTCATAGTGTGAATTATACACCGCCCTTACTTGAGTCGGCACAATCGCAATGACATTCAGATCGACGTGAGAGACCGCCTTGAAGAAACCAAACCGACTCCGTATCTGATCCAAGTAGGAAAAGACGTCCCGTCGGGATTGCGAAGATCTTAGAGAAGCGCTCGCGTTTCGATATATCGCATCAAAAGCTTGATCGTTTATCTGCCTGTGAAGCGCATCAATCGCGTCCACTGCGGCCGCCTTTTCTCGCTCGATTTGACCGCCATCTATTCTGAATGAACACGACGTAGAAATAGCCACAATCAAAACCGACACTGTCCAGATATACGCCGTCTGCACATTACCTCCCAGGGAAGATAGCGGCTGACTCTGGTCCGGCTTCATCTGTTTCGCCAAGACATCCAGAGCACGAAGGCGCCAATAATTATGGCGCTGACACCCCCGACTCTGATACTGAGGATTACGTGGTTGCGTGGGATCATGGTTGGTGCTTTCTTAGACCCGATTACATCGAGGACCAATTGCCACAGTCGATCAGAGAGCGCCACAGCCACGATTCCGAAGGCCAGCGCCGCAACTCCAAACACAATTAGAGATGTCTGTTTCATTCGACTCCTACCACTTGACGCCTGTGCTCCCGACGGGGAAAGAGTAGCTGTAGTTAGCTCCAGCCTGCGGGGTCATGATGCCCACTCCATAGGCGAAGCCATTTCCAGGAGACCATGCCACATTGCCGCCTCCGAAATATCCAGCGGATCCAGTCGCTCCGTGGCCTGAGAGGAAGTCAGACAGTTGAGTTGGCCCGGGCATATAGTCTTGTACCAACCAATTCGCAGTCAGGGAACCTGCAACAGCTGTGGGTGCCTTGCCAAAGCCTGGTCCGATCGGGCTCCAGTACCAGTTACCGTACCTATCTGCTGAGACTGAGATAGTCCAACTCAAGAGGGTGCCGGTCCACGGTGTCGGAATCGTAACACTCGCGCTGAGGGATACGAAATCAGGTAGCCTCCACCGGAAGGTAGGCGGCGCAGGAATTCCCTGCGGTCGTGTGTTCCCCTGGTCCCCGCCGCCCCCGGTTGCGCCCATGCTGCTGTACTGGCCAGCGTTCGCAGCACCGTAGAATACGCCCGCGCCGAAGAGGCCGGGGCCATACGCTGGAGGACCACTCGTCGAGGGTCCGTTATTACCACGGTTGCCTGGAGTTCTGTCGCCATTCGCCCCCGGCCCCCGGCCCGTGTCTCCTGTTCCGTTACCGTCGTTGTTGCCCCCTGTCCCGCCGCTGCCGCCATTGTCAGATGTCCCAGGTCCCGAATTTCCTCCGCCCGAACTTCCTCCGCCCGAACTTCCTCCGCCCGAACTTCCTCCGCCCGAATTTCCTTCGCCCGAATTTCCTGGCCCCCCATTTCCGCCATCGGCTTTGGGACAGACTGGTAAACAAACCTCCCCCACGACGCCCCCTCGTCCACTTGGATCGACGAAATTCAGAGGATCGCTGTTGGCGTAAGTATATCTCCGTAGGTCCAAAGTATCTGGCTGCAAAAATCGTCGTAACGCGGGCGAGTAAACGCGGGCCTTCAGGTGAATTAGACCGCCACTGAGCTTCAGTCCCCCCGTGTATCCTAGCTCCGAGGCGTTTTCGTCAACTTCGGATCCGGTGGTCTTGTCAATCGCCCCCGAAGGTAAGTAGCGATAGCTGATTCCGACCTCACCGCCCATCGTCGTCGTAGCTACGATGCTTCGCTGTTCATTGCGATGATAATAGAGCGTTCCGGTTGTCGTCGACCCTCCAGTGGACTTCGACCACACGCTCGCCACCCGTGTAGATCCGAGGTAGATGTGCGCGTATCCAATGGTTGTGGTTCCACGCCGGACGAGTGTCAGATGATCGCCAACGTAGAAACGAGCGGTGTCTGTCCCGTTAGCGAACTGGCGCGAGACGAGTTCTCCATCGGGCCCGTACGCCAAGTCTTCGACCTTGGCGCCGAGGTGGCTAATCGAGGTTAGACGTCCATCCGCGTCATATTCGTAACCGTCCTGCGGCGGCGACTGCAATGCAGAGACCCGGTGCGCTGTGATCAGGCCTCGTCCTCTCCGGTCGTAGTCCAAGTAGTCCGCGATCCCGGCGGATTGTACCGAGATCGACGTCAGCCGCTCGAGGGACGCCTGGTCATATGAATAGGTCAACGCCTTCGACAACCCCAAATTGTTCGTGGCAGTGATGGTCGCCAGGTTCTCGAGCCCAAAGGCGTAGGTCTCATTGAACTGCTGCGTCGCGCTTCCCAGTGCGCCCAGTGGTGCTGCGCTCCAGTCCCGGAGATGACCATCCGTATCGTAGTGGGCGGCATACGACGTCCCAACGCCCTCCCAATTGCTCATGACGGTGTAGCCGGCAAGGCGCGAGCCTTGCCAAGTCATGTTCTGGGTGGCGTACACCGTGAGACTCGAACCCGCGGCTCCAGGCACCGTCGTACTGTAGCCACTCGGCAAGTTCGAATTCGCGTAGAAGTTGCGCGTCGTCGTCCCTAGGCCGGAGTCCCATTTCGTCGTCGTGAGACGGTTCAACGCATCATAGGGACCCGTGCTCGGATCTGTGGATACACCTCCTGTTCCAGCCTGCCAGTAAACTGTCGCCCCGGTGCCCGTGAGTTGAACTGGGTGTCCCATCGAGTCGTACCCGACGGTGTAGGTGATCGTGTTTGCCAGGTACGGACTGCCGAAGCTTCGGGACAGAAGCCGGCCATCTCCGCCGTATGCATCGCTGACGGTGTTCCGAACGCCCGCTTCTCCTGTCCACTCGTCTCGCAAGACAGCCATGCCGCGTGCATCGTACCCGATGGCAATGGTTGCTGCCGACCCGAGCAGGGCGGTAAGACGACCAGCGAGAACGCCGCTACCAGCGGGAGCGTACCTGTCGGTCTCCTGGCCGGCGAATGGCGTGTCGTACTGCAGGGTGGTGGTGTCTATGACCTCGCTGCGTGCGTTACACGAGGACGTGATCGAGAATCGGTGTTTGTCGATTTGAACGACGCGTCCCAACGTTCCGACCAGCTGTGTCGTCCATACGGCGTTGTCGTCTGCAATGGTCTGCGTAGCGTTCCGGATCGCTAGCGACACTTGCCCCGTGGGCAAATAAGAGTACCACCGCTTACCACCCGCACCAGAATCCTCCATGCTGACCCGGCCTCGCAAATCATAGATCCAACTGCTCGTCACGCTGGGAACCCCGGAGGAATGTGGTAGTCCAGCCCAACGGATACTCCGCACGGGCCGACTCATGAGGTCGTAGTCGATCTCCTCGTACGTCGTGCCGCTGCCTGCTCTCTGATAGCGCACGCGACCTGCCGCGTCCAAGTATGTTCGCACCGAAACGCGGTTGCTATTCCAGTCGGGCATCAAGTCGACGATGAAGTATGGCCGCGGCGCATCGATACTCGTGTCCACGCCATAGCTCAAGGCCGTGGCACGCCTGTAATTGGCTGTCTCGGAAAGATCTGAGGTGCAGAGAGTCGGGTCGGTAGGCGCTGCAGGGATCGAGCCCAGTACTGGTACGTACCACTCACAGACTTTTCTCGACTTCGCATCGTATGCAACGCTGGTTCCGTGCAGTCCTGGAGTGCTGAGCTCGGCACCTCCGCGCGGGTCGACATACGAACTTGTGGATGCGAAATATGGGTCGAGCACCGATGTCACACGACCCAACCCATCGAGGATCCCGTTTCCCGTCACGCGATATTGCAAAGGCAGGCCTCGAATCACGTTCGAGCTCGTACCGGCGTTGCCAGTGCCGAGGCGCGTTCGCGTCTGTATAGTGCGCCCAAGGGGATCCAAGTACTGAATTGACTGGATGACGTCGTTCGTATTTGGAGCGCCACCAGAGATCGCGTACGAGTATTCCGGAGCGCTCGGATCCCATGAAAATGTGTACGTCCGACGTGAGCCAGGGGTTTGCGTCGTCGGCTCCACGTACTCGAACGCGGCGAGAGGCTGTGCCACGACGCCACCCGCGATCGGCTTCGCCGCAACGGCAATCAGCCGACCGAGATTGTCGTAAGCCGACGAAATGACCGGTGCGGTGGGTGTCGCCGATGCTGAAGGGCCGTCGCGCTCGATGAGGTCACCGTAAGCATTCCACTTGTACGCCGTCGTAAGCGGAGCGGAAACAGCAACACTTCCTTTCAAATCGCTGACTGTTTCCCCTGTCCGCTCGAGATTCGAAAAGAGATCATAGCTATACGCCACCGTCACGGTGTCGACGTTCTGCCCTGTGTAGAAGTTCCGCGCGCCGTTCACGGTCCCGTTCGCATTGTAGAGCGCGATCGATGCGAACTCGTAGACACCACTCGGTCCGGAGCCGGAGACGAGATGTTCGACGTACGCGAGGCGCCCTGTAACCAGCGTTGTGCTGTGACCAGCATCTGGGGCGAAGCCGGGCACGTCATAGTGATAGTATCGATGGAACAGATCTCCTGCAGGAGGAGAAGCAGTTCCCCACTCCTCGAGCAAGCAGTTCACGCATGCTGACGCGGATGAAAAGACCCGATTCACCACAACCGTGTCATTGGTCGCGACGTCGCGCGTAACGGTCGTCTGCGTGACATTGCCATTGGTGTCGGGACAGCCGTTGGTCAGCGTGGACTGGAGCGTCGCGCTGGCTTCGATGCGGGACGTCGTATTCTGCGTCAGATACCGGAAGGCAGGGAAGTTTGAGGCCGCGCAATCCAGCGCCCCAACTTGGCGTGCAGACCAAGCCATCTGTTGTTTGAGAAAAGCCGTATTACTAGGTGGGATATTTCCATTATTAGCTGGCAACGTCTCCGTGAGTATCGGCAGTCCCGCAGTCAAGTGAGACGTCCCGAACTGGGCGTGCTGCACAAAGCCACCCACACTCGGCATCTCGTAACGGTCTCCGAATCCCAGAGGCTCTATTTGCATCTGCGACGGGTCATCCCAGATCTTCGTATAAGCCGGGCTGGCGTAAGCATATGAGGTCGTGAGCGGTGACAACGCGGGTCCCGTCATTGAGATTGAAGAGACTACGTCGCTCACCAACGGTACGTGCTGCACCACCCCGTGGTCGCTGGACGGGCCCCATTGAATGTTGGTTGTGAGTCCAGTAGACGAGACGACCGAAGTCAACAGATCCGGTCTGCGTGCGAGTTGCCGTCCTCGGAAGAATGACCACTGAGTCCAATCTAAAGTAGGTATATTATACACACCAGAATGAACGTAGTCGAGGATGCCGTCTCCATCGAAATCGACGAACATTTCGTTCCAGCCTGAACCGTTGTACTCGCCGTAAGGCGAGAACGTTCTGCCCGACGAGCAGTACTCGTCCGGCTGCGGCATGAATGTCCAGCTAGTCAGTCCGCCGCCTTGATTGAAGCGAACCACGATGCCAGGGGTACTCGGGGGGGTACACGGAGCGTCCTGTCTAAGAACGAAGTCTGGACGTCCGTCTCTGTTAAGATCCAACAGCATCACATCGGAGCTGATGGGCGTCCCGTATGGACTTTGGGTCGTCAGTCCAGGGGGCAAGGTTCCCTGGTACCAAGCGGAACCGGTCGCCGCAAAAGCGGTCCCCGTGTTGTAATCTACGGTCCACTGCCAGGCCGCCTGCGGATAAGGAGCTCCGGTTGGCGATGCCGAGATTCTGTCCATCAATCCGTCCCCATTGACGTCTTCGAGCGTGGCGACGTTGTTTCCATCGGCGTCCGTCTCGCGAATGGACATCTGACCCGACGACGAAGAGGGCGTCAGCGGCACGAATCTGAGATACGGCGTAGATGGGTCATTCGTTCCGAAGGCCCACCCGCCCGATGTAGTCCCGTGCCCCGGATACACGTGCCATTCAGATCCCACGACCAGGACGAAATCAGGCAGACCGTCGCCAGTGAGATCAACGAGCTCAAGGATCGTGCGCGTAGCACTCGAGGTCGACGAGACGGCGCGATAGGTTACCGGAAGCGAATTGGCAGCAGGACCGAGAGTGGTGTTTGGATTTCGATACTGAGTCTGAAACTCGTTTCTTGCTGCACTGACGTCTGCACATAGGGCAGGCGCATAGGAAAGCCCACCGCTCGCATCGACCTGTGCCAGTCGGAGCGAGATAACATTTGGAGAACTATTGCAGTCAGCTGCGGCGGCAGCCCCTGCCAAGACGAGGTCAGGTAAACCATCGCCGTTCACGTCGATGAGACGAGATGTTCCATAACGCGAGTTCGGGTAGTACGTGGCGTCGTCAGCAACCTCCTTGCTGCCCGAGGCGTTGGTGAAGAAGACGGCTCCCTTCCAGGTAGCGGAACTTGAGATGAGCTGCGGCGTTCCAAATGCTACGGAACCGGTGCCATCTCCGGGTCGGGTCAAGTTGCGCGCCCATCTGATGCCCGACTGCCGGGTACAAGTCGCACCTGAAACACCTTTACAAGGCGGGGGAGGCGTTCCTGGCGGCGCTGGCGCCGTGAACGAAGGATCGTCGTATCCACCCCAAACCAGGTCCGGCAGCCCGTCCCCATCCATGTCCAGCCAAGCGGCGAGGTGCTGCACGCCGCAGTTTAAAGCGTCATTGTAGACAGTGGCGCCCCATTGATAGCACTGGTAGCTCTCGAGATTGTTAAACGGGCTGCTCGGCAACCCAACGATGACACGTTGCGCGAGCGACGCCAAGGCCGGCCCAGGCGTTGGCGTAGGCGGGTCGGTCAATGGAACATTCGGTAGATCAGCCTCATAATTGAACGAGGTCGCCAATCCCACGGGACTGCCACCGCGATCGCGTAACTGGATGTGATCGAGCAACCAGCGCCCCGTGTCATTGCTGGGCTTCTGCTTCTGAACGAGATCGTACGATGCTAGCGTGACGCTGCTTGACGGGGTTCCGGGCTGTGCGCGCGCGATCTGAATGGACGATAGTAGCTTGTCATGGGTAACCAAGCACTCCCCGATTGCCTCGACGTCGCGTTGAGGGCCGCTCGGAGGATGCGAATCGTAGCTAAGCCCGACGGAATGTATTGCCGTCCCTGCCGAGTTGTAGTTGTACGAAATCGAGGTGAGCAGAGCAGCAGTGCGGCTCGGGCTAACACTCGAGTTTGGGCATTGCTGCGTCTCGATCAGGGTTTCGATCGATCCCGGTTTGTTGTAATTGTATGTGGTCTTGTTTCCATCCACGTCGACCACCTGCAGAAGATACCAACGCGTACAGCTTAACTGTTGTCCTAGCAGGCAAGAGTAGGTGTAAGCGTTGCCAACTGCATCAGTACCGGTCCACCCTTCGTTGGTTCTCGTGAGCGACAAGTATGTATCTGAAATGTCAGGCCGGTAGGAGCCATCGCTGGCTGGCACAATCAATTGCTTCGCGCCGTTCAGCGCGAGAAAGTACCGCGCTCGAGGCTGTCCGGTGAGGGCTGGAGTCGCACGCGAGCTGACCTCCACGTAGTTCTCGTTCAGCGCCCAGCCGAGGCCCACCGCGGACATACCACTGTTGCTGTTGTACGAGATGGAGAGGGTCGGCTGGTACCGTCCGCGCGCAGGTGGCAGGGGAAAGGAGTAGGAATAGCTCACGGACCCGTCGGCGCCGACGACTTGAGCTTCCGCCGGAACGGCGAGCCACAGCAGCGATACGACAGTGACGATTTGCACGGTCAGTCGCATAGGGATCTCCGGCACATCAGTTATCCCGCGGGCAGCACACCGAGGCTGAAGTCGCTATGCAGGTCGTTCCACATGGCTGCGACCCAGTTGGGCAACCCACCGAGCAGGCATTGCCGGTGCAGGTCAGCCCGGACGGGCAGTCCGCGTTCGAGCAGCAGCCGCTGTTGGAGATACATGTGTTTGAGGCAGTGCAGAGCTTATAGCCATCAGCACAGACAACGGGGTCTGAGCAGAAGCCCGAGGAGCACGTCTTCTCGCCGATGTTGCCGGGCAACGCGCAATCTGCGTTCGTGCCGCAGCAGATGTAGGGGCCGCTGATGCAGCTTCCGTTGCCATCGCAGCGATCGTTGGAGGTGCACGCGTTTCCGTCGCTGCAGGCCGTCGACGCAGGCGCGTTGGTGATCGTGCAAGACGACGTGCCGTTGCACGCTTGGGTCTGACACGTAGTCGACGTGCAAGTGACGGTGCCACTGCCGACGCATGTTCCGGTCCCGTTGCAGTGGTCGCCATAGGTACAGGCGTTACCATCGTTGCACAGCGTCGAGGAAGGCGCGTTGGTACAGCTCGCAGTGCCATTGCAGGACTGGCATGGTGCGGTGCACGTGGTCGTGCCTCCACCGACGCAGGCGCCGCTGCCGTTGCAATGATCGTTGAAGGTGCACAGGTTGTTGTCGTTACATGCCGTCGATGACGGCGCGTTTCCGCAAGTTGAGGTGCCATTACAAAACTGACACGGCCCCGTGCACGTAGCTGTACCAGTGTCGACGCACACTCCGGTCTGACAATGGTCGCCGTACGTGCAAGCATTTCCATCATCGCAAGCCGTCCCATCGGGTTTGGAGCCATCACACGTCCATCCACCTCCATCCGAACTGCACAGCGCGTCTGAGCACCCGGGGCAATTTGGTTTCGTGGTGAATGGGCAGGCAGCATGAGCACCTGATGGCCAGCACAAAGCCACCAAGGCGATCAGCGCAACCGACGCGAATCCCCATTTGCGCGCGCAGTGGATTGGTGGCGAAAAATGAACGCGCGCCCACTGAGCGCTCTTCGGACGCCAAGAGTCCGCGTCGTCGGCGACGGTCCCGTTGGACATGTCTCCTCCCGCGTACCCACGCACGCGGCGGACCCATGAGGCAGTGCAACGGAGCCGTCAAGTGACAAGTTCGAACGATGTGCGCGATCGCGTTTTGACTAGTTGCGACAATTCGCAACAATCGTTTGGGAATCCCGGCAGCTGGAGAATGATTCCGCTCAAGTCAATCGAATGCTCGAGACCGGCCGTCCTCTGTCAGGTCGTCAACTCTGATCGGGACCAACGTCTGCCCTGACAGTTCTCAGATCACAAGCTTATCCGTCCTTCGCCCTCTCCGCGGTTTGACCCTGCTGACATCTGTCGTTGACACCACGCCCTTCAGTGAAGCGACCTCGATGGTTCCGAGATCGACGCCGAGGAAGAAGATCTTCGGGGCGACAAAGCGTCGCAGACAAACGGGCCATGCCATTCGTCATGGCGAAGTCCCCTCGTGACGAATCGGTGACCGTTTCTCCCTTATTAGACGCGCTTTGAACACTCTGCACCGTCGTATACCGTGCCGAAGTTGCGAAGGCAGGCGAGTCGCCGGGTTCTCTGTTTTCAATATGCGGGCCCCGGAACCTCGCGTAGTCTCGCCCGCTCCAATGATTCCCCAATCGTTGAAGCTGGTTCATCCTATCCGGTCAACACCTGACCAACGCGGTTCACGCGTGCACCTCCTGTCCGCTGCGGGTGGCGCGGGTGCGGCGGCGCGGTTCGATCAGGCGCTCGATGCCCACGAAGAACACCGGAATGAACAACACTCCCAAGACGGTGGCCGCCAGCATCCCGCCGAAGACGGAAGTGCCCAGCGCATGGCGCGCGCCCGATCCGGCGCCGGTGGCAACGACCAGCGGGAGCACGCCGAAGATGAAGGCGAACGAGGTCATGAGGATGGGCCGGAAGCGGATCCGCGCTCCTTCCACCGCGGCCTCCGCCAAGGAGAATCCCTGCTCGTAGCGGACCTTGGCGTACTCGACGATGAGGATGGCGTTCTTGCCGGCCAGGCCGACCAGCATCACCAGTCCGATCTGGGCGTAGACGTTGTTGTCCAGCCCGCGCAGCCACTGTGCGAGCAGCGCCCCGAGCACGGGTTCGCGGCTTCCGTCTGCCCGACGAACTCGCCGTAGACGGGCACGTCGCGCTGTCACCACC
>Ga0137363_10002435_pt1 | contig 11062 bp, 9 predicted proteins | sample MadtaG_FD_104800 | JGI IMG/M metagenome (GOLD analysis project Ga0137363, IMG submission 104800) | Vadose zone soil microbial communities from Angelo Coast Range Reserve, California, USA - Mad1_115_16 metaG | ecosystem: Environmental > Terrestrial > Soil > Vadose zone | place: USA: California...
CTGCATCGACACACGTTTCTCGTTGGCAAAAAAGTCCAGGAATTGCAGGATCTCGCCGAAGGAAATTTGCTCGTCCTGGCCATCCAGCGAGCCGATGGAACTATCCTGCAAAATGGCTTTCTCGAGGAATCGCTGTGCGAAGGCGACGCAGTGATCATCGTAGGCCGGACGCATGCCTTACCGCCCATCCTGCGCAGCGAGATGGAGAAGGAAGAGCTGCTATAGCCTACCTATCCGACAAAGCGCCGAATCGCGCTCGCCACCGCCCGGAACTGCATTTCTCCGGATTGGCTCGTTCTCGTAAGGCAATTATCCGGCTCGTTGCGTTTCAAGTTTAGTTCGAGCCGGACTGTTTTGACCTTAAAGCCAGAACCGCCCTCCGATCTATGTTGTTAATGGTGGACTACGGGACGCTGGCTAGCTGCGCAATGGAATGAGTGCGCGCAGTCGCTCTTCGCGCAGGTAAAGTCCACCCCACACCAAGATCGCGAAGTAAACCGGAAAGAGCGTGTGGGAGAAGAGCGGATCGCCAACGCGTGCGTGCGTGGCGACGGCACCGCCGAGATAACCAGTCAACAAGATCGCGCCGAGAACGGCCGTGCGTGGAATTACATAGAGGATGACGCAAACCAGCACGACGATTCCGAGTGGGACAATAACGCTCTCGGGATAACCGAGCTGAACCGTTGCTTTCACGACAAACTCCGGCTTCATCAGTTTCATGACGCCGTCCAGAAGCAGGAACAGCGCGGGCAGCGTGCTCATGATGCGACCGGTCCAAAGTTTCCCTTTCGAGACGGGAGCCATTTGAGTGGCCGAATGGCCGGCATGGGGGTTTTCACTCATAAAGTTTCCTGATTTGTTCAAGAGTATGCGAACGACCGGTTCATTTCTGTACGGGAGGTGCGACGATGATCATCCATGATACTCCGAAGCGGTCGGCGACGATGCCGAAGCGCGATGAAAAAGGCGTTTGGCCAACGGCACTTGCACCTGACCGCCTTCGGCCAGCGCTGTAGAACTCGACGGCCTCTTCGCAGCGGCCCTCGAAGGATAGGTAAGGTCGAACAATACGATTACTATTTTTTGTGCGCATATTTTAGGAGTCTTTCGTTGTTTCAGGTATAGAACGAACGAGGCAGGGTATTTAGGACATTGTTTTTTTCGGCGCGGTCTTGGGGTGGTCGGCGATCGCGTCTAAGATCCATTACGTGCCACATCTACCAATAATGTTTCTATTTTTTTAGATGCGACCCCTGGGCCCGAACCCAAAGCTTCTACCAAACAAACGGCACCAGACGATATGGAACTACTCGACAATACTCCTTGTAGCCGGAAAGACTTTTCCAAGGAAAACTTTCCTCCTCAAATCGTCGCCACACGATCAGGAAGGTTAGCGAGGTGAACATCAGGAGGCCCAAAGATCTATTAACCGAGGCATTAAAAGCGGTCGAGCAGATTGTTGCTTGTTAAGACGTGACCCTATGGTTTTCAGCCGAATCGCAGCCTTTAGACGTGCCCCCGATTGATCGATACTCCCGCCAGCGATACTTCATTGTGACGCTCGTTAGCTGATCGCAAACTGATCGACTCGGGGTAGGGCTCGATACGTATCGATTCCATGCATTTCCGTTTCAAGCTGATGAACTCCGGGCTGGTCAGTTGTTCCGATCTTCGCGGTCGATCCAGAAACACCAGCACTTCGGCCCTTATTCGGCCGGGCCGCTGACTCATGATCAAAATGCGATCGCTCAGCAAGATCGCCTCATCAATGTCGTGGGTGACAAAGACCACGGTCATCCCGAACTCTTGCCATAGCTCAAGCAGCATTTCTTGCATCTGCAACCGAGTCTGAGCGTCGAGCGCTGCGAACGGCTCATCCATCAAAAGAACCTCGGGTCGGTTCACCAAAACGCGGGCCAAATTAACTCGCTGCTGCATTCCGCCGGAAAGCTGATCGGGATAATGGCGCCCAAATTCGGACAGCTGAACTCGACCTAAAATCTCAGCGGCGATCCGGCGCCTTTCTGTCTTCGGCTTCCGTCGCATCTTCGGACCGAATTCGACATTTGCTTGGACGGTCTTCCACGGAAAGAGATTATGCTGCTGGAACACGATTCCACGAGATGAATCAGGTCGTTGAACCCGCCTGCTTGCGACCAGGATTTCTCCATCTGCTATCGGAGTGAAACCGGCAATCGCACCCAACAGACTCGACTTACCGCAGCCAGAAGGACCTAAGAGAGCTACGAACTCTCCACTCCGAATATCGGCAGATACATCCTGGACTGCATCGATCCGCTTGGAATCGATCGCGAAAGAAACGCTGACCTTTCGCACCTGAATCTCAGCTCCCTGATTCGTCATTTCATTTCTCCTCCCTTTCTGGCCCATGGCATGAACTGCATCGCTATCCGCTTAATCAACGCGCTGCTGACCATTCCTAACAGCCCGATCGAGATCATCCCAAGGACAATGTTTGGATAGTTTTGTAACGTGTACGATTCCCAAGTGTAATAGCCGATCCCAAATTGACCGGAGACCATCTCCGCAGTCACCAAAGAAAACCATGCATTGCCCATCCCGATACTGAGACCGGTCACGATGGATGGTAACGCTCCAGGCACAATCACCTCCGAAAAAACCGAAAACGGAGACGCTCCCAATGTTAACGAGGCGAACACCAGTCGCTGATCCACGTTCGTGACCCCATGGATGGTACTAAGCAGGATGGGAAAGAACGCACCAATGAAAGTGATGTAGATCATACTTTCTTCTGGCGCAGGAAACATCAGCACCGCCAACGGAATCCAAGCAACTGCCGGAATTGGCCGTAACAATTCCAAAGGTGTCATCAAAAAGTCGCCAAGCAGTTTCGATCGACCGACTAGCAGTCCAGTCGTTACCGCCAGAACCGCGGCGATCCCGAATCCGGCGAAGGTACGAATAACACTGCTTTGTACGTGATTTTGGAATTTGGGAGACTGGATCAGCCGAATACCGGCCAAACCGACTGCACTCGGCGCAGGAACATTCTCGAAGTTTACTAGAAAGTGCCACTTCTGAACAGACGCGGTCTGCCAAAGCGTAATGCAGACCAAGATCGACAGAGTCCGGGCGATCAACGACCGTATCGACCGGCGAACTCGCGGATCGTTTGGATGAACGACGGTGCTTTCCGGTAAACCTTCCCGATCCAGAGCTTTTGCCTCGATGGTATTCACGTCAGTACCAAAGATTTAGTTTTTTCCGGCCAGCCGAGCTCCAACCGCCTTTTGCGCATCCGGGTAATTCAATACGATTCCACCGCGTTTGGCTGCCCATGCATCCGCATCGGTCTTCAAAAGAAACGCATCTAATCTGCCTCCGGCACTGACAAACCAGGCCTTATCAGCAAAAAGTTTGGTTCCGCTGGCACGATCGTGCACGTACACTACTCGGACCTTTTTCCCGTCCGCTTCGGCTTTGCTAGCCGCAGTGAGCGCAGCTTCTGGAGTGCTGTAGAGCCGTACCGTCGCTTCGCCTAGAATCCAGATCTGTCCTGCGAGCTTAATATCAGTAACCGGCGAATTAGTGTTTTCGGCGTTCTTGGTAAACGGTGCAGGCGCGTAGTTTTTTACCTGGGCTTCGTAGTCCAAGCCTTGCTCTTTGGCGGCTTCGCGGATGTACTTATCATTTACCAACGAGTTCACATCGAGCGGCCTATCTGTCTTTTTCAGCTCTCGAAGACTCTGTTCTGCCCGCCGGATTGCGTCGATGTACTCGGGCTTGAGCGTGTAATCACGTGTCTGAATCCCAGCCGGCCCATGAAATGCATAGCAAATCTCCGCTTCTACCCCGGTCCACGCAGCCAATTTCTCAGACAATTCTTCCGGACGCTCTTGAATTAACCGACTCGCCTCCAGTGTCGCTCGCAGATAGGCAATTACCAGTTCGGGATATTTCTCCGCGAAATCCGACCGAACCTGAACTCCATGCGTCGTCGGTACGCCGGCAGATGTTCCATCGTAGATTTTCCGCGCGATCCCGCGGAACGGAAAAAGCTCTCCAAACGGAACAAAATCCGCATGAGCATCAATTTGACCGGCTTTCAACGCCGAACCTGCTACCTCCGGCGCCTGAGTGATAATCGTCACGTCTCGTTCGGGATCCCAGTCCTGATCTCGAATGGCACGAAGCAGCATTGCATGTGCCGTTGATCCAAACGGAACGGAAATGCGTTTCCCCTTTAACTCGCTGAAGGATTGGATTTGCGACCCAATCGGTACGACTACCGCGTTCCCGGCACCCCGTACGCTTCCAGACAGAGTCGCAATATAATAGGTATGCACACCATTGTCGGCAGCCTGGAACGCCGATGCTCCGAGAACAGCCGGAAAATCGGCCATGTTGGTGATATCTAGCTTATTTGCCAGCAGCTCGCTGTTTGCCGGAGCCCCGCTGGTAAAGTTATGCCAGACAAGCTCGTACTTGACTCCTTGATATTTCCCGTCGTGCGGCAAATATTTTTCGAGCAGATGCAGTTCGCGGACTACCGCTCCACCGGCCGCACAATTGATGGTAGTGTCTTGGGTGCCGATTCCGATCCGAATCTCCTGCTCGCTCCATCCCAATGACGCACTGACCAAAAATGCCGCTACGATTATCGCAAACTTCCTCATGGATTTTATCCCTCTCGTTCTGCCAGTTTGATTTCTTCGATTGCACGCTTTGCCGCCTTCTGAACACCTGTATCCGGATCACTTAGGGCAGCACTAAGCGCCTCTACTGCTGAATTGCCACCGATCCCGCCCAATGCCTGAGCCGCCGCGATCCGCACATCCGCGATTTCGTGGGCTAGAAACCCCGTCACGCGAGTCGCCACCGGTGTGCTCAGTTTTCCCAAACCAATCAGGGCTTCCTTGACGACTTCCCATCGGTCATCCTCCAGAAGGATGACTAACATTTGCTCAGCCTGCTCGGTTGGGAATCGACTTAGACCGATTGCCGTCTGAACTCTTACCTGCCACTCTTGGTCAGACGCCCCGGCGATCAAGTGCGGTACCACGCTCTGATCAAATTGACTCAACGCGTCGACGGCGATTCTCCGATTCTCTGTGTCCGCATCTGTCAGGGCCTCTTTAAATAATTCTCGAGTCGCATCGGAGCGGAGATAGGAAAGAGCTAACAGAGCTTCTCGTCGTACCTCTGCGCTGGCATCCGTGGCCCTCCGGCTTAGTACCGAGAACGCCCGAGGAGTTCGGAACTCACGAAGCGCCAGGATAGCAGCAGCCCGGACCGAGGGTAGCCGATGCTCCGCTCCTTCGATCAAAGGTGCGATTGCTGCCGGCGTGCGAAACTCTCGCAGCGCTATCCAGGCGGCCGTAGCGACTTCATTCTCTTCGTCCCCTATTCGTTCCAACAATGCTGGAATCGCTTCCGGCTCCCCCAATTCTTCCAATGCCTGAACAGTTAGTTTTCGGACGGTGGCATCCTTGTCCTGCAGGAGCGGCAAGATATCGCCTACCGACACCGTTGTCAGCAGTTCTTCCAGTTCGGTCAGAGCGACCCGGCGAACATTCACATCGGCACTCTGCAAGCGGTCGAGTATCGGACTGAAACTATTCTGATGCATTGTCTCAGCGGACCAGGAACGGGATCTTGACGGTGATGGCGTTCGTTGGGCAGTCCACCTCGCAGGCGAGGCAGTACCAGCAATCATCAAATTTCATAAACGCTTTGCCATGCTCCGGCTGAATCGCCAGGCAATCTACCGGACATGACTCAACACAAACATGACACCCGCTGATGCATTTCCCTTCGTCAACCACCACCGGCACATCAAATACCTTCGTGGTCTGCCGGTGGGGCGCCAGCCTGGCGGCTTCCGCCGCCGCCCTTTCAGTTTCGAACTTCAATTTGCCTGCAACGACCTTTTTCGTGGTGGTTTCCGGGTTCATGTAATTAGTGCTTAGTTGACTGCCTCGACCGCTGTTGATGCCATTCGCAGCCGGTGATAACCACGCAGCTCCTCTTGATCGAGCGTGACCACATACGGTTCCACCGGTCGCTTAAACAGTTGCATTTCACCCGTCTCGTTCCGTTTGAGATTGACGTGCACAAACCAATTCACATCGTCCATCTCCGGGTAATCCTGGCGGCAATGATAGAGCCCCCACCGGCTTTCTTCTCGAAACAGCGAGGCTCGCGCCGCCATCTCTGCACAATCGCGAATGAAAGCGCATTCAGCTGCCCGCATCAGATCATGCGGATCGGTTGCGCCGAGCTGCTCCAACTCTTCATGCGCCCGGAGAAAATACTCCAGTCCAACCTTCATCCGATTCGCGCTCTTCGGAGGTTGAAGGTAATCGTTAACTTGCCGGCGCAGCTTGTACTCCAATAAATGGGGCGGGATGCCGGTAGGTCGGTCCAATGGTGCCATGATCCGTTGTCGCTCCGCCTGAACGGCGCCATCATCGACCCCCAGCATGCCGGCTTGCCCAATGTACTCGATCGCGCTGGCTGCACATATCTTCCCGTAGGTAAAGGCGCCAAGCATGTAACTGTGTGGCACCGATGCCATGTCGCCGGCGGCGTAAAGCCCTGGCACCGTCGTTTCACCGCGTTCGTTGATCCAAACCCCCGACGCACTATGTCCACTGCACAACCCAATCTCGGAAACTGCCATCTCGACCAGCTGCTCTCCGTACTCGGTTCCTCGACCAGCGTGAAAGCGGCCACGGCTCGGTCGCTCGGTCGTATGCAGAATTCGCTCGATCTCACTAACGGTTTCAGGGGCCAAATGATTCATCTTCAGGAACACCGGTCCGTTCGGACCGGTGAGCTCTTTATAGAACTCCAGCATCATTTGACCGCTCCAATAGTCCGACAGCATGAATCGATGCCCTTTCGCGTTGACGGTGTATCCGCCGAATGGTCCGCTGACGTACGCGCAAGCAGGTCCGTTGTAGTCCTTTAACAAGGGGTTAATCTGGAAGCATTCAATGTTGGTTAGCTCGGCGCCCGCGTGATAGGCCATCGAATAGCCGTCACCCGCATTTGACGGGTTTTCGTAGGTTCCCATCAAGTATCCGGACGCCGGTAATCCCAGGCGTCCCGCAGCTCCGCAACAAAGAATCACGGTCTTTGCCCGAACGACTACAAATTCCCCGGTTCTAACATTGAATCCGACGATTCCTGCTACTCTGCCTTCGTTTAACAAAATACGGGTCGCCATCACCCGGTTCTCTGTTTTTACGCCCACCCTGCGGATCGCTCGAGTTAACAGTTTCTTGATGTCATACCCTTCCGGCATGGGTAGGACATAACTCCCCTTGTGGTGAACCCGCTTGATGTCGTACTCGCCAGTAGCAGTCTTCTGAAACTTTACCCCCCATGATTCTAACTCTTGGATCATGGAGAAACTCTGTTGGGCATAAGCCAGGATTGCCCGCTGGTTAACGATTCCATCGTTCGCCATCGTGATTTCTTTCACGTATTGTTCCGGCGTAGCGTGACCCGGGATCACCGCATTGTTAACTCCGTCCATGCCGAGGGCAATTGCACCGCTGCGCTTCACATTTGCCTTCTCCAACAACAGTACGGTTCCATCGGGTAGTCGCTCTTTGGCCTTGATTGCAGCGACGCTGCCGGCAGTGCCGCCTCCAATCACAAGTACGTCGGTTACAAGTTCTAAAGTAGATTCCATAACAGTATGACTGTCGATTTGTTAATACTATGCGGCTGGCTACTATGCGGCTGGCACTAGCCCGAACGGGTCCGAATGATAGGCTGCGGCGAAACGTCGAGCGAGTAGGGAGAACGAGGAATAAAGACTCGCTGGAAGGAAAGCGGGCGCTGCTCATGAGTCCAGGCAAAAATCTCCAGAACTAACCCGCTGGTCCTCGTTGGCAGACCCAGCACACGTGCAACTTTTGCCGACAGCCTCTCTAACCGCACAGTCTGCGTTAGCCCGAGTGTCGGGGCGCTAAACTGCTCGGCAAAGATTCTCTTCAAATTCACGTTCTCAAAGGCATGCGTGGGCTACTCCAGCAACTTGCCAAAACGAGATGCGCTCAGGTACATATCGCTCCGGCAGGTAAACTTTCCGCCGACATCAATTCGACGGGTGATCTCAACAAATTGCGACTCGTCTCCAAGCCGCGTGCGACAGGTGGTGTCCCCCTCAACGATCCGGCGGCTTAGCAACGAGGAATAAACAGGCAAGGGCTCGCCACTGCGCGGCTGAACAAACCTGAAATGGTCAAGGAACCGGTAATGCCATAGATCGGTCGTGGGACGGTTCGGGTCTGAGATGAACGTGCCGCGGCCATGCTCGCGGACGATCCATCCTTCGATGGCGAGCCGGTTCAGTGTTTTCTGAACCGTTCCCAGGCTCATCTCGAGAACTTGGGCGAGCTGTTGTTCGGGGAGAATCTGATCACCGACCTTTAAGGATCCCCGGCGGATAAGATCAACGATCCCGTTGCTGAGCTGGATATGCTTGGGTAGGCCGGACTGGGCCGCTTGCGCTACTGCCTCGATCAAGAGTGGGGGAGTAACGCGTTTACTCAACAACGAAGATATATCCAACAATTGGCTCATATTTCAAAGCTTTAGAGCTATATAGCTTTAGTGAGCATTGCCTGTGCCATTGGCTGACCATCATTTCTGCCCAAAGTTTGCTTAGCTAACTCCCCCCTCTGACTATGCAACCAAGTGCGTAGAACTTGTCCTTCCCTGTGCTCCAAACATCGCTCTTTGGCAAAAAAGCCGCAGACGACACTTGGCCACCTCGTCAATTCCGCTGTGGTCACGACTTCGAGGTTCATTTCGAACGTTGCTGCTCATGTCGCCAGACATTAGATCACTCCGAAAATCTTAATGTCTATCGCTTTAATAGAGTATCCGTTCCAATGCAACCGTTTTTTGTCCGAATTGAGCTACCAGCCGCATCGCGACTGCGAATGTTTTTTCTAGCACCGAGCCAAACACCCGCGCTAAAAGTTCCCGCAAGGCATCCGAACTGAGAGTGAAGAATTGCAGAACCCGGAACACCGAGTCTGGTATAGCGTGAGTTCAGCTCCGGATTTATCGGAATGTGCTTGCTGACGGAAGCAAGAGTCTGGCTTAATCACAGCCAATTTCCTGGAGGCAAGAAGTGATGTGATTTTTCGATGCGATATCTCACTCAGTCGTTGGCCTTACCGGCTCGTTGTCTTCCTGGCCGTTTTCTACTCGAGCAGCACAGCGGTTCGCGCCCAAGAGAACAGTAAGACCGGTTATGACGACTCGGCGGTTGGTATCTCTTTCTTCGAAGAAAACCCGCAAGAGTCGTTACGCGATCCCTTCTCTAAGGGAAACGTTGAACTTGAACTTCTTGGAGGCGGAGCGAGTTCCTCGTTGTATCCCGACGCGCGTCGCCCCAAAATTACTTTCGTGGAGGGCGACGTCCGCGTCGGCCTGATAGTTTCTGACACTATTGGATGCAGTTTCTATCGCGGCAACTTCGAGATCCTGCTGGATGGCTTTGGTGCTGGAATAACCGACGGACCCGGGAACTGGCTGGTCGGTGGCCGCATGTTCGGCCGCTATAATTTTACCCAGCCTGGAGGACGCATTGTCCCTTACCTGCAGGTCTACGGAGGTGCGCTCGGCAACGACATCTATCGAGATCACACCCAAAAGATCATCGGCGGAGGCTTCGAATTTACTACCGGGGTAAGCCTGGGGGTACGTCTCCTGATCAGCCGTCAAATTGGTCTCCTGCTCGAAGGCGGCTATCAGCACATTTCCAATGCAGACATTTACCCTCGCAACGCCGGCCTAAATACGTTGGGTGCTCAGGCCGGGTTCTTTTACTTTTTCTGAGCCCGTCGTAGCCGGTCCGGATAAATCTGTCAGTATCGATTGTTCTTTCGAGCTTGCAGCAGAACCTGCTTTCCGGAAGGATCGCCCCTTCTCCTCCTGCTTGTTATCGGTGTTTTCCGCTGCTGATTAAGGCGTGACCCTAATAGCGTGGTATAGTTTGCGCATGAGGTTCGCTGCTCGCTAAATAAGCTCGGTGGACTGCACCAGTAACGATGGCAAGTAAAGCAATTCTAAAAGGCCAGTTAATAACGATTGGATTTTTAGTTCTTTTATTGCCCTTTGTGCCGCTCCTGGCTCAGGATGCCAATAGCCTTGTCGTACACGCCAAGCAACTTGAACATCGCGGACAAACGGACGCTGCCATCGTAAAGCTGAAAGAGGCCGATAATCTTTCCCCTGACAATCCACAGATCCAAAAAGTGCTGGCCCGCCAGTATATCGCCAAGGTTGATGATGTCGCAGACACGGCTGGTAAAAAGCAGTACGCTCAAATGGCCTTGGATCTCGCACAAAAGGCGCTCGATAAGTTGCCGCAGGATTCTGAGGCGCAGTTAGGCGCTGCGGCGGCCTATGGAAAATCGTGCGACTTCGTCGATTCCAAGACCAAAGTGGAGTATTCAAAGAAAATTTATGCTGAAGCCACCGTCGGGCTGCAGCTGGATCCGAGTAGCGATTTCGGCCACCTGATTCTGGCTAAATGGAACTTAGGGATGGCGACAGTTAATCCCGTGGTCAAGGGAATGGCTCAGGTTTTGTACGGACAGCTCCCCGACGCATCCAAGGAAGCGGCCATTTATCATTTTAAGAAGGCCATCGAGTTAGCCCCCCAACGGATCATTCATCACGCTGAGTATGCAAATGCGCTCGATCTCATGGGTGACAAAGAAGGCGCTCGCCAGCAATGGATGGAGGTCGCACTGTTGAGGCCGATTTACGAGCAGGATCAGCGCTATCAGGCGTCCGCTGCAAAGCATCTCAGGTAAGGTCTTCGAAAAAGGGACGGCATAATGCAGGTTCGGCCATCGGAGAGCAGCGAGCCAATTTCATCTAATCCAGCCATCCACTTGGGGACCGGGCCGCGAGGCAGGGCCACCGGTAGATCCAGGCTGTCGTGATTGCTAGAGCAGACCACGACGTAGGCCTTGCCAGCCAGCGATTCCAGATGGGTTCGGGCTTTGACAGTCTGCGCGTGCGGAGGCAGGGGATGGAAAAC
>Ga0137363_10002445_pt1 | contig 11046 bp, 10 predicted proteins | sample MadtaG_FD_104800 | JGI IMG/M metagenome (GOLD analysis project Ga0137363, IMG submission 104800) | Vadose zone soil microbial communities from Angelo Coast Range Reserve, California, USA - Mad1_115_16 metaG | ecosystem: Environmental > Terrestrial > Soil > Vadose zone | place: USA: California...
AAGGTCATCACTCGCGCTCCCCGTTGGGCTGGCGGACTGACCTCACGCCGATCGGATGATGAGCGGTGGCATGATCGTCGCCTTGCGTGTGGCCATCGCCCTAGGGGATAGTGGTCATGCATGCAGCAACTGAACGCCCAGCTTCTCTTCTCTCCTTCGGACCTGGGCAGCTTCCTCGCCTGCGAACACCTGACCCAGCTCGAGCTGGCCGTGGCCCTCCGAGAAGGCCATCGTCCGAGTTACGAGAACGCCTACGCCGAGCTGCTTCGGCGAAAAGGCCAGGAGCACGAGCAGGCCTTCCTCGACACGCTCCGAGCTGCCGGCCGCACCGTGACAGAGGTGCACCTGGGCGCCACGCGTGACTTCGAGGCCGGAACCCGGCGCACCGCGGACGCGATGCGGGCGGGTGCCGACTACATCTACCAGGCCGTCTTCTTTTCGAACGGCTGGCGCGGGATCGCCGACTTCCTGGAGCGCGTCGACCGGCCCTCCGCGCTCGGCACATGGAGTTATCAGGTGCTGGATACGAAGCTGGCCCGCCAGCCCCGGCCGGAACACGCGCTGCAGCTCTCCTTCTATAGCCAGGCGCTCGAGCAGATCCAGCAGGTGGCGCCCGATCTCGCCTACATCGTCCTCGGGACCCGAGAGCGCGTACCGATCAGGCTCGCCGACGTAACGGCCTACTACCGGCGCGTCCGCCAGCGCTTTGGCTCCGTGGTGGCCGCCCGGCCTGAGACGGGCCCCTATCCTTGCCATCACTGCGCGTTCTGCGACTTCCGGGCGCTCTGCGATGATCGCCTGGAGCGCGAGGATCATGTCGTTCGGGTGGCCGGCATCTATCGAGACCAGGTGAAGCGGCTGTTCGCCGGCGGGATCAACACGCTGACCGCCCTCGCGGAGACCGGGCCCGGGACGTCCGTCCCCAAGATCGCCGCCTCGACCTTCGAAGGCCTGCGTGACCAGGCCGGGCTTCAGCTGATCCGGCAGCGCTCCGGTACTCTGGAATGGCGAGCGCTCCCCATCGAGGCGGGACGCGGCTTCGCGAGTCTACCTCTGCGCTCTCCCGGCGATGTCGTCTTCGATCTCGAGGGCCACCCCTTCTTCGAGCCCGCGCGGGGACTCGAATATCTCTTCGGAATCCTCTTGCTCGACGGCCCCGAGCCCCCGTACCAGGCATTCTGGGCGCACGACCGTGAGGGCGAGCGTGCGGCGTTCGAGGCCCTCGTCGATCTCATTCATGCGCGGCTCGACCAGTATCCCGATCTCCACGTCTACCACTTCAGCGGCTCGGAGCCGAGCACGCTCAAGCGGCTCATGGCCGAGCACGTCACGCGCGAGACGCAGGTGGACGATCTGCTCCGGCGCCGCGTCTTCGTGGATCTCCACACGATCGTCCGCCGCGCCCTGCGCGCGGGGGTGCCGAGCTACTCGCTCAAGGATCTCGAGGCCCTCTTCGGCTTCATCCGGACGGGCGCCGTGCAGTCGGGGACGCAGGCCATCCTCAACTACGAGCGCTGGCTTCATCAGCGAAGCCAGACCCTGCTCGACGAGATCGCCGCCTATAACCTCCAGGATTGCCGCGCCACTCTCGGCCTGCTCGAGTGGCTACACGAGGTTCGTCCCGCCGATCTCCCGTGGCCGGAAGCGACGGAGCCGCAGCCGCTCTCCCCCGAAGCCTCCGAGAGGCTGGACGCCCGGCATCAGCTGCGTGACGAGCTCGTCACGGGAGCCGAGCCAGGGACGCCGCGCTGGCTCACCGGCGAGCTCCTCGAATACCATCGGCGCGAGGCGCGGCCCGCGTGGTGGGCCTACTTCGACCGTCTCGGCAAATCGCCGGAAGAGCTGCTGGAAGACTCGGAGGCGATCGCCTACCTCATAGCCGACACGAGCCGGCGGCCGGAGCCGAGGAAGAAGTCGCTGGTGCACACGCTCGCGTACCCGCCCCAGGACCACAAGCTTCGACCGGGGCAGACGGTCCAGGACCCCGCCACGGGCAGAAGTGCGGGCGAGATCCTGGCCGTGGACGATGCCAGCGGGACACTGCAGCTGCTGCGAGGACCCAAATTCGCTTCGACAGCGCTGCCCAGCGAGATCGTGGCCGGTGGTCCGCTCGAAGATCGCACCCAGCGAGCGGCCGTCCTCCGCGTCGCCGAATCGGTCCGCGACGACGATGGCCGTTATCCAGCGCTCCGGGCAATTCTTGCTCGTGAACGACCCACGGTCCGGGGCCTCTCCGCTGGCGGCCGGGTCCAGACCATCGATCTCGCCGAAATGAAAGCCCACGCGCTCGGGCTGGACGGGAGCTACCTCTTCCTCCAGGGTCCGCCGGGAACCGGCAAGACATGGACAGGCGCGCGGATCGTCGTGCACCTCCTCGCCGCCGGTCGGCGCGTCGGCATCGCGGCGCAAAGCCACAAGGCCATCCACAATCTCCTGGCCGAGATCGAGCGGGTGGCCCGGAACACTGGCGTTCGCTTCAAGGGGCTCAAGAAGTCGTCGGCCGGCAATCCCGAATCCGAGTTCGACGGCGACTTCCTCCGGAGCGATCCGGACAACTCCTCGTTCGCGAATGCCGCCGCGGATATTCAGCTCTTCGCGGGGACGGCGTGGCTCTTCTCGCGTCCCGAGCTGGACAGTACGCTGGACTACCTGGTGATCGACGAGGCCGGCCAGGTCTCGCTCGCGGATGCGCTGGCCATGGGCACGGCCGCCCGCAACCTGATTCTCCTCGGAGATCCCCTGCAGCTCGCGCAGGTATCCCAGGGCGTGCACCCATCGGGCAGCGGGGCGTCGGTCCTCGAGCATCTCCTCGGCGACGCGCCGACCATACCGGAGGATCACGGCGTCTTCCTCGAGCGCAGCTTCCGCATGCACCCCGACGTGTCCCGGTTCATCTCGGAGATCGTCTACGCGGGCCGACTGCACTCCGATGAATCGGCCAAACGCCGGACCACTTCCTTTGGAACGGGCATCCGCTTCGCGCCAGTGGACCACGAGGGCAACAAGTCCTCCTCTGACGAGGAAGTCGCCCAGGTTGCGGCCACCATCGCCGCCATGCGGGGTGGCACGTTCACCGACGCCGACGGCGCGACCCGGCTGCTGCGCCATGACGACTTCATGGTCGTCGCGCCGTACAACGCCCAGGTGCTCCGCCTGCGCGCGGCCTTGCCGGCGGGAGTCCGCGTGGGCACCGTCGACAAGTTCCAGGGCCAGGAGGCTCCCATCGTCTTCTTCTCCATGGCGACCTCCAGCGGCGAGGACGTGCCGCGCAGCCTGTCATTCCTCTTCTCGCGCAACCGCCTGAACGTGGCCATCTCCCGCGCCCAGTGTCTCGCCGTCCTCGTCTGCTCCCCGCGCCTCCTGGAAGCCCGCTGTCAGTCCATCGAGGAGATGCACCTCGTGAATGCCCTCTGCCGCCTTGTCGAATATGCGGAGATGCAAAGCGAGACTGCGCCTGATCGCTAGAGCACGATCGGGATCACTGATGGGGCCAGGAGCAGGCCCATGACGTTTCTCACGAATGTTCAAGTGCGCCTACGGCGTCACCCCGGCACGCTACCGCGCGCTCGGAGCCGGCTGAACGGAAACGCCTCGACCGCCTCAGCCTCGCCGGCCCGCGGGCGATCCAATCTCCGATATCGCATCGTCCAGGCGGCGATGCCTCCGCGCGGCGGCCTCGACGAAGTCCGTCAGCGCCTTACCCAATCCGGTCACATGCTTTTCCCACAACTGGTGGCGCTGCTTACCGATCTCGCTACCGGGCTCTTCCTTGCTCAAGCCGCGCAACTTACTCGCCTCTTCTTCAACTGCTCTGGCCGCTTGCCAGAATAATACCCAGACCTTCCGGTCTCCGGAGTCAACGGCGGCAAGATAGCGACACGAGCTCACCATGGCGTCGTCCGCTTTGCTGACCTGGTCACTGTTCCAGCGATGACTTTCCAGCGCGGCCAGCGTGTAGTAGTAGGAATAGGCCACCGCGAGGAGCTCATCATAAGCCTTGCGTTCAGCCGCGTAGCGGCCCTTGGCGAATTCGAGCGTTCGGTTGAGCTGTCCCCGTACCTTCTCGACTTCAATGCTGAGATTCGATTGTGTGGTGGCCAGGGTTGTGTTGAAGCCAAGCTTGGTCTTCTCCAACTCCTTGGCCCATTGCGACTGGAAATACGCCGAGAGCAATCCGAAAGTGGCGGTCAGTGCGGCGGTGATGATACCGACCCACAGACCAGTGGTCTTGACGAAATCCTCTCGCGTACCGCCTTGGGCCGAGATCCAATGGAACGACCATATGACCGCGACGCCCATGAGGATCGCAAACACCACGACGACCACGCCGGACTTGGCCGCGATACTCATGAGCAGATGCCGGTCTCACGATTGCACAGCTTGCCGGGAGTGACGCACGTCTCAACGCAGCGCTCTGGCGGAGAGGAGTCTCGGGCGGACTCGGATCTCACCTGTTGCTCGCTCGCGAGCCGTGGCGTCACCCATTTCACCTCGGTTGCGTTTTCCGCCCGCCCCCAGGCGAGTAGATCCCCATGGGTGATATTGGCCAGGATCTCCTTGCGCATTTCGCCCCCGGGCCCCCGCACGAGTGCCAGACCAGTACCGACCTCGGCAGGATGACTCGGTTTGACCGGCGTCTGATCATTTGGCCCATCCCCTTCGCCGCCCCCTCCGCCTGATGACCTGAAATCAATCGGAGGGCGTTCCAGGATCACATCGATCTTGGCCATGGAATCTCCTTTGCTATTCGGGCGAACTCTTCGCTGAAGCGCCACTTCTCGTCCACCCCGGTGGCAAACATCAGCTCCCGCAGGCCGCCCCGCTCGAGCTCGCGGATCCGCTCGATCAGCTCGTCGGCCTCGACGTCGGCCATCACGCAGATGGAGAAACGCATGTCGGATCCCTTCCGGTTGGGGTCGCTCAAGTCTTGGCGCGGAGCGATTTTAGCACCTGAGTGTTCGCACCTCCGCCCGCCCCGCGGAGATCGACGAGATCCCGTATAATGCCGCATCGATCTTGCTCGATCCCGGACCTGCCTCGGACCCCGTGACACGGCCGGTGCCCACGACGGCCGAGCACGTGACGGTCCCGCATCAGAGTCAGGAGTTGGATGTGATCGCGTATCTCTGCAAGCGGCTCGCGTGGACGCTGCTCGTTCTCCTCGGCATCTCGGGGATCGTGTTCGTGGTCGTGCACCTCTCGGGCGATCCCGCCGCTCTCTACATGAGCCCCGAAGGCACCAAGGAGGACTACCAGCTCCTGCGCTCGGCTCTCGGGTTCGATCGCCCGCTCCCCGAGCAGTACGGGCTCTTCCTCTGGCGGGCGGCCCACGGCGACTTCGGCCGCTCGTTGCGTCATCAGCAGCCGACCCTCCCGCTCGTGCTGGCGCGCCTGCCCGCGACCCTCACGCTCACCGCGGCCGCGATGGTCCTGGCCCTGGTCCTCGCCCTCCCGCTCGGGCTCCTCTCAGCATTGCGGCGCAAGTCCATCCTGGATACGGGCGGCATGATGTTCGCGCTGGCCGGCCAGTGCATGCCCACCTTCTGGCTCGGGATCCTCCTGATCCTCGTCTTCGCTGTCCACCTGCGCTGGTTCCCCGTCCTCGGCGGCGATAGCCCGATGGCCATCGTCCTGCCCGCGGTCACGCTCGGAGTCTGGGCCATGGCGCGCACGGCCCGAATCACGCGATCGAGCATGCTCGACGTGCTCCACCAGGACTTCTTGAGAACCGCGCGTGCGAAGGGAGTGGGCGAGTGGGCGGTGGTGCTGCGCCACGCCCTCCGCAACTGCGCCATCCCCATCGTGACCGCGCTGGGCCTCGAGCTGGGCAACCTCCTCGGCGGCGCGGTCATCACGGAGGCGGTGTTCGCCTACCCGGGCATCGGACGGCTCGCCGTCGAAGCCGTGATCAACAAGGACGTGCCCCTGATCGAGGCGGTGGTTCTCACCGTGGGCGCGGCCGTCCTGCTCCTGAATATCCTGATCGACGTGGTCTATGTCACGCTCGATCCACGGATCCGGCTTGCCTGAACGCCCATCGCGCTCCCTGGGCATGCTGCGGGCCTCCGGCGGCGCGCGCGTGGGCGCGGCGATCCTCGTGGTCATCGGGATCTGCGCCGCGGCGCCTCAGCTGCTGGCCCCCATCGACCCCGGCGAGCAGCGGCTCCTCGCCCGGTTCACGCCTCCCTTCTCCCGGGCGGCCGACGGCACGCTCGCCGTCCTCGGCACCGACCAACTCGGCCGCGACATTCTGAGCCGGCTCATCTACGGCGCGCGAACGTCGAGCCTCATCGGCTTCGCGGCGGTGCTCATCGCGGGCATCACCGGCACCGCGCTCGGCCTCCTCGCCGGCGTGCGGGGCGGCGCGTCCGACCACGCCGTCATGCGGCTGGCCGACATGCAGCTCGCTTTTCCGTTCATCCTCCTCGCCATCACGGTGATCGGCATCCTCGGACCGAGCATCCGCAATCTCATCCTCGTGGTGGGATTCGCCAACTGGGCCGCCTACGCCCGCGTGGTGCGCGCGGAGACGCTGGCCGTGCGCGAGCGACCCTTCGTGGAAGCCGCCCGCTCGCTCGGACTGACCGTCCCCCACATCGTGCTCCGCCACATCCTGCCCAATGTGAGCGCTTCGCTCATGGTGGTCGCCACCTTCGGCATCGCCGGCGCCATCCTCACCGAGGCCGGGCTCTCCTTCCTCGGGCTCGGCGTGCCCGTGGCCATCCCCTCCTGGGGCGGCATGCTGGCCGAGGGCCGGCAATACGTCGACACGCGCTACTGGCTGGCCCTGTTCCCCGGCGCGGCGCTCTTCATGACGGTCATGGCCATCAACCTCGTCGGCGACACGCTCCGCGACGCCTTCGATCCGTATCTCCACGTGCGTCGCAGTCTGGACCAGCTCTGATGACAGAGAGACAACCACGCCAAGGAGGCTCACGATGACCCGACGATTCGTCATGCGCGCGATACCGATGGCCGCGCTCCTGCTGTGCCTCGCTCCCCTCGCCCGGCCGGCGCACGCGCAGCCGAAGCCGGTGGTGGTCATCCAGTCCGGCGAGGCGGCCACCCTCGACTGGCACATGCACTGCGACAAGAACGCGCACGAGCCGGATCGCCAGATCTTCGACACGCTCCTGCGACGCAATCCCAAGACGCTCCAGCTCGAAGGCAACCTGGCCGAATCGTGGCGGACGGTCAACGACACCACCTGGCAGTTCAAGCTCAAGCGCAACGTGAAGTTCCACAACGGCGAGCCCTTCGACGCGGCGGCGGTGAAGTTCAGCATCGAGCGGATGCTCAATCCGAAGCAGGGCGCCCCCGGGCGGACGAGCATCGCCACCATCGACCATGTGGACGTGGTCGACCCCTATACGGTGAACGTCGTCACCAAGGCACCCTTCCCGCTGCTGCCCGTGCGGATGAGCCCGGGCCACTGCGGTACCGTCGGCATCGTGCCGCCGAAATACCTGGCGCAGGTGGGCGACGCGGGCTTCGCGGTGAAGCCGGTAGGCACAGGGCCGTTCAAGTTCGTGGAGTGGGTGAAGGACGAGCGGCTGGTGCTGGAGGCCAACAAGGACTACCACCGCGGCGCGCCCGCCATCGATCGACTGATCTTCCGTCCCGTGCCCGAGCTGACCACGCGGGTCGCCGCTCTCGTCTCCGGGCAGGCCGACCTCGTGAGCGACATCCCGCCCGACCAGACCGGGAAGATCCAGTCCAGCGGCAACGCCCACGTGGAGATCAGCTCGCTGGGCGGCTTCGTCATCATGGTGAAGATGACGAACTACCTGATGCCGGGGCCGTGGCAAGACGTGCGGGTTCGGAAGGCCATCAACTACGCCATCGACATGGACACCATCATCAAGACCGTCCTCGAGGGCTATGGCGTGGTGCTGGGGGTCCCGCTCGAGAAGGAGGCGTTCGGCTTCAACCCGAACATCAAGTGGTACGGCTACGATCCCGAGCGCGCCAAGGCCCTCCTGCGCGAGGCGGGCTATGCCAACGGCTTCGAGATGACGCTGCACGCCCCCAACCGCCGCTACATGAACGACATCGAGGTCATGCAGGCCATGGCCCAGATGCTGAGCAAGGTGGGCATCAAGGCCAAGGTGGAAGTGTGGGAGCAGAGCGTCTACACCACCAAGTGGCGCAAGCGCGAGCTCCTGCCCGCCTACATGACGGCGTGGGGCGGCGCGGGCGTCTTCGACGGCGATCTGCTCACGAGCTCGCTCCATTCCAAGTCCGCGCTGGCCATCTTCAAGGACGAGGCGCTCGACAAGATGCTGGAGGCGGCGCACGCCACCAACGACCCGGAGCGCCGGAAGGCGATCTACTGGAAGGCGCAGGAGCTCATCTACGAGCAGGCGCCCATCATCAAGCCGTATCAGCAGGCGCACATCTTCGGGGTCAGCAATCGTCTCGACTGGAAGCCCTGGGTCGACAACATGCTCTTCCTCTACGACGCCAAGCTCAAGTAGCCATGGCCACTTCGCTCCGGCATCTCCTGAGCTCCATTCCCATCGGCCACACCGTGGCCAAGAATCGCATCGTCTCCACCCCCCACGGCGCCGCCTACGGGGAGCGCGGCGGCCTCACCGACCGCTACATCCGCTATCACGAAGAGAAGGCCAAGGGCGGCTGCGGCACGGTGATGATGTTCGGCTCCTCGAGCATCCATCCCACCTCGGTCAACGACTGGGCAGAGATCAACAACTGGGACGACAGCATCATTCCCCAGTTCCAGCAGATGAGCGACGCGGTGCACCGCCACGGCGCCCTCTGCCTCTCGCAGATCTCCCACCGCGGCCGGCGCGGGCACTCCTGGTATTCGGGCACGCCGTTGTGGGGCCCGTCTGACACTCGCGAGGAGCGGCATCACGAGTGGCCCCACGTCATGACCAAGGGCGAGATCCGCGAGGTCATCGACGCCTGGGCCGCGGCGGCCGTGCGGCTCAAGAAGGGCGGTTACGACGGCTGCGACATCCCGTTCTACGGCGGTCACCTCATCGAGAACTTTCTCTCCCCCCTCGCCAACACGCGCACCGACGAATACGGCGGCAGCATCGAGAACCGGCTTCGCCTCGCCCACGAGGTGCTGCGGGCCGTGCGCGATGCGGTAGGGCGCGATTTCATCATCGGCGTCCGGCACAGCGGCGATCACCTCGTGCAGGGCGGGTTGACCAAGGAGGACCTGCTCGAGGTGGCCCGGCGGACCGACGCCCTGCGCATCGCGGACTACTGGATGGTGAGCGGGTCGAACTCGGAGACGCTGCGCTTCGAGGCCATGGTCACGCCTTCCCTCTACCATCCGCATGCGCTGTACGCCGACCTGGCCGCGGCCACGCGCTCGGTGGTGAAGGTCCCGGTGATCCTCGCCGGCCGCGTGAGCACGCCCGAGCAGGCGGAAAGAGTGCTCGCCTCCGGCGTGTGCGACATGGTCGGCATGACACGCGCCATGATCGCCGACCCCGAGATGCCGAGGAAGGCCATGGAAGGACGGCTCGACGACATCCGCACCTGCGTGGGCGCCAGCGAAGGCTGCATCGGGCGGCTGCGCCAGGGCAAGGCCATCACCTGCGTCCAGAACCCGATGATCGGCCGCGAGGCGGAGCTCGGCGTGATCACTCCCGCATCGCGAGCCAGGCGCGTGCTGGTGATCGGAGGCGGCGTGGGCGGTCTCGAAACGGCGCGGGTGGCCGCGCTGCGTGGTCACAAGGTGACGCTGCTGGAGGCCGCGCCCGCGCTAGGCGGCCAGGTCCTGGTCGCCGCCCGCGCGCCCAAGCGCGAAGACTATGCCGCCATCGCTCACTGGCTGGTCGGCCAAGTGAAGAAGGCCGGTGTCGAGGTGCGTCTCAACACCCCGGCCGAGGTGACGGACGTGCTCAAGCTCGATCCCGAATCGGTCGTGGTGGCCACGGGCGCCGTCCCGCGCGTGCCGCCGATCCCCGGGGTGGGCCTGCCCCACGTCACCACCGCCTCCGACGTTCTCACGGGTCAGATCCGGCCGGGCCCGCGCTGCGTGGTCGTGGACGAGGACGGGCACTTCACCGCGCCCACCACCGCCGACTTCCTCGCGGGCAAAGGCTGCAAGGTTACGATCATCACCCGCTACTTCATGGTGGGTGAGGACATCGACGAAGGCGTACGCTCGGATATCTACCAGCGGCTCTTCACTCAGGGTGTGGTCGTCCAACCGATGACCCAAGCGATCGAGATGCTGCCGGGTGGCGTGCGGACCAAGCACACGTTCTCGGGGGACGAGGCGGTGCTGGAGGCCGACACCGTGGTGCTGGCCTTCGGGGGCAAAGCCAACGACAGCCTCTTCCACGCACTCACCGGCAAGGTCCCCGATCTCAAGCTGATCGGCGACGCCGTCTCCCCCCGCCGAATCCACGACGCGCTCCTCGAAGGCACCCGCGTCGCCCGAGCACTGTGACCCCGCACCTCCCTCTCCCCCAGTGGGGGAGAGGGCAGGGTGAGGGGGTCGAGCCCGTGACCTCCCTCAACGACGCTCTCGCCAGCGCTGAGGTTGCTGCCGACCATGCATCACCGCCAGCACCACAAGCTCATCACCCATCACGCGAAAATAGATCGCGAACGGAAATCGGCGGACAACCAGCCGGCGTGTCTCTCCATGAACGCGGGGATGAGCAAGCGGATTTGCGATGATGCTCGCCACAGCGTCATCAACGGTCTCGGTGAAGGTGTGCCCAAGCCCGGCGCGCTGTGACTTATACCAATTGCGCGCCTCGATCAGTTCGGCCTCAGCCTGGGGGCGAAAGACCAGACGCGGCGTCACACCCCGCCCGCGAGCTTCCTGCGCACCGCATCCCAGGGGATGGCAGAGGCAGGGTTCGCGATATGTTCGGCGAGCCGCTGATCAAGTTCTGCTTCCTGTTCGAGCGTCAGGGCAAGCTGCCCCGCACGCTCGGTTTCGGAAAGACTCTCCCACAGGGCCACGACAATTTCGACTCTGTCGCTGGCCGAGAGCTTCAAGAGCTCAGCAAGGGTGTTCGGCAACATGTGTCGATCCTCTCATACGTGAGC
>Ga0137363_10002455_pt1 | contig 11036 bp, 10 predicted proteins | sample MadtaG_FD_104800 | JGI IMG/M metagenome (GOLD analysis project Ga0137363, IMG submission 104800) | Vadose zone soil microbial communities from Angelo Coast Range Reserve, California, USA - Mad1_115_16 metaG | ecosystem: Environmental > Terrestrial > Soil > Vadose zone | place: USA: California...
AAATCCTGCAATATAAGCCGAAGCCCTGGACGCCCGCTGATTCCTTGCTGCCCGTCAAGTTGTTTGCCGAAGCGCTCTCTACCACTTGGCGGCTGGACGTGATGCGCGAAGCGCTGGCTTCCCTTCCGGCGGAAAAGCGCGCCGCGCTGATGCCGGAAACATCTCCGCTTGATGTTCTTGTCGTTGGCAAAGATACGAAGAAAGCAACCTCTTACCTTCCAAGACAAATCGAAAGTCCGGTCTCGAACGCGTTATTGGTGGAGCTCGCGAAGAGTCAACACGTTGCGTCGCAGGCCCTCGAGCGAATCGGCCTCTACGCCGAAGGTCTCGCCGCCAGCAACAATTGGGTTGTCAGCGGCAAACACACGGTTTCGGGCAAGCCTCTGCTGGCAAACGATCCTCATCTGGCGGCTTCGGCGCCGTCGATTTGGCATATGGTGAGTCTCAGCTCGCCGGGACTACGAGTGGCCGGCGTAACTGCGCCAGGTCTTCCCGGCGTAGTGATTGGCCACAACGATCAGATTGCCTGGGGCTTCACCAACGTCGGACCGGACGTGCAGGATCTCTATATCGAAAAGTTTGACCCGGCGAACCCACGCCGGTACATGACACCTCAGGGCTGGAAAGATGCCCAGGTGCGTGAGGAAGAGATCAGGGTGCGGAAAGGGTTCGGAAGCTCAGAAGCCGACATAGTGTCGTTCGACGTAACCGTCACGCGTCACGGCCCAATCATCCTGGAGAGGGATTCCAAACGTTATGCTCTGCGTTGGACGGCGCTGGATCCGAAAGCGAACAACGCCGATAGCACCTATCTGGTTTCGCACGCTCGCAACTGGACGGAATTCACTCAGGCGCTAAGATCATTTACCGCGCCAACGCAAAACATTGTCTACGCAGACGTCGATGGCCATATTGGTTATTACGCAGCCGGCGTTATTCCTATTAGAAAATCTGGAGATGGCAGCGTCCCTTACGACGGCGCGACAGATAACGGAGAGTGGACGGGTTGGATTCCGTTCGACAGGCTGCCTCATCTTTACGATCCATCCAACGGAATCATCGTCACGGCAAATCAGCGAATAGTCGGCACTGACTATCCGTACTTCCTGACGCACTCGTGGGCCCAACCCTATCGTGCGCGCCGCATTTGGGAACTGCTGAATCAGAAGCCTAAATTGACGAATGAAGACTTTCGCAGGATCCAGGGCGATGTGTATTCGATTGGCCTGACGTCCTTTGCGCATGACAGCGCAAAGGTGCTCGAGCCGGCAATTCCCGCTGACGATCAAAAGCTGCGGGATTCGGTTGACGCGCTGGAGAAATGGGACGGCGAAGTTAAAGCCGATTCATCCGTGGCGCCTCTGGCTTTCCAGATGCGCGCTGCTTTTCGTAATCGCATACTAAACGCGGCGCTGGGCCCGGATCTCTTTAAGGTTTATGGCTGGGCCAACTTTGAAACAACGCTTGATCGTCTCTTAAGCGAGCAACCGAAAGAGTGGCTGCCGAAAGAATTCAACAGCTACGCCGATCTATTGCGCGCCAGTTACAACGATGCCCGTCAGGTGATGACGAGAAATATGGGCGCGGACGAATCAAAGTGGAAATGGGGCGAGATGCAGAAGGTCCGCTTTAACCATCCTCTAGCCGCCGCTCCACTGATTGGATTGCAATTCACCATTCCGCCGTTACCACAGAACGGCGTGGGCAGCCTCGGAGCCACAGTCAACGTAGGGAGCAATGTCTCGATGCGCTTCATAGCCGACCCGAACGATTGGGACAAGACTCAACACGGGATCACTCTGGGTGAATCGGGCCTGGCTGCGAATCCTCATTGGAAGGACCAGCTTGACGACTGGCGCAATGTAACGCCCCGAGCGTTTCCATTCACCAAGGCGGCGGTTGAGAGCGCTACGAAGGAAACCCTGATTCTCGAACCGGCTAAATGATCCGATATCAATAACCTCGAGCCATGAGCCCTGCTGACGAATCCTGGCGGCTCTTTATCGCCATCGAGCTACCGTCAAACGTGCGCCGCACTCTGGCAGATCACATACAGCATTTGAGAGAAGCGGTTCCCGAAGTGAGCGCGAGTTGGGCGCGCGAAGACAAGCTGCATCTTACGCTCAAATTCCTGGGCGATACGAAACTAACCAGAATCGAAGCAGTCTCGCAAGCTATTCAAAGTGCTGCGACTGCGGTTGATCCATTCGAAATCAACATTGAAAGCTGTGGCGCCTTTCCACCTCACGGTCCACCACGAGTACTCTGGATTGGGGTCGAAGATCCGAGCGGCCAGCTGGCTTCTCTTCACCGAGAACTGGAAGATGAGTGCGAGGGGGTAGGATTTGCGCACGAACCACGGCCGTTCCGGCCGCACCTCACAATTGCACGCATACGGAATCCGCGGGGCGCACGCCGCCTGGTTCAGGTTCACAAAGAAATCAGCTTCGATCGTGAGACCGTCCTGGTTTCACATTTAGCGCTAATCAGAAGCGAGTTGCGCAGTGCGGGCTCACGACACACCGTGATCGCGTGCCTTCCGTTTTCGTCAAATTCAGAACGAGAGGTGGGATAGAACGCTTTCCTCATTTGGGAAACAGTCGCCAACTGAGCGCTGATGTGACGGCATAAACCGTTGTATCACCTGTGCGCTTATGGCGACTGTTCATCGACCGTTTATTCATTAGACGCACCGCTCGAACTCAGGCGCACGCGGCAGGGTCAGCTCATTTCCTGCTCAGCTCGAACTCGCGTTCGGCCTCCTTCTTTGCCTGCTTCGATTCTTTCGGACTAAGGCCGAGGTCTTTCAATGTTTGGCCAAGGCTGCGGCCAGCAGCAAGGCCCGAAAGGATCGCATCTCTCGAAATGCTAGGATTATTCCGGCCTAAATTGTGCGCCAGCCGAGTTGCCGCAACGAACTGCCCGAACGTGAGATTCGGGTTTTGCGCCAACGCAACCTGATACTGACTGCGCAAGCCGTTCGCCGTCACATGAAGAGATCCGGCAATCCCCGGGTGAGCTTCCAGTTCTTTATTTGCCACGTTCATATTTTCGCGGGCAATTCGCGCCCGCTCAAGGCCGGCGTCTGAGCGTCCGTCCGATCTAATTGAAGCGTTATCTCGGCCACGATCCGCGCGGCCATCCGATGCATCGGATGATCGTCCCAGCCCGCGGTCAACGCCGGCACCGCTTGGCTGGCCCATTCCGGACCCACGGCCTCCTCCAACGCCTCCGCCACGTCCACGCCCTTGAGCCGCGGCCACCGTATTTAACGCGATTAGGAACAGAGCACTGACGAATACGATCCCAAGTTGTGTGAGTAAATTTCTTCTCATACTTTCTCCAGCCTTTCCTCTAATTGTGTTTAGTCGGGACGCGGTGGAGAGGGATTTAACTATAATAGTCTATTTGCTGTAGGCTGGTCTTTGCAGTTCCGTTGCCTTTAGAGGTCGAAAGAGAGTTGCGATTTTCTTGTAGGCAGAAGATTTCTGTCTTGGGCGGGACGATTCAGTAGCGCAAAGCCAGGGTGGCCGAGCAACTGTTTAAGGCAATACACGCCTATTCGCTTTCGTTGGAGTTACCTTTCATGAGCGCCCCCTCAACAGTTGTGCCCCATACTTTCCTGCGAGCCGAAGCGGCCGCGCCAGATAATAAAGAAAGAAGAGCGAGTCAGGCAAAGACACCGCCAGCCAGTCATACTTTCGGGGAGTCGCGATTAACCTGAAGCAAAATTTGAGTTTGTCTCGTTTTCGTTCTCTCATCTTGAAATTGAGAATGGTGCCGCCTAAGGGTCCCAGCCGCATACTCTCTTCGCGGAAAAGCTGCTTCTGCACCTGGTCGGCTAGTCTCTTCACCGTCAGATCTTTCGACCCTGTCTGCCGAACCACTAGGGGAATCGTGGCGTCGAGCAAATCCGCTGCCAGGACGAGTCCGAGCAGGAGAATCCTCCGCATGCCCAGTCTGTTTGCGTTTTCCAGAACCAGTCGCCAGTCGAGGTCTTTGTGCCGATCGATCAAGCTGGCAACGTCGCAAACCCATCCCAGCCTTTCCCACAAATGGGTGAAGCCATGAAGACAAAGGATCAGCAGCAAGTCCTCTGAGGAAAGAGTCATCAATTGCCTGCCGCCGATCGTTACCGGCTCAAGGCGATCCCACAAAGGATTAAGGTCAAACGCAAAAGAGGAGTGTAGTTCGACAAGCCGCCAGTGCACGTCTAACACGACTTCGCGTCCATTATCAAAGTTGTAAGCACAATCAAAACGTAGCAAAGCTGCTTCCTGCGCGCTCGTTAGCTCGGGCGTTGGCTTGAAACCACGACTAATGAGCAATTCCTTCACGCGCGGAACATCTTGTTTATGAACCAGCACATCCAGATCGGCGAACTGTCTTAAGCCAATATCTTCATAAGCCGACAGGGCGAGCGTCGGTCCCTTGAAAGGAACTGCGTCTAGGCTATTCGCTCGCAGACACTCCAATATTTTGATTAGTTCGCCGGTAAGAAAGAGGCTGGACTGCGTGTTCTCGTGATTTTTGTCTCCGAGCCGCGACATGACGCGTTGTGGAACAGGCGAGGGAGCTAAGGCAGTGAGGTGGAAGTTTAGCAATGGGATCAGACAGTGCCGATCGGCCATCCGCAAAAGGTATTCCCAATCCAAATCAGATTGAACTAGTTGGCGAAGTTTGACCGCGCCGCCATCGTCGAGTGATCGGCGAGCAATGCAAGTGAGTATCTGATCTTCGAGACGTGCGGCTGACATTACTTAAGGTAGACGGCGGACTCCTGGATTACGCAAAAGTGAACCGGAGCGATCTTGGGTTCTTTCCAGTTGAATCAATCCGGGCGACGATGATAGCTTACCTTCAATGAGCCACCTGGCTGAGATGTTCGCGCAACAAAAGTACGTCGTTAGGCGCGCGTGCCTGACTGATCCTCAGCTTTCTCTGCTTTACAGATATGCGTGCAAGCGCGCCGAACTTGGCACAATGAAACTGGACGACACCTCACCTGGTGCGTTGTCGGCACCGGGAGACGTCTTCATGGACGGACTTCTAATAGACATGCTCCCACTCGCTGAGCAAATTAGCCGCAAAAAGCTGTATCCAACTTTTTCGTATTTCCGTGTTTACCATCGGGGTGATGTGCTGGAGAGGCACAAGGACCGGCCGGCTTGTGAGATTAGTGTGTCACTCTGCCTGGGCTACAGGGGCGAACGACCATGGCCACTTCGGCTCGAAGTTCCTGATGGAGTCGCGTCCATTGAACTGGAGCCCGGCGATGGTTTGTTCTATCGGGGGTTTGAGTGCGCGCATTGGCGCGAACCTTTAGATGGCGAGCACACTGCGCAGGTATTCCTAAACTATGTCGATCAGGAAGGTCCTTATGTGGAATGGAAATTCGATAAACGCTCCGCCCTGGCGTTCAAGATGCCACATCATAGCGAAAATCAAACTTCGCGCGTCAAAAAGATCGATAAATAACAGCAGCGCATCGAAATGGCGGCCCGATCGCCGGCTGGGACTTGCGAACACACACCACAGTCCGTTAGCAAATTGGACGCCGTTAGCAGCCGTCTTCGAAGAGTGAGACTGAGAAGATTTGTTAGAGCGGGCGGTTGATATATGCTTTTCAACTAAACTAAGCGCGATAACGCGACTTGGATTTTGTAACGGGCAAACATCGGAATTATTCGTGAACGTTCTCTGCCATCAGCTCCTCAATCGCGTCAAGAATTACAGGTAAGTTTTCCAGACCGGATTTGAAACTAATGTCAAACACAGGAATTCGCGCCACCAGATCCAGGTAATTGTCGATCACTCGACGCTTAAGCTCCGGGTTGTCGAGCGTGAACCACCACGCGTGCGCAAACACAGCGGGAAAGGCCTGCCCCACGCTCAAACGGCGCACTTGCACGGCAGCACCGTCGTCATCTGTACGGCTTAGCACGCAGACTGCCTTGAGGCGGGTAGGTTTGTGGTGAACGGGAAAACCGGAGGCAGCGGACTGGGTGGCTTCGCCGCCGAACCACTTAGCCGCCGAAGGCCGAAGCCGTATCTTGAATGGAAGTGAAATCGCCATGCCACCGAGCCCGGTAGTCTCAAATGCCAGCGCGTCATCCCCCCACAGGTCATGACCTCGGCGACTCAGTCCGTAAGCAATTGTCGATTTTCCGGTTTGCGAAACTCCGCAGAAGGCCGTTACTCCTTTCGCTGAGGTGACGGCGCTGGCATGCAATACTTCTTGTCCCCGAATCTGTAGAGCCATGGGCAAGACTTTGCGCTGGTATGCATCCAAGACCGCCTCACTTGTTACTCCGCTGCTAACCGTGGCCGCGATCTCATCGCTGTGGCAAGAGAAGCGAAAGCTTGCCAGGCCCGGTACGTGCAACGAACATACCTCCCCCTGCATCTCGCCATACGCGTAGATCGCTCCAACAGTGTCGCGCCAAATCTCGACGCGACCATTTAACGGCGGAGCGGGCGGCGGTGAAATCGCGCCAACCTCCTGAATCCTCAGTTTCAGCATCGGGCCCAGTTACGTATCTAGAAGGGGATTCGGTTCCTGCCAATCATCCTTGACCTTGAGGCTTGTTGGTGTCCCCGGGATCAGCTAGGGTATTACCCTTTTTTCCACCTCCAGCGCGCACCAGATCTCGTGCCTCACCTGCATAAGTAAATTTCATTGGCTCCCAGGCCTTCTTTTCGACATCCTGATCATCCGTTTTCGAAACTTTCCTAAGGCCAGAATCGTTCTGATCATCAGATTTCATTTGTTGTTTCCTCTCCTTACGAAGTATGGGCTCGAGCCCATGATTCCAAATTCAACATGCTCCAAACGCGCTGAGCATCGCCAAGTTTGCGTCGCTTCAGAAGTCGCTCAAATTCGTTTTTCGCAGCTCCTTCATCAACAATACCTAAACTGGCGAGAGTACGAAGTCCTCCCAACTGCTCCCAAATATGTTTCGCATCCTGGTATATCAAAGACGAGTAAAAAGCGGTAGCTTCAATTTTCCGTTGTTGCTCGAAACCCAGATTGGGAAACCTTCGGGCCAGCGACATGCGGACCAAACCCTTTGTGCGCCCATTATGGAATAACTGGAACGGCGGTGTGCGAAAAAGCAAATCAACTAAATCCGCATCGAGGAAGGGATGGAGTATGCGCACCCCGGCCTTTTCGCCGAAGTTAAAATGCTCTTCTATCTCCCACGAGACCAAAGGATGATCGAGGCTGACTCTAAGCTCATCGATGTAAAGGCTGCCGCTTGTCGGCGCTTCCTCGATGCTTCTCTCCTGCCAACGCTTCTCCAGTTCCCGGCGCAGTGCACCATCTGGAGCCACCCAACTCGGGGGCGGCGCGAATATTCGGCGCCGCAGTCTTAATGCCCATGGGGCCACTCGTTTAATGACGCTGTGCACCGGCGGAATAATAAGGGGCTTCGCGCCGAAAGTCCAAACCATTCCGCGCAGAAGAGCTAACGCCGGCCGCCGATAAGATCGTCGCAGGTTTTGCCATAGTTTAAAAACGCCGGCCAAATCAAATCTTCGCCATAGGTCGGCCGCAAGCATAGGCGTGACTGTCAGCCATTCATCGCCTCCAATGCCGGTTAAAATGGTTCGACAACCCCTTTGCGTACCCTCCCGAGCGAGTGAGTCATAAACAGGCAACCAAGTGTTGATGATCGGAGCTGACAACAAGCTATTCATCGCGACCGCTTCTGCCAGCAGCCCATTCTTACCGATTGCTTCGCTAAAGGGCTTGACCACTTGAGATAACCCGAGATGGCCGGCCACTGCCCGTTGAACAATTTCTTCACTAATCTTGGGATCAGGAAAAACCAGTGAGAGTGCCAAGGGCTTATTCATGCCTTCGGAAATAGGGGATTCAGCAGCCAGGGCCGCGACCGTAACCGAGTCAAGACCTCCGCTAAGAAAGATCCCGGCAGATCCGAAACTCAAGCAACGTCGCACCGCCTGCTCCATTAACTCGTCAAAGCGCTCCACCTCGTCCGGGGTTAACCACGTTACCTTTCCGTCCGGCGCCGGATCCCAATAGCGATAGCTGCGGCGGCCTTCTTGCGTCACGCGCAGCACCTGGCCGAGCGGCACGCGTTTCACCGCCTCGAAAAAGGTTTCGTCCAGCTTGGGAAACCGATCTAGGAAATAATCTGCTAGCGCGGCACGGTTTAACGCTTGAGAGACGTGTGGCTGTCGCAGGAGGATGTCTATTGAAGTTGAAACCAGTAGCCCGTTACGAGTCTCAGTATAGAACAGCGGACATGTTCCGATTGGATCGCGAAGACAGAACAAAACCTCGCGTGAACTATCCCAGATCACCAGCGCAAAGATACCTCTCAGGCGCGTGAAGAGCTCCTCACCCCACCGCGTGTACCCGGAGAGAATAATCTCCGCGTCGTTGCTCTCCGAAGGAAGCCGGAGTTCACGTAATAAATCGTCGCGGGTGTAAAGGGCTCCATTGAAAATCACACCGCAACTCGAACCCTTGGCGCAAACTGGAGAGGCAGAGCCGCCTTCCCTGGTCAGATATAAGGCATTTGGTCCTTCGTCGCCAACGAGGACTCGGTCAATATGTGCCGGAAACGGAATGGGTCCGGCATGAGAGAGCGCCGCAAACCACTGCGATGCGGTGTCCGGGAGACGAGCTGTAGCCAATTTTTCGGTAGCGTGCCGGTTACTCATCAGTGCTGATCAGGCCTTCCTGCCGCAGAGAAGTTAATAGAACTCTTGCCTCGCGTGTGAGTTGACTTCGATCGACCGCGAACTCCTTGAGCATTCGCTCATAAACTTCGGTCGCATTGTCCTCAGCGCTTAGTAGTTCCCAAAATCTCGCCGCAGTTCCGTTCAACTCGTAGAAGCGATCAGTCTCCAGATGAAATAGCACGATTTCATCGCCCACCCGCCGGAAGATTACGTTCGGGTTCGGTCTAACCGAGAGGGGAATGGGCGGCGTGTGTTCTGATTTGGTCGACATAGTTAAAACGTTGAAACGCGGCTAGTTTACCAAAAAGCTACGGCATTTAGCGAGACATAAAAAGGGCGCGAATACTCAATAGTTTCTGGACTTCCTAAAATGGGACAATGGATGATTGACCGGCAACTTCATATATGAACTAAGCGAGAACCTTGACACATCTTAGCTGTAGGAAATGCGTAATATGCTTCCGCTACCAGGGATTCACGCCGCCGTCTTACCGTTCTGGAGGTTGTGACAGCGAGAGCATAACCACTCCTGGGAGAATTGCGATACCGCTCTCATCCGGGGACACTCCGATTGTCCGCACCGCGTCCTTTCAGCAGCGAAAGAAAATCAGAGTTAGCCCTAAACCAACCCGCGAATGCCGTCTTGGGTTCGCCTCCTTCCACTACGGTGATTCGATGTTGCAGGTTCTCCGACAATCGAAAGATCACCGCACTTCCCGCACACGCATTTGGCACATCTGCAACGATTTTTCCCGAGGCCCGCTCGCGTATCTGAAGCATTCCGCCAATGTGGACGTTCTTACCCAGATTGACGCTCATTCCGACGAGGCGATGATCTCCGATATCGTCGTGCCACGAGTCATGATGACCCTGGCCCGCACTAACGCGATAAACTCGACCTTCAAAGCATCGAATTTTGGCGCACTGTGTGAGATCTTGAATTACTTGAAATAACTTCTCGTCATTGACTAAAAGGAGAAGCGCTCCAAGACCAGCATTCCCCACCATGCAGAGTTCCTTATTGGACCCGATATCTTCATGCACTCGTTGATAAAACTGGCCGGAGTCAATCTGACTTTGAGCAAAGGCAAGAATCTCAGGATCAAGAAAATCGGGGAAACGCAGGTAGTGCTGCTGATGAAATTGTAAGCGCAGAGCGCCGATATCCATCGCCGAGGCGTAGCTCTGAACCCCTCGTTTTCCCACAGTGATCATCGACAACTGCTTTGTAAACGAATAAATCTCGCTGGGGATAGGGTGAGGGTCAATTGGCGTGCGAGGTGGCGATTTCCTCGAAGGGTGAAAAGGGTTTGTTCATATCGTTCTCCTCCTCGAGTGACACACCGTGGACTTCAACCCAGGCGTGGGCCTGCATTTCGTTATTCTCTTTTCGCGCACCGAAGATGATTCTCGCGTCAACGCCTTTCCGGCGGAGGATCCAGCGCAGCACTAATGACCGTTCGAGACACTTGGCTCGATATAGGCTGCGCTCGGCCGCAATTCGCACGAGACGAGCGACAGCGTCAGGCGGTAACGAGTGCCGAGATGAAGGCCGGCCTAAACGTCCCGAAAGCCGTTGCAAGTGCGCAATCCTGACAAATCGGCATGCCACCCGAACGACGGGAAGTAGGGCAGCCGCCTGCGCCAGGGTGACAACCTCGGGCAGTGACAATCGCAAAAGTTTCTGTAGAGCTCGCACTGCAGTAGTTGATATTCGGTGCGTCCCGGGTCTCTCTCCCACCAGGCGCCGGGTCTTACCAATCCATGCCCGGCTGGCCCTGGCCGATAGTCGATGATCTACTTAATCCGCATTGATGGATCACCAAGTAGAATCCAGGTGCGCCGCACATCCAGGTCGACGGTGCTCATCTTGGCCTGGCGAACGGCGTCGCCTAACCTCATTGGCTGACTACCAAGCAGGAGTTGATACAACTGACCGTTCATTTGCGCCTGTCCCACTGGCTCGGTTATACCCGAAGAGGCCCAGACCGCGAAAGCGCCTCCCTGTGGGTTTTTCAACAAAGTCTCCGCCAACGAGTCTATATAAGCATCGTCTGCATAGCCATTCAAGCAGGTCATCATCACGAACAAGGACTGGCGGTTGCCGTTGGTCAGCGTGCTGGCGTTGTCCTCGTTCAACAGGCCCGCTCCCGTCCAAACCGTCACCGAGCCATGGCCAAAATAATTAACGATAGCCGGACCTTGATCAATAGCGTCGACTATCTGAGTCTGCATAAGGCTATCGTTACCGATAGCCGATCGATTCAGTGTCTGCACGGCGGTTAAGTGAGCCAGGGCCGATTGCACCTGGGCCGACTGGC
>Ga0137363_10002459_pt1 | contig 11023 bp, 10 predicted proteins | sample MadtaG_FD_104800 | JGI IMG/M metagenome (GOLD analysis project Ga0137363, IMG submission 104800) | Vadose zone soil microbial communities from Angelo Coast Range Reserve, California, USA - Mad1_115_16 metaG | ecosystem: Environmental > Terrestrial > Soil > Vadose zone | place: USA: California...
TCGGATCCCTCGTCCTCGGCCCACTCGGGCGGACCGGCGCCGATCCAGTAGTACGGCTGGCCGCGCGGGTCGACCTCCCTCACGACCTTCTCGCGATACACGCGATGTCCGAGGCGCGTCATCCTCACGCCGCCCACGGCTCCCCCCGGGATATTGACGTTGAGGAGCGTCTTCGCCGGGAGCCCTTCGACCAGAATCCGGCTCGCCACCATCCGCGCGACCACGGCGGCGCTCTCGAATCCCTCCGCGCCGGCATCGGCCTGCGACACCGCCATGGACGCCACGCCCAGCAGCGTGCCTTCCATCGCTGCCGACACGGTCCCGGAATACGTGACGTCGTCTCCCAGATTCGAGCCGTGGTTGATGCCCGCCGCCACGAGCACCGGGCGCTCGGGCAGGATGCCGAGCACTGCGAGGTTGACGCAATCGGACGGCGTGCCGTTGACGGCGTAGCGGCGCTCGCCCACCTGCGCCACGCGAAGCGGGCGGTGCAGTGTCAGCGCGTGACCGACCGCGCTCTGCTCACGGTCCGGCGCGACGACGTACACCTCGCCCAGCGGCCCGAGAGCGGCGGCGAGAGCCAGGAGACCCGCGGCGTGCACCCCGTCGTCGTTGGTGACCAGGATCACCGCCGCCATCGCCACTCACCGTTTCCGCGAGCAAAAAAGAGGGCAGATCACGGGATCCGCCCCGTCGCTCTCGCTGTATTTGCCCTCGTGAAATTGGTCGGGGCGACAGGATTTGAACCTGCGACCCCTTGACCCCCAGTCAAGTGCGCTACCGGGCTGCGCCACGCCCCGACCCAAGCGCTCATTGTACGGAGTGCTGCGGGTAAAGACAAGGCGGCCTTCACCCCGGTACTGGAATTTGGCGAAGCAAATTGGCCCAGTACCTTCACCCCTTGGGTCGGCCCAGACGATCCCGCAAGACCCTGAGCTGGTCACGCATTCGGCGGAGCGCGGCCTCGAGCGCCGCGCCGCGCACGCCCAGGTCCATCTGCGCGGGCCCGCGGCTCTCCGCCACGAGACGCTTCTTCGCGCCCTCGAGCGTGAGCCGCTCGTCGTACAGGAGCGCCTTGATGCGGAGGACAAGATCGAGATCGCGTCTCCGATAGAGCCGCTGGCCCGCGGGGTTCTTCTTGGGGCGCAGCAGACGGAACTCGGATTCCCAGTAACGCAGGACGTAGGCGGGCACCTCCGTGATCGCCTCGACCTCGCCGATCCGGTAGTAGAGCTTGTCAGGGATCGGCGCTCGTGCCCGGTCTTCCCCGTCTTGCGCGGCACCGTCGCTCACGACCGTCGCCTCACGCTTGACCCCCGCGCCACGAGTCGCGCCCGTGCCACGAATGGCGCCCGCATGACGAGTGATGCCCGTGTCACGAGTGATGCCCGTATCACGAGTGATGATTGATTCGCAGCTTGAGGCCCTTGCTCGGCTTGAAGGTCAGCACCTTGCGCGCGGTGATCTCGATGCTGTCCCCCGTCTGCGGGTTGCGTCCCCGCCGCGACGCCTTGCGGCGAATGCGGAAGTGGCCGAAGCCCACGATCTTCACATCCTCGCTCTTCTCGAAGCAGCGGAAGATGATGTCGAACAGCGATTCCACCACCGAGGCGGACTGCCGCTTCGACAGTCCGTGGGCGGCCACCGCGTTGATGAGATCGTTCTTCGTCAGAGCGGTCACCCCCCCTCGATCGGGATGGACTCCCGGACCCACTGCACATACGCGGGCGCGCCCTCGGCGACGGGCAGCCCGAGCACTTCGGGCACTGAATATGGGTGCAGCTCGAGGACGCGGCGCTGGAGGGCGGCATAGCCCTCGGGCCGCGTCTTGATCAGGAGCAGGGCCTCCGCCGCTTCCTCGCGGCGCCCTTCCCAGTGATAGATGGACGTGATGCCGGGCACGACGTTGACGCAGGCCGCCAGGCGCTCGTCCACGAGCGTCCTGCCGATCTCGACCGCGGTGGCTTCCGAAGGCGCGGTCACGAGCACGACGAACGGCTGCCGGCCTTGCATCAGCGTGCGGCTCCCTGCGACAGGAAGCCCGGATGCCCCTTGGCCTCGAGCTCACCGCGGGCCTGCTGCGCTTTCGCCCGGTCAGGATAGCCGCCGACCCGAACGATGTGGAATGTCTGCCCGCCGCCCGTCTTCGGCGCCGGCTGCGCGGCCTTGGCCCGACGGATCACCACCTTGAACCCGTCCTTCTTGAGCGACGACGAGAGCGACATGGCGGTCTCGAGATCGAAAGCCGGATTGACCACGATGCCGCCCTTCACCGCCTGCGCCGTGGCCTTGCCCTTGAGAGCGGCGTTGACCGCGTCCGGGGTCGAGCCCGTGATGAAGAGCTGATTCTGCGCGCCGCTCGACGACGACTTCGCTGGAGCGGACGGGGCTGCGCCGCCTCCGCGCGTCACCTGCGTGATCTGCACCGGGAAGCTCTCGCCCCGAAGCTGCTTGGCCAGCGACTCGGCGTTCTTCTCCTCGAGGAAGGCTCCGACCTGGACGAAGTAATTGCCGGGCGAGCCGCCCTCGACGGGCGCGCCCTGCTTCGCCGCTGGGGCCTTTGGAGTCTCTGCAGGGGCCGGCTTCGCCGCCGGCTCCTGCTTGGCCGCCGGAGCACCCTTGGCAGCCGGGGCCGAAGGCGCGGGAGCCACGGGCAGCGGCGCTGTTCCTACAGGGCGCTCAGCGGGGCCCGGCTCTGCCGGCGCGCGAGCAGATTTTGACGTGTCCGCCTTGGCCGGAGGAGGCGCGGGAGTTTCGACCTTCGCTGACGGTGCCGGCATCGACGGCGCAGAGGTGGATGGCGCCGGGGCCGGTGGCGGTGGCGTGGCCGGTGCGGGCGCGGGGGCCGGCGCCGGCGGGACCATCGTGGATGGCGCCGGGGCTGTCACGGGCGGCGGCGCCGGTGTCGGTGTCTGAGAAGGCGCGCTGCTCTTGGCCTGGGTCTTCGCAGGTGGCGAAGGCGGCGTCGGCTCGAGCCAGTTGAGCAGATACGGCAGCGATACCACGACGACGATCGCGAGCACCGTGAGTACGAGGAGAGCGCGAAACCATCCGGCCGAAAAGATGCTCCGCCGGGCCAGCTCGTCCTGCTCTTCGTCTTCGAGGAACTCGTCGCGGTCCGGGTTGGTCGCCATGTGCCCCCTGTTCTGGCCCGGGATCTAACGCCGCGTCATGTTAGCACAGAGAGCGGGGACCACAAACCATTTTGCTAGGGGTTCTGCCTACTTAGAGGGATTTGCCTCAGGCTCGGTCCGGGGGTATAGGCTCAGCCGCGCCGCTTGCCGGTCGCCCGCCCCTGCCCGGAGCCGGTTGTCCCCTTCTTCTTGCCGGCGCTCCGTCGCACCAGGAGACGTATGGGCGAGCCGGCGAAACCCGCGGCGCGGCGGATCGAGTTGATCAGATACCGCTCGTAGGAGAAGTGGAGCTTGCCGGGCGAGTTGACCTTGACCGCGAACGTCGGCGGCGATACGGCGACCTGCTGGACGCCATGCACGCGGATCGGCACACCGCCAGAAGACGCGGGCCGCCGCTCGAGCGCCTGGCGGAAGATCGTGAGCAGCTCGCCCGGCTGAAGCCGCTTGCGCGCTTCCGCGGCGACCTGGTCGACGGTGTCGAAGAGATCACGAAGTCCGAGCCTGGTCACCGCGGAGGTGAAGCAGATGGGCGCGTAGTCGAGGAAGGGCAGCCGCTCGTGGATCTGCGCCGTCACCTCGGCCTTGCCCACGAGCCCCTCGGGCACGAGGTCCCACTTGTTGACCGCGAGCACGATGGCGCGGCCGGCGTCGTGGGCGTAGCCCGCGATGTGGGCGTCCTGCGACGTCACGCCCTCGGAGGCGTCCATCACCAGCACCGCGACGTCGCAGCGCTCGAGGCTCTTGAGCGCCATGACCACGGCGAGCTTTTCGAGAACCTCGATGACCCTGCCCTTGCGCCGGATGCCGGCGGTGTCGATGAGAAGGTACGGGCGGTCCCGGAACGTCACGGGCGTGTCCACCGCATCCCGCGTCGTGCCGGGGGCTTCGTGGACCAGGACGCGCTCCTCGCCGAGCACGGCGTTGACGAGCGAGGATTTCCCGACATTGGGCCTGCCGATGATCGCCACCCGCGTGCCTTCGGGCCGGTTCTCGATCTGCGGCTCCGGCGCCAGGCCGCGCGCGGTCTCGATCAGCTCGGCGACTCCGCGCCCGTGCTCGGCCGAAATGGATTGCACCGACGCGAAGCCGAGACGGTAGAAGTCGGCGAGCGCCGCCTCGTTGCCGCCGGAGTCGATCTTGTTCACGGCGAGCAGCACGGGGCGCTGGCTGCGGCGCAGGATGCCGGCGATCTCCTGATCGAGCGCGGTCAGGCCCGCGCGGCCGTCCACGACGAAGACGACCAGGTCGGCCTCGGTGATGGCGGTGAGGACCTGGTCCCGCACGGCGGCGACCAGGTCGGACTCGGTGCTGGGATCGAATCCGCCCGTGTCCACCACGGTCGCCTGCCAGCGCTCGAAGACGGTCGTGCCGTAGAGGCGGTCGCGCGTGACGCCGGGCACGTCATGGACGAGCGAGCGCCGGCGGCCGACGAGGCGGTTGAAGAGGGTCGACTTGCCGACATTGGGCCGGCCTACGAGCGCGATGATCGGGCGGATCACGGCGGGAACTTCGAGCTGAGGCGTCTCGGCGCTGCCGTAGGCAGCGGGAGGCGACGAGGCGAGGGCTGAATCAAGGTGGGCCGCTCAGCGGCCGAGGAGGGCCGCGGCAAGCGCGCTCGCCGAAGGCTCCACGGGGCGCACGGAGACGCCCAGCGACCTGGCGAGGTCGGCGGGCGAGAGATCGTCCAGGAAGACACCGGCGCCGTCCCGGATCGCGACGGCAGGCACGAGCACTTCGTCGCCGAGCCGCCGCCCGGCGAGCTGCGCGGCGATGTCTTGTCCGGTCAGGAGCCCGGCCACGCCGATGCCGTGCCCGAACCAGTCGTTGGCGATCGGGACCAGCTCTACGCGCAGGCCCTTGACGGCTATCGTCTCGAGCAGGCCCCGCATCCGCGGGGCGAACATCGTGCCGGTCACGACGGTCACGGCGCGGGGAGCGGCCAGCCGGGCGGGAAGCCGGCGAGCCGCGCGCCCGAAACGATCGCTGAAGCGGCGGACCAGTCCTATACCGTCCTCGATGACCGGGAAGCCCTCGTAAGCGGCGGCGTGGGGCAACGATGTCCCGGCCTGGAGGTACACCTCGTCCGACGCCCAGACGAAGCGCGTGCCCAGGTCGCTCAAGAATTCCCGCTGCCAGCCTTCGATCGTGAGAGCGAGAACGCGCGCCTCCGTATCCGCGAGCGTGCGGAGATCGGGCAGCTTCTCGCGATGCCTCGTCAGCCCGACAGGCACCACGGCGGTCGTCGCGACCTGCGGGTGCAGGCGCGCCAGCTCGCGCACCGTGCGCTCGAGATGGGCGCCGTCGTTCCAGTCCGGCACGAGGACGATCTGCGCGTGCATGACGATGCCGGCCTTGGCCAGCCGCTCCATGACGGGCAGGATTGGGAGGCGGACGCGCGGCTGGCCGAGCAGGCGATGGCGGAGCTCCGGATCCGTCGCGTGGACGGAGACGTAGAGCGGCGAGAGGCGCTGCTCCTCGATCCGCGCCAGCTCGGCCTCGTCGAGGTCGGTCAGCGTGATGTAGTTGCCGTGGAGGAACGAGAGCCTGAAGTCGTCGTCCTTGACGTAGAGGCTCTTGCGCATCCCGCGCGGCAGCTGGTGGATGAAGCAGAACACGCACTTGTTGCTGCAGGTGTCGATCTCCCCAGGGCGGGGCGCTTCGAGCTCGAGGCCGAGATCGGGTCCGGTCCTCCGTAGCACGGCGCTCCGGGTCCGGCCTCCGCGCTCAACCGACAGGCTGAGCCGCTCGACCCCGGCATGGAAGTGGAAATCGATGACGTCTCTCAACCGGGCGCCGTTGATGGCCACAATGCGATCGCCCGTGTCGAGACCCGCCCGCGCGGCCGGCGATCGCTGCCGCACCGCCGCCACGACGACGCCGTTTGACGCCGGCTCAGCGCAGCTGGTCATGCCGCATCCGCGCGCGCTCGTCCACCAGCGGCTCGCCGGCCGGCGGGTTCAGCTGCTTCAGTCCCTGAACGAGGTACTGGAGGCCTGACGCGACTGTGAAGAACGCCGTCACCCACGCCGCCGCCTTCGGTAGCGTGAGGAGAATCTTGAAGTAGAACGCGAGCATCGCCAGGAGGACCGTCGTCATCTGGCAGAGGGTCGAGGCCTTGCCCAGCCAGCTGGGCGTGGGATGGACCCTTCCGCCCGCGACGTGGATAACGAGAACGCCGACGCTCAGGATGAGGTCACGGCTGACGACGACGGCGGCGATCCAGAACGGGATGACCTTGAGGTAGGTCAGCGTGATGAAGGCCGAGGTGATGAGAAGCTTGTCCGCCACGGGGTCGAGAAAGGCGCCCAGCTGGGTCTGCGTTCCCCGGCTCCTCGCGATGTAGCCGTCGAGGAGGTCCGTCAGGCTGGCCGCGCAGAAGACGACGACGGCCCATCCCGCCTGCCGGTAGACCAGCAGGGTCACGAAGACCGGGATGAGGAGGATGCGGAGCGTCGTCAGCCAGTTTGCGAGTCCCATAGATCACCCGTTGCGGACGGAGCACAAGTCTACCATTCCAGGCGTCCAGGCCGGAGCGAAAGCTCCGCCTAGCGCGTGACCCGATAGGCCTCGACCATGGCCAGGAGACGCGGCGGCAGCTCGACCTCGAGGTGGATGCCTTCGGCGGCGTCGGAGCGCGAGAGGACCCGGCCGCGCTCGTAGCAGTGCGCCAGCGCCGTGCCGTCCCGATACGGTATGAGGAGGCTGATGCGCTCTACGCCCGGACGCAGCGCGTCCTCGATGCGGTCCAGCAGCGCCGCCACTCCCTCGCCCGTGCGGGCCGACAGCGCCGTACCCTCGAACCTGTCCACGAGCGCGCCCAAGGCTGAGCCCTCCTCCAGGCGATCGACCTTGTTGAGCGCCACGATAGTCGGGCGGCGGCCCAGGTCCAGCTCGCCCAGGAGCGAGTCCACCGCGCTCATCTGGTCGTCGAGACCTGGATGGCTCGCGTCGACCACGTGGACGAGGACGTCCGCCTCGTCCAGCTCCTCGAGCGTCGCCTTGAACGCGGCGACCAGCTGGTGGGGCAGCTTGCGGATGAAGCCGACCGTGTCCGTGAGGATGAACGGCGCGTGCCCGGTCCGGGTGACCAGTCGCGCCGTCGGGTCGAGCGTCATGAAGAGCTGGTCGGCGGCGGCGTGCTCGGCGCCGGTGAGCCGGTTCAGCAGCGTGGTCTTGCCGGCATTGGTGTAGCCCACGAGGGCGACCACCGGGACGCCCGCTGATTTGCGGCGGTCGCGGAGCAGCCGCCGGTGCACCCGCACGCGACCCAGCTCGCCCCGGATCTTCTCTATCCGGTGGCGGACCATTCGGCGGTCGGACTCGAGCTGCGTCTCGCCGGGCCCCCGCGTGCCGATGCCGCCGCCGAGCCTCTCCAGATGCTTCCACTGCCCCACGAGGCGCGGGAGGAGATAGGACAGCTGCGCCAGCTCGACCTGGAGCTTGCCCTCCATGGTTCGCGCGCGCTGGGCGAAGATGTCGAGGATGAGCGCGGTCCGGTCGATGACCTTGAGCCCGAGCGAGCCGCCCAGGTTGCGCTCCTGGATGGGCGAGAGCGCATCGTCGGAAATCATCAGGTTGGCGCGCTCCCGCTCGGACGAGGCCTTGAGCTCGTCCACCTTGCCCTTGCCGAAGTAGAGCTTGGGGGTGGGCGCCTGCCTTTCCTGCGTGACGCGGCCGACGACCTCGGCCCCTGCCGATTCGGCGAGGCGGCCCAGCTCGTCGAGCGACTCTTCGACTTCGTAGCGGCGCTGCCTCGGAAGCCGCAAGGCCGCCAGGAGCGCCCGTTCCCTCTTTCTCACTCGACCCATCCCTCCCTCAAGAGGTGCTTGTGAATGTGTTCGGCGCCGCCTTCGACTCCGCCGACCTCGTCCACGTCCAGCCACTGGATGCCGGGCTCGCGCGCGAACCACGTCATCTGGCGCTTGGTGTAGCGCTGGGTGTCCCGGACCATGAGTCTCAGCGCCTCGGCCTCGGCCAGCCGGCCCTTCAGCACGCCGACCATCTGGCGGTAGCCGATACCGGCCATGCCCGGCGCCGTCTCGTCATGACCGGCGGCCAGCAGGCGCCGCACCTCCTGCATCATCCCACCAGCCAGCATTCCGCGCGCGCGTTCCTCGAGGCTCCTGGAGAGCGCCTTTCGCTCGCGCGTGAGCCCGAACATGGCCGCACTCCATCGCGGTACAGCCCGCGTCCAGCTTCCGCCTGGTGCAGGCTCGGGCCCATGCTTTTCTATCGCCCTGATGACGCGGACCCGGTCGTTGGGGTGAAGCCGGGCCGCGCTCGCGGGATCGAGCGCGGCGAGCTGGGCGTGCAGCGCGGCAGGACCCTTGACCCGTGCCGTCTCCTCCAGCCGCGCCCGCAGATCCGGGTTGGCGGGCGGCGCCGGATCGAGCCCCCTCAGAAGCGCTCGGACATAGAGCCCGGTGCCCCCCACGATGACCGGGAGGCGGCCGGCCGCGCGGATCGTGTCGATCGCCGCCGCCGCGTCCAGCCTGAAGCGCGCGGCATGGTAGCGCTCGCCGGGCTCGATGAGGTCGAGGAGATGATGCGTCACGGCGGAGCGCTCCGCGGCGGTCGGCTTGCCTGTCGCCGCGTCCATGCCCCGGTACACCTGGCGCGAGTCGGCGCTGACGACCTCCATGGACACGCGGGCCGCGAGGGCGACCGCGACGGCGGTCTTCCCCACCCCGGTCGGGCCGACGATGACGAGGAGCGGAGGGGGACCTACCATGTTCGCCGAAGCTCGCGCTTGATTTCCTTGAGTGACAGCCGAGAGACGATGGGCCGCCCGTGCGGGCAGAAATACGGCGTTTCGGTTGCCGAAAGGTCGGAGAGCAGACGCATCATCTCCTCGCGCTGGAGCGGCGCATGCGCCTTGATCGCGGCGCGGCACGCGACGAACGCCAGGGCTCTCTCGACGAGGGGCGCCGACTGCGCGCCGGCCGGAGAGCCGACTTCGTCGAGGAGACCCTCGATGAGTTTCTGCGGCTCCTGCGACTTGAGCAGAGCCGGCACCGCGCGCAGGAGGACGCTGCGGCCGCCGAACTCTTCGAGGGTGAAGCCCAGCCCCTCGAGATCGCCGGACCATTCCAGGAGCAGATCGGCCTTGCCCGGCCCCAACTCGAGCGTCTGGGGAAAGAGCAGGACCTGGGAGGCGAGGGGTCCTCCGGCGAGGTCACGGCGGAGCTCCTCGAACAGCACGCGCTCGTGGGCGACGTGCTGGTCGATAAAGAAGACCTCCTCGTCACTGCCCGAGACGATGAAAGTCTCCTGGAGCTGCCCGACCACGGCCCCGAACCGCCCCGGGCCGAATGAGGCTGCCGCCTCGTGGAAGAGCGCCCCCTGGCTCTCGTTGGAACCCAATCCACTAGGAAAGTCCGCGGACTGGGGGAGTACGGGGGCCATTTCTGGGCCCCCGTACTTGGATGTCAGACCCTGTTGGGGTTGGACCACGCGCTGGGATCGGAGCGCGTCGTGGACGGCGCGGAACACTGCTTCCTGCACGAGGCGCGGCGAGCGGAAGCGGACCCACGCCTTGGTCGGGTGGACATTGACGTCCACTTCAGGCAGCGGCAGGTCCACGAGGATCGTCGCCACGGGAAATTGGTGACGCGGGAGCATCGGACGGTAGGCTTCGATCAGACCCTGGGCCAGCGCCGTGTCCTTGACGGGGCGGCCGTTGACGATGAGGGTGATCTCATCGCGATTGCCGCGGGCCCGCTGGGGCGGCGCCGCGAGGCCGGTGACGCGCACGAAGCCCTGCGAGTGGCCGACGTCGAGCATCGCCGCGGCCGTCTCGAAGCCGAGGAGGGCACCGACCCTGTCACGGAGAGTCGCCGAGGGCGGAGCCGACAGCACGGGCTTGCCGTGGTGGAGCACCCGGAAGTGCAGGTCCGGGCGCGAGAGCGCGATGCCGTGCAGGAGCCGCAGGATGAACGCCAGCTCCGCCGGCGCGCTCCTGAGAAATTTCAACCGGGCCGGCGTGTTGAAGAAGAGATCCTGGATTTCGACCGAGGTGCCGACCGGGGCCTCGACCTCGAGACGGTCGGCGACAGCCCCGCCCGCGCCTCGGACCAGCGTGCCCACAGTGTCGCCGCGCGCGCAGGAAAGAATCTCGAACCGGCTGACGCCGCAGATGGCCGGCAGGGCCTCCCCTCGAAATCCCAGCGTCTCGATGGCGGCCAGGTCGGCGTCGTCCGAGATCTTGGAGGTGGCGTGGCGACGGAGCGCCATGTCCAGGTCACCGCCCCGCATGCCGGTTCCGTTGTCGGTGACGCGGATGAGCTGGCGGCCGGCATCCTTCAGGTCGACCGTGATCAGGCGGGCGCCGGCGTCGATCGCGTTTTCCACGAGCTCCTTGACGACCGACGCCGGCCGCTCGACCACCTCGCCGGCGGCGATCTTGTTGATCAGGTGGTCGGGCAGAAGGCGTATGGGTTTCACGGCCGGACCTTGAGCCGCCGCTGCCAGTCCGCCAGGAGATTCAGCGCCGCGAGCGGCGTCAGCGTAGACACGTCGAGCGCTTCCAGCTCCTTGAGGAGCGGATCGGTCGCGTGAGGAAAGAGACCGAGCTGCGGAGCCGGCTCGGATGGTCCCGGGACCCGGCCGCCGGGATTCTGGCTCAGCTCGGCCAGGATCTCTCGGGCGCGGGCGATCACGGCGTTGGGAAGGCCGGCGAGGCGGGCGACCTGGATGCCATACGACCTGTCCGTTCCGCCGGGCCCCACCTTGTGGAGAAAGATGATCTCGTCGTTCCATTCCTTGACGGCGACATGGAAATTGCGGACGCGCGGAAGCCGGTCGGCGAGCGCGGTCAGCTCGTGGTAGTGGGTGGCGAAGAGCACCTTCGCTCCGCGCCCGCGGTCGTGGAGCTCCTCGGTGACCGCCCA
>Ga0137363_10002465_pt1 | contig 11014 bp, 18 predicted proteins | sample MadtaG_FD_104800 | JGI IMG/M metagenome (GOLD analysis project Ga0137363, IMG submission 104800) | Vadose zone soil microbial communities from Angelo Coast Range Reserve, California, USA - Mad1_115_16 metaG | ecosystem: Environmental > Terrestrial > Soil > Vadose zone | place: USA: California...
CAACTTCCTCCAAAAACTGTTGGCTTTCTCCTCATCCAGGGCTTCTTTCAGCAGCACAATCAACTCTTGTTTCGTTGGCGGTGCCGCATCCCGACCTGGGGACCGGGAACACCAGGAGCGCCGTCTGAGCCTCGCAATGTTTCGACAATGATATGTCCATCGCGAACAAAACTCCCTTGGAACGACACATAAGCTGCCGGGTACCGCTTGTCACCCTGACAACCACACTCGACGCCGATCTCACACTGCAATTCTGCATATGACGGACGAACGAGGGTCCTGGTCAACTGTTTACAGACAGGGCATTCCCGCGCCAAAAAGGTGATTGTTGGGACCGTGCTTTTCGGTATGGCCGTTTGAATCCTGGTTGAAAAGAAATCATGGCCGACGTGCTGGTTCATTTGAAAAACTCCTTATGAAAGGCTGGTACCATTGAATGCAAACTCGATAGCCTGGCCAGGCATTAAGTTATAAATTGCAACCCCGCCGACAGTTCCGCCGTTATCTAAGGACAGCGGCACTACGCCTGAACCTGTGTTCACGAACAAGTAGACAGCAGTGTTAGTTAAAGTTGCCGAAAGCAAGTTGGCAATCATTCCGGCGACGAAATTTACGCACTGGATGTTGTTCGCAAAGCTGATATTTTGCCGAACCGGGTCTGCTGTACTTCGTGAAACAACTAGGGTCGGCACATTGTTCATTTTCACCGTTGGTGAATTGACACCGAGAATTACTGCATTTACGAAGCTTACGTTGTTGCCAGCTACAGCCATTTAGAATCTCCTTTGCCTTATGGCGACTGCCAAAATGAAAGAGCGGCCCCGAAGAGCCGCCTGTGAAGTGCTGCGCCATCTGGATTCACGCTCCCCTGTCTGGAAGTCGTGTCAGGGCGATGACGCAACTGGATGCCCCGAACTTTACGACTTAGCCGCTACGTTTTGGTGCTTAGTCTTAGCGGGAGACTTGTGATGGTCCAGTACTTTCGGACTTGACACCGTCACCGTCTCTCCACGATCTCGGGACTGCGCCTTTTTCCTCGCACTTCCACGTGATACATCGGGACATCCTTGTTCTCTCGAAGGAAATCTCTTGCGTGTTATTTCTGCTCCCATTTGTTTCTCCTTATGAACTGCGGTGGTAAGGGCCACCATCAGTTCTTTTTGAGCGACCTTGGCCGCTTCAAACTTGTTGGGGCATGTGTCCACGCCCCTTGTCATTCGGCCTGGTGCGCGTCAGGTCCGGTGACAAACTTTTTAGATCGCGCCTCTTTTCTTTAGGTCAAGAATCATGGTTATAGCCTGGGCCTTATCGAAATCCGCGCATGGTAATCCAGGTAAGCCTTCTGGACCCCGCTCGCCTGTAACTGAATCGCCCTTCGGACCCGGGACCTGAGAATCGGCACCATCTCGACCAGCACTTCCGCGTTCTCCACGTGGTAGAACAAAGTCAAGAACCTGAACTCCGTTCTCTTCCCGAAGCGTTGCAGATGCCGTCTCTCCTGATGTTACAGAGCCAACAGCAATCTTTGCATCGCGGCCATTGGTTCCAGCACGCCCGACTGGTCCGGTCACGGAATCACCTCTCGGTCCCTGTACGTGAGAATCTTCGCCGCGTTCGCCCTTCAAGTTAGAATGGGCGTTGCCATGCTCATCGAGAATATTGCTCAGCTTAAGTTCCTCGATGATGGCAAATTTCATAGCGGCTCTCAGAGCTACAATCTCGGATTCAAATTCCTTGATTAGCTTCTCGAACTTCGCAGTTTGAGTCTCATAGCGGAACACGTGAAGAAGGTTTTCCACCGCTATTTTCGCTGCGATTGCAGCAACTTCGTGAGGGTCGGCGGGTGCTCCGGTGGCTCCGGTTTCCCCTTGAATTCCGCGTCCACCTTCGGGTCCTCTCCTACTTATGTGGACCTTTCTGAAATCCTGGTGGTCGTCCAGAAGGATTTCAACTCTCTTTCGCAGTTCATCTACCTGAATCTTCAAATCCACTTCTTGTTCAGTCATAACTTTCTCCTTTAGGAACTTCTTTTCGCGCCAGTGGGCGCTGAAACTTAATACTGGCAGGCCCGAATCATTCCGGGCGGAATCTGAGTCGGACCTGCGGCCCAACTAGGTTGGGGAAATGTCTCCGTGTCTCGTGGACGGGAGACGAAACTTTTCAATGAAAGATGGGGACAGTTCGAACTGCCCCCGTCTTCTGGACCATATCTGAGAACGCTTACGCTTCGATGGCGCTGGCCCGGCGTTCCTTCCGGCACAATGATTCCCGTATGAGATTGGTCGGATTTCGACGCTCAGACAGGGCCGGATGTTTTGTTCCGCCTGATCTCACGATGGTTCTGGATTAGTCCATTCCGTCTCAATCAAGTTTGGAAGGGAAAGACGGACGGGCCAGAAGCGTCGTGAGATTTCGGTGGAACTAAAATCATGAAACTTGCTTGTAATCGAAATCGTTCCAGTGATGAGTCCACCACGCCCCCGGATTCTTTTCCTGGAGACGGTGGAATACAGACGGAGGCACTGAATAGTACTCCCACACGGTCGAGTCAGAGTAGCGGACTTCAAGCACTCGGGTCTTCTCGTTATAACCGACTGACTTTATCAGTTCTGATTTTACTGCGCTGCGTCTCATGTGTGTTCGCCGCTCTGCTGCTGAACCAAGAGTGGCCTAGTCGCTGGTCCGGGTAGTTGGTTCGTTGCTTCCTTAACTACTTCCCGGCGTGTGATGAAAGGACAATTGCAAATATCCCATAGATGGGGAGTAAGATCGTGCGTCCGCTCGTTTATGAACGTAAGGAAGTCGCGGTTGCGTGTCTGGTTTGTCGGGTCCAGGAACGCTAACTTAGGTCCGATGTCAAAGAACCTAGTGATGGAGCCATCTGCCCATTCCACGTCCAACTGTCTCTTCTCTTCGTCGTATATGAACTTCTCGGGTACTGTCATACTGCAACCTTCGTTACACGTTTACGAATCTCGGAAAGCATGCGGTCCACTCCTTCTTCGTAGTAAAGCATTTCTGCGGCAACCGAATTTACATTCCTCCGCTCCGTCATAGCAGATTCATGTTCAGTGAATTCAATCAAATATGCGTGGCCCTGGGAGGAACACCACAATACATAATCACCACCTACGAGATACTTTCTACTGGCTAATGAGGCGTGAATCTGGAGGCAGGTAAAACCTTCCTGTTTAAGCCTCTCAAGAAAACCTTCCACGGTTAGTGGTAGAGATTTTTGACTCATAGATTTTCTCCGACTGCGTGATTGACCGCCGCGAGAATTTCCTCGTCCTTCACTTGCTTGTCAATGACCTGCTCGTAGAAACTCATTCTTACAAACTTGTCTGCTGCCTGGCATTCCCGGATAGCTGCGCGTAATTTTGCTGCACCAAAAACTTCTGCTTCACATATCTTCTGCACTTCACTTTGGGACATGCCTGACTTTATGCATTGTTCGACAGCTTGCTTGAGCGCGACTATTCTTGGCGATTCTTTTATTTCTGACGGGGTCATCGAATAAACCTCGCCGTTTCTCTATGTTTGTTGAGCGATTTCTGTAGAGCCAGGCGTGCATCTAAGGTTGCTGGCCAGTTAATTTCGGACGTGCCGGGCACGGTAACAAAGATGCTTTGAATCTGGGCATCTTCGGAATGTGTGTTGCCGCGAAGTTGCTCCGCCTTGGATTTAGCGGCGGAAACTGCTGCCGCGTGTGCGGATGTCGCACTAGGTTGTTTAGCTGCTTCAGCACGGTCGCGATCAGCTTTCTGTTCGTGGAAATTCTTAGAGCGAAGGCTGCCGTCAGGATTCTTAATCATGTCGCCGCCCAAGAACGGTGTGCCATCGTCCTCTTTGGCGGCTCGACTCTGTGGCTCTGTGCGTCGCGGAGTAGGCACGTAATGAAGCGGACGACGACCCTCACGACTGACAAACTTTCCTCTCGGTGCCTGAAGACGATCTATCGCAGCATTGATGTTGACCGAACTTATTTCGTAACCACGCAACTCTAAAAGCAATTCAGTGCTGTTAAGAAACCCAGGGTCGCCTGTATTGACCAGGTTCTTTTGATTCGCTAGCCAAGTGGACAACTGCTGCGCTGCCGCAGGATTTTCTGCCGCGATCTTTCGGTATTTCATTTCCTCCGGGGTTAACCACTTCAGACCTGGCTGTGCTTCGAGCAGTTTAATTATGTTCGCATCCGTTACTGGAACTCCACGATTAGCTTGAAAGTACGCATCGATGATATCAACGAGACGCTCTTCCTGTTCGTCCAAACCACGGGCGCGAAGATGCGCTTCTGCTTGATTCATTTGTTCACCATCTTGAGTGCTGTATATTCGTCGTTCCATTTTGATTCTCCTTTTTTTATGCCGCTCTTTACCAGAGCGGATTAACTCCACTAATTCTCGTTCGCAATGCTTCGTTAATTTGATCTGAACCATAACGTGTCATGAGAAGACGTAACGTCTCTTTTGAACAACGCTTTATGAATGAGGCGTCGATTAGTTGCTCTCTACCTTCAATTAGCAGTTCATCCGGAAGCGGTGGATATGCAGTTCCGTAATACTCCTCTGTCGCTGTTCTCACGCGTTGGGTTTCATCTGGCGGTGGTGGTGCTACTGGTCCACGCACTCCGGCCTCTCGGACCAGTTTTCGCAGGGTTGGAATATCCAGGTTCAACAAATGCTGGTTATGCAAGCTAATTGCCTCCTGGCGGAATTGTTGCAACTCCTCCGGGGACGCCGGGGCCAACTGCAACGCGTTCGATTGAACAGCCTGGGCCAATGAGTGATGATCGAAACTTCCTATCACACTCTTAATAAGTGAAAGATTTGCTTCCACTTCAGAAAAGCCATTGTCACGACAGAAGTCGTGGAATACACGACGTTCCTCTGCGGCCTGAGCAGCTTCTGCCTGGCGGCGCTTTGTCGGGTCCAAGATATCGGCGGACTGCCACGATAGGCTTCGAGCTAGACTCGGGTTTTCCTTCAGAACCTTCTGAAACCATGCAGCACTGATGGATTCGCCCTGGTCTTCTTGCAGCCATCCGGCAATGATGTTTCTGTTGCCTTGATTGTCAATGGCAATTGCAGGTTTACCGTTCACTGTCACAGGGGTGCGGAAGACCAGCGATAACTGATTTTCTTGGGCCATGCGTTGGCGGTCGGCGTTAATCTCATCGATCTCCTGCTGACGTGCCAGTATCTCGGGACTATTCAGGACCTCTTTGCGAATTCCATTAAGCAAGCTCTTGCTCAGGGCATCCTCAAGCTCGTCCGTCGATGATCGCTGGAGCCGTTCTCGGGTTGCCGAAGATCGGGCCACTAAAAGTTCGATCAATTGTTCTCTTCTACTCATTTGTTTTTCCTTTTGCCGCGGTTGTGGCGGCTGATATAGAAATTGGTTGCCGGAGACGATGGCAATCCCGCCTCCGGCTGTTTTACCCACTTCAACGGTCCAGGGATTGGACTGTTCAGCGGGAATCTCTGTTAGCGCGGCGGAACGCTGCCGCCAAAGTCGTGATTGCCGATAGTTCATCTTCGATCTCAGCCAGTTCCGGTTTTTCCTCGACTATTGGTTCCGGCACCGGGGCTTGAACCGGGGGTTGAACTTCCTGGAGTAATGCTTGCTCCGCCGCCAATATCGGATTACAGAACCTACAATCCTGGCGTGGTGTTTTCCTGTGCTTGTGTTTGTGTTCTTCCATGCTCATTGGTTTATGTTGGCGTAGATCGTGGACTGTGCCGCCAAACTGGTAGAGCGCTCCGCGTCGTCTTGCTGCAATTTCAACTGCATCCGGGGGAATCTCTGTCCAGGTCCCGCCACAAATTCGACACTTAAACATGACTCGTCTTTGTAATTCCGAAGATTCCAAGGCCAGAAAATTCCAGTGGAGTTTCGTAACCTGTGACCAACGGTGCATCCATCGTAGGCGGAACACGCGGCTCGGACTTTACTTTTGGTTCTGCTTGCTGAATCGGCGGTTCAACTGGAAGAACAAACTGTCCAGCTAATTCCTGTTTGATCGCTACGCTGTGCCGATCATCATTGTTTCCAAAACGCTGGTCAAGCAATCCGAGTAGTTCGCGGTAAAGACTGCTATACATCGGTGAGATTTCCAGATTGTATCGGTGTGTTTCAGAAACGATCTGGTAGCCCAACACATCTGGGAAATGGCTACCCGCAACTATAATTCCTTCGGAAACGCTGTGGACCCATACAGGAGTGTCTTTGCGAAACGCATACAGAGTTCCGGCAACGTAGCCAACTACCTCCTCAGCAGGATGATCTCCTAGCGGAAAGATCGCTGCGTATTTCTCTCGTGGCCATCCGAACGTTTCAAACGTCGGAGTGTGCCCGATCTCTTCTGCAACTTTAGATGCGATATTTCGAACGTACTCGCGGCGTTCAGCCGCGTGTACCGGGTATCGGCTGTCCCAATTCTCAATCCACTCAACGGCGTTCCATTTCTTGCTTTCTCTATAGAGTTGCGTTCTCTCTTTGCTGCTGTCTTTCTTCTTCATAGTTCACTCCTCAAAAATTTAAACCGGGGATTCTCTCAGACACAGCTACCGCCTGGGGCGGGAGCCGGAGGGCCTATTTCTGTTTTCGGAATTACGCTGCGGGTACCAGAAGTTCTGTCTTCTGCTTTCGCAACTTCTCTTGATGTTTCGCTACGCGAACGCACATCGCTATAAAGCGATCAGAAACCATCACACGCTTGGCGAAATTGCACTCCATACATGCCGGGACTACATTAGGAACCGGAGTTAAGATGTACCCTATACGATTGTCCACGCGGTCCAGGCCAACAAATCCATCATGCTCGCTATCTCCGTACTCCCCGCAATAGTGGCAGGGCTGGCTGATAAGCCGTTCGAATTCTTCAAGAGTAATTCGAAAGGTTAAGTTCCTGGTCTTCGCCTGCCGCTGGTATCTCTTGAAAATTTGTTCGACCTTGTCCATATCTCCACCCGGTACTTTGCATATTCCTAAATTCGTAAATGCCCCCGGTCCCACTCCTGGGTACCCTTGAAAATAACTAGCGACCTAGCGACATCGGCTGCGGAAAGGCTAGCCGGGGGCGATGGCGGGAGAGTGGGACTCTGGGTGCCTGCCTTTTTGAATCAACGACTTACAAAAATGTGAGAGCAATTAGATCGCCAAAGTTTCTGGCGAAATTTCTCTGCGGTCTTTCGTTTATGTTTACTCTTGGGTTATCGTCAGCCAGTCGTTATCGTTTGCGGCGTTTGTTGCAAGGCATGCTTTGTTGCTGCGCTACTTGCTTGCCTGATCGCCCGGCAGATTCGACTGCGCTGTCAAGACCAGTTGCGACGCGCCAATGTTACGCTGGATGAATTCGTTGATCGCCTGGCGAATCAAATACGCGCTGCTGACCCCGAACCTCGCGCTAATCGTTTCGATGGCTGCGGCTGCGGACGATTCCATGCGAACCGAGATCACCTTCTCTTTGGTTGCTCCGATTGCTTTGGGCCTTCCACGTTTCGCCATGCACCGAAGATACTGCAATTGGCTGTGCCTTGTCAACAAAAACCTACAGATATCTTTTCCTCAAGTATTCCAGTAACTCCCTTATATTACAACGCTATCCAGTGTCGTAGTTCGCTAATTCACGACACTCAAAGATTTATGTTGACAACAAATATCTAGTCTGCTACATTGAACTACAGAAAGTGAGGCTCTTATGGCTGACATTAAGTACTTGAAAACAAATGAGATCGAAGCCGTTCTGGTCCAAGCACAGAAGCATGGCACCCGGTCCCACCTGATGTTCCTTCTCGGTTTCCGTTTAGGTCTCCGCGTTTCCGAGATCGCTGGAATCAAACTAGCCGACATCTCCAACGGACGCATCTCCGTACATCGATTGAAGGGTAGTGACCCCGTAGAAGACCGTTTGCTTGCGACCCATGATAATCCCCTGTTCGATGAGAAACGCGCTCTAGCGTCCTGGCTGCGCGAACGCGGGGACGCTGACGGCTCAATCTATCTGTTCACCAGTCGCGAGGGAAGCGCGGTATCAGCACGCCAGATACAGCGGCTGTTCAATCGTTGCGCTATCCTCGCTGGCGTCGAACCAGAACGCGCCCATACACATTGCCTCAAGCATTCTCTCGGTCGCCTGCTGGTGGACCAGAAGGTGCCGCTGTATTACATCCAAAAAGCCCTCTGGCATCGCTACATTTCCAGCACTCAAGTTTATCTGTCGATCACAGGTGAGGAAGCTGCCCACGAATCGAACAAGGTCCTGGACCAGGTTTTCGCCACAGTCTAACCAATCCGCTAATCCGACCCTCTGTTAATGGCCCGGTTAATCTCGCCGGGCCTTCTGTTTTAATACCCTCGCCGTGCAATTCCTGGCCAATATGAGCGTGTTTCCCAGCTAACTCGTGGTTTTTGACCCGGTAACTATGGCGTGTGACGATATAGTTCATGCCTGGAAAAACAAATCTTTGAAAGTCTAAATGATGCAACACGTTCATTTTCTATTATTTACGACGATTTCGCTGTTTTTATCCATTCTAAACCGTGATTCCGTGACAAATATTTCAATTCGACGGTATATGCGCCGGGCTGCTATCGAAGGAAATGCGGGCGCACGGCCCTTCCGATCATCCCGACTTACCCTGTCCAAGTGGGCGGCAATTCTTCCTTTCTTCCTTTCCTCTTTTCCATCCCTTCTAACTCACACCTTATCCAATCCCGGCCTTACCTACCCTTTTCGTTTGTGTGCGTGTTCCCTTCTAGGGAAACACACGCTCACAATCGAAATCTATAGGTCGTTTGTGTTACACAATCGCTCAAAATCGCTCACAATCGATCTCACAAACGAAATCTTACTTCTCCGCAATCGAGTCTATTTTCATCCATTGGGTCGTTCGATTGTCACCCTGTCCACGGTGGTAGCCAAGTTTCTTCAGGACTTTTCGTATCTGCCACTCTTTGTGGTCGGTCTTATTTGTGAGAGCTTTGAGTGTGATAGTCGGCTCCTCGATTACCGCCTGCTCGATGGCCTGCTCGACTGACCGCGCTGACTCCTGGGCCTCTTCGAAAACGATTCGCTTATCCACCCATCCCAGGTCTCCTTCAGTGTCAATTACAGACTCGATTCCGGGAGAATGGGTCATGGTGCCACTAGGAAGATTTGCAGCCTTCCTAGTCAACGCAAGCCGCAGAGGAGCGGGACTAAAATCTCGTCCCCATCCTACGATCTCAATCTCATTCGGACCCTTGCCGCCCTGGTACAAACGCTCATCCTGCATCACCAACCACACCGCGTCTGGCATCGCCAAACCGTCGCCGGAACCACGGATTGCCGCTTCCTTGGTCGGGCTTCTTTTATCAAGGTCCTTACGGCTGTGATGTATGCCAACCACCGCTCGGGCACCGTAAGAGATCAATCGGAAGAGAGACTCTGCTAGCTTCTTATTCTGCGTGGCGCTATCTTCATCCGTACCGTCGTTGAACCGGATTAGGGTTTCCAAGATTACGACTGGCCTTATCGCCCTGACTGCATTTTGAATGTTCTCATCGTCCAATCCAAACATCGGGCCTTGTGACAACGTTCGGGCAAGGAATCGAGTCTTATCGCTGGTGATGCCCATCTTTTTGCATCGCAGCTTTAGCGCTCCGTCACCACTTTCGGCTGCTAGGTACAGCACCGGAACGATCTCGGGAACTTCAAAACCACGTCGCCCGAACAGTGGCTTCCCGCTGGTCAGTGCCTTTGCGATTGATAGTGCAACCCAACTCTTACCTTCTTTGGGTAGACCGGAGATTAAAACAATTCCTTCAGGCAAGAAATTTTCAATATACATCTTCACGCTTCCACTCCCTTCCAAGTCATCGGCACTGCGGAATTCATTCCACCACTTAGATTCAGAGTGAGCACGCTTCTTATCTTCAAGAATAGCTTCCAAACTCTTCGGCGGCTTTGGCGTTTTGATCGGGTCAAGTCCAACCGCCTGTCTGCCGAAATTGGTTAAGGTCTGTTCATCGTTTCGTACCGCTGATACAAATTCAGTTCGACCGCAGCATTCGTTTTTGTATTGTCCACACTTCTCACAACGTTTTACGAGCCAATAGCCGTCCTGGAATGTCGCAAAACCGGACTCGACTAGCGGCGTTAGTTCAGTCGGGTAAGGATGTCGAACGGACGATACCGTCTGTTGCGAAGTTTCATTTCTATGCGGTGCATTCGGCGCGTACTTCGTAACAATATCTTTGAACGCGGAAGTTTCAATTTCCGAGCCTCTAGCATCGGCAGCGTCTTGAAGCGTTTCGGTCATCTCTTCGAACGTTCTTCGTTCCGGTAGTTCGTATTCGGCATCCTGCGTTACCCACGTTTGGACAATCTTTGCTGCTTCATGTCGAGTAAGCGGACCCGGTTCTTCCGGCTCTGCTACAGCAACCGCAGTCTGCGTCACCGTAGGCTCCTGGGCGGCCACACTCTTTTGCGTAATCTCCGCAAGGACGCTGTTATAGCGAGGGTCAAGGGTAAAGGCCACATTGAGAGTTTCGTTCTTTTCGACCGACTGTCTGACAATCTGCTTGAATTCGATATCGTTCATTGGCGCACCTCGTTGAGAGGCGCAGCTAATGCCTGAATGCCTGTCTTTAGTTCGGGTTGAACATTTACAGCCTGATGCTGAAAACCACTTTGACGAGCCGGACCTAATTCGAATGAGACATGGTCCCCAACTGCGGGAAATTCCAACTCTGACCAATTCGACGCGTGGCAGAAAATTCTGTGGCCTTCAAAAAGAATGAACCAATAGCCCTTGTCTTTGACAACATGGGCCACGGTCCCTGTTTTACGTTCCATTTTGTTCCTTAGATTGTTGATCGCACGGGTTGAGATTTGTGTACCGTGCGGTGCGCTGCGTTAATGGCGGGAACCTCAACGAGGAGTTATGCCGTTCTGCTTACCAATCTCTTGAATCAACTTCTTCACTTCTTGTTTCAACTTTTCGTTCTCTGCCTTCAAATCTTTGATCTG
>Ga0137363_10002469_pt1 | contig 11000 bp, 9 predicted proteins | sample MadtaG_FD_104800 | JGI IMG/M metagenome (GOLD analysis project Ga0137363, IMG submission 104800) | Vadose zone soil microbial communities from Angelo Coast Range Reserve, California, USA - Mad1_115_16 metaG | ecosystem: Environmental > Terrestrial > Soil > Vadose zone | place: USA: California...
ACACGGGTTTGTCCGCCGAGAGGACAGTTGGCTCAGGCTGGCAAGCCGCCGTTCACGCCGCAGACTTGAAGCGACACGCGGAGAAGTGGCGCGTGTCTCTGGCAACCGGCGAGCCCTTCGAAAATGAGGTGCGTTTCCGGCGTGCGGCGGACGGTGAGTATCGCTGGTTCTTGAGCCGAGGTGTGCCGCTGCGGTCCCAGGGAGGCAAGATCGTCAAGTGGTACGGCATCTCGACCGACATCGAGGATCGTAAGCGCGCCGAGGAATCGCTTCGGTCGAGCGAATCCTATTTAGGGGAAGCTCAGAGCCTGACCCACACGGGCAGTTGTGCCATTGATGGTACAAGTCGCGAGACCGTGTACTGGTCCGACGAAATGTTCCGACTTTTCGGCTTTGATCCACAACAGGGCTTACCGATGTTCGACCAATGGCTACAGCGAATACATCCAGAAGACCGCGATAAGGTGAGCCTGGCGAGTGAAAAAACGTTCCTGACGAAAGTAAATTGCGACCTAGAGTTCAGAATCGTGAAGCCCGATGGAACAGTCAAACACATTCATGGCGTCGGCCATCCAGTTTTGAGTGCCACTGGAGAGCTTGTTCAAGTGCTCGGCACAATGGTCGATGTCACCGAGCGCAAGCGTGCCGAAGAGGCGCGCGACAGGCTGCGACAACTGGAGGCCGACCTGGCGCACATCAATCGTGTAAGCACGTTGGGGGAAATGGCCGCGTCGCTGTCACACGAAATCAAGCAGCCAATCGCTGCAACCATCACCAGCGCCAACAGCTGCCTTGAATGGCTGGCACACGAACCGCCCAATCTTGATCGGGCCCGTGCGGCAGCAGCCAGAATCGATAAGTATGGGAATCGTGCGACTGAAATCATCGACCGTATACGTTCGTTCTACAAGAAATCTCCTCCACAACATGAGTTGGTTGACGTAAACGGAATTATCGAAGAAATACTCACGCTGCTGAAGTGTGAGGCCGATCGATACTCGGTTGCCATGCGCACCGAACTTACCGAGCTGCCCAAAATCATGGCGGATCAGGTGCAGTTGCAGCAGGTGTTCATGAACCTGATGCTCAACGCCATCGAAGCCATGCGGGAGGAGGGCGGAGAGCTTACAGTGAAGTCGCAACTGCAGGACGGTCAACTCCAGTTCTCGGTCAGTGACACTGGCGTGGGGTTGCCAGCGGAGAAGATGGATCAGATCTTTTCTGCATTCTTTACCACCAAGCCCCAAGGCAGCGGCATGGGATTATCCATCAGCCGTTCCATTGTGGAGTCGCACGGTGGCCGGTTGTGGGCGAGCGCCAACGATGGACGAGGTGCAACGTTTCATTTCACTTTGCCGACCGCAGCCGAAATCCTGCAAGTGCCAGCAACTGGGACGTGATTTGGTGTTCCCTGGGGCTGCCTCGCGGTGATACGGATCGAGACCAGGGCAAGCCGACCGCAAAAAACGTAGTTGCTATTCATCACGCCCAATTCGGAAAGTATGTGCGAGAGTGGCCCAGATCGGGTGCCATCCATTTATGAGATAGGTTCTAAAGCAAATCAGGGCTCTCTTGGTGTCCGACAGTCAGACCTGAAAAGAGGCGGTAAATGAGCGGGAAACGCAGGTGGCGCTGAAGCGCGAACGGGCTTACAATCTCACGTCATCATGAGCTTTACGAAAAGCCGAAAGTCTCTGCTACACTCGTGCCGACGAAATGCCCTCTAGCGGTCCATCATATTGGGTGCTCACTGGCGACAGAGAGAACTGGCGTCGTGGCATTTCTGATCGCATTTGGGGCGTGGTGCCTGGCCTTCAATCTGCGTGGGACGCTTTAGAGCGTGGCGATTTTCTTTTCTTCTACGCCAAGGCACCCGCATCGCGAATCTTTGGAACTGGAATCGTGCGGGACAAGTTCCGCCAGGATCGCCCACTTTGGGTGGATGAAATTCAAGCTGACAAAGTGCTGTATCCTCACCGGTTCACTTTCGATATCGTTTCCTTCATCGACGAAGACCGCTGGGCGAGCGAGGGAGTTCCGCCCGAGCGCGGAGTTCCTTGCCGAGCCGGGATGAATCGTATCGCCAACGCTGACAATATAAAGCTTCTGTTGGCCCAAACCGAGCGTCTTCTTGCGAATCACACCCCCACCGCAGAAGAACAACGGCGAACACCATCAGTGCACGACCAGGTCAAAGACAAGCTGCGCGAGATCGGTCGTCTGCAGGAATACCTCAGCGAAACGGAGTGCAAGATAAACGGGGAACGTCTCGATGTTGCCTGGAGGCGAGTCGCGGCCAGTGTGCCCCAAAAAGTATTTGAAGTGCAGGTGAGCGGCAATCTCTATTCCGCAGTCGGCAAGCTCAAGAAAGCTCATCTGCTCTGGAACAGCCAACCATTCCTGGTGCTCCGCAGAGATGAGAAACCAAAGGCGGACGATTTGCTGGCAGGACCGTTCCACGAAATCAAGAAGGCAGTGATCGTCCGTGACATCGAGGCAGTAGATGAGCTATATAAGAGAGTGATTCAAGCTGACGAATCCCGGCAGCAGTTCGGCCTATAAAACTTCCTGGAACTTGTCTACTGATTTGTATGGCACGAAAGTGGCTAGTAAAACGGCCAATTGCGGTACAACGTTGCTGACTGTGAGGGGGCACGGTTTGAGAACCGTTGAGCCCCCTTTTTCATTTAGTAGATTAGTCAGGTTGCAAGGGCAAACCTTCGTTGGGCCCCAAGGTTCAGGAGGATTCCATTGGCCAGCGAGCATGACTGCGTAGTTACAACCGGACATCTGAGACAGGCTCTGTCTCAAGACAAGCGTCCGATCAGTTTCTTCCTGGGTGCCGGTTGCCCAATGTCAATAAGCGTCACCCAAAACGGCAATTCGAAGCCGTTGATTGCCGACGTAGCGGGCATGACCAAGCAGGTCTTTGAGACTCTGTCATCATCTGAACTGAAACAATCGCTACAGACGGTCTTGAAGCACTTCGAAACTGACGGCAAACCGAAGCCCAACATCGAAGAATTCCTGAGCCATATAAGGCTGCTTAGGCAGGTTGCCGGAAAGGATTCGGTGAGGGGCCTCAAGGCCGAAGATCTCAGTAAGCTTGACGATACTTCTTGTAAGTTCATTTCTGACGCAGCTTCCGTGGCGCTGCCAAATGTAAACACTCCTTATCATCACCTTACCGCATGGATAGGTGCGATTAGCAGGATGTACCCTATTCAGGTGTTCACTACCAATTACGACTTGCTGGCGGAGCAAGCACTCGAAGAGAATCGGGTACCCTATTTCGATGGATTCCTTGGTAGCAGAGACACATTCTTTGATTTGCAAGCAATGGAACAAGATCAATTGCCAATCAGGTGGGCCCGTCTATGGAAAATACACGGCTCGGTTAACTGGGTGGAAGGTGACGATGGGAAAATCCACCGTCGGAGCTCTTCAAGTTCGAAGCAGCTGATATATCCGTCACATCTCAAGTACGATGAAAGTCGACGAATGCCTTACCTGGCGATGCTCGATAGGCTTAGAGCGTTTTTGAGCCAGCCCGCGGCAATACTGATTGTGTGCGGCTATTCATTCCGCGATGAACATCTCAATGAGGTCATGCTTCAGGGACTACAGGGAAACTCTACCGCCTCTATTTTTGCGTTGCTGTATTCGAAACTGAGCAACTACGATAGTGCGACCCAACTAGCAAGTACGCGAAGCAACTTAAACATCCTTGCACGCGACGGCGGTGTGCTTGGAACGCGCGCCGCCAAATGGTCCACGAGCGACAGCAAGCCACCACAGCCAGAAGGCCCAGGAGTAGTTTGGACTGCCGATCCGCAGAATCAGTCGACATTCCATTCGGAATTCGTTTTCTTCGGCGATCGGGGATCTTGTTTTCGCCACACCGTCACCACATCCTTGTAATCTGCAGTTTCTCGGGTACGATTCCATCCACCGGGTCCAGATTCATTGAATACTTCCGGGTCTGCACTGTCTGGCCTTCGATCCATGCTAGGAGGAGCTAGTAGCGTTCTGAGTGGAAGATGCACGGCTTCACCGACAACGATCGCCTCGCCGGTGCGGAGTACAGGCAACATCGACAGAAGGCCTTCCAAGTTGTCCGTCACTGCGCTCGTCACGTGTGATCTGTCAGAGGCATTCGACAATCTCATCGCAATCATCGTGCCACATTGGGACAAAACCGTCGGGTCGATTTCTGATGGTCTTTGACTTACGATCATGGCTGCTATTCCATACTTTCGTCCTTCCTTGACGATGCGTTGAACAGCGGCCCCAGCGCTTGATGACTGATCGTCTCGGAGATAGTTGTGCGCTTCCTCAAGGACCACAAGGATTGGGCGTTCCCGTCCACCCTCGGAGAGGCTGCGTGCCCAAAATAATGCGTCATAGATAATGCGCAGCACAACTCCCACGACTTGATTTAGCACGGCCGAAGGCACGCCCGACAAATCTAGGATCGTTATCGGGTGTTCTCCTCCCAACCACTGCGACAGCAATTGATCCAAGTCTGCTTCCGGAGGATCCTGGAGTCCAGGAGGCCAAGGCCCAGGGCGAAACATGAAGTTGAAACGAGGATCACGCAGCTTCGTAGCCAAGTAATCGAGAGGGCGACGAAAGTTAAGGTTCGCGGCGCTGAGAAATATTCGCCCTTGAGCGATGGGCTGGTATTGGGGAGGGATTACCTTTAATGCATCACCTGCCTGGATCGGTTGGCCACTAGCATCCACCGCCAATGCTTCCGTCGCGGCACTTTGAGCTGCCTGTTGGGCTGTATGAGTGGCGTACATCGCTTTGTGAAATTCAAACCACAACCTATGAATGCTAAACGGTACAGGAGTGTCCACCGTCAATGTGTCTGCGGTAACACCCTCTCTAGCTGTTCGATTCAATGCCTCTTTCTTGAGCGAGTAGATTTTTTCCAGGACCGCACCACGGCTTGCATCGTCGAGGGTACCCAGTGTGATGGATAGCAGTTCATCGAAACTCATCGCCCAGTAAGGTACGAACAAATTCTCTTGCCCTTGATCAACCGCAGGATTGATGCGAAAGACACTCGCAAGATCGCGCAGAGCAGTACCGTATTCGCCATGTATATCTACGATTAGGATTCTGGCAGACTGATAGCGAACGGGATCGCACAGTGCCCTCAAGAGACTGGCTACGGTCGTTGACTTTCCTGCACCGGTTGCGCCAACCACCGCACTGTGTCGACTGAGCAATCTGTTCACGTCTATGAGCGCTGGAATGGATTCGGCGCTGGCCAGGTGGCCCACTTTGACGAAGTTAGGAGCATTCTCCCGCCCATAAATCGATCTCAAGTCGTCATTCGTCACTACGTACACGCGATCGCCCACGGTCGGATATTGCGAAATCCCTCTTCGAAAACCAGTGGAGGCGGTTCCCTCACCGACAAGTTGAACCGTCATCCAGCGGTATCCGTGCGGTTCCTGGGCTGCTAGCCGCTCCGGCACTGCACCTGCGCCTACTTGAGAAACCACTCCAAAGAGGTTCACGTACCCCAACGAAATCCGGACGAAACTACCTACTTGTCCGATTCGGTAGGCTTGACCATCGATGAACGCTAACCCGGAGAGAGTGCTCTCATCCAAAGAAACGCTGACCGTATTTCCTGTCACGTCCTGTATCAGTCCCAAATAGGTTGGATCAACTGGCATTCGTTGCACCGCCTACGGCAGCCGGTTCTGGCGACTTTAGTTGCCGGTCTGAACGTCCGATGATGTCCTGCAAAAATAGGCCAAACTTTGCAAAATCTCCTGCAGGCTTTCGTTGCGTCCGAAGATGACGCTGGGCGTCTCCCCAGCGGTCAGTTCGTGTAGCAATTTGTTCGCGAGCGCCATCTCCTGAGCTCGAACGCTCAGTTCCCGCCGCAAGTCCGCAGCCCCTCGCATTGAATCTCCTTACGTCTCGGCGGCCAAGTCGAGTGCATACGCGGCTTTGTTCAGATTGTGGTTAATAACGGTGCAGGCTTTAAGGGCACAGCGGCAGTTTATCATATTCGCTCTTTGTTCGTCTTTTTTAGCTTTGCTGATATTGCTGTATCATGTTGTATAATCCGCGTTTATAGCGGATTATCGTACACGGAGATAAAACCATTAGATACTCATGTTGATATTTCCGCACATTATGCGGATAATAGAGCATGGATTCAGGCCAACGCACTGCCTTCTCGTCGTACATGACGCGCCTGCTTTCGACGGGCGGTGTGGTCTTTTCGGCGGAAGAGGCCCGAAAAGCGCTTGGCGTCAGTCACGGCGCTTTGCTCGACGCGGCCGAACGCCAGCAGCGCAAGAAGCATCTGGTCAGCCCCCGGCGCGGATTCTACGTCATCGTCCCGCCCCAGTACCTCTCATGGGGGGCACCACCGCCGCCGTGGTACATCGATGATCTTATGCGCCACGAAGGCCGTCCTTACTATGTGGGACTGCTCAAGGCGGCGGAACTGCATGGCGCCACGCATCAGGCCGTGATGGAATTCCAGATCGTCACGGACAAGCGACTGCCGAAAATCCACGCCGGGCGATCTGCCATCACCTTCTATTACCGCAAGAACATGGCAGCGGCCAGCAAAGGCATTGAGGACCGCAAGACGGACACGGGCCGCATGAATATCTCATCCGTCGAACTGACGCTGCTGGACCTGGTGCGCTATCCGCACGCCGCCGGCGGTCTGGACAATATCGCCACGATCATTTCCGATCTTGCCGACCGCATCGATGCCGGAAAGCTCGCCACGCTGTCTGAAGCATACGAACGATCCATCAGACAGCGTCTCGGCTACCTGCTGGATCGCTTCGGTCAGCCCCCCCGCACGGAAGCCTTGCACGCAGCACTGCCACAGGGTCCGGCGCTTCCGTGGATTGAACTCGAACCCTCACAGGCGGTTGACCCGGATTTATCGCCAAAGCGGACGGAACGGAATGAACGGTGGCATGTGATTGTCCGCCGCCTCCCGGAGCGTGATGAATGATTCCGATGATGAACATTGTCGCATGGGGCAACGTCGTTCCCTGGGGGGAGCAGCGGCAAGTCGAGCAAGACCTGATTATCAGCCGCGCCATCATCGATCTTTTCGCCGATCCGTTGCTGCGCGAGCAGCTCCGGTTCCGTGGCGGCACGGCGCTGAACAAGCTGCATTTCCCCGCTCCCATTCGGTACTCGGAAGATATCGATCTGGTCAGAACGACCGCTGGACCAATCGGTCCGATACTCGACCGAGTCCGGGAAAGGCTGGAGCCGTGGCTCGGGCGTGGCAATTTCGAACAAAGCCAGATTGCGCCGAAACTCAGGTTTCGGGCGCAAGCGGAGGATCCGGCTGCCCAGATACGTCTGAAAGTCGAGATCAACACGTGGGAGATAGAAGCCTACGATGCGCCGCAAGCCATTCCCTTCCGCGTGGACAATCCGTGGTTCGCCGGCAATGCGGAAATACCAACCTTCTCCCGCGAGGAGATGCTGGCAACCAAGTTGCGCGCGCTTCTTCAGCGCAACAAAGGACGCGACCTGTTCGACCTTGCTCACAGCCTCGACGTATTCGAGGGTCTGAACGCAGTGCGCGTGGTCGAGTATTTCGGGCGATACCTTCAAAGATCGGAGATGAGAATCTCCCGCGCCGAGGCGGAACAGCGGATGTTCGCGAAGCTGAACAACCCCGGCTTCCTTGCCGATCTGCGCCCCTTGCTCGCGGCGACGGAAGCAGCGCGGTTGACTGACGGTGCGATGAAGGCCGCGTTTGTCAAGGTCTTCTCGCGGTTTGTTAGGTTGCTGCCCGGCGACCAATGGGCGCGATCCGAGGAAATGGAAGAACGTTTTGAGATCGTGCTATGATCTTGCCCGGCCCGGCGGCAACGTTGCCGTCGACGTGTCTGTTTCTTTCTCAGCTTACACAGGCATCGGAGTAATTCAATCCCGCCAGATCTCGTGCGCCGTAATTGCGAGTCATGCTGGCATGCCTCCTGCCCAAATCAGAGAGCACAAGTTTGATGTCGGCATACGCCGGACCGCCATGCAGGAGCCTTATCGCCTCAGCGACAACGAGCGTTGCGGCGGCGGCGCCAACAAAGGGCACCGCGACGGACTTTGCCCGCGAGTACAGCGCGGCCACACTGGTTCTTGTCCAGCAATGAATAAGCAGCATTCTCCCGTGCCACGCGTTCCCGCTGTTCTCTCTAGTCTCGTCTTTCCTCCGGGCTGAGGTCAGACCACAATTCTTCTGCTCTACGAGGATTGGGAACAGATTCCAAACCCTTCATCTCTTCGAGCGGGAAGAAGCCGCTTTATAATCACCCGAAGAAATCGGGCTGTCGCAAGGTCTCTGCGTGCGGCATTTGAATCGAAGCCGCAAAGCGCCATCGCAATCGGCCGTCTTACGCCTCCAGTGAAGAACTTTCCGAGACAGACTGCAGTTCGCGAAAAATGTCTGCGTGATGCTGGCCAAGGTAACGGGCAACACGGACATTGCCAAATAGCTTCGCCAGATAGCCGCGAGCTAGGACCAGATTGAGGACCTGATTTCCATGTGATTCCTCAATCAGTGTTAAGTCCCGCTGCAAGACTTCCATCTCTTTTTCCATTTTCGCGACCTGCTCCTGGGTCAAGCCCTCCGCTATTTTGGGTTTGTCAGGATCGACGAGCATGTCGGGGTGCGTGGCGACAAGAAGTGCTTTCGCATAAGGCACGGAAAAGTTACCCGTCGCCACTAACAACTCGGCCACCTCTATCTGGCGCATTGGCTTTAGCTTTCGCAACAAGGAAAATACTCCCAGCGACACATGTCTATTCTTCAGGATCTCCACGGCCTCCTTGCAGATTCCATTCAAAAGGTCGCGTTTCTGCTTGATGGTGGCGACATCGACTCTCAATACCTTGGCGATCCGCTCTTCCGAGACGCCGTGCCGAGTGGCTTTCAAAATCATGGTGTGTTCCTGAATCGGAGCCATCCGACTTACACGCCTGTTATACGTGTACGTCTCATCATCAGTAGCTATCAGACAGCGCGCATGAGTTTCGCCGAGTTGCCTCAAGACCTCAAGCCGCACGTGGCCGTCCAACAGGAAATAGCTATCGGAGTTTTCGCTTTGGGGGAACACGATCAGGGGTTCGATGATGCCGACTTCGCGGACGGAAGACAGGACCTGTTGATACTTTTGGCTGGACCGCATGACAGATCTTACTTGCTTGAGTGGCAGGATGTTGGTGATGGGCACCACTACTCCCTGAGGATGAAATGCGATGGACACTTGCTTAGCCATTTTCAGACCCTCTCGACGACCTGAATCCTTTCTGCGAGGTAAGCGGGCAGCGACTCCAGTCCTTCGGCTCGTAACAGAGTAATGAAGTTTTCATCACGGAAGATGTTCTTCAGAGCGGACACGATGAATAGCAAGCGGTGCTCCGTCAGCTGTGATTTTCTTACCAAGAGCTTTTGCCGATCCGCTTCTTGACGATAAACGCGCACCAGTGATTCGGCTGATTGCAAGCCATCGTTTCTGCGTCGGACACCAGGGGTCGCTCGTTTGCCGTTGGCTTTGCGCAGCTCTATGATGCGGCGGACAGTGAGCAATTTGCGACCGCGGAGTGTCTTTTCTTCGTATGCTTGGCAGAGAGCTCGCTGAATACCCTCCTCGTCGGCATCCGCGATCTGCATTGCCACCGATAGCGGTATCCGGCCTTTGTCGACGGCATGAAGAAGACGTTCTTCGCCATTCTTCAGAAGATGCGCGATTCCCACCACATAGCTCTTCGTCACATCAATTTTCTTGGCAATCTCAGTTGTGTTGTAGCCTCGCGACTTAAGGCTGTCGATCTCCCGGAGCAACTCCAGAGGACGAATTTGACGCCTCGCAATGTTTTCCACTAGGCTCATCAAGAAACATTCCTCCCTTGATGCTTCCTTCACAATTGCAGGAATCTCAGCTTGCCCGAGTGCGATGAAGGCCTCAAGGCGGCCTTGTCCACAAACCAAGTCGTATGTTTTACCGTCTATCGGCTCGTTCCGACGGGCGATGGTAATGGGCTTCTTGAGACCAAGACTAGAAATGTTGGCAACGATGCCTTGAAAGGTAACCTTGTTCCGACTTCGCGGATTGAGGATGTTTATTTGATTGACGGGGATCATCTGAGCAACCGGGGCGGTATCGTTCACGCGGCCTCCGGTATTCGCGCGCGCCGGGCCATGCCAAAGAAGAAATCGAGCGTGACAAAGCGATACGTATCCAAACTGACCGCGTTGTCTTCGGCGAGCGATAGCTTTTCGAAGGTCATATCGAGGCTTGGCAGCAGATAGTAATCCAGAGGGCTCTGATTATCGGCGCTCATTCGCACTGCGACGGTAATGTCTGGATTCAATCCGGTGTCCATGCGAATCAACCATCGAAATGCTCCTGAGTGCTTCTGTCGGCATCGTGCGATAACGAGAGCTGCCGTGAATTCATCATTCACCACGAACAAGTCGGTGGTGGGGTCGCTATTTACAGCACCTCCCAGTTGGCGAATATTGCCGATGACATCGGCAATGACCTTGGGATGCATCAGGCGAAGTTGACGGTTTGTTTCGATGAATTCGTAGTCCCGTTCGGGAGCATACCCGATCAAACCGTATGCCCGGATCAGGCTGCTAAAGCGGCTGCGATACACCGAACTGGAGGCCATACCGTCCGCCTCATCAATCAGAAGCCCGGAGAGACGGCCCTCGCGTTCCAATAGGCTGCGAAGGTGGCCGAGCAGTTCGTCGTCGGTGTATCTGCGACTGCGTTCGCGAATGATCGCCTGCGCCCACGCGAACAACTCCGCGGGGACAATTGACTCAAATACTGAGTCGCTACGAATCCACATGTCAGGCGGGTTTGGAACGCGTTTTTTCTTCAGCTTGAAAGAGACTCTGTTGTACCTAAATTCGGCGTGAATTCCACCGTTATCCTTCAAATTTGGCCGAAAATCGAGCATTCTTCCACAAGTTGTTTGCA
>Ga0137363_10002471_pt1 | contig 10999 bp, 9 predicted proteins | sample MadtaG_FD_104800 | JGI IMG/M metagenome (GOLD analysis project Ga0137363, IMG submission 104800) | Vadose zone soil microbial communities from Angelo Coast Range Reserve, California, USA - Mad1_115_16 metaG | ecosystem: Environmental > Terrestrial > Soil > Vadose zone | place: USA: California...
AAACTGAAGCAGCGCGTGCAGGAGCCGCTGTTGTTGCGGAAGCTTCGAAAAAATATCGTACGGCGGAAAGGGGATGTGCAGGAAAAACGTCAATCCCGAAAGTGTTTGGGACAGGCCCTGCTCGCGCAGTGCCTGGGCGACGTACATGAGGTGGTAGTCATGCACCCAAATGAAATCGTCGGGTTGCGCGCAGCGCGCGATGGCATCCGCGTAGCGCTTATTAACTTGCTTGTAAGCTTGCCAGTATGCCGGCTCAAAGTTGCAGAAATTTTGCAGATCGTGAAAAAGAGGCCAGATCACCTCGTTCGAATAGCCGTAGTAAAATTCGTCGCGTTCAGTTTCACTCAAAGCCACCGGCACAACCTTGTAGCCGGCGTTGCGCGTCGCTTCGGCGCGCGGTTGCTCTGGTATTTCACCCGCACCGCCAGGCCAGCCGATCCAGGTTCCGCCGCGCTCGCGTAGCACCGGCTCGATTGCAGAGACTAATCCACCGACAGCCGGTGTAACCGTCCAAAGATCTTCGCCAGTCGAATCGAGCGCGAATGGCAATCGATTGGAGACGACTATCAGGCGATTCATTTAAACCGGAGTCAAAAAGTTAAAAAGGTTACACGGTTACAACGGAAAGGGCCGACGGCATGGACGACGGTTTAACCTTGTAACGTTGTAACCCTTTTAACTTTTTTCGTTGAATCGTTGAAGTGTTAAAGCGTTGAATCGGTAAATCGACAAATCAGATATGATTCCCTCCGCGCTCGAGCATGTTCAGGAGATCGCTGGACGCAGCCATCGGGTGGCCGTTTTTCTCGACTACGATGGCACCCTAACGCCAATCGTCTGCCAGCCAGAGAACGCGTGGCTCTCCGATTCGATGCGACAGGCGCTGCGGGAGCTCGCCGTGCGAGCACGGGTTGCCATACTCAGCGGTCGCGACCTCGACGACGTTCGTCGCCGTGTAGATATCGATTCCATTGTGTACGGCGGCAGTCACGGATTTGATATCGCCGGTCCCGGCGGATTGCGCAGGCAAATGGCCACGGAATTTCTGCCGGGCCTGGACGTGGTAGAAAAGGAGTTACACCAAGGGCTTGATGGTATCCCGGGCGCACGCGTGGAGCGGAAACGTTTTTCCGTCGCGGCGCACTATCGAAACGTGGATGAAAACGACGTGCCCAAAGTGGAACAAGCGGTTGGCGAAGTAGCGACGCGAAATCGCGAGCTGCGCAGGATCAACGGTAAAAAAGTTTACGAACTACTGCCGGCCATCGATTGGGACAAAGGCAAAGCCATGCTCTGGCTGTTGGAAATGTTGGGCTTGAAACGCGAGAACGTTCGTCCGATTTACATCGGCGACGATCGCACCGACGAAGATGCCTTCCGCGCGCTCCAGCAAAGCGGCATTGGCATTCTGGTGAGTGAGCAATCGCAGCCCACCGCAGCGAGGTACGCACTCAAGGACCCACACGAAGTCGAGGATTTCCTGCGTGAACTCGCCGCGCATCTAGCTGCCTAGGTAGGGCGCGTCACTCCGTGCGCGCCGGTCTTTGTAAATACCAAGCGGCGCGCAGAGGACAGCGCGCCCTACCAACGCGGCAGGGTTTGGCCCTGTAATTTGTTCATTATTTTCCTTGCCACTGAAGGTTCAAGTTGTTGTCGCTTTGCAGTTTCACGCGCGTCCGGAACTTCGCTCCGAGTTCGTTCAGAAGATTGCAAAGCCATTTGGAATCGGAAGCCGACGCACGTTCGAGCCGGAACCGCCGCATTTGCATCGGAACCAGCCGCGCATTCATCAATTCGCCGGTGTCTGGATCGAGTTCGACGAGATAAATCAGCGCCAAATCGCCACGGAACGTTTCGTAGCCACTGATTCCTTCGTAATCAGTGACGAAATCGCCGCAGCCGTAAAGAACAAGCCTGCCTCCGAACACCTCGATCGCTTTCACGTGATGCGAGGAATGCCCATGCACAATCGCAACGCCTTCCTCGATCAACCGATGGGCGAATACGACCTGTTCGCGCGGGATTTCGTAGCCCCAATTGCTGCCCCAGTGGATCGACGCGACGATCAAGTCGCCCGGTTTCTGATGGGCTCGCATTTGGTCGCATACTCGCGCCGCCGTGGTTTCCGAAAGATCATCCAGCAGATTTACTCCCGGGGAAACGCTCGTGGCTTTCCACTCGTCCGGGATACCGCTCGTCGGCGAGCCAAATGAATACAAGAACAGGCGACCCTTTGCGCCTCTATCGAACACCGCGGGCTGCATCGCTTCTTCGACATCGCTGCCCGCGCCTGAGTGCGCGATGCCTGCCGCATCCAAGGTTTGCAGTGTTTCGGTCAACCCGTCGTATCCCCAATCGAGCACGTGATTATTCGCCACAGCGCATGCGCTGATATGCGCGGCAGAGACACAGCCAATATTCTGAGGATGCATGCGATAATGGATTCCTTTGTCGGGCCAGGGTGTTTCGGACGATGTGATGGCGGTCTCCAGGTTTACGATGCGCAAATCGACGTCGGCGGGTTCCAGTTCTCGCAGCGCATCACCCCAGATGTAATCGAAGCTCAGCGGACGCGGTACCGGCCCGTGAGCTTTCTCGGCAAGCTGGACATACTCACGCGCATCGCGCACATGCGGTTCGTACAAAACCGGATTCACGGGATGCGGCAGCGCCTGATCAATACCGCGGCCGGTCATCACGTCGCCGCAGAGAAAAAGACGCATCTTTTAGGGTAAACTCCGGATGTGAAGCTCCAAATTCGGAAAGAGCGAGTGTGTCCTGGATCCTAAGATACAAAAGCGGTGCGACGACCCACCGCACTCCCAAAGCACTTCGTGCAAAATTGTGAGGACGCGTATTTGATTTCGCGAAGTTTTGGGAGTGCGAACGCGTCCTCGCGTCGCTTTTTCGGGAAGCATCAATCCGCCGTCATAATTTCACTTTCATTCCATCATAGGCGATGCGCACCTCGACACCTCGCTCGGCGCCGATAGCGCGGAGCTTCGCGGATATTTTGCGTTCATACCCTGCGACGATTTCAGATCCGCAATGGCTGATGATTGCGGGCGGCACGCCTTCTTTCTGGCACCATGTCAGTTGCGTGCGAACAGGTGCATGTCCGATGAGTGCTTTGCCGCGCCTGCGAATGAACGCGCGTGGTTAGAGTGGCGCCATCGCCAATGTAAATTTGCACGCCTTTCAATGCCGCAGCGCGTTCGTGGATGTATATGAGATCCGGCGCATAGAAAATATACGCACGCCCTGCGCCCACCCGATATCCAACCGCTGGAGCCAGAATCGAGTGTTCAACCGGGAAGGCCTCGAACCTAATTCCGCAGATCTTCGTCGGAATACGTTCTCTGATCAGACGACGATCTTTCACGGCGCAATACTTCAGTGTTTGCCAGGTCTTTTGCGGCGCATACACCGGGCAAGGCGCACCATTTCTCAAGCCCCACGCGTGATCGGGATGCGCGTGGGTAAGCACGATCGCGCTGGGATGCAGCCGCTCAAATTTTCCGAGCCAATCAAGCCCACAGTCGATCATCACATTCCCGTCGCGATGCGAGACCAGGAGCGACGTGTGCATCGAATGGCGCCGAGTGCGCACCTCGATCTCACCGCGTGTGCCCACGAACGTTAATTTCATTTTTGGGAAAACTGGTCTCTGTCCCACCTGCGTGCGCAATGGAGTATCGGTTTCGATACCGTTGAACGCTATTGCGCAGTCGAACGCGTGACTCGCGCTGACGGTTTCGTCAACGAAGCCGATATCGTAACCGACCGGATCAGACTCCTAAGCGCTGAATAGACAGATCAAGCCCGCTGTGCTGCCGCCGCGCGCTTGATTTCATCCAGGGAGGTTGGGTTTTCCAGCGCAGATGTGTCGCCGAGTTTTTCGCCCAGATACGCGGCGCGCACAACGCGGCGCATCACTTTCGCGTTCCGTGTTTTTGGGATGTCTGCTACGAAGAGCACATCCCGTGGGGCGAGGGCTTTGCCGAGATCGCGGCCGACGTTCTTTTTTAGTTCGGCTGCGAGGCTGAGATCGCTATTTGCTCCCTTCTTCAAAACGCAAAAGCAAACTAGCGCTTCTCCCTTGATTGAATCCGGCACGCCGATCGCCGCCGCTTCGCTGACTTGCGCGTGAGCCACGAGAATCGATTCCACTTCTGCGGGACCAAGGCGTTTGCCGGCAATTTTAATCGTGTCGTCGCTGCGGCCGAGAATGTACCAAAGTCCGTCCTCGTCGATTGCCGCCCAATCGCCGTGCACCCATACGTCCGGAAAACGTGACCAGTACGTTTCGATGTAACGCTCGCGATCTTTCCAAAAGCCGCGGGTCATTCCAATCCAGGGCTCGCGAATCACCAGCTCTCCCACTTGTCCGCGCACGGATTTTCCATTTTCATCGACAACGTCGGCAGCCATTCCAGGGAGCGGCCCGGAGAACGCGCACGGTTTCATCGGTGTCAGCACATTGCCCATGAGAATGCCCCCGGAGATTTCGGTGCCGCCGGAATAATTGATGATCGGAAGTTTTCCGCGCCCGACATTTTGGAATAGCCACATCCACGGATCGGGATTCCACGGTTCGCCGGTGGAAGCGAACTTGCGCAGCGAGGAAAGGTCGTGTCGATGCACGATCTCATCGCTCCCGCCGCTGCGGGACCGCAGCGCCCGGATCAATGTCGGCGAAACCCCGAGCGCGGTGACTTTATGTCGATCCACCAATTGCCATGTCCGATCCGGACCGGGAAAATCCGGTGCGCCGTCGAAGAGCATCATGGTCGCGCCGAGGATGAGTGTTCCGAAAACTTCCCACGGTCCCATCATCCAACCCATATCCGTCATCCAAAAAAGGGTTTCGTTAGGATGAAGATCGAGTCCCATCCACATGTCCTGGGCGGATTTGGTCGGGAAGCCGCAATGCGTGTGAACTGCGCCCTTCGGTTTTCCAGTCGTGCCCGATGTGTAGATGATCATCATCGGGTCTTCGGCTGACGTGCGCTCGGTCGGCGCGTCATCAAAAGGCCCGGGTAATTTTGTCGGTGGCCCCGCATCAGGGCTGAGATCTTCGACGAGCCATTCGCCGGCTTGATTGAGAACGACCAGATGCCGCAACGTCGGAATTTGCGCGGCTGCATCATCGGCGATTGGTTTCATCGGGCAGAATTTCCCGCGTCGATACGTTCCCGCAGCCGTGAAGAGCGCTTTTGCCTCGGCGTCGTTTAATCGCGACACGATTGCTGCTGCGCCGAAACCGGAGAAAAGCGGGAGAAAAATTCCACCGATCTTAATAATCGCGAGCATCGCGACTACGATTTCCGGAACCATCGGCATGAACACGCCGATGGCGTCACCTTTGCCGAGCTCGAGAACGCGGAGCGCATTCGCCATGCGATCGACTTGATCGCGCAATTCTTTGTAGGTGAGCTCGCGCGTTGTGCCGTCTTCGATTTCAGATTTGATGGCAATCTTTTTATCGATCTTCGTGTCGGCGTATTTATCGAGCAGGTTGTGGACGATGTTCATTTCGCCGCCCACGCACCAATGCGCCCATGGTTTTCCATCGCTTAGATCGACCACTTGCGAATATGGCTTGTAAAATTGAACGTCGATATCGCGGAGGACCGTGTCCCAGAACCAGGGGATGTCGGTGGTCGATCTTTGCATTAGCTCGTCGTACGAACCGAGCTGATGCTTATCGATGAATTGCTGGAGATTCGATTGCGCAATCAGCTCTGGCGATGGGTGCCAGACAAATTCGCCACCGAATTGAAACTCGCTCACGCATAGATTGTGCGCGTTCTTTAATTGTAGGGCAACCGCTTCAGCTACCCAGAATTCTGCGGATCGCGTCCTTGCTGGCGACGAAATCATCGGCAGATTCAAAGTTCATTCTGCATGAAGACAACGCTTGCTCATCAACTTGCTGATTACGCGTGTGCACTCCGATTTGAGGATCTTTCCAAGGAGGTCGTGCATGAAGTGAAGCGGCGCGTGCTGGACTCGTTAGGCTGCGCGCTCGGCGCGTGGAAGGAAGAGCCGTGCGCGATTGCGCGAAGGGTTGCTTCGGATTTTTTGGCGAAACAAGGATCGACAATTATTGGCACAAATCACAAGGCGCCGCCGGATTGGACGGCGTTCGCGAACGGTTGCGCCATTCGTTATTTCGATTACAACGACACTTACTTATCGAAAGAACCAGCGCATCCCAGCGATAATATTTCCGCAGCGTTGGCGGTCGCGGAAAGTGTTGGCGCGATTGGACCGGAATTAATCACCGCGATTGCGCTGGCCTATGAAGTGCAATGTCGCTTTTGCGATGCGGCGAGTATTCGCGCCCGCGGTTGGGATCATGTGACCTACGGCGCGTTTTCCACTGCTCTCGCGTGCGCAAAGTTAATGAAGCTTGATCCGAAAAAAACGCGCCATGCGGTGAACATCGCCGGAGTTGCAGGCGCAGCGATGCGACAGGCCCGCGTAGGCGAGCTGTCGCATTGGAAAGGCGTGGCCTTCGCCAACGCCGCACGGCACGGAGTTTTTTCGGCGCTCCTTGCGCGCGCCGGGATGACCGGACCGGGCCCGATTTTCGAGGGCCAAATGGGTTTCGAGAAACAACTCGGCGTTTCGCTGGGCAACGTCAGAGAAAAATTCGCTGTTCCGTTCGGCAAAACGAAGCACGGCCCAGCCGCAATGATTTTGATGACCAGCATCAAATATTGGCCTGCTGAATATCACAGCCAAAGCGCCATCGAAGCGGCGTTAACTTTGCGAAACGAGATTGGCGATCTTTCGAGAATAACAAGCGTCGTGATTGAGAGTCACGACGCGTCGGTAGATATCATAGGGAGCGAGCCCGAGAAGTGGAAACCGAAGACGCGCGAGACTGCCGACCACAGTTTGCCGTACATCACGGCAATTGCCCTGATCGACGGCGAAATTACTGACAAACAATTCGAGCCCGCGCGTTTCAAAGATCCTCAGGTCTGGAAATTCTTGGAGAACGTGAAGGTGGAACGCAATGCAGAGCTAAGCGGGATGTATCCAGAAGCGGTTGCAAACATTGTCCATGTCGATCTTGCCGATGGAGAACGACTGACCAAGCGTGTCGATTATCCGCTTGGGCACGCGAAGAATCCGCTGAAAGATTCACAGGTCGAAGAGAAGTTTAATGTGCTGGTTGAGCCGATGCTCGGCAGCGATCGCGTTCGGAAGATTATCGAGATTGTGTGGAAGCTCGATGAAGCGAAAAACGTGGATGAGCTGATACGCGCGATCGAAATGCCGAAGAAATAGCAAGAGATGTCTCGACTTCGCTCCACATGACAAAGAACAGCAAAGCGGCTCGATTACGCGAGTTGATAGCACAAGGCGCGGTGATGCTACCCGGCGTGCCGAACGCTGCAATTGCGCGGCAGGTGGAGCGCGCTGGGTTTAAGGCGGTGTACGTGAGCGGCGCTGGGATGGCGAACGCGACTGCCGGTGTGCCCGATATTGGGTTGCTGTCGATGACGGAGGTCGTAATGCTCGCCGGCTATGTGGCCGATGCTGTAACGATTCCGGCAATTGTCGATGCCGATACTGGATTTGGAGGCGCAGAAAATGTGGCCCGAACAGTTCGTGAATTGGAAGCCGCCGGTCTGGTTGGTTGTCACATTGAAGACCAGGAATTTCCCAAGCGCTGCGGACACCTTGCAGGGAAATCGCTTGTCGATCTTGAAGAGATGGTCGGCAAAATCAAAGCGGCGGTCACGTCGCGCCGGGATCGGAATTTCATGATCATCGCGCGGACAGACGCGCGTGCGGTCGAAGGTTTCGATCGCGCGGTCGAACGGGCGGGTGAATATCTCGCCGCTGGCGCCGATGCGATTTTTCCGGAGGCATTGCAAAGCGCCGAGGAGTTTCGCGATTTTGCGAAGGAAATTGATCTCCCGTTGCTCGCGAACATGACTGAGTTTGGAAACAGCCCCCTGTTGACCTTTGAACAGCTAGCGGAGTTCGGGTACCGGATGGTGATTTTCCCGCAGAGCGCGTTTCGCGTTTCGATGAAAGCGAGTGAAAAGTTTTTTGCAGCACTAAAGAAAACCGGCACGCAATCCGATTGGATCGACAGGATGCAGACGCGGCAGGAACTGTACGACTTGCTCGATTACGATCCGACCGCCGGTGTGTGGGGTCGCGATTGAATCACGAAATCCTAAGTTGTTGAACGTTTGTGAATCGCGAGTAATGGAAACACATTGATGAAAAAAGAAGTCAAACCGGACTACAGCCCCGGCCTGGCCGGCGTCATCGCTGGCGAAACGGCGATTTGCTGGGTCGATCCGAACGCCGGGCTAATGTACCGGGGTTACGACATTCATGAAATGGCGCAGAAAGCGAGTTTCGAGGAGGTCGCTTATCTGCTGTTGAATGGCGAGTTGCCCAACGGGAAACAATTGGCCGAGTTCTCCCAGCAAATTGCTGCGCAACGAGGGCTGCCCGGCCCAGTGATCGAAATGCTGCGGCTGCTGCCGAACTCAACCCATCCGATGGATATGCTGCGCACCGGGGTGTCGATGTTGAGCGCGTTCGACAAGGATCTCAGCGACAACTCGCACGATGCCAACATTCGAAAGTCGATTCGCCTGATCGCGCGTGTTTCCACTTTAATCACTGACGGGTGGCGCATCTCGCACGGGGAGGATCCGCTGCCGGAAAGGCCCGATCTCACACAGGCCGGCAATTTCTTTTACAAACTGGAAGGCAAAGTTCCGCAGGATTGGCAAATCCGAATGTTGGATACGATTTTCAATCTTTACGCCGACCACGAATTCAACGCCTCTACGTTCGCGGCGCGCGTGACGGCTTCGACTCTGGCTGGAATCTACGCAGCAGTTACCTCAGCAGTCGCGACGCTTAAAGGACCATTGCACGGCGGCGCCAATGAAGAATCGATGAAGATGCTTGAGGAAATCGGGACGCCCGATCGCGCGGAAGCCTGGCTGATGAAAAAGCTGGAGACCAAAGAAAAGGTAATGGGTTTCGGCCATCGCGTTTACAAAAAAGGCGATTCACGCGTGCCGGTAATGCGTGAGATCGGGCGCGAGCTGGGCAAACGCACGGGCAAGGAAGAATGGATTCCGATTTGTGAGAAGCTTGAAGAAGTCATGGATCGTGAGAAACATCTTTGTGCCAATGTGGATCTGTACGCCGCGCCGGTATTTTGGATGCTCGGGTTCCCGCCGGAGTTGAACACGCCCCTTTTTGCTGCATCGCGCGTGGCCGGCTGGTGCGCGCACGTTACCGAGCAACACGATAATAATCGTTTGATCCGACCGCGCTCACTTTATACCGGCCCTAGATTGCGCCCGTATCCAAACTCTCCTGGACGCGGCGCATAAGCTCGAAGGTGGAACGCGTTGTCCTCAACGCGTTGCCAGAACGGTCCGGCTCGCATCTAACTAGTTTCTCGTGAGTGCCAAATCACTTCAGGAAAAGTACGCTCCGAACAATGCCTGCTGGGGTTGCGGCCCGGCAAACTCCCATGGGTTGCGTATTCGCAGTTTCCCGAAGAACGGCGAAATCGTTGCTGAATGGAAACCAGAGAAAAAATACGAAGCTTTTGATGGAGTTTTAAATGGCGGCGTCATCGGCACGTTGCTCGACTGTCATTGCAACTGGACGGCAGCCTATCATCTGATGAAGCGCGCAAATGAGGAGCGCCCGCCATGCACCGTCACTGCGGAATACACCATCAAATTGCTCCGACCAACGCCGACGCGCGATTCGGTCTTTCTCTCCGCCAGAGTTGTCGATCTGACGGATGATCGCGCGATTGTTGAGGGAACATTGAGTGCTGGCGGAAAACTTTGCGCCACCTGTCGCGGAGTTTTTGTCGCAGTGAAAGAAGGCCACCCCGCGTATCATAGATGGTGAAGGTACTGCTGTAGAGGCAGCCGTGTCGGCTGCAACCACTCGGATTCCGCAGGCGGCACGCCTGCTGCTAAAACTAGCGAGGCGGCTACAACAGAATTCGCTGCCCGAATTTCGTCGATGCGCAATTCGAAGCACTGCGTTTAGGTTTGATTCGATGAAAACTTCAACCTTTCGCATAGTTCCTCTTCCCACAGAAGTCGCAGAGAGCGCGCGGCGCGCAGCAGAGGCCGGCGCAGCGGACCACGCAGTTGTGATCGCAGATTCGCCGATTGGTTATCCGTGCCGGCATTGTCTGCGTTTCGCAAAACCCGGAGAGCGCATGATTCTATTTTCGTACGCGGCAATTCCGCCCGGTCATCCATATTCCGAGTCTGGACCGATCTTTGTTCATGCCGAACCATGCGAAAGCTACAGCACGACCCACGAATATCCGGACGACCTCCGCAGAGGTCGCGCGTTCCGTGCTTACAATGCAAGTTACGAGATGATCGACGCCGAGGTCGTAAACGGAAGCGAACCAGAAGCGATTGTTGAAAAGCTGCTGCAAAATCCGAAGACTGCATTTGTGGATGCGCGCAGCGTAACCCGCGGTTGTTACACTTTTCGAGTCCAACGTGCATGAAAACACCTGAACTCCTTCCGCCGCAGAAGACGATGTATCGCGCGCTCGTGAATCGGGACGCGAGCTTCGAAGGCATATTTTTTGTTGGAGTCCGTACGACGGGAATTTTTTGCCGGCCCACTTGCCCGGCGAAAAAGCCGGCACCGGAGAATGTCGATTTCTTCACGAGCTCGAATGAAGCGCTGGAGAGCGGATATCGCCCCTGTTTGCGTTGCGACCCGATGGAGCCAGGTAAACGTCCGCCGAAATTGATCGAGCGCCTCCGTTCCGAAGTCGAGCGCGCTCCGGGAGGACGGCTCACGGACAAGGAGCTCGCTGCGCTGGCGATTGATCCATCCACTGCGCGCCGGCAATTCAAACGCCACTACGGAATGACCTTTCAAGCGTATCATCGTGCGCGGCGAATGGGATTGGCCTTGCGCGACGTGCGTCGCGGCGGTCGAGTGGATGAAG
>Ga0137363_10002472_pt1 | contig 10996 bp, 10 predicted proteins | sample MadtaG_FD_104800 | JGI IMG/M metagenome (GOLD analysis project Ga0137363, IMG submission 104800) | Vadose zone soil microbial communities from Angelo Coast Range Reserve, California, USA - Mad1_115_16 metaG | ecosystem: Environmental > Terrestrial > Soil > Vadose zone | place: USA: California...
GTCCGCAGAACAGGAAGCGAAACAGCGCATCGTGCTTTGCGACTTAAATTGGACGCGATTGGATAATGTGCGCTTCGCGCTGGCGCAATTTTTCGATCATCCTGCGTCGCATCATCATTTTGCCAAATTCAGGAAACTCCGAATCGACTTCGCCCCTGGATTCCGATCGACTGCTGTCCTTTTTGCCGGCTGGCTCGCAGCACAATTCAACTGGCGCGCTGACACAGCGAAATCGTCGCACCAGTTGCGCTTCATCGGCCCATCGGATCGCGAGATCGATATCGAACTGCGTGAGCGCGGCGGCGAACCCATTCATGAAGTCGAGTTGACCACGGACGAGGTAGAATTTCTGGTGACCCATGCCGAATGCGGCGATCTTCTCGAAGTCTCACGTGCCAAGCCCGGCGAAAAACGCATGCCGCAGCTAATGCCTGCGGGAAAAAATGATCTGGTGAGTTTGATGGGCGAAGAGCTAATGCGCGGCGGACCGCATCATGTCTACCTGCGCGCAGTCAACTGCGTTCGCGAGCTATTGTAGGAAGGGCAATTCGTTGGGCAGGCTTTTGTCATTCCGGTGGAGGAATCTCTGATTTGAAAAGGCAATAATAAGAGATGTCTCGACTTCGCTCGACATGACATGAAGTTCCGATTCAATTGCGCGTAGCATTATCAACGAGTGCGCACAACTGATGGACGTTTTTCTCGATCGAAAAAAGCCTTTGCGCGCGCTCGTAACCGGCCTCGCCAAGTCTTTGCGCTAATAAACGGTCATCAATCACCTTTTCGATCGCGCCAGCGAGCGCCCCTGCGTCGCCGGGTCGGACCAGAAAACCTGTTTCGTTTTGAATAAGCATTTCTGGAATGCCGCCGATATCGGTCGAGATGACGGGTAGCGCGGTCGCCATCGCTTCCATGATGACCGTGGGAAGATTGTCCATCCCACCCTCAGCATCGAGCACGCTTGGCAGCACAAAAACGCTCGCAGCGGCGAGACGCTGCCGGACTTCCCGCTGCGGTCTAGCGCCGGACAGCGCGACGCGATCTTGCAGATTCAGCTGGTCGATTTGCGCGCGCAATTCGTTTTCAAGTGGCCCTTCACCAATGATCTCGCATTGAACCAATCTCCCCCGCTCCACAAGCAATCCACAGGCGCGAATCAAACCTGCGAACCCCTTTTTCGCAATCAACCGACCAACCGCAACGATCAGGGGCGGAGTAGAAGAAAAATTTGTACGTCCGAATTCGGCGAGATTCAGGCCATTGTAAATACGATGAATGCGATGAGCGTGTTCTGGAAATCGCTCTCGCAAAAATTGCGCAGCGTAATCGGTCTCGGTAACGATTACGCGCGCTGCATCGACGAGCTTATCAAGTCCAATCTCGAAATCTCGCGGCGCAAAAATGTCGTTGGCATGCGCGGTAAAACTGAAAGTGATTGGAAAAAATTTGAGGATCCAGTAAGCCGTGCGCGCCGCCATTCCCGCGAAATGCGCGTGAACATGGCGAATCCCCGTTTGTTGCAAGCGCAAGCCGACATAAGCAGCCTGATAGAGCCGAAGGAAATCGGTGCGCCGTCCCCATTCATCGAGCGCGGCGACAATTTCTAAAGTAAGCTTTCGTTTTTTCGAAGCCTGCCGGACATCATCCAACAATTCCTTTTCTTCAGGCAGATAATGCACGCGTTTGACAATGCGCGTGTCCCAGTCCTGCGGCGGTTCGTTTATTGGATTTCGAATGGAGAAAACCGGCGGCGTGATACCCTGCCGATCAAGCTCTGCAACTTCCCGGTAGCAAAACGTCTGACCGAAGGAGGGAAAACGTTCGAAGAGATAAGCGAAGTCGGACATCGGTGTGAACTAACGGATCTCTGCAAAATGACGAAGCACGAATGACGAATGACGAATGAATGACGAAGCCAAAAGAACTAAGCGCGCAGTCGATGAAGGTTTCGTCATTCGGGTTTCGTCATTCTTACGCGCTGCTGCGCTTTACCGGAATCGGCTTCCCGAATTCATCGACAGCGACGAGCGTAAAGACGCCGTGTGTGACGCGGCGCTTCTCGCCCGTCATGTGTCGCGTTACCCATACCTCCACCGGAATGGTCATCGACGTCCGCCCGATTTTCTCTACTCGCGCATAACAGCTGACTGTGTCCCCTACCCGCACAGGTTCGAGAAATGACATTCCTTCCATCGCCACAGTGACGACTCGCGCTTGCGCGGTTTTCGCCGCGAGAATTCCGCTGCCAAGATCCATTTGCGAGGTCAACCATCCGCCGAAAATATCGCCATTCGCATTCGTATCCTTGGGCATGGCAATCGTTTGAATCACCAGCTCGCCTCTTGGTTCGTTTGCCATTGGTGCGGAGAATACCACAATTTGCGACCGCGCAATCTTCCTCTTCCTCTGCTGCTTCTTTCGTCATTCCTTTGTGTTTCCCCAGAGGAAGATTCAGAGGAAGCGGAAGAGGAAGTGTCACAGGATCAGCATGCAATCGCCGTAGCTGTAGAAGCGATAGCGTTCGTGAATTGCTTCTTCATACGCGCGGAGCAAAAATTCGCGCCCTGCAAACGCGCTCACCAGCATCAGCAAAGTCGAACGCGGCAAGTGGAAATTCGTCAACAGCGCATCGACCGTCCGAAAATGATAAGGCAGATAAATGAAGAGACTTGTCGCGCCTTCTTGCGCGAGAATTTCTCCGTCTTTGCACCTTGCCGATTCCAACGTGCGCACCGTAGTCGTTCCGACTGCAATGAGCCGGCGCGCATCGTTAATCCTGCTCGCGGCTTGCGGCGAAATGGAAAAACGCTCGGCGTGCATGCGATGCTCGGCGATGTTGTCCGATCGGACCGGCAGAAATGTTCCCGGACCCACGTGCAGGGTCACGAATGTGTGCGGGATTTCACCTAGAATTTCCGGAGTGAAATGAAGACCGGCCGTGGGCGCGGCGACCGCGCCGGCCGAATCCGCAAAGACAGTCTGATAACGCGCGGCATCCTTTTCATCGCTGGGGCGATTGATATACGGCGGCAGCGGCATGGAGCCGCCGGCATAAAGATCGGAATCTTTGTGTAAGGCGACGATTCGCTCGCCATCAGCTGTGACCTCCTCAACCCGCAAAGCGATGTCGTCGATCTTTGTGGTTGCGCCAATCCGCATTTTGCGCCCCGGCTTAACCAGACACTTCCAACGATTTCGGCCGAGGCGTTCGAGAAACAGAAATTCGACCGCGCCGTCATTCGACAATCGGCGCGCTGGAAGAACGCGCGTGTCGTTTAAAACAAGCAAGTCGTCCGTCCGCAGAAACGTTTTCAGTTCGCGAAATTGGTGATGTTCAATGGTTTGCGCGGCGCGATGCAGCACCATCATGCGAGAATGCTCGCGACGCTCGAGCGGCCGCTGCGCAATCAATTCCCGTGGGAGGCTATAGTCGTAATCGCTTAGCCGCGCGCTCATCTGTTAGATGATCAAAGAGATTGCGTTCAGGCGCAAAAATTTGGATCATCCCTGCAAATGACAAAGCCAGCTCTCGATTTGGTTATCGCAGCGCTGGCGAAGATTCGCGAGACGAACGATCATTGTCCGCGCGCATCGAGAACTGTGCTCGCGCAATTGCAAACTGCTTCCCCTGTAGCCGTTTCCCTGCGGGAAACGTCTGCGTCGCTCACAGAGCGACTGCTACAGCCGGCGCCGAACAAAGCAGAATTACTTGAGCCGATTCGCGAACGCGTGTGCGCCTGCACGAAATGCGCGCATCTCGCCTGCTCCCGCACACAAACCGTTTTCGGCGTAGGAAATCCGGACGCGGACCTGATGTTCATCGGCGAAGCGCCCGGGGCGGATGAGGATCAGCAAGGCGAACCATTCGTTGGACGCGCCGGACAATTGCTGACGAAAATCATCAAGGCGATGAACTTTGCCCGAGAAGACGTCTACATCGCGAACATTCTCAAGTGCAGGCCGGATATGCCGTCAGGAAGTTTTGGAAATCGCGCGCCAACACCGGCAGAGATGCAAACCTGCCGACCGTATCTGGTCGAGCAGATCGACGTTATCCAGCCGAAAGTCTTGGTCGCGCTCGGTGCAGTTGCTGTAGAAGGCTTGCTTGGGACGCGAGGGACCATGCGCGAAATGCGCGGGCGCTGGCACGCTTACAACGGGATCCCACTCATGATTACGTATCATCCCGCTTACTTGCTCCGCAATCAGGCGCCTTCGGAAAAACGTAAGGTTTGGGAAGACATGCTCGAAGTGCTGGAACGACTCGAACGACCAATTAGCGAGCGACAGCGAAATTATTTCAGGTAGGGGCGGTTCACCTGAACCGCCCACAACGCTGACGTGAATCGCGCGACGCGGGCGATTGAGGTCAATCGCCCCTACCTAGAGACTTCCTGTAAATCGCATCGATCACTCTGCGATGTGCGAGACTAATGGCGAGCGACCAAATCATCACGCGCACTTCGCGGCGTGAAACTTTAGTTGTGCGCTGCAACGCTCCCGCTCCCGTCTCTTCCAAAAGCGCGAGTGTGCGCGCGCCGATCAATGCCGGCAAAACTGTTGCAGCACGCACGCGACGATTTTCGATTGCGTGCGAGTATTGAATACCGCACTCGAGTCCGGCCTTGGCTTTCTCCAGCCAGGTTCGGTAAATGGGCTGAAAGCGTTCTGGTTCGGAGAGAATCTGCGAGGCATTCAGATGCGCCGCATTTAATTCGTATTCCGGGAAATAACATCTGCCCGCTCGAAGATCGAAGCCAGCATCGCGCAGCACATTGATCAACTGAAGCGCCATGCCGTAGCGCTTGCCCAGCGCCAGCATCTCTTCTTCGCTCAGCCTCGCGAAAGTCCGAACATGCCGAAAACAGAGTTGCGTCCAAAATTCACCGACACAACCAGCGACCAGATAGGTGTATTCATCCAAATCGGCAGCTGTTCCGAGCGCGCGAATTTCTTGCGAATTATCGAAGCGTTGCAGATCGAGCATCTGGCCGTGAGTGATTTTCTCGAGCACGACGCGAATGTCCTTGCGATCCGCCTGCTCCATCTGATTGAGCCAACTAAGACAATCCGGCAATGACTCGAGCAGTTGTCGTTCGCTCATGTTTTCCTGTAGCGGGACAAATGAGGCGATCAGATCGACTACGACATCGCGCGAAGCTTTGCCCTGAATCCCGTCCGAAAGCATTTTCAGCGTTTCGACTCGCACCGGCACAGAAATTCCCGATATGTCGGCGACGCTGTCGGTTGCTCGCGCAAGCAGATACGCGAGCGCGATCGGTTCGCGTAATTGCGCCGGCAAAAATCGAATCGAAAGATAAAATGAACGCGAGACCGAGCGCAGAAGCACTGTCCGTAATGCCTGGGTAGAACGCGCGCTCATGATGTTTTGTTTTCGCGAGAGAGATTGGCTTCGGCAATCAGTTTAGTTGGCCAATTTTCCTGCGCGTTCTTCGGACGGATCGCGCGACATCTCGCAACAACTGCTTTGCGTGTGTTCGCCTCTCCGTTCCCAAGGGAGAGGGTAGGGTGAGGGTTCTGCGTAGTGAGTAGCTGACAAATCCCCTCACCTCAATCCTCTCCCCTTTCCGAAGGGGAGAGGCGGAAATCTTTAGCGCCGGATGCACATTGCAAGAGTTGCCGCGCGCAGCGCTTGAGTAACAAGCCGATGACCTTTTGTGAACCTGCATAGTTGAATTTCGACAAGAGACATTGGTATTCGAGCATCATCGTCCGATGTTTTTTAGCTGGATCCGATTGGGCGCTGAGTTACCGAGTCCGATCTGACTGGCAAAGTCGATATAGGCCGCCATTGGCTGGATCGCGCGCAGATTCGCGCGTACGCGCCATTCTTCCAGACGCTTCAAGGCGACTGCGTCCAAAGCGACCGGGTCCTTGCTTGCATACAGCGTGGCATGATGAACCGCGTAGTACGGTTGCGGCTGCGGACCGCCCGCATATTGCGCAATCAGGCCGTCCATCAAATTGAAGACGACTTTTTTTGCGATGAGTGGGTTAGCATAAACTTCTGCCAGACTTTCTGCGCCAAAACGAGAGCCTTGCGCAAAACGACGCCAGTTATCGACGTTCGGAATTGTCATGTTGTAAATGCAACCGGCGATTCCATTAGTCTCACTGATACTCATCACCGGGACGTTGATGATCTTGGTAACGTCGGTCGAAAGAATCTTGGAAAAGTGACTCACATTGCTGGTGTTCTCAGTATCAGAGAGAACGGGCGCTTTCGTTAGGTCACCGGCGTACTCGAAATCGCCCCAAACCAGTTTCCCAATCAAAGGCGCGGACAAAACAGCTTTGGGATCATATCCGTCGTGCGGCGCGGTTGCTTGTAGCTGGTAACCGTCAACTCCCGGCCGATAACCGGCTCCCTTGATTCCACCGAGAGACCGGTCCCAGACAATTATGCTGCTGCGCGGATGACCTGCTGCGACGAGGCCATCGACAATCGCATTCACGATATCGTGATGTGTGGTGAAAAGGTCGCCGCCTGCTGCGCAGATTTTAATTCCAATCGTGTCGTTTGGGGAAACGAGCGACGCCCACGCCTTTGCTACGTTAGGTTGTCCGGTGACGGCGAGAACGAGCTGGTTCACCATCTCATGCACCACGCGCGGGTTGGTCTTGTAATCTTTGATTGAGCTGGGATCATGCACAGCATACACAATCGAAGCTGGCGGGGAGCTCTGGGGTGATTGCGCCAGCCCGGAAGTAATGGCGCAAAACAGAACGAGGGCTACGTTTCTCAGTTTTGTCATGTCGAGCGAAGTCTCCCGCACGCGGGATCAAATGTTACGAGCCAGAGATTCCTCCCAGCCTTCGCATAAAGCTACCGCGAGGCAAGCGACTCCGCTCGGAATGACAACTAAGCCTGACGGATTTTATGAGTAACAGCGAGAATCACAACTATGGCGATGTGGTGGCAGCCGTCTCGGCCGCGGAACCATGCGCTAACGCGGGCGACACGCCTATCACTACAAATCCAATTCATCACATCTACGTTCACATCCCTTTTTGCGCACGTATCTGCCCGTACTGCGCGTTCTACAAGGATCTCCTCGATCGTTCGCAGACCTGGCGATTTTGCGAAGCGATTTTACGCGAGCTGGAACTATATCAAGAAGAAGCGATCTCCGGATCGCCCAGGCGGACTAGAGACCGCCGCTCCTTGTTGCCCTCAACGATTTATTTCGGTGGGGGCACTCCGACAGCTCTCACGACTGCGCAATTGGAATTCTTGCTCGAAGGCTTCCGCCAACGGCTAGATCTCTCATCGCTTGAGGAGTGGACAATGGAAGCGAATCCGGGAAGCGTGTCTGCGCGCAAGGCAACACTTCTTCGCAGACTCGGAGTGACTCGAATCAGTCTCGGCGTTCAGTCGTGGAATAATGAGTTGCTCCGAGTTTTGGGCCGAGAACACAGTGCCGAGCAGGCAGAGCAATCACTTCATCTTCTGCGTGCAGCCGGCTTCGCAAACATCAATGTCGATCTCATGTTCGGATTACCGGGCCAAACAATTGAGCAATGGAGGTTGACGCTGGAGAAAACCATCGCTCTTCAACCTGATCATATCTCTGCCTATTCCCTGACGTACGAGGAGGACACAGAATTTTTTCTTCGCCACGCGCGCGGCGAACTTCGGCAGGACGTAGACGCAAACGCCGAGCTCTTCGAGATGACGATGTCAATCCTGGAGAACGCCGCGTACCAACATTACGAAATCTCAAACTATGCGCGTCCCGGGTTTTCGTCAGTTCACAACCGGGCATACTGGCTCGGCGAAAATTATCTGGGCATCGGCCCGAGCGCGGTTTCGACTGTCGATATGCGGCGCTGGCAGAATGTCTGTGATTATCGCGCCTACATCGATCGCGTTCTCTCCGGTCAATCAGGAGTTGGATCCAGCGAAGATCTAACGAATGAAATGAAACGCATGGAGCGAATTGCGCTGGCGCTGCGCACGCGCGACGGAATTTCCGCTTCGGAACTGAAACATTTCGCGCGACAAACCAATGAGTTTTTTGCGCTCGGGCTGCTCCGAGAATCCAACGGCAATTTCCTGCTAACTCGAAAAGGCAAAGCCGTGGCGGATTCCGTTTCGGAAGCATTTCTGTAGCAGCCCACCCTGGAGTAGGTCGGCAATCAGCGTGCGCTAGCCACGCAACGACATTGCCGCGAGCAAAATTTGCTCGCCAAGCTGGTTAAAGTCCCTGCAGACTTTGGGCTATGAAATCACAAACAACATCCATTCACATCACGCTCATCGCCTTGCTCATAGTCGGATTCACGGCGCTTTTGCCGAAATCGCAAGCCGTTGTCCCGTCGCCGGACGGGGGTTATCCCGGCGGCAACACAGCAGAGGGGCAAAACGCCCTTTTTAGCCTCGATACCGGCGGTTTCAACACGGCTGTTGGTTGGCTCTCGCTCAGGTCCCTCAGTGACGGCAGTTTCAACACTGCCGTTGGCGCAGGGACGCTCTTTGCGAATACGGCAGACGAAATCACAGCCTTCGGCGCTGCCGCGCTCTTAAGCAACACCACGGGCGAAGGAAACACAGCCAATGGAGCATTTGCGCTGTTTAGCAACACCGAAGGCAACTTCAACACGGCTGTTGGCTATCGAGCGCTCTTCGGCAACACAACCGGTAGCAGCAACACGGCCGACGGTATTCACGCCCTCTTTAACAACACTGAAGGCAGCGACAACACGGCAAGTGGTGATTTCGCGCTTCTTTTCAGCATCGCTGGCGACCGCAACACGGCCAATGGAAGCTTTGCGCTCTTTCACAACACCGACGGCAGCGACAACACGGCAAGTGGTGATTTCGCGCTGGGGGCCAACACCATGGGCAGCGACAACACGGCCAATGGAGCCTCCGCCCTCTCCAGCAACACCACCGGCGCGAAAACACGGCCAGTGGGACATTCGCCCTGTCTCAGAGTACCGGCGACAACAATACGGCGATCGGTTCTGGTGCGCTCCAGAGCAGCACGACTGGCAGCGGCAATATCGCCCTGGGCGCTTTAGCCGGCAGTGAGGTCACCACGGCTAGCAACGTGATTGCCATCGGCACCAGCGGTGATGACCTGGGCAACAGCTGCTTTATCGGCCAGATTTACACGAACGTGCAACCCCAGGTTGGGACCGATCCCGATTCGGTTACCATAAACAGCCGTGGTAGACTTGGGCGGGCCAATGTCTCTTCGCGCCGGTACAAACACGACATCCAGCCGATGGACAAGGCCAGCGAAACAATCTATGCGCTGAAGCCGGTAAGTTTCCGTTATCACAAGCAATATGATGCGACGCAAACGATTGCGTTTGGCTTGATCGCTGAGGAAGTCGCTGAGGTTTACCCCGATCTGGTAGGACGCAATCATAAGGGAGAGCCCGAATCGGTACGCTACGAGCAGATCAATGCGATGTTGCTGAACGAATTTCTCAAAGAGCACAAGCTAGTCGAGGAACAGCAAGCAACGATTGCTGAGTTAAAAAGAGAAATGCAGACTGTAGCCGCTCGTCTTAAAGAGCACGATTCAAAAATCCAGGAAGTGAGTGATCAGGTGCAAATGAACGGCTCTACAGCGCGAGTTGTAAGTAATCAATAGACCGGACGTCGCGCTGATATTGTAGCCGGCATCGCTGATGCCGATCGCCCCTGCCACGCCGGGATCATTCGTCTTCGCCACGGCTATGGCGTGACGGGCCGATCTCGGCTACAGATCCGGTTAATAGAATTCTGAATCGGAGCTATAGCCGGCATCTCCGCGAATGGATCGCAGGCGGGCGCGGCTGCCCCATTCGGACCGATTAATTTGTCCCAGCGTGATCTTCACGAGCCACGGCGTCGCCGCCAAAGCACCAATTGCAACGAGCGCAATCGCTGCTGCCTGACGAATCGACGGTTTGATTTTGTCAGCCACCAACATGCCCAGGCCAAGGCCAATCGCGGTGCGCGTGACGACAAGCAACGGATCAAGGGGAAGCTGCTCTGGAGTTTTTGAAATGGATATAGGGAAAGACATCGCCTACCATATACGTCGCGTTTGGGAAAAGGAAACGCCAATTTTCGCGACCAGTAAGACCCTCCCATTTTTGCATCCACATGCCCGCTTCGATCTATGCCCTCGTCCTCGCCGGTGGCAGCGGTGAACGCTTTTGGCCTTTGAGCAGGCGGGCGCGTCCCAAACAACTGCTGCGCCTTGTCTCAAACAAAACTCTGCTCGAAGAAACTTTGGCGCGCCTCGAAGATCTTATTCCTCAAGAGCACATCCTGATCCTCACGAACACAGAACAGGAAGGCGCAGTTCGCAAACTGCTAGGAAATTTTCCAAAGCAGAATATCGTAGCCGAGCCAGCCAAACGCGACACCGCTGCTGCGGTAGCGCTCGGCACCGGCTGGGTGGCAGCTCGCGATCATGCAGGCATCATGGTCGTTCTCCCTGCTGATCATGTGATTGCAAACCGAATGGCTTTTCAGGAAACACTGGCCGTGGCTGCCGACGCCGCCGAGGAGACAAGCGAGCTCGTAATCATCGGCATCAAACCAACCTGGGCATGTCCTGGGTTTGGATACATCGAGCAAGGCAAGCCGGTACGTTTGCGCAAGCGTCCCGACAACGACGCGATTCATCGAGTCCTGCGCTTTCGCGAAAAACCGAACCTCGATCTGGCTGAATCGTTTTTGCGAAAGGGAAATTTCCGTTGGAATGCCGGGATGTTCGTTTGGTCGGTTCCTACAGTGCTCCGAGAATTCAACCGTCAGACGCCGGAGCTGGCTGATTTCATTTCCCAGCTTAGGGCCCCGGAAAATTTCGAGAAAGCTTTGCGTGAGCGCTTCAGCAAACTGCCGCGCATCTCATTCGACTACGCGATCATGGAAAAAGCCGACCGCGTCCTTGTAGTGGAGGCCAGCTTCGACTGGGACGACATCGGAAGCTGGAGAGCAGTGGCCAATTACTTTCAGAAGGACAACCAA
>Ga0137363_10002475_pt1 | contig 10985 bp, 4 predicted proteins | sample MadtaG_FD_104800 | JGI IMG/M metagenome (GOLD analysis project Ga0137363, IMG submission 104800) | Vadose zone soil microbial communities from Angelo Coast Range Reserve, California, USA - Mad1_115_16 metaG | ecosystem: Environmental > Terrestrial > Soil > Vadose zone | place: USA: California...
CAACTCAAAGTGGGAATCATTGGCTGCGGCTACGTCGGCTTGCCCCTGGCGCTGCGCTTCGCCGAAGCGGGGCACAAAGTCACGGGATTTGATACCGATCCCAACAAAGTGACGATGCTCAATACCGGCAAGTCCTACATCGAGCACATTCCTCAGAACAAGATCCAGCAGTTCGTCAACAGCAGGCACTTCAGCGCGAGCAACGATTTCGCGAAGGTGAAGGAAGCCGACGCCATTCTCATCTGTGTTCCCACGCCGCTCGATGAGCGCCGCGAACCGGATCTGAGCTACGTGGAGCAGACCGTCATTTCCATTTATCCGCATCTGCAAAGGGGACAGCTGGTGGTTCTCGAATCGACGACTTACCCGGGCACGACCGAAGAGCTGGTTCTTCCCATCCTGGAGAAAAGCGGTTTGCGCTGCCCTATCGCGGCCGGCCCGGAAAATGAAAATGTGGCGTGCGATTTCTACCTGGCGTTTTCACCGGAGCGGGAAGATCCGGGGAACAAACAGTTTGGGTTGGCGCAAATCCCGAAGGTGGTTGGCGGATTGAATCCACCGAGCGGACGCGCGGCGCAAGCGCTGTACACGCAGGTGGTATCGCGGGTCGTGCCGGTCAGCTCGACGCGCGCGGCGGAGATGGCCAAGCTGCTCGAAAATATTTTCCGCTGCGTGAACATTGCACTGGTCAACGAGCTCAAACAGCTCAGCCTGCGCATGAATATCGACATTTGGGAAGTGATCGACGCCGCAGCAACGAAGCCTTTTGGTTACATGCCGTTTTATCCCGGCCCGGGTCTGGGCGGCCACTGCATCCCAGTGGATCCGTTCTATCTTTCCTGGAAAGCGCGTGAATACGATTTCGCGACGCGCTTCATCGAGCTGGCCGGCGAAGTCAACACCGCGATGCCGTACCACGTCGTCGACGCAGTCGCCAATTCGCTGAACAATCACAAGAAGAGCATGAAAGGCTCCACGATTCTGATCCTCGGCGTGGCGTACAAGAAGGACGTGGATGATCTGCGTGAATCGCCGACGCTGAAAATCATGCAGCTTCTTAAGCAGCGCGGCGCGCTTCTCGATTACAACGACCCGTATTTCCCGCAACTCCACAAGATGCGGCACTACAATTACGAAAACATGAAATCGGTGCCGCTCAATCCGCAGACGATCGGAAGCTACGACGCCGTAATCATCGCCACCGATCATTCGAGCTACGACTTTGCCGCCATCGCCGATGCCGCCAAGCTGGTCATCGACACACGCAACGCCACGCGCCGCGTGGTGCGCCACCGCGAAAAAATCGTGCTTTGCTAGGCTGCAATGACCTCGTCTGCCGATGAGATTCGCCGCCAGCTCGAGGAAAGCGCTCGCGTCAAACAGAGTTTTTCCAGCGAATTGATCGGCCGGATCGCGCAATTCGCGGAGAAGTCCGCAGCGGCCCTGCGCGGCGGCGGCAAGCTCGTCTTTTTCGGGAACGGCGGCAGCGCCGCGGATGCTCTGCATCTTGCTGCCGAGCTGGTCGTGCGGCTTCGAACGGAACGCTCTGGCCTGGCGGCTCTGGCGCTCACCGCAAACCCTTCAGTATTGACTGCGGCGGGCAACGACTACGGATTCGAACGGATTTTTTCCCGGCAAATTGAATCCCTCGTCGCAAGCAACGATATTCTTGTGGCGCTTTCGACGAGCGGCAATAGCCCCAACGTCATTCGCGGAGTGGAAGCCGGGCGCATTCGCGGCGCGTACCTCGTGGCTTTCACCGGGGAGACGGGTGGGCAACTCGCCAGCAAGGTTGATCTTCTCTTGAATGTCCCCTCGCGAGACGCGCAGCGTATCCAGGAGTGTCACACCACCATCGGCCACATCGCTTGCAGCCTCATCGAACAGCTCGCAAGTAAATGAGCTTCGGCTCGTTCGAAGAGGTTCAAGAGCGGCTGCCTGGCGGCCGCCCTCCATGAACGGCTTTTTACTTCGCTTTTAACAGCTCGACGCGGGCCGTGGCAAAGGGCATGACGGCTTCAAGCAGCACCGGTGTTCGCGCCGCGTTATTGGCCACATACAGCGAGAAGGACGCGTCCTTCATCTCCACGCCGTCGTCGAATACGCGAATCCCGATCTTTGACGCGGTGTAGTTTCCCGCCGGAACATCCACCTTCTCGGAAGCGGCTAGGAGCTTAGCGCGAACATCGTACAGCTTGTGGCCGTCGTAAACCGGGCTGCGCACCTCCGGCGTTTTTGTCCAATCGACGTTCCGCAGGTACTGCATCATGCCGAGCGGATCGCGCGTTCCCGGCAGCACCCGCGCCTGCGTGGCATCCGTGGACGCAGGCTCTTTGCCCGTCGCGGTCATGCGCTGGACGGATTCCACCTTCTGCCCACGTTCGCTCAGGCGCATCTCATACTGCAAGCTCGCAAGCGTCCCGGCATCGCTGTAGGAGTCGAACTGATCGTCAAGCTCGAAAACCATTCGAAACGGATTCAGCGTGTGCGCGAACGCCTGTAAATGCCAAGTGCTCTTTCCCAGAAAATTGCCCCGCCCGGCAACCTGCAGCCTCAGAGTTGCCACATCGTTGAGCTTGGAAACGTTCGCGGTATATTCGAGAACCTCGCCGGCCCGCAAAGGCAGGCCTGGGTCAGCCGGAGGCGCGGTCTTCGTCGAGTCGCTCGTAACGGGCGACTTGCTGGCCGAAACACTTGGGGACTTTTCCGCAGGGGGCGCTTCGCGAAAACCGGGCGGCTCAGCCGATACAACCTCGGGAGCGCGCGGTTCCCCACGCGAGTGCAGCCAGTAAAACGCTCCCACGGTGAAACCCAGCGCAGCCAGTGCTGCAATGCCAACTGTCGTCTTGCGGCTCATGCTGTTTGTGCGACGCTCCCTTGAATCTGCTTTTTGCCCGCTGCGCTTTCGTCGTACAATACCTTTCCGTACGCGGAAAGCATTCGGCTCCCCTTGCCGGCTCGCCGCGAACTACGAGCGTATCAAAACGCGGGCCGGTCGTCTTTCCCGGGCTCGCATCATCTGCCGCGTCAGCAAGCCGCCGTTGGCAGGAGCGATCCCTGGCCGCCTGACGGCCGCAAGAGTTAGGAGGATTTCCTGAATGCGCTACCTCGTCACGGGCGGCGCCGGCTTCATCGGCTCAAACACGGTGGACGAACTCGTCCGCCGTGGCCATAGCGTTGTCGTACTCGACGACCTCACTTCAGGCAAGGAAGACAACCTAGCGGAAATACGCAACAAAATTACTTTCATCAAGGGCAGCATCACGGACATCGAGGTCGTGCGGAAAGCGATGCACGAGGCGGAATACGTCCTGCACCTGGGCGCGCGCACATCGGTACCACGGTCGGTCAAGGACCCCATCGACACGAACAAGATCAACATCGAAGGCACTCTAAACGTATTGGTCGCCGCGAAAGAGCTGAAGGTCAGGCGCGTCGTCTTTGCCGCTTCCTCTTCCGCTTATGGCGAGACGCCGACTCTGCCTAAAGTCGAAACCATGCAGCCGCAACCGATCTCGCCTTACGGCGTCACCAAATACGTTGGCGAGCTTTATGCCCAGACGTTTGGGCGGTGTTACGGTCTGGAAAACGTCTCGCTCCGTTATTTCAATATCTTTGGGCCGCGGCAGGATCCCAGTTCGCCGTATTCCGGGGTGCTTGCCAAGTTCTGTACGGCGTTTCTGGAAGACACGCCGCCGCTCGTTTTTGGAGACGGCGAACAAACGCGCGACTTTACCTACGTCGAGAATGCCGTGCAAGCCAATCTACTTGCGTGTGAAGCGCCCAACGCTTCCGGAAGAGTTTTCAACGTCGGTGTGGGCGAGCGCATCTCCCTCAATGAGGTCCTTCGCGAACTTGGAAAAATTACCGGCAAGAGGCTCGAGGCGAAATATGAGCCGCCACGTGATGGAGACATCCGCGACTCCCAGGCGGACATTTCTCAAGCGCGGGAATGTCTTGATTACGACCCCCAGGTGAGCTTTGGGGAAGGCCTGGCGCGCACCTTCGAGTGGTATCGCGCGACCCAGACGAGGGCTCCCGCAAAGGCGGAGAAGTGACTGGTGACTCGGGAACAGACACAAGGAACAAACGCATCCACAAGTCACCACCATTGAGTTAAGAACTGCCTGTCAAGGCTTCAGGGTTGTTTGGTCTCACCGTAGTTGAGCGGCTCACCCTGCTTCGGCATGTCGTAATTGTTCCAGAACCACAGCGGCTCCAGCTTTTTCTGCTCGGGCCAGACCTCGTTCAATGTGTCCCCCTCAAACAGTTCACCATTCTTCATAACCCAGTGAATCGTGTTTGTGTTGTGGATATCGTCGAGTGGGCTCTTGTCCATGATCACCAGGTCTGCGAGTTTTCCCGGCTCGATGGATCCGAGATCCGCAGGCCTGCCGATAATCTTCGAGCCGTTCACGGTGGCGCATCGCAGCACTTCGAGCGGCGTCATACCGCCGCTGGCCAGCATCCACAGCTCCCAGTGATAACCGATCCCCTGCATCTCGCCGTGGCTGCCGACGCCCACCAGACCACCGGCGCGCTCAAGCTTGGCCATCTGCGCCGCAAGCTTCGGAAATTCATATTCGTCCTTGCGGAACCATCCCTGGCGGCGCTTGGTTCGCTGGTCGATGACCCGGTGTGGCATGAAGTGATTTAGTTTTACGTTGTCATGCACTTCGCTGTTCTCAAACCAGTAGTCCTCGCCGAACGGCCCTCCGTAATTCACGATCAGGGTGGGCGTTTCCGCGATCCCCGACTTGGCGAACATCTGGATCACGTCGTTGTAAAGCGGCGTAATCGGCAGGGTATGTTCGTTGCCGTGGAAGCCGTCGATGACGTGAGTCAGGTTGAGCTTTAGATCCAGCGCGCCTTCCGTCGTGGGCATCATCTCCAGCTCTTTTGACGCTTGCACCATATACTGCCGCTGCTTGCGATTGCCGACGACGTAGCTCTTGATGTTGGGCGTGCCATAATATTTCTTGTACTTGGTCAGAACACCCTTCACTTCTTCGGCGGACTGGAAGTTGTTGTCGGAAAAAACGCCGGGGCCGGTCGAGAAAGCGCGCAGCCCGAGGATGTCGCCGCTATCGACGAGATCCTGGTATGCGAACATGTCGTTTGTGCCGGTCTGCACGTCCAGGCCGGCCGTCACGCCGTAAGCCAGGTTCGCGAGGAACGACCAGTTTTGCGTGTCCAGAATGCCGCGCCGGATTTCCGTCCAGTGCGCGTGCGTGTCGATGAAGCCCGGTATGATGGTTTTGCCGCTCACGTCGAACACCTTGGCGCCCGCCGGCACGCTGCCCTTCGCGCCCACGCTCTTGATGCGGTTGTTCTCGACGACGATCTCGGCGTTCTTGAGGACTTCATCTTCCTTGCCGCTCCTCATGGTCACCACGGTTGCGCCGCGCAGCAGGATCGTGCCTTTCGGCGTTCTCCGCGGAAATTCCAGATCGACGGCGATTTCTTGTACGTCCTTTTCCTGTTCTTTCAGCTTCTTTTCTTCTTTTTTCTCTTCCTTCTTTTCGTCTTTCTTCGCGTCGGCTGTTTGCGCGGCGGCGTCTTTCTTGTCCGTATCCTTGGCGTCAGCCGTTTTCTTGTCGTCGTCCTTCTTGTCACCCTCTTTCTTTTCGTCCTTCGGCGGTTCGAAAGAGATGGCGCTCAGGGGTTCGCGGAAAAGGCTCGCGCCCACTGCCCAGGTGATGGTCTTGCCGCCATCGGTCCACGCGAAATAATCCGCGCCGATGTCCGTCAACCGCTTTGCCGGAACGGCGGGGGTGGTCACATTGACGGTTGGCGGCTCTCCACCCACGACGGGCATGGCAATCACGTAGAGTTGATTCATCACATGCGCGAGCACCCATTGACCGTCAGGGCTCGGCACGATGTCATCCGCCGGAACCGGCTCCTCGAAGAAGTACAGTCCCTGCCCTTTGACCACAAGGTGCGTGCGGCGGTCCGTGCCGTCGTAGCGCAGCGAGACCAGCCCTTGCGGCGTGTAAACGTAGATGCGATCTTTTTCATTCGTGAAATGCGGCCCGCCGGCTCCGCGCGCGGGCAGAATCAGGTTTGCGTCTCCGCCATCGGCGGGAATCCAGATGAGGTCGGCGTTCTCCGTCTGACCGCCATCGAAGGTGCTGTTTTCCCGGTCGTACGCGTTGCCACGAAGCAGGACGATTCTTGTGCCGTCCGGCGACCATGCCGGATTACTGTACACCGCCAGTGACTTTGACAACGGCACCGGTGTTCCACCCGCCGCGGGAATTTTCCAGAGCTGACCGCCGTCGCTCGACCAGGTCACGTATACGACGGACTTTCCATCCGGCGACCAAGCCGGCTGAAATTCGTGCGCGCTTCCCGTTGTCAGCCGCTGGGGTTTGCCGGCGGGCAAATCCATCGTGTAGAGGTGCGTCATGGCGGAAAAGACCAGCTTCTTGCCATCGGGCGATTCCACAGGGTCCATGATCAACCGCGCCTTCACCGGGCCTTGTTCAACGGTCTGCGGGAAATCCAGCTTCGGCCCCAGTTCCTGCGATACCTGCGCGGTGAACGGAATTATTCTTTCCGTTCCCGTGGCGAGATCGAGGCGCTTGATTTTTCCATCCTGGTTGTAGACGATTTCTTTTCCGCCAGGCAGGAAGGCGTAGCCCGGAAAAACGTCGCGGGTAAAGAGTGACTCCTGATCGTCGCGCGTGACCGGATATTTCACCCAACGGTCTTCGCCGCTTTCCAGGTTGCGCAAGCGAAGGCCGGACTCCGTTTCGTAACGGGTGACGTAGAGAACCTGCTTGCCGTCCGGCGAAAGTACCGGGCGAAACGCGCTCTTGATCTGGTGAATGAGGTTGTCTTCGTCGCCGGTTTTGCGGTCGCGCCGGGTGATGTGCCACGACGGAAACTGCTGGTTGTAGGACAGCGAGCCAAGCTTTGCTGCGTAGTAAAGATACTTTCCGTCCGGGGAAGCCACCACGCCCATGGCGTTCGGGCGCTCATTCCTTTTCGTGGTGGGGGTCGGCTTCGATTTGGTAATCTGCACCCCCGAGCCGCCGTCCACGTGGTACATCCAGATTTCGCTTGAGCCGATTCCAAATTGCGCTTTCGAAACAAAAATGTATTTGCCGTCCGGGGCCCAGCCCGGTGAAGTGAATTCGTTATTGGGATCCTTCGAAACCTGCTTCACGCCAGTTCCGTCCGGATGCATGATCCAGATGTTCTCGCTGCCTTCGCGGTCGGAGAGGAAGGCGATCCACTGCCCGTCCGGCGAAAACTTTGGCTGGCTGTCGAATGCCATTCCGCCGGAGATCAGTTTTGCGTGCCCGCCTTCGATGGGGAGCGTGAAGATGTCGCCCACCAGTTCGAACGCGATTGACTTTCCGTCCGGCGAAACGTCTAGCGAGAGCCACGTGCCTTCATCCGTGGTGAATTCGATCTTGCGGCCGGACTTCAGAGGCAGGCCTTTTTTTTCGTCTTTCTTTTCATCCTTCTTCTCGTCCTTCTTTTCTTCTTTTTTATCCTTCTCCTGCTCCACGGCATCCTGCCGTTTTGCGCCGGCGTTCAGCGGCGTTGCGGCTCCGAAAATGAACCCGAGGAATATTGCCAAGACGACAAACCGCGGAGTCAGACTGCGCGGACTGGGCTGCTTCACACTCATGCTCGATTTCCTCCGTACCGTCTGTCGAAACTTTGAACAGGAATTCGCGTATCGGCCAGCCGCTGCCTATCAGCCCACCGATTGACACACGCTTTTCTGGTCCTTAGACGCAAGCCGTTTGGAAGCGTCTCGGCGAAACAGACTCCCGAGCCCGCGCTACCGCTCGAATTCCTCTTCGCCGCCCCGTCCGCTACGCGGCTGCGGCGGCGCCGGAACGATGTGCGGAATGCCTGCATCATTCATCTTTTTGTTCAGTGCGGGTAGTTCCTCGTCGGCGATTTTCTTGACCTGTGCCGAAGCATCGCTGACCAGCGGCGTCAGCTCCGCCAGTTTTTCTTTCTGCTGTCCATCGGGGGCGGCCGCAAACCCGTCCAGGTCATCCAGCAGGTTCTGCACTTGGTTCGGCAGCGGGTCGGGCTTCCATTCGAACGGCGGGCCGGCATTTCCCAAGCCTTCGCGTTCACGAATAAACTTCTCCGCCACGGCGTCTACTTTTTTCTGCAGCTCATCGGCGGCCTTGACGACGTCGTCGGGGATTTTCGTTGCGTTCGGTTTTCCCGCATCCTTTTTCCACTGCTCTCGCGCGGCCTTCAGCGCTGTCTGTATGCCTTCAATCGTTTTTCGCTCTTTATCCGTCGTCTTGGCCATCGGGTAGAGCCGGTCGATCATTTCGTGCCGCGCGGCGCGGTCCGCCGCAGAAATCACGATGCGCGTATCTTCTTCGACCGTGACTTTTTGCCAGGCTTCCTTGTCTCCAGCTTTGATCTTGACGGTGTATTCTCCGGGCTCGACGAGCGGCCCGCGTGGCCCGAATCCGTATCCCGCCGCGATCGCTTCCAATTGCTGGGGGGTCGGCTCTGCCGGCGCATCCGAACGCAAATCCCAGTTTGCGCGGTTCATCCCCGCCGCACCCGGCCCATCCAGCTCCCGAAGCACTTTCCCGTCTTTGTCGAGCACGGTGATTTTTACCTTGCCTTCCTTCTTTTCCGCGGCGTCGCCCTTGGCCTCGGTCTTCGGCTTCTCTTCGGCCGCGTCTTTCTTGTCTTTTTCTTCTTTGTCTTTCTTCGGCGCTTCGGGTGGCACAGCTTCCTTCAGGTAGTAGCTCAAGATCGCGCCGTACGGCGGATTCTTCGCCGTGAACACTTTCTGACCAGCGCTCCAACGGCGGTTGCGCAGGTGCCAGGTCGTGGCCGTCCGCGGCGGGAAGAATGTCAGGGGTGATCCCGCTACGCTCGCGTCCATCTTTTCGATCGGAGTCAGATCGTCGAATATCCATATCGATCGCCCGTGCGTCGCCAGCACCAGGTCGTTCTCGCGCGCCTGGATTTCGATGTCGTCCACAGGCACCGTGGGGAAATTGTTTTTCAGCGCGGTCCAATTTCCGCCGCGATCCCACGATACCCACAGCCCGAACTCCGTCCCTGCAAACAAGAGGTTGGTGTTCCGCGGATGCTCGCGCACAACGTGCACACTCCCGGCCGAATCCGGAATCCCGTTGCGGATGGCTTTACAGCTCTCGCCGTAATCGCTCGTCGCAAAAATATAGACGCCGTTATCGTCTCCACGATGCCCGTCAAAGGCCAACAGCGCCGCGCCTTCACCGGTCTTCGACGCGACTACGCGGCTGACGTAAGTTCCCTTTGGCACGCCGGGCACCTTGGATGCCACGTTTTTCCACGTCTTTCCGCCGTCGCGCGTCACCTGCACGTCGCCGTCATCGGTTCCCACCCACAACGCATTGGGCGTGAGCGGCGATTCGCTCAGCGTCGTGATCGTCGGATATTCCTGTACGCCATCGTGGCGCGACAGGGTGTTCTTGTCTGGCGTCTTCCCAAAAATCTGCAGCTTGTTGCGGTCTACCCCCGTGGTCAGCTCTCCGCCTAGCCTCGCCCAGTTGTCCCCGCGGTCCGTAGATTTGAAGAGATAGTTCCCGCCGTAATAAATCGTTGTGTGGTTGTGAGCGGAAACCGCCACCGGCGAATTCCACTGGAACCGGTAATGCGGTTCCCCTGCTTTCGCCTCCGGCCGGATCGAGCGCTGCTGCCCGGTGCGCAAATCGCGGCGATCGATATACCCGTCCTGCGACTCCGTATAGACGATCCAGGGCTCCACATTGTCGATCGCTGCGTAAAAACCGTCGCCGCCGTGAATCACTTGCCAGTCTTCATTCACGATGCCATCGCGCGTCAGCGTCTGGCTCGGTCCGCACCAGCTCCCGTTGTCCTGCAAGCCGCCGCAGATGTGATACGGCTTTTCGTTGTCGAGCGCCACCTCGTAGAATTGTCCGATCGCGATGGTGTTGACGAAGTCCCAGGTCTTCCCGGCGTCGTAGCTCCAATGAATCCCACCATCCGACCCCGTGAGCATGTGATTCGAATCCGCCGGATTGATCCACATCGCATGGTAGTCTCCATGGATGGTCCGGACGCGCTGCGTTACAAAAGTTTTTCCTCCATCCTCGGAGTAAAACATCTGTGCGCCCAGCACCCAGATTCGCAAGTCATTGTTCGGATCGATGCGCACCTGGCTGTAGTACGACGGCCGCGGGTTCGTATCGCTCATCTTCTTCCACGTCTCGCCTTTGTCCTCGCTGCGGTAAATGCCGCCCTTTTCATGCTGTACCAGCGCATAAACGATGTTTGGATCCTTGCGGTAGATATCCAGTCCGATTCGGCCGGTCTCTCCGCCGTTCTCATAGGGCAGGCCTTTCGTCAGCTTCTTCCAGGTCGCGCCACCATCGGTCGTCTTGTAGATCGCGCTGTCTGGTCCGCCGCCGTTATATCCGTAAGGCGTCCGCCGCCGCTCATACGCCGCAGCATACAAAGTGTCCGGACTCTCCAAGTCCATCGCGATGTCGCTGACCCCGGTGTCTTCGTTGATCTTCAGCACCTGCGACCACGACTTCCCGCCGTCCGCCGTCTTATACACTCCACGCTCCGGATTCGCGCCCCACAAACGTCCCAGCGCCGCCACATACACCACGTCCGGGTTCTTCGGATGAATCACGATTCGCCCGATGTGGCGCGTCAATTCCAGCCCCATCCTCTTCCACGTCTTCCCGCCGTCGAGCGACTTGTATGCTCCATCCCCCCAGGAGGAACTTTGCCGGTTGTTCGGCTCGCCCGTCCCGACCCACACCACGGAAGGGTCCGACGGCGCAATCGCGATGTCGCCAATCGTCGACACGCTCTCTTTATCGAATATCGGCTCCCACGTGGTGCCGTTGTTCGTTGTTTTCCACACGCCCCCCGATGCCGTGCCCACGTACACGATGTTCGGATTGCTCTCCACCACCGCGAAATCATCGATGCGCCCTCCCATCGTCGCGGGGCCGATTTCG
>Ga0137363_10002476_pt1 | contig 10985 bp, 19 predicted proteins | sample MadtaG_FD_104800 | JGI IMG/M metagenome (GOLD analysis project Ga0137363, IMG submission 104800) | Vadose zone soil microbial communities from Angelo Coast Range Reserve, California, USA - Mad1_115_16 metaG | ecosystem: Environmental > Terrestrial > Soil > Vadose zone | place: USA: California...
CCTGTGCCCGCGGCTCGAACGCTGCAGGACTAGGAGCTGATGCCGGAGAGCAAGAATCTCTGCGTGCAGAACAGCGCGGGCTCGGAAATAATCTCGCAGAAAGAGAAATAGAGTCAGCATGGTCTGGGAAGGCTACACGTCGCGGGTTTGCAAATGCAACGATTTCAGCACGAACGGACTTTTTGGTAGGGACAGTCCCTCGCCAGCATTATAAACAGAAAATCATCCGCGCGGAGGCCGCAGGCGCACTGACCGCCTCCCGTTGAACAGTTCCGGGACCTAGCCGTCGAACAGTTCTAGGACTGTCTAAGGTCTTATCCCTATTGACGGCTCAATGGATCGCGTGCGGCGACAGCGTCAACCGGCCAAGCCACTCGGATTCAGGAATTTCCAACATGGGCAGTCCCCGTGTATTCTATTTGATAGCCCTTTGATCCAACATGCCGGATTCTCCCCATTATGAAGCCTGAAGCGAAATCGGCGATTTTAGGCATTCTGACGAGAGTCAGCGAGCGTGACGGCTCGGCCAACAAGACAAAGCTGCTCAAGCTGCTCTACCTCGCTGACATTGAGCATTACCGCAGGACAGACGAAACCCTAACCGGGTTCGATTGGATTTTCTATTTTTACGGGCCGTGGGCACCGCAATATGATGCCCTTCTTTCGCAACTCGAAGCCGAAGGCGCTCTCCGCAGGGAAGCCTGGGCGGCGGCTGGCGAGTTTGAAGGTGAGCGGATGATCGCCACAGCGCCCGTTGATCTCTCAAATGTGATAGGGATGTAGGCTCATTTCTACGAACGCGACAATTGATTGATGTTTGGGCCGACCGCGCCATACCCCCGCTCCTCGATTATGTGTATTTCGAGACTGAACCTATGCAGGGCGCGGAGAAAATGAAACCGCTGGATTTTACAAAAGTCTCAAAAGAAATTCCGCCATCATACCGGAGGACTGGTAGCGGCACTGAAGCCAAGACACTAAGACGAGTTCAGCGGCGCATCGCCGAGGCGCGACAAGAATTGCAAGCTGAGATCGACCGAACAGCAACCGCAGTAAGCCGACCAATTTACGACGATGATTTTCTCGCTGCTTACGAGGCCCTGAACGCGCCGGAGGCGGATTAGTGTGGGGGCATTCCTGGACGAAGTAATTTCGCCGTTCTGCCACTCTCATTCTATTCGGAAAGCGAATTCGGCAACTGAGATCGAAAAAGAAATGGTCTCAAGAAAAACTCGCCGAAGAATCCGGGCTGCATTGGACGTACATCAGTGGAATTGAACGTGGCAAACGAAACCTAGGGATTGAAAATGTCGTGAAGCTCGCCCGTGCCCTGGAGGTGGACGTAGGCCGACTGTTCAAGGGCGTCCACTAAAATTCCCACCTGACTGCGGATCGGGCAGGCAGAAAGAGTAGGGTCGCTAGGCGCTGTCCCATTTAACCGTTCAGATATCGCGCATCCCTGGCTGAGCTAGAATGCCCGTGCTCCGATCTGCTTCACAAGTTCCTGTACATCGAGCGGCAGTCCGTTCTTCACAAGGCCGACCGGCACTTTCTTCATTGGAAATGTTGCCGCGATCTGAAAAACCGCATCGTCAAGCTCGCCCCTGTGTGACCACGGTGTCAGCGGGTTTTCCGGCAGCATTTGCAACACTTCTAGGATGGATGCGCGATACCAGACGGCCAACACGTTTGCGCCGGGGCTACACGCGCCTTCATAAAGTCCGCTACTAAGACTTCCAGTTTGACCTACTGGAGTGCGGGCCTCGAAGTCGCGCATCATTGTCCAAACATTTCGGAGGTCGTCGGGACTTACGGCAGCTACATCATTGCCGCGTGCGCCAAAAAAATCGTGGAGCGCCATAGCCCAAGAAATTCTATCGTTCATCGGGGATTCCGTAGAATTCAGTTCGAACGTGGGAGCCGGTGGGGGGGCTCCGTGGCTGGGTCCAAGTAGCTTCCCATGAACACCTGAGCCGTCAATCAGTAAAAGACCTGCAATCGCCGTTCAGGTGAATACCTGAAGGAAGAGCGCGCGCAAGCTTGTAGCGTGGGAGGAAGAAGGCGAACTCAGGGACACTGCTTTCGACCGAAGGCCCCAAAGGACAAGCATCGAGGAAGCGATGATTGTGATGCCAACGGTAAGAAACCCAACCATTACAAGGCCCTCCTGCCATGCCTGTCCTCTATGGCCTGCTCCAGTGATTGGAGAAAGAGCCGCAGTTCCAGAAACTGCCGCAAGGATCGTGACCAGCCAGTTCGCATACGCGCCGTAAAGCGCGGTCCAATATGCGATAGCCTTTGTTCGCGGCAACAGTCGTACTTCGGTCCAGATCGCTCCGAGGGCAATAATGAATGTACCGTTCATCACGCCTTCCAGGTGGGCGGCAAGTCCCACATGCCATGCCACATCAGATGCCGGTTGGTATGTTCCATCTTTTGTCGGCTGCGATGACTAGCTCTTTGGGCAGTTTCTGGCAGCAAGGATTGCTAATGTTGGCCGGTGGATCAGGCGGAACTCGTTTAACTGGCCATTTGCCAATTCCTCTAACTTACGAAGGCCGTCCTCTTCACTGTTGATAGTAGCTTTCCAGACTGAAATTCCAGCCGACAGAACTTCGAAAATGTCGTAGTCGCGCTTCATATATTTCTTCGCAACGCCCACGCATTTTTCGCGTTCTTCTCGTCAAGAACATTCGGGTGTAACAGGAACCTAGCATCTTTGATTGCAAAGACCAAGCCTTAATTGCCCCGCTGCAGCCGGTGGGGAAAGATTCGATCTACTCGAAATGGCAATGCAAGTCCGGCGCGACAAAGCGAGGGCATCCATTCAAGACAGTCTATAGTCTATAGAAACCTGTAACGGAATATCCGTTAGAGGTGGTCAAGAGACGGTGTTGCTGGCCAAGTGCATGTCGGCCCCGCCTCCCCATCATCCCGAAAGGAGCGGATCGGGATGTTGTGCTCCAGTGAGTGTGACTCGGGAAATGGGAGATTAGGGTACAGGAGTTTCTGCTGCGCTGTTCTTGATTGGACATACTGACGCTGGGCTTTACTGAACTCGCCCATTGGATCGCCTCGGTTTCCTGCCACCAACCATTTGAAGAGACCAATCATCTCCTAGGTTTGAGGCGGACGCGGCTACTGTCGGGGCGGCACCATGCGATGATCCCTTTTCGAGCGAAAAAATGTGAGCGACATCCAGCGGTTCGCCAGACGGATGGAGGCAACGTCGGAAGGCCATCCCAACTAACACGCAACCTCCATGAAGGTGACTCCGTTTCTATGAGACTAAGCTGGGCGCTCATACTCGCTTCTCTTCCATCCGCAATTTCAGAGCTTCAAGCTCCTGCTTGGTCATGCCTTGCAGAGCCATCGCTGTGGCCAGATACAAAGCCGGAACGTGTTTCATTTTGCTGCCGTGCGCTATCTGGCGACGGAGTTTCTGTACTTCCGGGTCAGCGCCCACTTTCAAAAACATTTCATACGCATCCGGGATGGACAGAGTTTTTTCAATCAAGCCATGCTTAACCAGAATGCGATGATACGAAGGTACTGCCAACGTAGGGGGATGGGTCGGCGGAGGGCGCTTGTCTTGCTTTCGGTGTTTCATTGCACTTATGCTGACAGGTTTTCTCAATGCGGTCATTTCCTTTGGCGCTCATTCGAAGGGCCCTCTGGCGATATAGGTACTATTGGCAAATCGCTACTCCATTACTCATAATTGTAAACAGCACGGACGGACGATTCAGAGCGAGGCTCATTATGTGTACACTTATCCGCTGGATCGGCACTCTGGTAGTTGCTTTATTTCTCTGCTGGCCTACGTTTCCTCAAGAGACAAACCATTACAGTAGATTTGGGGACGCGAAATGGTACGCGCGACAGCTTCAATCATTGCGGGAAGAAGTCGCCAAGGTCGATGCCGATGCCAGAGCGCTGGCAGAAGCACGCAAGTCTGGCAAGGGCGTAACCGATGCCGTCGCTCTGGATCAGGAGCCTGAGGGAGTGACTTCCGAGGGCCAACTGGAGGTATTGAAGAAGCGCCGCGTTCTGTTGCTGCGAAAGATTGACTTGTTGGAAGAACAAGCGAGACTCAACGCGATTGTTCCGGGAGAACTGCGGACTGAGTATGGGCCGGAAGAACCGACGACACCCGGCAAGCAAAAACTTGGCCGCGAGGTAAAGGAATTAGAGAATTCTCTGGCGCAAGAGAAAGAGCATTTAGAGCATGCCCGCAAGGAAGCAGACCTGCTCCGGCGCAATCAGAAACTCAAGACACAACAGGAATCTTCAAATCCCGAGCCGCCGTCCCGGAGAGATAAACCATCAGAGCTTATGGGGATCGGCACACTCCTTGTTGAAAAGGAAGACGAAGTCGCGCAAGCGGAGCGAAGGGTTGCCTACCTGGAAGATCGGCTGGAGGATTTAAGGCGGAACTCTCCCGCTGAGAGTGCGGTGGAGACCGACGCCGTCGCTGCCGAACCGTCGAGCGATGCGGACAAAAGCGATGAGAAGAGTGAAGCGTATTGGCGAAAACTATTTGCAGCCGTCGATTACAAAATCAGCACGGCGCAAACGGAACTTGATATTTTACAGCGGGAGCTTAACGTGGGGTTAATCCAATATGACCGCAATCCGGCAACAGCAATGAAGGAGAGTGTGACCCGGAAAGAAATAAACGAGCACCGCCAGGCTATTGAGGACAAGAAAAAGGAAATCGCGGAATTGAAGAGACAGCGCGATGAGTTAGAGGACACGTTGCGGCACGCGGGCGGGCCTGCGGGCTGGGCACGCTGAGTGACTATGTTCCCCGATTATCCCAGGGCCCATTTACCTCGCGTTCATCCTTGTTGCCAGTGGATTGGCCGGTCTCCGCTCAATCCGAACGCGGATCGGCTAGCGACGGGCAGCAAGGGCCGAAAGGTTAAGGACTGCGAACACAGCGAAAATGAGTGCGATGCTCAGGCAGAAGATCGCCGCGTCCTTGCTATCGAAAACTATGCTTGACGACGATGGAGCTACGACGACCGGCGCTTTCTCCTTTTTCACAAATAAAGTACCAAGCTTAAACAGGGCCAGGATATGGTCGAATGTCATGTCTATTCCCCTTATCGATGCACAGCGATTCGATTGTAAGCATACGGGGCGTGTCCCGAAAAGGTATATAAACCGTCCCAAAAAAGATGCGGCCTACCGACCTCACTGAGGCGCGTCGGCTGGTCGTCCACCTGCGCCCAAAAGTGCGCCGCGCTGTGCGGCTCAATGTTTTCGACCATCCCACTCGTACTGCCTATCTGGACGCCGTGACTGTCGTAGAGATTGTAAGTCAGGAAAATTGCGCTAAAGTGCCGGTCACAGTTATTACGGACGATCCCTGAGGAAGCAGCAGCTTGGCCTTTTGTTCGAGAATGTTTCGATTCCCGCGATAATAAATGGTGGGGGCAAATGTCCGAGGTCACATTGCAAAAAAACATTCTGGCCGCGCTGAGGTCGAACGCTAATAGATGGCGGAGCATTCCGATCACAAAATCGACATCCGAAGCGCGCAGCATGTTCGACCCATTGGGTGATAGGGAGCATGGACGGGATTTCGACCTTCACGATGAAAAAGTGTTAATAGGGAGTTCAGTTCTTTCCGTCGATCTGTTTGGCGGATTGCAGCCGGACATCGTGATATGGTCCAAGCGTTCGGCCCAAAACCGCATCGTTATCGAAGTAAAGCAGGCAACAGAAGCCACGCATAAAGAAAATGATGCCTCGCAATTCTTGCGTTATTTTCTCCATCTTCTCGTACACATCAGACTACAGACCGAAAGGGAAAGCCGACATTAGCAGAGGATTCCTGGTAGCGGCTCCCGCCGCGTGGTTTGAAGATCAGAGGCTCTCCCGAACATGGCATCATCTTGTTAAGCACTACGGCCCGCTTGCCGAGACATTCCACATAACCCTCGGCGAAGTGCACGCGGAGCAAATCCAGATTGGCGTGGATAAATGTTAACAATCGTGATCGGCTTCGAAGTAAAGAATCGGTCTTTAGACCCGTTGCAGCGTCGCATCCTTGAGGTCATAAAAACACTGAATGAAAATCGCAAGCAGCCTGGTTTGACTACATCGCCGGAAGGGGATAAGGCGTGGTGTGACAGTGGGCCATGCGACGGCGCTGCGATCCTGGCAAATCTGAACGTTGGCTACAAAACGGACAATAGAATCGCCCTTTCTTCCGCACAAATGCAAATGGCACTGTTGGAGTTATCTGACAAAGGATACGCTTTGTCCGCCAATGAGATATGGCAAGGCAGGCCCGCTGTCGTTGCTTACAGATTGAGCGAACTCGGGGAGGTACAGTTCAAATCCTGGGTGGAACGGGTAGGCTACGGCGTCAAGGGCATCGCCATGAATCCATCTGGCTTGTCCCGTGTCTTCTATACGATTCTTGGCCTTCTCATAGGGATCGCCTGGACACATCGCCAATTGGTAGTTGCCGTGTTTCGATATCTCAAGAAAGCGCTGGGGCTATAGGGCGCTGCGCTCGCTCTCCTGGGAGGAAAATCCTCAAGTCTCCAAGAGTCCAACTTCCGCTCCACCTTAATATGGTTGGCCAGTTGGCCAATTCCAGCGCCTCTAAATTTTGCTATGTGACGCCAAAGCAACGACTTAGAGAGTTATGCATCCGGTTCGGGACCAGGAGTTCGATGGTTCAAATCCATTCGCCCGACACTCCCAAAATCCTCCCTTTCATTAGTTTACGCTACGTTCTCCGCTTCGACTACTGCAGCATTTTGTGGACTAATGTGGACCAATTCAAAACCAAACCGATGCGCCCGATCCACTTCCGGCGGAACGTAACATCCTCTTTGAGCTTTGAGTAGAGGCCACCGACTTTTTAGAAGCGTGGCCGCAGCGATCTACAAGGCTAAGGACGGGCCCGAGTTGAGAGGGAACTCATTGAAAGTGATTTGCCGGGTTGTGATTTATAGGTTACAATGGAAACCGTGATCGAGATTCGCCACTACGTCAGCCGCGTCGGAAAAGACGTCTTCGACGATTGGTTGACGCAATTGGCGGACGCCCGCGCACAGGCGAAGATTGCAACTCGAATCAACCGGCTTACTGTCGGGAACTTTGGCGACTGCAAATCTCTAGGCCAGGGATTGCACGAACTACGGATTGATTGGGGATCTGGCTATCGATTGTATTACACGATGATGGGCAGAGAGTGTGTGTTGCTGCTCTGCGGAGGCGACAAGCGCAAGCAATCCTCGGACATCGAGCGGGCGTTGGAATACCTCAAAGATTACAAAGGAAGGAGCGGAACCTCATGAAACGCAAAGCCAGCATTTCGCACGACGAAGCCATCGTTCGACGGCTCCGCAAAGACCCAAATTTTGCCGCCGAGTATCTGAAAGCCGCATTGAAAGATGAAGACGAACCCCGGGTTCTGCTCATTGCCTTGCGGCACCTCGCCCAAGCCCAAGGCATCGCCAAAGTTGCGAAGGCTGCCGGCATCGAGCGCGAGAGTCTTTACCGGGCATTGTCGGTCCACGGCAACCCCCGCCTGTCCACACTAGTCGCCGTCACCAAGGCAATTGGGCTGAGACTCACCGTCGAAGCTGCTCAATGAGTGAATAACCCTGACCGGGGAACCAGACTGGAAGAACGGTGCCAGAACCCACAATCACAAAATTGGTTCCAAGTTGGTTCCAACAATGGGCCGTAAAACCGGCATTTTGTCGGTATAAGCGGTGCCGGATCAGCGATTTTGTAGAGTGTTAACAGCCGAGCGCTCTACCGCGCAACCGATTTATTTTCGTTCTAATTCAGCCGATCTATGGATGCCAACCCAACACCACGATCAATTTGAACTCAAGATTATAGTTTTGTTCAGAGTCCGGAAGTCCTGACATTGCCGTGAGAGCTTTCGGTATCGCACCGAACAGTCGATAGCTCAAATCAGCCATCGTGGACTGTGATTTCCCCCATGTCCAGCACCGCCATTAGGTCCACACGTTTGCCCCTGCGCTTCCTTTCATAAGGCCTGCAGGTCGAGGTTTGATATTCCAAAATCCTTGGGAAATGCCCTGTCTCGAAAGACTCGTGCATCGCTTCTAGAAGATATGAGGAGATCGGGGGAGGGCTTGTAATCTGTGCAGAATCACGTAGTCTTTAGCGACGTGCTGAATCGAGTTGCGCCGGTGATCACCGTTTCAAGTGACACCAAGTACTGACGCGGAAAAAGCTTAAGGTAGTTTTGCCCTTTCAAAGCAACATGGCGGAAACCAAATCAATCTTGCGTGCGGGTGAACAACTAAAAGAACTCCGCTTGCGACTCGGAATGACTACACGCGACGTTGCGGATCTGAGCCAGAGGATTGTAGATTCAGAAGGGAATGAAGAATTCCACATCTCCAATGCGTGGCTTACCGAGATCGAAAACTCAGAGTCCATCCCGAGCATTTACAAGCTCTATAGCTTGAGCGTCGTTTACCATGTGAAATTCGCCGACCTCCTTCAGCTCTTTGGTGTGGACGTTCAAAAGATCAACAAGCTACAGATTGAGATACCGCTTCCGCAGACCCATCTGACGTCCGTCGAAGTCTTTGACCAGACCGGGACAGTGACTTTTCCGATTCGATTTGATCAGGGGTTCGACAAAGGTAAGACCAATCTCCTGTCACGGATGGTGGAAATCTGGGGCGAAGTGCCGATTGGAGTCATCCAACACCTAGACGTCCGGCATAGCATGTACGGCTACGTCGGGCTGGAGGACAGGACGCTCTACCCACTCCTGCGGCCGGGCTCTTTCGTCCAAATCGACGCCAGCATCAAGAAGGTCCTGCCGCTCAAATGGCAGACGGAGTATGAGCGGCCAATCTATTTCGTGGAATTGCGTGACGGCTATGTGTGTTCGTGGTGCGAACTCCAAGGAAGTCAGCTCATCCTGGTTCCTCATCCATCATCAGGGTGCGCGATTCGCCAATTCAAATACGAAACGGAAGCTGAGATCGTGGGCCGCGTCACGGGGCTGGCAATGCGGATAGTGCCTCCCGATGAGCCCGCAACTGGCGAGACTGCAAGATTGCCAAAGCGGCCCTGATATTTGAGGCGAACAAACGAGCGGCGAGCGGACTGCACTCCAATGGGACTGCCACTCTGTATAGCTGAAGCTTTTCCCAAACTCGAACAAGCTCGGACGATGTAGAGCAGTTCGAATCAGCATAAAGCTCAAGTTGCTTGACAAGCTCCTTCACAGGGCAAAGAACCAATCGCCTAAACATGTCACGATGGCAGCTCGAAATAGCCCTTCCAGCAACGCTCTCAGTGAACCGCAAAGCGAGACCTTCATGGTGGTACTCCCCCGTATTGTAGTCGCGCATGGAAGCCAGATATATCAGGCGGGCGAAATCCCCACGAATCTTCGCTAAGGTCCGATCCGCAAGATCCCTGCGAGCCGCCTCGACATCCTCGTGTTTGAGTTCACCTTGCATACGGGTGTGTCGAATTGCGACTCAGCCCCTCGGTTCCTGCTTGTTGTTCATTAGCTCCACAGCCACCTGGCGACCAGCCGGGAGGACATCTTCCGTGACCTTTCGCAATTGCCCTGCCAACTCCAGTGAGTATCCGACAAGCTTTGCGGCACGCGGAGGGCCGCAGGCCCATATCACTAAGTACAGGATTCCGCTCGTCAGTTGAAAAAGAAGAAACTCGAATCCCAGCCTGATTTCGTCCGCCGGCTTGAGGCCAGCGTTTCCGCGTGCGGCTCTTAGATGAGCCCGAATTAATTGATTGACATGATAACGTATTGCCCGTAACCAGTCGAGCGCGAGCACAGTGCGTTCTTGTCGAAACTGCCGCGCGTTGGGTCGGGACGTTTCATTGGCAACGAAATCCGCATCTTCCGGATCGAAAATCCGTGCGCTCAGTTCAGAATCGAGCGGATCCCATCCAAAAGGAATCGACATCCCGAGCCCGGTTCCATCCCCGTCTTGATTGGAATCTCGTCGCCTGCCACGCCTTGAAAGGAATAAGAAAATATTAACAATTGTCAAGAAAGCCAGCAGTAAATATGCAAGCACACTCATGGTCGCATGGCCCTGAGGAGGTAACTGCGCGCTGATTGCACTTTACTTTTGGTTGTGGCAAGCAAAGATTCATAATCGGCTTCAAGTCGCGGCTCGTTTGTGGGTTGTGGAATTGGCGCATAGGACCACAGAGTCGCGCACCACATTACGAGAACAACGAGGTAACAGATGGGCTGTATGTACTGCCAGGCGCGCTGGAAGCTGTCTCCGAGATAATCCCTGAGTGTCAAGTGAGCGACGCTAGTGGCGATAAACAGGCCGTAGCCATAGATAATCCCTTTGAGATTTCGGCCCAGCGGAATTGCATAGGAGGCAAAAAGACTAACCAAACCGATCAGAAGCGCCAACTGCACGATCCGCAGATCACGTTCCGTTTCTAGTGTCGTCCTTCCGGGGATCCAGTTCGGGCTGTTCCATGCTTTCACGAAAATTCTTGTGATTGCCAAGATGAAGAGGAAGGCAAGCACGTTGCGTGCCATGCGAGCCGCACCGAGATACCGTGCAAGCGCAACCTTGTAGACCTCCCAAACAAGCGCACATCCCAGAAGGACGTTCAAGAACTGGGTGAACCAATACGCAGGCGAGTAGAAGTTTGGCCACAAGTGGTAAATCGCAAAAAGGGAAGCTGACCGGAGCAAAACGGAAATCAAATACAAATAGAAAAGACTGTAATACTTCAGCAAATTCCCTAGCAGAGCCCGTACCAACAGGACGCTCTCAAGCACGAGCCCGGTTACCCAAAACAGTGAGGACAACATCTTGAACCTCTCGAGGTTTGCGTGAAGCGTAACACAAATCGGGGAGAAGATTCCGGGAGTCTTCTCCCCGACTGGGATCAGCTATGCTGCGATTCCGACTGTGCTCTTTGGCCAAGGTAGCGGCGGTGGAGGAGGTTCTGTCCCATCA
>Ga0137363_10002479_pt1 | contig 10982 bp, 12 predicted proteins | sample MadtaG_FD_104800 | JGI IMG/M metagenome (GOLD analysis project Ga0137363, IMG submission 104800) | Vadose zone soil microbial communities from Angelo Coast Range Reserve, California, USA - Mad1_115_16 metaG | ecosystem: Environmental > Terrestrial > Soil > Vadose zone | place: USA: California...
AAGATTCACCCGACCCTGTTGCAGCAGTTCGCGAATGCGACTCGAGCTCACGCGGCGACCGCGCAGGCGGAGTTCCGGCACTTCGTCGGCAAAAAAGCCCAGGCTTTGGCTGACAGTTCGCAAAAGTTCGATATTGCCCTCGCGGCCATGACCGAAAGCAAAGCCGCAACCGAGATAAACCTCTTTCGCGTGCAGCCGATCAGCAATCACGGCGCGCAGAAAATCTTCAGCTCGAATCTGCGCGAAGTTCTGGTCAAAGCGAATGACTATGGTTTGTTCAATGCCCAGCACACCCAGGGCTTCTATCTTCTGATCGAAGGTTTGCAGGAGCGGCGGAGCGGATTCGGGGTGCAACAGCGCGCGCGGATGCGGGTCGAAAGTGATCACGGTTGGCACCGCGCCTGTCGCCCGAGCGCGCTCGACGATCGTTTTCATGATGAGCTGATGCCCGAGATGCAAGCCGTCGAACACACCCAGGGTCAGGACCGTGGGCCGCGCGATTTTGGCGTTGTCGGTGCCGTGAAAGAGCCTCATCCAGCCGTCCAGCTATCTCTTGTTGGATTTTTGAATTTCATCATTCACCATTTTCATCTGCCATTTGTTGATTTACTTCGTAGTGTTTCGTGTCACTTCGCCGAATCGTTCGCTTGCTTGAGCAATGAAAAATGATCCACGAAATCATCCGAACGGACACAAATAAGAAGGCAGATGAAAACTGTCAAATGACAAATGGATAGTGAGAGATGATCGCCAACTTACTCATCACTCACCACCAACCCATCGTAAGCCCACTCAACTCCATCCGGCAGCAACGCGGAATCGCGCGCGTGCTTAATGTCGTGCGTAATGTGGGTGAAGTAAGTGCGTTCAGGCTTTAACTCCGCGACATATTCGAGCGCCCGTTCCAACCAAAGGTGCGTACTGTGTGGTTTGATGCGCAGACAATCGAGCACCAGAACTTTCAAACCGCGCAGAGCTGCGAGCGTATCCGGCGGAATTTCGCTGAGGTCTGTCGCATAGGCAAAATCATTGAAGCGATATGCGATCACGGGCAGCCGGCCGTGAATTACTTCCAGAGGCGTCACTTCGAGATCGCGGCCCAGACAAAACGGGGCTCCGGCAATTACGGTATGCGGGACAATCTGCGGCAAGCCCCCGCCAAAATGCGAAGGTTCAAAGACGTACTTGAAAATCCGCCGGATATCGACCCACGCTCGTTCATTCGCGTAAAGGCCCAGCGCGCCGTGCCGAAAATTAAGCGGCCGCACATCGTCGAGGCCAAAGATGTGGTCGGCGTGGCAATGCGTCACCAGGACCGCGTCGAGATGTCTTAGACCCTGACGCAGGGCTTGTTGGCGAAAATCAGTCGAGGTGTCAATGATAACGGTTTGCCCGGCGTGCTCGATTAAGACAGAGACGCGTAGACGCTTATCACGAGGGTCTTGAGAGATGCAGGTCTCGCAGTCGCAGGCGATCGAAGGAACTCCGGTTGATGTGCCGGTGCCGAGGAAGGTTAGTTTCATTGTCAATAGTCAGTTGTTAGTTGTCAGTCGTAGCTGAGTATTCAACATCCGCGACCCGGAAAACAACTGACAACTAACTACTGACAACTGACAATCCTACTTGCCGCCGGTGATATCGCTGGCGCTGAACTTCGCCGGCGGAGGCGTAGGCGAGCTGGTAAAAGAGACGTACTGCATACGCAGATCCGCCAATAGACTTTCGACCACCTGCGCTTCCTGCGGGTCAAGATTGCCCTGGGTTTTCTCTTCGAGCATACCCAGTACGTCAATCCAGTGTTTCGCGGTCTTGAGATCGACGCCGGTTTCGCCGGTTACCGGATGGGGCATCATCCCCAGAGAAGCTGCCGCATTCGACGCCAAAGACATGATCAGGCTCAGGAAACTCGCTGGATCGTCCAACGGATCGTGGCCAGCGTGCGCGGGCTCGGGTCCGGCGCGCGGTGATGCCGCCGCCGCGGTTGGAGCATCTGCGCGCTGAGCTTTAGGTTCCACGCTTGCTGAAGGGTGGTCCGGCGCGGGGCGTGATGGAGCACTGTCAGCCGCGGAAGCCTTCGAGAAGTCCGCGGCAGCTCTCTCTGAAGCTTCCTTTTCCTCCGGCGAAAGCTCTCGCGGAGTACCGTCCGGATTGAATGGGCGACGATCGACTACTTTTAAGGTTGGCTGCTCTTCATTCATGAAAAACCTTCGGCGCGAATCTGGGCCGGAATTTCCCCCTCGCCACGCGCATTTGAACTAAGTTATTTGAAACGTGTGCGATGTTAGCATCGCGGTCGGGATGATCGCAAAAGCTGGAAGGCTTCAGTAGTGCCATAGTTTGGTTTGGTCCTTTTTCGGCGCGGACAAGAACGATCAACGAAATCACACGAAACGCCCAAACAAAAACAATTCCGCTTCGTGTATTTCGTGGATCGTTCTGTTCTCTCCTTTCTTAATCGGCGCGCGAACCTCCTGGCACGTAGCGCATTTTCGCATCCGGCCTTGAACTAGTCTCCCGGATTCCGGACAATCAATCCGATGCCGAAAACCTTCAACGATCTGGTCGCACTGATGGACCGGCTGCGCTCACCTGGTGGGTGTCCGTGGGACCGCGAACAAACCTATGCCACTTTGGCGCCGATGCTTCTGGAAGAAGCCTATGAGGCGTTCGACGCTCTCGAAGAAGCACGCGAAGGACGGCCCGCCGCGCTGCGCGAGGAACTAGGCGACCTTCTATTCCAGATCACATTCTTTGCGCGCGTAGCGACCGAGCGCGGTGAATTCGACATCGACGACGTGATCGACGAAGTGCACGCCAAGATGGTCCGCCGGCATCCACACGTTTTCGGCGACACCAAAGCCGGCGACTCGGCCGAGGTGCTGCGCAATTGGGAGGCGATCAAAGCGGAAGAAAAGCGTGCGGCCAGTAAACTCTCGGGCAAGTCCGAAAGCACATCCATCCTCGACGGCGTCTCAAACAAAGCGCCGGCGCTGATGGAGGCCCATCAAATTTCGACGAAGGTAGCGCGCGTCGGTTTCGACTGGACGCAAATCAAGGACATCTTTGAAAAGCTACAGGAAGAGGTCGACGAGCTGCGTGAGGCGATTACGCTTCACGCCGACTCGAACAGCGAGGGTGATCACGCCCACGTCCGCGAAGAAATCGGCGATTTGCTTTTCGTCGTCACCAACATCGCGCGGCGCCTGAACGTTGAGCCTGAAGCGGCGCTGAAACTCAGCAACCGCAAATTCCGGCGTCGGTTCGCGTATGTCGAAAAGAAGTTACGCGAACAAGATCGCAAGTTCGAACAGACAAGTCTGGAAGAGCTGGAAATGCTTTGGCAGGAAGCGAAGACCGATGAGGCGAAGGCGCAAGCTGCTGGGAGCGCGGATGTCTCGTCCGCACTGAGCGCGGAGCGCGAAAACCAGTAAGGGCAAGAAAGAGCTTGAGCGTCCGTCGGCGCTGTGCGGACGAGACGTCCGCGCTCCGGGCAATAAATGACGCAGTTCACCTTAAGCCTTCAGAGTTTCACAATCATCGATTCTACTTGCTCACGCGGCGGTTCAATGGCTCCCCGGTTGCCACGTTCGTCGGTGTCGATAGCCTGCTCGGTCGACAGGATCCCGGAGACTCGCATCTTGAATTCGTCCGGATTCGTGGCGTTATGCACGGCCTCTTCAAGACTTATTCGGCGTGACTGCAACAGACGGAACAGCGATTGATCGAAAGTCTGCATAGAATACTGTGACGCGCCATTCGCGATCGCTTCGCGGATCAAGTAGGTTTTTTCTTCGTTAATGATGTAATCGCGAATCAAGCCCGTCGATATCATTACCTCGATTGCCGGGACTCGGCCCGCGCCCTTCGCCGCCCGCACCAGGCGCATTGAAATCACAGCCTTCAAGATTCCAGCCAACTGGATGCGCACGGATTTCTGTTGGTGCGATGGAAACGACGATACGATGCGTGTAATCGTTTCGGTGGCATCCAGAGTGTGCAGGGTCGAGAGCACCAGGTGGCCCGTTTCCGCGGCAGTCAGGGCTGTCTCGATCGTCTCGAGATCGCGCATCTCACCCACCAAGATCACGTCGGGATCCTGTCGCAGCGCGCCCCGCAGAGCTTCGGCGAAAGAACGAGTATCGACGTCGACCTCGCGTTGCGTGACGAAAGCTTTCTTATCGCGATGCAGAAACTCAATCGGATCTTCGATCGTCACAATATGTCCCGAACGCGTGGCATTGATGCGGTCGATCATCGCGGCCAACGTTGTGGACTTCCCCGAGCCGGTCGCGCCGGTTACCAGAATCAGGCCGCGGCGCTCCTCCGCAATCTTGTCGATGACGGGCGGTAAGCCGAGGGCTGCCGTGCTTCGACTTTGATCGGGAATCACGCGTAAGACGATACTTACCGATCCGCGCTGCTGAAAAATGTTCGCGCGAAATCTGCCCAGGCCCTTGACGCTGTAGGCAATGTCTACTTCGGAAACTTCCTTGAGCTTCTGCTTCTGGCGGTTCGACATCATCGAAAACGCCATATCGAGGGTGTCTTCAGGTGAAAGTTTTGGCGCCTCGACAATCGGATGCAACTCGCCGCCGATGCGCATTACGGGAAAGGAACCGACCTTCAGATGTAAGTCCGAAGCAAAGTGCGCAATGGCAGTGACCAAAAGATCGTCAATTTTTACAGACATAGAACTACTCTTGGGAATCCGGTTTCGGGTTTCTTAAGACAACTTGAGAGGGTTTAGGGCAAGAAACCGAGAGGTCAAAGGCAGTTGGGCAATCGCCAGTGCCAACGTCACTATAGCGGTTCGCCTGAAGAAAGGTCAACGGTTTTGGGGCGCGGTGGCAAGCGGAGCGCGACACCGCTTTGGGTTTATTGGATTCATTCAGGCTCGATCCAAAGCGCCGTCAGCGCTTCTCTCTGCCGGCGCACTCCCAAAATCAAATCTGCCCAAATCCGCGCCAACTATTACTGTTATGCCAGCCAATCTCGACTTCGTCGGCTTCGATTTCATGCCACCAATCGGCGAAATCCGCGCGGGAAATGTAGAAAGCCGTCGGCGCCACCAGGTGATCGAAGACGATCGTGTGCTGTTCTCGCCAGCCAAAGGGGGCGATCGAACGAAGGTAATCGTTGTAGAAAAGGTGACGCGCCAGCGATGCACCACGCCCCGAACGATTTAAGGGACCATAGACGAGTTTGGTCGCCGCAAACACGATTGCCGTAGGGATTTTTGAAAGCTGCAACAAAACTTTTGGGTTCATGCGCGAAGTCAGGCGTTGGCGAAGGGGATTCACCCAACGGGTAATCCATTCGTTGTTCTCGGCGCCATAGACCCAAGCCGAAATGTGACCGCCTGGTTTGACCTTAGACGCTAGTGACTTGAATCCGCCGCGCGGATCGGGCAGGTGATGCAGCACGCCAATCGAAAACGCATAATCAAATGCGCGCGCGAACGGCAAACTGTAGATGTCAGCCTGCACGATATGCGCGTTAGGCAGATGACGTGTTGCCGCGAATGCCGTTTCTACTGCAGCACTCAGATCAATTCCGATCACTTCACGTGCTCCCCATTGCGCGGCCAGTTGAGTATGACGTCCTTTGCCACATCCGCCCTCGAGCACAACCTTGTCCCTGAAGAATTCCGGTTGGACTGGAGCTATCCAACCCAGAAACTGCTGTTCGTACTTGTCATCGGTCTGAGTGAAGTGTAGCCATTGCCAACCGAAGCCGGCCGCGGTGGCCGCTTTCTCTGCTTCAACTTCGTCGAGTGAAGCAAAGCGTGGCACGCCGCGGGTAATAGGCCAGGTTCGCGCGCATGAGCTGCACGAAAGCTGGCCTTCGATAACCTCCGCGGCTTCGCGATGACCCGCGGACCTCAGGGCGATCGCGCCGCCGCATGAAGGGCATGAAAGGTATTTCAGAAGTCGTTCTTTCAATCGTCGTCCTCGCTCTGGAGAAAAGAGATTACTATTGCATATTGACGCTGCGCGATGAAACCCACCCGGCGTCGGGAGATTTTGTGATATAAAGCAGCCGCTCTTCGATTCCTGACTCAATTGAGAATCCTTTCGTTGCCTACCGACCGTCTTCGGTTCCTGAGTTTCTGGAGTTCAACCCGCGCTTTTATCGGCCGTGTCATATTGTTTCTCGCAATCGCGCCGGCTGGTTGCTTAGCCATACGCGCGCAATCAGTAAGCCCGCCGCGCGAGGACACTCAGATCTGGACCGAAACGCAGCTTGCGATCCCGATCGACAAGCAAGTCAGTCTGGTGTTGCTGGGTACACTCCGTTTTGGACGCAACGTTAGCCGGCCGGTAAATGAACGCATCGGCGCCGGAGTCTCGCTCAAAGCCGGCAAATACCTGACTGTTTTTCCCTTCTACTTGCACATAGCTTCGCAACCAACCTCGACCAGCCACAGCACCGAGGATCGCATTACCCTCGAAGCGACGCTTAAATTTCCAGCTGGACGGTTCACTATTGCAGATCGTAATCGCGTCGAATTTCATATTCATCATCCCGCGCCTAACTTTACCCAGTACCGCAACCGCCTCCAGCTTGAGCATCAACTAAAGGTCGGCACGCTTGAAGTAGACGGGTTCGTGGCCGACGAAGTTTTTTACGACTCGATCGCTAACGCCTGGATTCGCAATCGCTTTTATCTGGGGGCCATTAGGAAGATCAACAAACATTTCACTCTCGAGCTCTATTACGTCAGACAGAATGACAGCCATTCGCAACCCGGGGACATTAACGCGCTGGGGACGACGTTCAAGTTTCGTGTGTAAGGCCTGGTCTCCGTCGTGATATATTCTCGCCGCACGACGCGAGCAAGGGCATCTCTGCCTGCGATTGCGGGCGGCTTACCGACGACCTAAAGTTTATGATCCAGCCAGAACCAGCTCGCCAGGATCCCGTTCAGTGGGCGAAGGTAATCGACCACACCCGCTGCATCGGTTGTCATGCGTGCACGACGGCCTGCAAGTCTGAAAACGTCGTGCCAATTGGCGTCACTCGCACCTACGTCAAGCACGTCGATGTGGGCATGTTTCCACAGGTGCGCCGCGCGCATCAGGTAACACGCTGCAACCAGTGCGCGCACGCGCCATGCGTGACGGCCTGTCCGACTACCGCAATGTTCAAGCGACCTGACGGCATCGTCGATTTTGATAAATCAATTTGCATTGGTTGCAAGGCCTGCATGGCTGCTTGTCCTTATGACGCAATCTTCATCAACCCGGAAGATCATTCGGCTGAAAAGTGTAACTTCTGCGCGCATCGGATCGATGTTGGATTAGAGCCTGCGTGCGTCGTTGTCTGCCCGACGCAGGCAATCCTGATTGGTGACATGAACGATCCTTCGTCGTACGTCGCGCAGATCATCAATCGCGAAGCCGTGAATGTGCGCCGTCCCGAAAAGGAAACGCTGCCGAAGCTGTTCTATAAAGGCGCGCATCAAGCGACCCTCGATCCTCTGGCGGCGCGACGCCCTGAAGCCGGCTTGTTCATGTGGAGCGAGCAAAGAGAGGATAGCGAGCACGTCGTCTCAGGCAATCCGACTTTCAACAACAGCTCGGCGGCGGCGCTCTTGAGTTATGACGTAGCGCATTCAATTCCCTGGGACTGGCGCGTAAGTTTGTATACCTGGACTAAAGGAATTGCTGCCGGTGTTTATTTAGTCGCAGCCTTTTGTGTTCTGCTTGGATTCTTACGAGCTGATAGCGCCTTGTGGTTATGGTTCACACCGATAGCTTCCGGTGCGTTCCTTGGGATCACGGGCGGTTTATTGATCTGGGACCTGGAGCATCCCGCACGCTTCTACATGATCTTCACCCGGCCCCAATGGAAGAGCTGGTTGGTGAAGGGGGCGTTTATCATCGCCGGATACTCGGCGGTACTGGCTTTACATTTTCTCGCCAGCATTCTCGGCTTCAGAATGGTTCACGATCCGCTGGTTCCTAACCGGATCATGGCGTCTTGGGCTATCTCGATGCAGTGGTGGCTCATCATTCCAGGAATAGCTCTGGCGATTCTGACCGCTGTCTACACCGCCTATCTTTTCGCGCAAGCGAAGGCACGCGACCTCTGGCAGAACCCATTGCTGCCGCCGCATCTCGTCGTGCAAGCGCTGCTGCTCGGTTCAGCCGTGTTGTTGCCGGTCGCTGCACGGTTTCAAGAGACACGTTCGGCACTCACGTTCATAGATGCAGTGCCGCCGGCAGTCCTTGCTTTGCTTTGGGTACTTGCGGTCACGAGTCTGCTTCATCTCTTAATGATCTGGGGTGAAGTGTCGTTGACCCATCCAACTGCGCATGCGCGTCTGGCGATCTGGGAGATGGTGCGCGGCCGTTACCGGAGCGACTTCTGGATGGGAGCGGCGCTGTCGATACTCGGCGGACTGTTGCCGTGGTTGGCTATCGGCGGTTACGTCAGCACCGCTATCGGCATCGGCGGTGCGCCGCTCGCCTTACTCGGACTGATGCTCTTCGAGCACGCTTATGTTCAGGCGGGACAGGCAGTGCCACTGGCGTAAAGCCGGTGACAGCCAAACAATTTTGAATTACAAACGTTCACAGACTGATTCCAAGATAGGAGATCCCAAGATGAAGTTAAAGATAAATGGCCAACGTCATTCGACTATGTTCATGGCGTTGCTCATATTAGTCGCAGCAGTTTTGGCTTGCAGCAGCGGAGACGAAACAGAGAAGGCCAACAAACTTGGCGATGAAGGAAACGCGGCGGTCACGGAAGGGAAGAAATCCTTCCAGGAAGCGGATGACAAGAAACAGAAGATGCTTCAGACCAATGTATCCGAGTTGGCTGAAGCCCGCACTCTCGCAAAAGAAGCTATTGCGGCTTACGACAAGGCAGAGGATAAGTGCAAAGAAGCCGCCAAGAAATATGATGAGGCGAGCAAGCTGAAGATCAGCGACAAATTCAAAGAGTATCTTGAAATCAAGGTCAAGGAATACAACAAGCGCGCAGAATTGGTCGAGGCTGCGAAAGGTACGCCGCAAGCTTTGCTTGACAGCGAGAGCCGCTCGAGTTTCATCACGCGGGCCCAGGCCAATAACGAAAAGGTCGCCGCGCTAGCGAAAGAAGCCGACGACCTGGCCGGCCAGGCAAAGAAGCTGGAAGCAGACAATCCGAATATGTTCAAGAAGTAAGTTGAACTACCGCGGCGGCTCGGCTGACTACCTCGACTAGATGATAGACGGGGAAAGGCGGCGCCGCTGACGTGGGGTCCGTGCTTCGTAACTTCGGTAGGCGTCAGCGATCTGGGAGCGGCGTCCACAGATCGAAGCAGGTCTGCACCTGGTAGGGGCGCGCTCACAATCATGGACAAAGTTACAGAAACGGGAGCGGTAGCGACCGGGTCAAAGGCTCAACCTGGAATCGTGGCTGAACAAGATCTCAAAGACTCAGGAGTTGGATGCCAGGATCCCATGAAGATTAAATACTTTCAGGACACTGACACGCTCTATATTGAGTTCAAGGCAGTCGTAGTAGCCGAATCGAAGGATTTGGATGAGAACACACTTTTGGATCTCGATCAGAGCGGCAATATCTGCAGCATTACGGTGGAGCACGCCAGTAAACGGGCGGACATTCCGCGGTTTTACTATGAACAAGTCGCAGCCTGATACTGTAAGGACTCTTTTGAGAGTAGTTAGAGTCTCTCTGTCCGCTCTGCTTGTTGTCGCGTGCCGTCCAGCGTCGCAATCTCCGCAATCGCGACCCACACCAGCATTAATTCCGAGTCCAACCAATAGCGTAAGGTATAAAGGTGTCAGCTTCACCTTTGATCCATCACTTGCGTCCGACGTGACCTCGGAGAGCATCCCAGCTTCGCTCGAAGGCAAGCCGTGCGATATCTGGCCCGAACATTCTGGATTCAAATTGCTTGGTTATCCCAGACTTCGAAGCTTGGAGGCGACCGATCCCCGGATAAGGGTATTCTCGATCGCGAAGTTTCGCGAGGCCTTTTCCGTCGCAGGCATCGAGTACGCCAAGAATGTCGTGTCTCCGAAGGATCAGTGGGACTGGGCTAAAGACTTCGATGAAGAAGTTCGCGTACTTCAGGCATTGTTCGTGAAACAACCAAAGTCTGATGAACTTAGAGTATTTCTTGCCAACGCTCGCGCCTCTGAAGCGCGAAAATTGGATGACTTTCCGCAGATGCCCTTTCTTCCGATGTGGGAAGCGTCACAAGCGTTCTTCACTCGGCCGCAGTACATAAATTTCAAAAATGGACGCGGAATCTTCTTCTTGACGCAATGGAATGTAAGCGAGACATCTCAGGTCACGAATGATGGACTTGACTACGCGTTTCAGGGAATGACGGATGACGGCCAGTACTATGTTTATGCGGAGTTTTCGGTCACGGCGCCGTTTCTGCCGAATGATAACGATCCCGACGTAGTAGCATGGAACGAAAAGAACTATCTGCTGCCGCAAAAGTCAAAAACATATCAGGATTATCTGCGTCCGATCGTCGGGAAGCTGCAAGCACTGCCCGCAGATCAGTTTAAGCCGAATTTAGAACTGCTCGATCAATTGATCTCATCTATGGAGGTGCGGCCTAATTAAGATCGGCGACACTTTCTATCCTGGCCCTTCCCGCATTCATCTAGCGGCGTTTCCGCCCAAGGAGCGCTGGAATGATTGGACGGAGCTGGATTCGCAGGCGTGGCCGAAGCGAAAGGAGCGACGCTATTCATTAGTGCCGACGACTTGTTTCAACTGCGAGTCGGCTTGCGGATTGCTCGCTTACATCGACAAGGAGACTCATCAGATTCAGAAGTTCGAGGGCAATCCCGAGAATCCGGGGAGCCGCGGACGCAATTGTGCGAAGGGTCCGGCGACTCTGAATCAGGTTAACGATCCGGATCGAATTCTTTATCCGTTGAAACGCGCGGGCAATCGCGGCGAAGGCAAATGGGAGCGCGTCGGCTGGGATGAAGTGCTCGACACCA
>Ga0137363_10002480_pt1 | contig 10982 bp, 8 predicted proteins | sample MadtaG_FD_104800 | JGI IMG/M metagenome (GOLD analysis project Ga0137363, IMG submission 104800) | Vadose zone soil microbial communities from Angelo Coast Range Reserve, California, USA - Mad1_115_16 metaG | ecosystem: Environmental > Terrestrial > Soil > Vadose zone | place: USA: California...
AGAACCTTACGTTCAATATTGTGTTTGTGCAAAGAAATCACGGTACGGAAATCGAGGAGACTCGAATTCCTGACTCGACTGTGACCTACGACGGAAGGCCGGTTGAGATTAAGTGGAATTCGACAGCGCTACCCACGTCCAGTGTTGAAATGGTCGCGCCAGTCCAATACGCTCTGCGATCGCAAACGATGCGTAGTAACCTCTCCACGAACAATTCAGGAGGACCAAGAAAATGAACGGCACAATTGTGTTCCGCTGCGTCGCGTTGTTAGCATTTCTCGCGATGATACTGCTTCCCGGCAGATTGTCCGCGGAGCCCGGCGACACCGGCAAAATCGAGCGCGTCAGAAAAACTTCTTTCGGCAAATTGCCCGACGGAAGGGAAATCCAACAATTCACACTTCGTAGCACCAAGGGGGCAGTCGCAAAAGTGACTACCTACGGGGCGACGCTTACCGAACTCTGGATGCCCGATACGTCCGGCAAAAACGCCGACGTCGTGCTGGGCTTTGACAGCCTTGCTGGCTATCTCACCGATCATCCGTATTTTGGCGCGACAGTCGGCCGTTACGCCAACCGCATTGCCAAAGGACAATTTTCACTCGACGGCCGGCAATACTCGCTCTTCATCAACAATGGGCCGAATTCGCTGCACGGCGGCAAAGCCGGCTTCAATCGCAAAGTGTGGAAAGCGGAGCCGGTCGGACTGGCGCACGGCGCCGCCGTGAAATTCACTTATGTCAGCGAGGACGGCGAAGAAGGCTATCCCGGTACGCTGACCGTGCATGTGACCTACGAACTCACCGACGAGAATGCTCTCAAGATTACTTACGCCGCTTCCACCGACAAACCGACCGTCGTCAATCTCACCAACCACAGCTATTTCAATTTGTCCGGGGCAGGCAGTGGCGACATTCTCAAAGACGTTTTGCAACTGGATGCCGATCGCTACACTCCCGTGGACAGCACTCTGATTCCGACCGGCGAACTGAAATCGGTCGACGGCACGCCATTTGATTTTCGCAAGCCGACTGCTATCGGCGAGCGCTATGCACAAGTTCCCGCCACCGGCGGTTACGATCACAACTTTGTTCTGAACGGCGAAGCAGGTTCGTTACGCAAAGCGGGAGAACTTTACGACCCGGTTTCCGGACGCCAGATGGAATTGTGGACGACCGAGCCGGGAGTGCAGATCTATATGTCGCTTGGGCTCAATGGATCGATCAAGGGCATCGGCGGCGCGTACCAAAAATTCGGCGCGTTGTGCCTGGAGACGCAGCATTTTCCGGATTCGCCAAATCATCCGAATTTCCCATCGACGGTAGTGCGTCCTGGCAATGACTACCAATCGGAGACCATTTACAAATTTTCGGCCAAATAGACTTTCCGACAGTGTCTGCAGGCGTATGCACAAAACTACAAACGGTTCGCGTACGACGAATTCATCACTGGAAAGGCGACGATGACAGCAATTCTCGGAGTGCTGGCGGTGGAGCGGTTGGTTCGCCTCGCGCCGGTGGATCTTGCGATCGTTGTTTTTTATTTTGCGCTGGTGCTGGGCATCGGTTTTTATCTGAAGCGATTCGCCAAAACAGGCGAAGACTTTTTCATGGCCGGCCGCGAAATGACCGCCTGGGTCGCCGGGCTCGCTTTCGTCTCCGCGAATCTCGGTTCGCTGGAACTTCTCGGCTGGGCCGGCTCTGCTTATCAGTACGGAATTCTCGCCGCGCATTGGTATTGGGTCGGCGCAATTCCCGCCATGCTTTTTCTCGGCCTGGTGATGATGCCATTTTATTACATTTCGAAAACGCATTCGGTGCCGGGTTACCTGCAATTGCGCTACGGCACGGCGGCCAGCGGATTGAGCGCGGTCACCTTCGCCATCATGACCATCCTGATGTCCGGCGTAAACATGTACGCCATGGCCGTGGTGATGAAAGTAGTTCTTGGCTGGGATTTGAATTTCAGCATTTTCGTTTCGTCGATCACCGTGGCCATCTATGTTGCTGCCGGTGGACTTTTTTCCGCCATCTTCAACGAAGTGCTGCAATTTTTCCTGATCTGGTTTGGCGCGCTGCTGATTCCGATTCTCGGCTTGATCGAAACCGGCGGCTGGCACGGAATGGTTGCGCGCATTCAGCACAACTTTCCCGGCCAGGATTTCACACACATGTGGAGCAACCTCGGACACTTTAAAGATAATCCGATGGGCATGCACTGGACCGGCATTGTTTTTGGGCTCGGCATGGTGCAGGCCATGGGTTACTGGACTACCGACTTCCTGGTCGTGCAGCGAGTTCTGTCCGCCAAAGATATTCGTTCGGCGAAACTGGCTCCGGTGCTTGGCTCGTTTTTCAAGATGGCCGTTCCCTTGATCGTTATTCTTCCGGGGCTTCTCGGCCTCGCTGTGCTGCCGATGCATTTAGTCCCAAACAACGAAGTGCAGGCCGGACAGTACGGCTACAACGAAGTTCTGCCGCTGATGCTGGCGCGCTACTGCGGCCCCGGATTGCTCGGTCTCGGTATTATCGCGCTGGTGGCGGGCTTCATGGCGGGCATGGCTGGTAGTGTCAGCGCGTTCGCCACTGTCTGGACATACGACCTGTATCGCCCATTCATCCGCAAGACTGCGCCGGATCCGCACTACGTTTCCATGGGCCGCTGGTCCACTTTGATTGGTGTATTCATCAGCATTGGCACGGCGTACCTCGCGATGCGTTTCGCGAGCATTATGGATTACGTGCAGGCGCTCTTCGGATTTTTCATCGCGCCGCTATTCGGGACGGTGCTGCTCGGCATGATATGGAAGCGGGTGACGAAAGCCGCCGGATTCTGGGGGCTGCTGGCCGGCACCCTTTCCTCGGTCTCGATGTTTCTGCTGATGCAAGGAAAATTCCCGTTGATGAACCCCGCGTCGCGCGTGCGTTGGGTCAGCCTGTTTGCTCTGTCGCCGGACGCCAAAGGGTTAGCGCAGGACATGTACCAGTCGCTATGGTCCTGCGTGACGTGCGTTGTGGTGACGGTACTCGTCACCATGGTCACCAAGCCGCGGCCTGATGCCGAATTGAAAGGCCTCGTCTACAGCCTTACAGAAGTCGCACACGAAGAAAAAGTTAGTCTGCTGCACCGGCCGGTTTTCTGGGGCGGTGTGGCCATTGCGCTTCTGGTTGTACTGCAAATTATTTTCTGGTGATCTATGAGCGAAAAACACGAAATCATTCCGGTATGGTTTTTTGTCGGCGTGCTATTTCTGGTGTATGGCGTGCTGATCTTTGTAAGCGGCCTGGCGGAGTGGTCGCATCCGCCTGATACCGTGCTGGCGGAGCTGCACGCGCCGGTGTGGTGGGGCGGACTGCTGATCGTGCTGGGCGGCGTATATTGCGCCACGTTTCGCCCGGGACGCAAAAAAGCATAAATTGTCGAGCGGTAGAGCGGCTGCGTGCCGCTTTCCGCGACTTCCGCAATTCACAACGAGAGTTGGGCCCACGATGGACGAAAAGAAGAACGAAAATAAAATGACGATGGGAGTAATCGTCGGGAACCGGGGATTTTTCCCCGATCACCTGGCAAAAAGCGGACGCGAGGAAATTCTTGCGGCGTTGGCGAAAGCGGGAATCGGCGCGGTTGCGCTCAGTCCCGATGAAAGCAAATACGGCGCTGTGGAAACGCACGAAGAAGCGAAGCGCTGCGCGGCACTTTTCAAAAAACATGAAAAGGAAATCGATGGCGTGATCGTGACGCTGCCGAATTTTGGCGATGAGCGCGCGATTGCCGATACGCTGCGACTGGCGAGGCTGGAAGTGCCGGTGCTGGTGCAGGCCACGCCGGACAGCACGTCCAAAATGAGCATTGCACACCGACGCGACAGCTTCTGCGGAAAAATGTCGGCTTGCAACAACCTCAAGCAGTACGGAATTCGCTATTCGCTGACGAAGCTGCACACGGTGGCGCCGGATTCTGCGGAATTCGCGAAGGACCTGGAAAATTTCGCGGCGGTTTGCAGGGTAGCGGGCGGACTGAAGAATCTGCGCATCGGCGCGATTGGAGCGCGGCCCACGTCATTCAATACTGTGCGCTACAGCGAAAAGCTGCTGGAAGCGAGCGGGATTTCCGTGGAGACGCTGGACTTGAGCGAAGTGCTGGGGAGGATCGGGCGGCTGAAGGATCAGGATGATGCGGTCGCGGCGAAACTGGGCGCGATCAAGAAATATGTCAGCACCGACGGAGTGCCGGGCGCGGCGCTGATCAAGATGGCGAAGCTCGGCGTGGTGACTGAGCAGTGGATGAAGCAGGCGGACGTGGCGGTGAGCGCGGTGCAGTGCTGGACATCGCTGGAGGAAAATCTGGGTATTGTGCCGTGCACCATCATGAGCATGATGAGCGACAATTTGCTTTCGAGCGCGTGCGAAACGGACGTCTGCGGCGTGCTGAGCATGCACGTGCTGGCTTTGGCGAGTGGAACGCCCAGTGCGCTGCTGGACTGGAACAACAATTACGGGAGCGATCCGAATAAAGCGGTGTGCTTCCACTGTAGCAATCTGCCGAAACATTTTTTCCGGGAAGTGCGCATGGACTTTCAGGAAATTATCGCGGGAACCGTGGGGAAGGAAAACACGTACGGCACGGCTGTGGGCAAAGTGAAAAGTGGCGCGATGAGCTATGCGCGTTTTTCGACGATTGATCGCGAAGGGGCGATTCGCGGATACGTCGGCGAAGGGAAATTCACGGACGACGCGCTGGAGACATTTGGCGGGGCCGGGGTCGTGGAAATTCCGGAAATGCAGAAGTTGCTGCGGTACATTTGCGAGAACGGGTACGAGCACCACGTAGCGGCCAATTTCTCTTCAGTAGCTGGCGCGCTACACGAAGCGGCGAACAATTATCTCGGCTGGAAAACCTACCTGCACTGGTAGGTTTTGGCTCACATCGCACTTTCGCGAATCGGTCTAACTGCCGCTCGATTGTGTACCCCAATTCGGGTACTAGCGAATCTACGCGGGAATTATTATTCTGTGGTTACAGCAGCCCTCGCGAACATTCTTACTGGAGGGCCTCATGCCAATTGATTTTTCCAACGCCTGGAACACTGGCGTCAAGATCATCAACGAAACAATTTCGCTTCTACCGAACCTGCTCCTGGCCGTTCTTATTTTCTTCGCATTTCTGCTAATCAGCGCAGGCGGCAAGTCTCTCGCGCGACGCTGGGTACAGCGGCAGCGGAACCATCAGGGGATCGCACTGCTGATGGCTCGGCTGGTTCAGACGAGCATCCTGCTCCTGGGTTTCCTGATCGCACTCTCCGTAGTTGCTCCATCCTTCAAGGCCGGCGATCTGGTCAAATTACTCGGAGTCGGCACGGTGGCTATTGGTTTTGCTTTTCAGAATATCCTTCAGAACTTTCTCGCTGGGATCCTGCTGCTTTTGCAGGAACCGTTTCGACTCGGGGACTTTATCAGCGTCACGGGCATCGAAGGAACGGTTTATGACATTCAGTCGCGCGCGACAATTGTGAGCACTAAAGACGGCCGGCGAGTTGTTATTCCGAATGCCGTTTTATTTACGAGCCCGGTGGCAGTTGAGGCGTCGGGCGCAAAAGCGGCGTAGGCGGTCGGCCACGCGTACAAATCCTCAGATGAGCCGCTTGCCAAGCTGCGGAGCAGGACAACCCGAGGTTTGAGTTAGGTTTTAGTTGGGTTCAGATCGAATGGAGGGCGGGGTATAGGCGGCGGAAGGCGGCGTAGTTTTTTTGCATCAGGGCGGAGGAGGCGGAATTTGGCTTGACGCGGGAAGCTACGTGGATGACGGCATCGCAGGCTTCGTCAACGGAGGCAAAGTGGCGGGCGCCGACGGCAGCGAGGATGGCTGCGCCGTAGGCTGCACCTTCTTCGGCTGCAACGAGTTCGACTTCGTGAGCGTAAACATCGGCTTGAATTTGCCGCCAGAGTGGTGAACGTGCGCCCCCGCCACCGAGTCTGATTTGTGTGACGGGAACTTTCATTTCTTCAAAAATCGAAAAGGAATCCTTCAGGCTGAAGGCGACTCCTTCGAGAATGGCGCGAAGGATGTGCGGGCGACGGTGTGATGGCGTGATGCCGACCAGCGCGCCGCGCGCATCGGGATCGAGATGCGGCGTGCGTTCGCCCATCAAGTATGGCGCCCAAAGCAGGCCTTCGGCGCCGGGCGGTGCGATTGCGGCCTCAGCGGAGAGAAATTCGTAGGGATCACGATCCGCGTGTGGAGAAGTGGCGGTATTTTCGGCATCGTACGGGCCAAACGTTCCCCCATCGATAACGCCAGAATCAAAGCCAAGAAAAGCGACGCCGAATGTGTCACGGAACCAGCGCAGCGAGAGTCCGGCGGCTTGGGTAACGCCCATCACATGCCAGCGTCCCGGAATTGCATGGCAAAAAGTGTGCAAGCGGCCGCGCGGGTCGAGCGCCGGACGATCCGTGGCAGCGAAGACTACGCCAGACGTGCCGATGGTCGCGCTGACCACGCCGGCTCGCACGATTCCCATTCCGACCGCGCCCGCCGCCTGATCCCCGGCGCCCGCCACAACCGGCGTGCCGGCTTTCAAGCCGGTCGCGGCGGCGCCGTCGGCACTCAGCTTGCCGCAAAGCTCCGGCGATTCGTAAAGCGCGGGCAGAAATTTTTTTTCGATGTCAACGCCGGAGAGAACTTCGTCCGACCACTTTCGATTTGCAACGTCGAGCAGCAACGTGCCGCTGGCATCGGCAAGGTCAATCGCGCGATCTCCGGTGAGGCGGAAGCGCACATAATCCTTGGGTAGCATGATGTGGCGAACACGCGCCCACAACTGCGGCTCGTTCTCGCGCACCCACAAAATTTTGGTCAGAGTGAAATTGGTCAGCGGTGGGTTGCAGGTAAGCTGAATCAGCCGGTCTGTGCCAAATTTTTCCGAAAGCTCGCAGGATTGTTTTTCGGTGCGCTGGTCGCACCAGATGAGCGCGGGGCGCACAACTTCGCCGGCGGCGTCCAGCAGAACCGCGCCATGCATCTGGCCGGAAAAGCCTATGCAGGCGATTTCTTCGCCGCGAATCGCCGATTCCTGCAAGGCTTTTTTTACCGCGACGCCGCAGGCGCGCCACCAATCGCGCGGATCCTGTTCCGCCCAGCCAGGATGCGGCGACGCGAACGGTTGATGTTCTTCAGTGCCCGACGCGACGATGGCGCCGGAGACGTCCATCAACAGCGCGCGCGTGCCGCCCGTGCCAACGTCAATGCCGAGGAAGTAGATGTGGCTCTCCGTTCGTCGAGATGGAATTGAGATTTCGGAAGCAGGCAGCGACGAAGGATTGTAAACGCGATTTGCCTCTAAAACAAAATTCCCTGGTTACAACATAGGGCAACGAAGAAGTCGTTAGCGTTCGGCAGGTTTCGCTTTCACTTCGTTCAGGCGAGCCAGTTCAGCCTGGATTTGAGGAATGGCCTCGGCTGGCGGCCCGATACGCTTGTATCCGCTGTAAAAAGTTTTTTCGTGCGCCGAAATGTTTGAGAAAAATTTTCGGCCGTCAAAATCGTACTGCGTGAAGGAGGGCAGCCAAATTTCAGGCGCCATTTCGAAGCGATCCTGCATAAATCGACTACCCTTATAGATTTTGGCCAGAAAAATTCCCAGTGAAATATCGTCGGTCACTTCGCCTTCCGCTTGCGCCAGCTGCTGCGCAGCGTCATCCACCCACAAAAAGCCTTTGACTTTGGTATAGATCGAAGTGGCGCGATTGGTAGGCCTGAAGGCGGGATTTGGAACCATACTGTATTTCGAAAGCATGCGGTCGCCGCGGGGTTCCTGGCCGATGTAGGTGAGAAGAAAGGCGTTGCGCGTAGCTTCAATCAGGTCGTCGCGATCTTTTTGTTTTTTTTGGATTTTCTGGTAGGCCTCGCGCTGGGTTTGTCCCGTTTCGACCGCCCACGCAAGCGCCTTCAGCACCTTGTCGAGTTCGGCCCGGTAAGCGTCAGTGTCCGCGGGTTTGCCGTCAGGCCCCAAGGGAATTTTTGCAATGCCCGTACCCGCGGGGATCACGCGGAAAATACGCACACTTTGCGGGTCGGCGTCTCCCGCTTGCTTGCGGCTTTCCACCCGTTCGATTCGCTCGTAGAGGTATTGCGCGCGTTCGGCTTCCTTCAGGCCGTCGATGACATGGTTCAAGACATCGCGCGAGAGGGACGCGGACGAAATTTTTCCTTCCATGGCCTTAGAAATGGCATCTTGCACCGGCGGGCCAGCAAGGACCATCAGCCCCGTCACGATTAGCAGGAGTCTCGACGAAAAGTCCAAATCAGTGCTCCCCATGACAAACTTTACCCAACTTGCCGAGACTTTTTGGATTCTCGCAAACTGTAGGGTGTTGCATCCGTTAAGGACTGGCATGCGAGTTAAGGAAATGCCACGCTCGAAAAGTACAGGATAAACTATTCAAAACAATAGCGTTACGGTTTTCACGATGGCTTGGTTTGATATGAGTCGTTTATGAATAATTAATGTTACTGGCTGCGGGAAGCAAATCACGTGTTTTTAGCGTCTAATAAGGAACGAAAGGGTGTCGTCGCGCGTATTACAGACACGGATCCTTCCGCTGCAGACAGACTAGGGAGAACTAAGTTGGGTGTTACGCCACTCGAAGGACTGAGGCAGGTTAGTGTCGTTGTAGGTGCGGCCGGTCATACGACCCGGCTTGCGCGCATCCGGCGCTCGCTGGTGGCCTTCCTGGAAACTTTCCGTCTGGCGCTGGATTCTCTTCAAGCGCACAAACTTCGCAGCTTTCTTACATTATTGGGTGTCATTTTGGCGGTAACCACACTGGTGGTAGTGATGAGCGTTGTGGCCGGGATGAACTTTTACGTCGCGGACCGTATCGCCAACCTGGGTGCAAATGTCTATATTGTGGACCGCTTCGGGATCATCACTAGCAACGACGCTTGGGTGAAGGCGCAAAAGCGGCCACTGCTGACCATGGACGAGTTCGAGTATTTGCGCGACAACATGAAGACCGCAAACGCTGTTGCGGCTTTGGACGACCGCAACATGGACCTGAAGGCGGGTAATGAGCGGCTGGAACGAACCGATGTGATGGGCGTTACCGCGAACTATACCGATGTTCGCAACATCGGAGTGGCGCAGGGCCGGATGATTACCGAAGCCGATGACGAACACCGCTCACAGGTTGTGTTTATCGGCGCGGACGTAGCTACTAAGTTGTTCCCCAACGTGGATCCGATTGGCAGGACGCTGCGGGCGGAAACTCATGAGTATCAAGTGATTGGTATCGCGACTCCTATCGGCAGCGCATTCGGACAGTCGCAGGACAATTTCGTGATCATGCCGATTCACACCTACCAGAGAGAATTTCACAAACAGAGTGACTGGGTCGGAATTTTCGTTCAATCGCCCAGCTCTGAAATGATGGAACCTTCAAAAGACGAAGCCCGCATGCTGATGCGCGCACGCCGTCACCTGGCATACGACGCGCCGGACAACTTCGCCATACTTGGCTCCGATTCAATCATGGCGCTCTGGCATCAGTTGACGGGCACGCTTGCGACCGTCGCGGTGGGATTGGTCAGCGTCTTTCTGGTGGTCGGCGGCATCGTGATCATGAACATCATGCTGGCCAGTGTTACCGAGCGTACGCGTGAAATTGGCGTTCGCCGCTCGCTGGGCGCGCGAAAGATTCACATCATGCTGCAATTCATGACGGAGTCCGGGGTACTCGCTGCCGTGGGTGGAGTCATCGGAATTGTGACCGCGTATGCGCTGGTCGCTCTGGGTCGCACAGTGACCTCCATTCCCATGCAGATGCCCCTGGGTGCGGTCGTAATTTCGCTGATGGTCTCGACCGCGGTCGGATTGTTCTTCGGGATTTACCCGGCCATGCGCGCGGCAAGATTAGATCCCATCGAAGCGCTTAGAGCGGACGGATAGGAGCTTCGCATGGCCCAGGCACACGGCGAAAATTTGAAGCAAGCCATGGATACGCTGCGCGCGCACAAGCTGCGCAGCGGTCTCACCGTGTTCGGCGTGGTGTTGGGCGTAAGCGTGATCATGCTGGTGTCCGCATTGATCACCGGGTTTGACTATCAGATTCAAGAGAACATCAAGCAATTCGGCGCGGACACTGCCTTCGTTTCCAAGTGGGATCAGGGATTCCACGGCGGCAGCGCTCCGCTGGAAGAGCGGCTCCGCAAACCGCTTACGATCGAGGACGCCGAGGCTGTCAAAGAAGGCGGCCGGTCCGTCAAAAGCGTCACCGCATTCATCCAGACCAACTGGATGCAGTCACATACGGTGCGCACAAAAGCAGGTGAAGTGACCGCGATTGATTTCCGCGGCGTGCAGCCGAATTTTGGACAGGTGTACGCGAACGCTTCGACGCTGGACGGACGCTTTATTAGCGAGGGCGACGATTTGCACCGGGAAAAAGTAGTGATGCTTGGTGAAAACGTTGCGCCGGTGCTCTTCCCTGAGGGCCATCCAGTGGGCAAAGACGTCATGATTGACGGCACCGACTTTCAGGTGATCGGCGTGGTCGAGAAGCCCAAAGGCGGCTTCGGCATGGGCGATGAAGACCGCCGCGTGCTGATTCCCTTCAACACGTTCAAGAAGACCTACCCATCTGCGGACGAATTGAACATGCGTGTGCAGGCCTATCCGGGAATGTTGGATCCGATGGTTGACGAAGTTACTGAAATTTTACGCCGCCGCCGTAACGTGGCCTACGAAGCGAAGAACAATTTCTCGATTGGCACTGCGGCTGAACAGGTAGAAGAATTCCACAACCTCATGGCCATGGTTTACATCGGAACCATCGTTTTAAGCAGCATCGGCTTGCTCATTGGCGGCGTGGGCGTGATGAATATCATGCTAGTTAGCGTCACAGAACGCACTCGGGAGATCGGCAGCCGCAAATCTATAGGAGCGAAGAGCAAGGACATCACCTGGCAGTTTTTGTTGGAAGCCATGA
>Ga0137363_10002482_pt1 | contig 10968 bp, 10 predicted proteins | sample MadtaG_FD_104800 | JGI IMG/M metagenome (GOLD analysis project Ga0137363, IMG submission 104800) | Vadose zone soil microbial communities from Angelo Coast Range Reserve, California, USA - Mad1_115_16 metaG | ecosystem: Environmental > Terrestrial > Soil > Vadose zone | place: USA: California...
GTTATCGAGGCTGGCCGAGTCGGATCCACCTGGCTGAATAATCGGCTTCAGAAGATCGATGTCTTCCTTCCAGAATTCTGCCGTCAATTCCGGTTCCCGCGCCCGCATCCAATTCCGATTGCCGCGGATGGTGTTGATCTCTCCATTGTGGCCAAGAATCCGAAACGGCTGACTTAGCGGCCAGGTTGGAAAAGTGTTTGTGCTATAGCGTTCGTGAAAAACGCAGATAGCCGTCTCGTAGTCGGGATCGCCGAGATCCCGATAAAATTTCTCCAGCGAGACGGCTGTTAAAAGACCTTTGTAGATAACCACCCGGTGGGAAAACGACGAAATGTAAAAATTCCGGATATTGTCTAGTTGCGCGCGTTTTTCGATCTCGTTTCGGGCCAAAAACAATCGTCTTTCGTATTCCTCATCGCTCATACCAGCGCCGCGGCCGATCAGAACCTGCTCGATTCTGGGCATGGTCGATTGCGCCTTTTCTCCCAACACCATGATGTTGAGAGGTACCTCGCGCCAGCCGAACTGGAAAAGCTGTCGATGGTCAAGTACCTCTTCAACGATGGCCTTCGCCCGTGCTTGAGCATATGCGTTGTCATGCGGCAGGAACACAAACCCGATACCCAGATCGGTGTCATTGAAGAGTGTGTGTCCCAGCTTGGCGATTTCGCGGCGAAAGATCTTGTACGGAATCTGGGTCATTACTCCTGATCCGTCGCCCGTCTTGGCGTCAGCATCGACCGCACCCCGATGAACCATGTTGCAAACCGAGGTCAATCCATATCGTAATACGCGGTTAGAACGCTGACCGTCGATGGCAGCCACGAATCCTACCCCACAAGAATCATGCTCTTCTTCTGGTTGATACAGTGATCTTGGAAGCCCTGCTATTCTATCAATAATCCCATCATTCATGGCGAGACAAACTGGCAAACCTAAAGCCGTATTTGCTTGTTTCAAGACCAAACTGAGGGTCTATTCGTCGGTTTTTAGTCGCAACAAACCTTATTTTGGAATATTTGGTGCAACCACCATTCAAATTCGGCGCCAGGGTGGAGAGAAGGGGGATACCCTGGTGCCGCCTTAACCCGCTTTGATATTGGCATGAGAATTTTAGATGAGCAAGAAAAGGCCATCGTTCGTCAGCTTATTCGCGATCCTCGTGAATCGGATAATGGGATCGGAGAGCTTACCGGAGTGAACGTTCGAACCGTTAGCCGCAAGCGATTGCGATTAGAACAAGAAGGACTGCTGGCCTATTTCACAAATATCGATCTTTCTCCCGATGGGGCGAAACAGTACAACGCCCGGCATCTGTACATCATTAAATTTCGCGTGGGAGTCACCTACAATCAGTTGGTCGATGAGATTCGACTCGATTCCAGCCAACAATCGGTCTTCACGGAAACGATCTTTGAGAGCCATATCGCCGAAATCGACGGCAAGGTTGCCCTCTTGCTTTTTGTGGATGGAAATAGCGATTTGGACATCGTTCAGCGAACCCATGAAGAGCTCATTCCGCGGTTGCTGAAAAATCATGGGACCGATTCGATCGAGGAAATTTCCACTATCCGACTGCTCTCTCCGGTTCGGGTAATGCGCAATTATGTTCCGCTGGTGAACATGATGAACGGATATTTGCGTCCCGACTGGCCCAACGAGGCGATTTATGTGGGAAAGTAGCAGGTTAGAGTAGCAGGTTCGAGTTGCGGGTTGCGAGTGCCGGGGCTCATCGAACCCGCAACCCGCAACCTCTAATCTGCTACTCTCCCACCGCTTCCGTCTTGGGATAACTTCCCAATACCTTCACGAACGTGCAATGCTTCTCCAGATCTGTGATTGCGTCCTTGACCAGTTGGTCGTCGCAATGACCTTCAATATCGACGAAGAAAAAATACTCCCAATTTTTTCTCTTGGACGGCCGGCTCTCGATTTTGCTCATACTGAGTTTCAGCCGGCTAAACGGTTCGAGTGCAGAATACAACGCACCAACTCGGTCCTGGACGCAAAACATGAGCGAGGTTTTGTCATCCTTCGTAGGGGGACAGGTGGTATGCGATATCACTAGAAACCGAGTAGTGTTGTTCGGACTATCCTGCACTGAGCGCTCGAGGATGCGCAGACCGTAGACCTCCGCGGCCATTGCGCTGGCCAGAGCCGCAGCGCCAGGCTCGTTGGCGGCGAGCTGCGCCGCTCGGGTTGTGCTCGAGACTTCGATGAGATCCAGCCCCCGAGCGTGTTCCTGAAGCCAACCGCGGCACTGTCCGAATACCTGGGGGTGAGAATAAATCTTTCGGATCTTTTCCGCCGGCTCTTTCGAGAGCAGATCGTTTTGGATTCGCAAAAGGATCTGTGCACAGATCTTCAATTCCGAATCCATAAAAACATCGAGAGTGTGGTTAACCGCGCCTTCTACTGAGTTTTCAATCGGCACAACGCCGTAGTCTGCTGCCCTGCGAGTTACCCGATCGAATACGTCGCTAATGCTGGACTGCGGCGAATAACGAACCGAAGCCCCGAACTTGGAGCGTGCTGCTTGATGGGTCCAAGTTGCCTCTGGACCGAGAAAGGCGATGCAAAGCTCCTTTTCCAGAGCCAACGAGGCCGACATGATCTCCCGGTAAATTGCGCGAATCGCGGTTTCCGGGAGCCGTCCTTTGCTCTTTTGCACGAGGCGCTGCAGAAGCGCTTCTTCCCGTTCCGGTGCATAGATCGAAAGTCCCGCTTCTCTTTTGATGAGTCCGACTTCGTGCACGAGATCGGCTCGATCGTTGAGCAGGCGGATCAATTCGGTATCAATCTCATCGATCTTCTTACGAATCTCTTCGAGCGAAAGCTGAGCACTCAAGTTATCCTCTCTCGGTTGAGTCATGTTGATGGTCGGAAGGGTCGGGCGCAACCGCTACCTTTGCTTCAGTTTCAGCTTCTGGCTCGCGGATGTCGGTCGCATTGGGTTCGGGCGACTCAGCGGTTGCGAGCGCGTCTGCTGGATTGTTGGACTGCGCCTCCGCCGATATCTTCGCGCTGGGCAGGGCCAGACTCCGCAGTTCCGGTGCATTCGGGAGTTCGTTTAGATTCTTTAGCCCGAAATGTTCCATGAAATGTAACGTGGTTTCATAGAGCAGCGGGCGGCCGGGAATTTCTGCCCGTCCCGCGATCTTGACCAATCCGAGGTCGAGCAATTTTTGCATAACGCCGTCCACCGTCACACCACGAATTGCCTCAATATCTCCTTTGGTGATCGGCTGTCGGTATGCAACGATCGCCAGGGTTTCCAACGCAGGGGGGCTCAGCCGAGTTGGTCGCAATTCCGGAAATAATTGACGAACCCAGATCTGGTAATCTGGTCGGGTGGAAAGTTGCCAACCGCTCACCTGTTCAACCAGCTGAAACGAGCGTCCAAGCTCGGTGTATTCGCTGGTGAGACTCTGCAGTGTTGCTTGGATCGATTCTTCGGTGATTTTCACCAGATCGGCGGCTTCCTCCTCTCCGGCGTACTCCGTACCTAGTCGGACTACTTGCAGAATCTCTTTGGGGGTAAGCGGTTTTTGCGAGCTGAACAGCAAAGCTTCGACGACAGCCTTCAGAGTCACCATGATACGAGATCGGAGATTAGCGCAGATTTCGCTCCAGAAAACCAGATGTTTTCAAGACGAGTACTCTCCGCCTAGGACCAATTTGGCCAGTGCCTTACGATAGGCGGTCGACATCTGATCCGCCCGGATATGAAATTCGGCGCTCAAATCGAGCGGCAATTCTTCTGGGTGCTGTGACTCTACCAAGCGTTGGTCCTCCGCAAAACCTTCGTTTCAAATGCAATCAGGCTTTCGATGTCTTCGAATGGCCCATGTTGTGCCATGAAGAAAAAGATCCGTGTCAGTCGGCGAAAGATTCTGGCAAATCCGAGGGCGCACGCGCTGTTGCGTGAGGCATGGGAAACCTGCAATGATTTTTCTGTCGGGCGTTACGTGATCTTGCCAAACCACATTCATCTTTTCCTCGGCGATAGTGACGTCGCGCCGTGCGGCTTAGACCGTGGGTTGGCGCGTGGAAGGCCTACGTCTCAAGGCGCTGGCCAAACGAAGCGGATAAGCCACTTTGGCAACGAAGCTATTGGGATCGTCAAATGTGGAGCGATCAAGCCCGCGAAGTGAAATGGTTATACGCGCGAAATAACCCGGTCCGGCATGGTCTGGTGAAAACGTCCCGACGATTGGGCGTTTCAAGGCCTGATCAACGATTAGGCTAATAGGTACCGGAACGGATCGTGGGCTCGATTCCTCGGTGGGCGCTGGGTTGTTTCTGGGCGTCGCAAGCGACGCACCCTCCGCGTCAGGGGTCTCTCCGCCAGTACAATCACGGACCCGGTCTCCTCGCTTTATTAAACCGTTCAGGCAACACGATACCTGCTCGTTCGCGGATGCGCGGCCGCGCGCCGTTTCGCTTCCGAGCAAACTTCGGATTCATTCACTGTTCCGCCAGAGACCCAATTTCATTCTCGTGAGTTTTGGCGTCCAAGATTGGCATGTGCTGGCCCGATGATTTGAATCTGGGGAGCGCTCGGGTTACCGATTAAGCTATGAGGGCTCTTACCGAAAGTACCTCGGCCGAAGCTTTCGATCAGTATGTCGCTGGTAGACTGATTGCCGCCAGCGATGGGTGGAAAGACCTGTTAGTCCGGATCTATTCTGAGTACCGCGTGCGGGAAAGCATCATCGTTCCGGCCGTTGCCGAGCCCCACATCGTACGGGTCATCTCCGGAGCGGCTGTGGTCGAAGAACGGGAACTTGGCGGCCCTTGGCTCAAGACTCACGTCGAAGCGGGAGATTTTTTCCTCACCGCTTCCAAGTCTCCTTATGAGCTACGTTGGAAAGCGATCGGGCCAGAACCTTTTGCCACCATGCATCTTCATCTGGGATTGCCAATCTTCGCCCGGGCGATCGAAGAGGCATTTGAGAAAAATTTCGCAACAATCCATCTGCGGGATGTTTCCGGTTTCAAAGATACGTTTCTCGCTGCGCTCTTGGAAGGGCTGCGGGGAGAGGTCTCATCACGTCGTCCGGCCAGTCCGCTATTTGTGCAGGGAGTCGCCCAAGCCCTCGCCGTTCACTTGGCACGAAACTACACCGAGCTAACGAAGGATGTCCGGGAGTACAAGGGAGGGCTGCCAGGCTTCAAGCTGCGCAAAATTACCGAGCTGATGGCTGCCCATCTGGAGGAGGAGTTTAGTCTGGTCCGATTGGCCAGGGAAGCAGACATGAGTGAGTTCCATTTTAGTCGCCTCTTTAAAAGGACCACCGGGCTGACCCCTTCCCAATATTTCATTCACTTAAGGATGGAGAAGGCTCGCCGTCTGCTCCGAGAGACAAGCAAGAGCGTAATCGAGATCGGGCTCGATGTCGGCTACACTAGCCCGAGCCATTTCGCGCAAATCTTCCGCCGAGAAGTGGGTATTTCTCCAAGCGAATATCGGCGGCCGGCCTGACGCTTACCTCTCGCAGCACATTTCTGCGCAAAACTCCGACAGGGTGAGCAAGAGCCCGAGAGATGGTTCTTTGATTCCCCAGTACGTTCGGCTCATGAGAACAATCTCAGAATCGAAAGGTGAGAGAGTCTTCTTGTTCAGAGTGACAACCTTAATCTTTTCCGCCGTCTGGAGATTCAATTCGGCGGCAAGAGCAGGTGGGATAGGCGAACGGCCGGAACTACCGAGCCTGTATGCTGCATATGTTTCGCTTTTTAATCGCTAAAAATCAATGAACTACCGATTGCTTGGAAACAGCGGGTTACGAGTCTCAGAGGTTGCTCTCGGTACGATGACGTTCGGAACCGATTGGGGCTGGGGGGCTGATCTGGACGAAGCCCAAAAAATCTACGAAGCATTTCGCAGCGCCGGGGGCAACTTCGTTGATACCGCATCGATTTACACGAACGGATCAAGCGAAACGATCGTTGGTGGGTTGGTCGGCCCGGAGCGAGAGTCAATTGTTCTCGGAACCAAATACACTCTTAGTACAGCTTTAAATCAGCATCCCAATGCGGCTGGTAACAGCCGTAAGACGATGATCCAATCCATTGAAGCAAGCCTTCGACGACTCAAAACGGACTATATCGACATCTTTTGGCTGCACGCCTGGGATTTCACCACTCCGATTGAAGAAGTTATTCGGGGTCTTGATGATTTGGTAACGCAAGGCAAGGTCCTTTATCTTGGCATTTCGGATACGCCGGCGTGGATCGTTAGCCAGGCCAATGCGATTGCTCATCTATGCGGGTGGTCGGCATTCGTGGCCACTCAAATAGAGTACAATCTGGCCTCGCGCACCCCTGAGCGTGAGCTGATTCCGATGGCGCGTGCTCTCGATTTAGCAATTTTAGCCTGGTCGCCCTTAGCGATGGGAATTCTTACTGGCAAGTACGGCCGTCGCAACGGCCGAAAAGCAGTCAGTGGTCGTGGCGAGAAGATGGAGCTTCATCAATTCAGCGACTGCGCGATTGAGATTGGTGATGTGGTTGTCGAAATAGCCGATAAACTGCGACACGAACCGGCAGAAGTAGCGATCAATTGGCTGCGATATAAGCAAACGATTCCTTTGCTTGGTGCCTCAAAGGCCGGCCAGATGGCTTCCAATTTGAAAGCTCTCGAGTGGGAATTAACTGAAGAAATCGTCCGCCAACTCGACCATGCTAGCGCCATTGATTATGGTTTTCCTCACGAATTCTTGCCTACCCAACGGGATATCATTTTCGGCGGTTTTTATGATCAAATAATCAATCATCGCCAATTGCGTTCGGGAGAAGCGGAAACTGGTAAAGAGTACCACATCGATCCCAGTCGCGTTGGCAATTGATAGCAGACGGTTTTTTAACAATGAATCCCTACTCTCACCCTTTTAGGCAGACAATTTCCTTTTAATCTAACATCAATCGAAACACGTAAAGTCCTTTAAATCCTAAAACTAAGCTATGGCACACAAATCAATTCCCTTCCGTCCGCTTGGCAACTCCGGTATCACCGTTTCGGCACTTGGGCTGGGCTGCATGGGGATGTCCTTCGCCTACGGACCCACCGACGAAGCCGAATCTCTGCGCGTTCTCCGTCGTTATCTCGAACTCGGTGGCAACTTCCTTGATACCGCCGAAGTTTACGGCCCGTACAAGAATGAAGAATTGCTTGGGCGTTTTCTCCGCGACGTTCCGCGCGAGCGCGTCGTGGTTGCGACGAAGTTCGGATTCAAATTCGATGAGAATCAGATCCGTATGCCCGATAGTTCGCCCGCCAATGTCAGGCGCGCGTGCGATGCGAGTCTAGGCCGGCTCGGCATCGATGCAATTGATCTCTTTTATCAGCATCGCGTTGATCCCAATGTACCGATTGAAGATACGGTTGGGGCAATGGCGGAACTGGTTGCGGCAGGTAAAGTACGGGCGCTCGGGCTGTCGGAAGCTAACCCGGAAACTTTACGGCGTGCGGCCGAGGTGCATCCGATCGCGGCGTTGCAAAGCGAATATTCACTTTGGTCCCGCGAAGTGGAAACAAACGGCGTTCTCGCGACTTGCCGTGAACTTGGGATTGGTTTCGTGCCGTACAGTCCGTTGGGTCGCGGGTTTTTGGCCGGGGCGATCCAAAAAGTATCGGATCTTGATCCGAGCGACTGGCGGCGGACCAATCCGCGTTTCGCCGAGGAGGCGTTACAGAACAACATCAAATTGGCTGATGCGGTAAAGGAATTGGCGACGAAGAAGAGTTGTACACCCGCACAGTTTGCTTTGGCTTGGGTGTTGGCGCAGGGGAACGATATGATTCCGATTCCTGGTACAAAGAGGGTTCGTTATCTGGAAGACAACATGGGTGCATTGGCGGTGCAGCTCACCGAAGATGATCTGAAGGAGACCAACGCTCGCCTTCGAGAATTTGCTGTTGCCGGAGAACGCTATGCGCCAGACATGATGGCGTTGGTGCAGCAGTAAAGGTTTACGGTAGGGCAAATCCGCACGAATGGCTCAAACCCGACGCATGGGGATGCCAAGCGAAAGGATGCAGCCAACCAATGCGCCGAGGTTTTCGTACCTACCATTGTACGGCCCCGCGGGTTCAAAAGCTTTCTTTTCGTGCGCGCGAATAAGGCGATCCGCTTTAATGCCGGACTGTGAGCTTCGGACGATCTGCTGAGCGTAGGTTACTACTACGGATGCCCCAATAATGGGCGCGAATAATGAGCTCCCTGTGTTCCGTTGGCATTGGTGATCACTAAGCCATTAGGCGGTATAGCCAATGCCCCCCAGGAATCACGTCGAATTGGCGGTCAATTCGAGTTGTCGGACAGCGAGAGGAAGGTTGACGACAAACACTGTCCAACCTGGACGGGTTCTTTCCATCCAGATCTGGCCTTGATGCGCGAGCACGATTTCTCGACAAATACTCAGTCCTAAACCGGAACCGACAACCTCAGAGGCCCGACTGTCTTCTGTCCGATAAAATCGTTCAAAAATCCGAGTTTGGTGTTCCTCCGAAATCTCCGGGCCGGTGTTGGCGATTCGGAACGAAGCGAGATCTCCTGATTTCGCCAGGAAGATTTCGACCCTTCCGGAATAGAGGTTGTACTTGATGGCGTTATCTAAAAGGTTGAGCAGAAGCCTCCGCAGATACCATTCATCGGCCAATACTTGAACCTCATTCTCGATCGCGGAAGAAATGATTATCTTGTGCCGCAGGGCCAGTATTTCGGCGTCCGCAGCTAATTCCTGACAAAGTCCTGAAAAATCGACTGCTACTTTCCGAAGATTGAGGGCACCGGCGTCAGCCCGTGAGAGCAAAAGCAAGTTTTCGACAATTGCCGAGAGACGATGCGTTTGTTGCAGAAGACCCTCGAGCAGCTTCTCGTTTTGCGGATCGATCGAATCGTTGGACAAAGCGGATTCGATCTCACCGCGCATAATAGTCAACGGTGTCTTTAGTTCATGAGAAGCATCGCTGGAAAACCGGGTCGCCTGAGCGAAACTGCGTTCCAAGCGATCAAATGCGTTGTTCAGCACAGATACCAATCGTCCAATCTCGTCGTGCACCGGTGGATTCGGAATGCGGGTACGCAGCGCTTTCGCGTGAATTCGCTCGGCCGCGTCGGCGATATCTTGCAATGGTTTAAGCGCTTTACCGGTAGTCCACCAAACACCGAAAGTAGCAACGAGCACCGTCAATGGTAGTGCGGTCAGGTCGGCTACAACTAACTTAATTAACAGCTCTCGAGTCTCATCTTGAATCGAGCTCGGCTTGACCGGTTGTGCATCAATTTCGCGCAAGGCGTCGGTTTGGTTTTGCAAAATTAACCAACCCGATGCGATCCCAAAAATCGCCAACTCGAAAGTCAACAAGACGGCGGTCCACAATGCCAACCGGCTTCTTAGCGGCCAACGCTTCACACCCCATCTCCAATTCGGTATCCAGCTCCGCGGACGGTCTGGATAAGTTTGGCCCGCTCGCCATCATCAATCTTCCGTCGCAGCCTCTGGACGTAAACATCAACCAAATTGCTGTCCGGACAAAATTCATACTCCCAGACCTGCTGGCTGAGCTGGGTGCGCGTGAAAACTCGGTTCGGTGATCGCATCAAACACTCAAGTAAGGCAAACTCTCGGCTGGTTAGTTCGATTTTTCGTTCTCCGCGGCGAATGACTCGGGTAGCGGGATCGAGTACCAGGTTGCTCACTCGATAACGCGTAAACTGTTCACCTGCTCTCCGGCGTGCGAGTGCACGGAGTCGAGCCGCGACTTCCTCGATAGAAAATGGCTTCGCCAGATAATCGTCGGCACCAAGATCCAAACCTTCCACCTTCTCCGCAACGTCCCCTCTGGCGGTCAACAGCAAAACCGGAACAAAATTCGAGTTTTCGCGAAGCGCTCGGAGAACGCGAAGACCGTCTTGACCGGGCAGCATGATATCCAGTACGACCGCATCGAAATGGTGAGTGAGAATGACATCCAAAGCTTCGTCACCGCGGTACAAAACGTCGACCACAAAGCCACACTCCTTTAGCCCTCTCTGAACGAAGCGGGCAATCTTCTTTTCATCCTCTACTACTAAGATTCTCATTTGGATCGCTGAATGGTTTTCGTAACGTCCGATTCGGAGCCATTGCTAGCCGGCCGTTACCGGGACCCGATCGGGCTGGGCTTTCCATTGTTTCCCTTTCGGATTGCGCCGGCCGAGCGCAAGAAGGCACGGGAAAACGATGAGCACTAAAGGAAGCTGAAATACCAGCCCTGAGATAATCGCGATCGCCAGCGGCTTGAGCATGGCAGATCCTTCGCCAATACCCAAGGCCAACGGGAGCAGAGCAAGAATCGCGGCAAATGTGGTCATTGTGATCGGACGCATTCGGTTAATGCCCGCGATGATAAACCGATTATCCCTTTCCCCAATCTCCTGAAACTCCGAATAATAAAAAATCGCGACTTCAGTAACGATGCCTACGATCATCGTCATGCCCATTCGCGAGGTAATATTGATTTCGGTGCCGGTTGCCCAGAGGCCGATGTAAACGCCAGCGACTGCCAGTAAGGTTGTGACCAGCATCGCGATTGCGACGCTGTAGTTCTCGTAGAGGAACAACAGCAGCAAAAGGACCAGAACAATCGCCGCGATCAAGATGACGGTTAGTCCCTGGAAAGCGATCTGTTGTTGTTCGTATAAGCCTCCCAGCGTGTAAGGCACGTTAGCCGGCAGCAGGCCAGGTTTATCAAGCACCCGCTGCACGTCGTGCACGGTGGAACCGAGATCGCGCCCACTGATTCGTGCGGTCACCGCGATCATTCGGCGGGAATCCTCCCGCGTGATTTGCGGTTGGCCGGAGAACGTTTCGAACGTAGCTACTCTTCGAAGTGGAAACAGATGGCCGTCTGGAGCCGGCAAAAGTAAATTCCCTAAATCTCGATCGGTTGCTCGATCATTCTTTGGTGTCCAAAGGCGA
>Ga0137363_10002487_pt1 | contig 10960 bp, 5 predicted proteins | sample MadtaG_FD_104800 | JGI IMG/M metagenome (GOLD analysis project Ga0137363, IMG submission 104800) | Vadose zone soil microbial communities from Angelo Coast Range Reserve, California, USA - Mad1_115_16 metaG | ecosystem: Environmental > Terrestrial > Soil > Vadose zone | place: USA: California...
ACGCTGCGAGCAGCGCCACTGTGATCATACTACGCTGACGCATTTGCAAATTCGGGCGACTCCACACATCAGCAAATAAGTGTTCAATGGTAGAGTCATCGAGGGCTGTGTCATCAGGCTTAGACTTTCTCTCCTCGCCAAATAGCTTCTTGTATACGGCCTGTCCTCTTTCTCTTGCACTATCACTCATAACAACACGCCTTTATAGGAATGTAGAAGTAACCAACCTAAGTTGGACTCCGTACGATGTTCGCGGCTTGCAGCACAATGTCATAGCTTGAATGTCATCAGTTGCACTTCCCTTTGCCTCACTTCGCCCCTGGCATCGGCACGTTAAACCACGAATGCAACTGCCAACGGGGCTGCTTTTGCGGTTCATCCAGAAAGATACGAATGTTGCGGAAAACCCCGTCGAGTTTATTGCCGCAACGCATTCCTTTCATTGCGACCAATAGTTCTACCACTGCAAGGTTCCCATAAATCGTCGGGACGATGTCGGTGCTGTGGAGTTCATCCGTGGTGTTCCCTGGTTTCTTCAAATCATCGAGATAGATCGCTTTGTCGACGATCGTTCCGTTCGCCCGGCGAAATCGAAGGCCGTCCGAAAGAGCGCTCTTTAGAAATTCTGCGTCGCGCGATTTCTCGGCTTCACCGATACGTTCATTCAAACTGATCAGCTCTTGTACGCTGCTGGGTGCCGCGACGTGCTCTTTTAGCCAGTCCGGATAGCTAGCTAGCAGTCCTGTTCCAAGGTCCGGCGGCTGACGCGTCGCGAGCGTTGTCGCAACAGCGTAGAGACTCTTGTCTACGGTTTGGATAGTGCCGAACGACTCGAAGCCAAGCGTCCACCAAACCTTATCGTCTCGAAGCGTAATCTGAGTCAGCTCCACATTACAGCCCAGCGCTGGCAACGGCCGCTTTCCAAGGGGTTGCTCTTTATCGTCAAGAGGGATCTCTTCAGGAAACTGTCTTGCGGTATCGAACTTGCGAAGCCATCGAATTTTCTCGATCGGAACTGTCCAGCCCGACCTCAGCTCCAGCACCTCGGATGTCGATTTGGTCCATAGGTCGATAGGCCCCACAAATGGACCCGCCGTCAAGTTGCCCCATTTGGCAGCCACCAGTCCCTTGACTTCAACTCCCGGCTTTCCACCACGACGTTTGAGGCCCAATTCGATCTGACTGTGGTCGTATAGGTACTCGTCCACGCGCAGCTCTCCGCCTCCCGCGGGGCATGTATCTTTCGTCGCATTACGGAACCATTCCCCAAGTTTGGGCGGCGGAACATTGTTCCAAAACCACCTAATTTCTGCTGAGACCTGCATAGGTTACCTCCTTCTCACATGACGTGTTACTGCACCTTCCCGATGTGGGGCTTCATCTTGATACTGTTGTTACTCTCGTCTTCTTAACTATTTGAAAGTCCTGAATTTTCATCGCTTCCTTCGAACGAGCGAATCGCTTTCTGTGCCAGCACGTGGCTTTAGCTTTCACTCATCATTTTCGTAAGAGAGTCATACTTGTTTATGCCATAATTTTTCATTTCTTTTCTTCTTCTTTAACATGCATCTCCGAGCGGCCGATTCATTTCGGCAACGTCGCGCGAAGGTCTTTGAGTTGGAATTGCAATTTGCCGAGCGCTTTGTCCTGAGCAGCAAGGGCTGCGGCCTGCTCTTTCGGCAGGGGTTTTGGGGTGGCACTAGCAGAGACTTTTTTCAGTTTCGGGGCACCGCGCGGAAATTTCCTTGTCTGGCCGCTTTTCAGCCAGCTTTGCATCCGGTCGCTCAGGTCGGCGGATTGCGCGGCGCGCTCCTTCAACATGACGCGCACATTCGATACAGCATCCTCGCTTCGCCGCAGGAATTCTTCCGCCATTACGCGAAACGGATTGACCGATTCGTTGGCCGCGAGACGGAACTCTGCCGGCACCAAAATTGGCGTTCCCTTCTTCAGCTTGCTTATCTGCTTCAGATGCGGATTCAGCCGCAGCAGGGCCGCTTCCATTTCTTTCTGGGATGTTCTTGACGATCCTTTCGACGGCTCGGCGAGCAACCGCTTGGCGAGCGTGCTGATCGTCTTTTCACCTCTTGATAATGCGATGTTCATGAAACTTCCTCCTGTATTTTAGAAGATTGATTACGCTTTGACGTTGAGTGGGCTCCAAGGCGTGCCGAGGATGGCGTTGCCCACGTAAATCTCCCCACCAGTAATGTTTCCGAGCACCGTGTACGCTCTTGGTACAGCCGTGCTACCCCCTTGGAGAACCAACGCTACTATGCTTGTAATACACTCGACGCGATTGCCGGAGGCGATGATGCTATCCCCAGTGAGCTCGACTGCGAACCGTGTGTTACCTCCCGGCACGGAACAGTGGTTGTCGCTGAATCGGCAGCAGCCGCTGACGAACACTTCGACCATACTCTCGGCAGTGTAGCCGTGCAGGGAATTGCCGTGAATGTCCGCTTGTTTTGCGGGCAGCGGACCGAACTCTATTTGATTGATGTGGATAGCTTGCCATGGCGTACTCGGATCAGAAGGTTCAGAACTCTGGCCCCGGATCAGGTTGTCGCTGATTTCGATGTTATCGATCTCAGAGGCGACAAAGATGCCGGCGCCCGCGGCCCGATAATTCGAGGCTGGCGCAATGTTCATGATCGTGTTCTCACTAATGCGCATAGCGAAGCATCTACCATCTACTCGCACGCCGGAGATGACTAAGGCACCTTGCGAATTCGTACCGACGCCGAGGATGGAGTTGTTCGAGACCTCGCCTTCGCCAACGCTTTTTAGGTAGATGCCCGCAATTTCTTTCTCGGTGCCGTTCACACCGATACTTGTCAGTTCGTTACCCAAGATTTTGAGACTGCCTGCGCGACTCTCCGTGCCCATAAAGATGCCTTTTTCCCCAATCATGTTTAGGACGTTGCTTTCAATCAGAGCCGACGAAAGGGATACCGCAGGGTCGATCTTAATGCCGTTTTCAGACAATTCGTCGAGCCAATTGCCGCTCACGACGACCGGACCGAGCCAAAATCCCGAGAGCAACGGATTCTTCACGAATAGAATCCCATTTCGAATCCCATTACTAACGATACCGATTCGGTTGTCGCAGATTCGCGTCTCGCCGACTGTCCCGACGACAATACCGTCCCATTCGTTCACTGCCTTTGCGGAGGAGGAGGGCATGATCGTGTTAGCGATCAGCTCCAGACCGCCAGTTGCAGTACCGCTCGCGCGGATTCCGGCACCGTCCTTGATGGCAACGATTTCAATGAAATTATGCGCGATGACCGTGTGGTTGTAGGTACAATTCCCGGCCAGATGGATGCCTGTGTTGAAACACACCAGGAAGTTTTTCTCGCAATAGAAATCGGTGAGCACAAGCGGGTCCTTGTCCTCTGGGTCAATCGCAAACCCCACCCCGTAATGTGCAAGCACAATATTATTGTCGCGAATTTTAGTGGAGACCAGAGTACCTGTTTCGAGCAAAATGCCGACTGACAACGGGGTGTCCTCGCCTATGGGAAACGCGACGTTCACACGCTCGATCGTGGTATGGGAAGACATGCCGCTAAGCCGAATAGCCGGCGCAGCGACAGCACGTGCGCCCGCGGACACAGCGACAGCACGTGCGCTTGGACCGATCTCCGTGCTAATGGAGGCATCGCCAGAACCTGTGCTCGGAGTGATCATAAAGATGGTTAGGTAATCAAGTGTGCAGGATACCGAATCATTAATGATAAAGGCCGCGTTGTCCGACGCTTGGACGATAATGGTTGCCAATCCCTGCCCGCGGATGCGGACGGCAAATGCCTTGTTAAGCTCCACTGGTTTGTCCACTAGATTAAAAGTGCCCGGACCGAGGCAAATCGTGCCACCTGTTTCCCGCAGCTGATTCACCGCCGCGTGAATTGCGAAGACTCCTGTGTTGTGTTGGTCGGCGCTCACGCAGACCGTGCAATCACAGCTCTCGGCTGCTTCCGGGAACGACGGTGGCCAGAAGATGCGGCAGTCCACCACCGCATTTGGAAAGGTGACGAGCGCGAGCCGGCCATAATGATGATGCACGCCGCGCGGCGGAGCGGCATCGAGCTCCTCGACGGACGCATCGGCGGTGCGCGCCACGAAAACCCAGTAGTCTCCAGACCGGAACTCGCCGCCGTCAGGATCAGTCGTGAAAGTCACCTTCACGCCGTCTTCCAGAATCAGCGACGTACCAGCCGCTGGGACTGGAATTACTCCTGGCGTTACTCCGCCTCCGACGGCAGCATCCAGATCAAAAAATGTGGCGCCAGCGCTGTCGCGTACGATCCCGCTTTGGTCCCAGCGTTTGATCCGCGTGTGGCGTTTTGTTAGGTCCTGTGTATTTGCCGCAAAAAGACCGGCCGTGAGTGGCGTGGCCAGCGTGATCGTGCGGCTGGCGTCAACCGCTGTAGCGATGCGGCGGATTTCGCCGGGTTGCAAAGAGAACTCGCGCCAATCATCGGTAATCTCGACCCAGTCACCAGGCTTGAAACGCAAAACGGAATCGCGTCCCACGCTCTGGACGGTCAATTCATCGCGTGCCGCGTTAATCGCGCTGATGTCGGTCGCAATCGAAGCATTATCGCGTGACCACTTGAAAGTGGCCTTGCCGGGCGTGTTGGGCGGGCCGACGACGCCTTCATCGTGAATTTCAACGCGGTAGGTTCGATTCCCAAGCCCTCGGTAGCCACCACTCGGCGGGATCAGGCACGGATCAGCCGTCGTCGCGAGACCCACTGCCTTAGTCGTCAGGCGGCCGGCCGAAGGTCGGATCACATCGAGCCAGCCTTGCAACTGGTCGTCCCGCGTGGCGCAGGTCGCCCCCGCGCCCACGTCCGACAAAACGCGCACCTGCCAGACGGTTTGCAGGCGCGAGGTGGTGTCCACGCCGACGGCATTCTCTATCAGATGGGGATCTTCGATGGCTGTAACTTCGCGCTCCCACACGTCCACATAGATGAGATGCGGTCCGCCCGCTGGCAGCGGGTCAGCATTAGGAAAATTCGGTTGCTGATCGTAAGGGATCGGTTCGAGGCGGCGTGATTCTGAGAGAATTGCATCAAATTCCAAATTGCCTGCACCGTGATTCTCGGCTTGCAGACCATCCACGTAGATGCGCCCGCGACCGATCGTGAGCATGGCGCCGCTGATCGCGATGGCGAAGCCGTCCGGTGTCTCGCGCGGCACGACACAGCGCCCGATGATGTCCATCGTCTCCGAGCGCCAATGGCGGTCGAGAATTTCATTCCATTCATTCCAATCCGCATCCAATTGCACGCGCCCCTGCTGCATTAGAACGCCGCTGAAATCATTCTTGGGATCAAAGCGCTGTCGGCTGATGTCTGAGCTCATAGGTATTTTCTGGGTTTCGTTAGGTTTGGTAGAAAACGCCGGCCTCGAGGCCGAAGCGCAGATATTCTTCAAGGCGCACCCGCACGTTGCTTTCGCGCTGCGGCTGAAAAAGATCGTGAAATGCACCCATTTCCGCTTCGTCGTCGGCGCCGGCACGGATTTGTTTGGGTGCGGCAATGCGCAACTGGCAATAAGCGGAATCCGCGTAGCGGAGAGAAGTGAAGGCCGGCACCAACCATGGAACGACGGCATCGCGAATAGCCTGCCGTTCCGCGTCGCTAATAGTGCCCGTGCCGGATTGCTGAATAGCCGCTTCAACTTGTTCCGCAATCTCGAGATCAGGCTGGCAACGATAGCGACGCGGGACGCGCGCTTCGAGCGGCAGCCATGAAAAGCGCACGCAACCGGCTTGCCGCTGTTCCGAGCGCACTGGCGCGGAACCGTCTTTGGTGCGTGAAAGGAAGATGCTGTTCGAGGCGAGTTTCAACAGCTCGGTGTGCATTGTCCCGATGATTGTGCTGTTGATTACCGAGACTGTGCCTCCCGGTTTGTCATCGATAAGGCCGGCGAACGCCGCCGCCGTGTCGCTGTTCGCATCCACAATGCTGTGGCGGATCAGGACGGTGGCGTTAGGCGGCGCACGGATCGGGCCGAGAATGCAGTGGTCAATCTCAATTTCGATTGAGCTGTCGGTTTGCTCGATGAGTAGCGAGGGTTTGCCGGGTGTCGCGGGTGTGCCGTCGATACCTAACGACATTCCCGGAACGAGCGTGCAATGGACGAGGCGAAGCTTGTGCAACTTATCGCCGCTATGAACCCGGAGTTGCGCGCCAGTGATCAATAGACCATTCAACGTAACCTCTGTATCCGCGGCACTCGTGATGATGTTGCTTGTCATGATATCGATAAAACCGCTTGCGATCAGCGTCGGCCGATGCTCGTTAGCCGCGCGGAATTCCATCCGCGCACCTAGATTGACCGTGATCGTGGGCGTTTCTGCAAAGCGGCCGCTGTCACTCACCTCGACTACCCCACCACTAGCATGCGCAGCGAGCGCGGGCTGGATTGGACCAGGCGAAGCGACGGTGTCGATCGGCGCGAGAGCGGCATCGAACGTAGGCGTTCGCTCATATTCGCCTCCGCCGATGGTGGCGCTGAATCCATAATGACACATCACGCGCGGCGGCTTGGTTTGCGCATCGCCAAACGAAATCCGACCGAGTATCGGATCGATCGCGACCTTGCCCGCGGGTGGCGTGTGCGCCCACGTGGTCCCGGCTGGATTGGCATCGGAAAGGTTGCAAGCGCTCACATCATTAATTGCAACGCCTTCGATGAAAATGCTCAGGTTGGTGCCGTAGTACGCATCGAGAGAACGATGTGGGCGGACGGGATCGCGAGGCAGGGGAGCACCGAGCACGCGCCGGCTGATCGGTTCCGGCACGTTGATTGGCTCGGCCAGATGCGTGATCGAATCCTCAGTCTGTGGCCGGGTGAACAGGGGGATGTTGTTGCCTAACGGACTGAAAAGGAATCGATTCGCGTCCAAACCGACCGCCGGCGAACTGCTCAACCGAAAGGCATTCAAACGCCAGAAGAAAATCCCGATGTTCGGGATGTTGTATTTTCCTTCGCCGCGTTCGACGTGGCGGACGTCGACGGTGTGCGCCGTGGTTTCGAACGCCGTGCCCAGTCGCTCGAGCGGCTCCCATTGCCGCAGATCGGGCGCATAGAAGTTCGCTGGGCGAATGTGATTCATGAACTGCGTGGTGGCGAGCAGTTGGAAAAACTCGACCGCGCGCGCGTTCCAGCGATTCCCTTCCCGGACGATGCCAGTGACATCGCGGGCGAGTTCCTCCAGCACACAGGCTGTGCCCTTGCGCCGGCGATAGCCGATCGTCTTCGCGACTTCCGCCCGCGGCGTGGTCTGCTCCGATCCCACGAAATGGAGCGGCCGGTAACCGATCAAATCGCCGATGTAAGGCAAAACCCAGGAAGCACACGTTTCAATGAACTGGTCGTCGTAAAGTCGATCGAGATCTTCCTCGAGTATGCCGACCTGTTGCGTGATCACGTTGAGTAAAGCGTGCAGCGGTTCGCCCTGCTCCGAATCGCGAATGCGAAGAATCGCGGGGAGCAGGTTGTAAAGCTTGTCCGGATCGTAGCTCACAACATCACCTCCAGATCGATCGGCCCCGCATCGAGCGTGAGGAGTTCGGCCGCGCTTAACGATGCCGGATCGCCGCCATGAGGAAGCTCCGCTTCGAGACGACTGTTCCACTTCACGGTCTGGCCTGTTCGGTAGAGGCTGTCGAGATCGACTGCGACGACGCCGGCCACATTTTGGAGGAGCGCAATCACTTCGCTCAAAACGACCGGTTGTCCGAAGTTCCGGTTCGCGAACGAAAACTCCTCACGCAAAGCGTCGCTCGCCGCCGTCACGACCTTTTCTGCTTCATAATCCGGATCGACCTTGATTTTGCCCGCAAGTTTGAAGAGCGCTTCGTCGTATGACTCGACTCTTACTGGAACGAATGGATCCCCGGCATCGTGAATCGCCGTGATCAGATCCTGAGCGAGCGCCTCTGAGATTGCAACACCAAGAGGACCCGCGACCGTAATGAAGACACCGCGGGTTCTTCGTCCCAAGTCCAGGTTGCCAATGCTTTCGCGATGCCAGCGTAGCTGCGACTGAAATCTTCGTAGTCTTGCAGCGACACGACCCGATCAAAAGTAAGCACCGTTCGCGGCGCATTCTGCCGCGCGTTCGCGAGGGATTCCCGATCGTCTCCGCCCTCTGCGGCGATTGGATTGGTCACCGCTTTGACACCCAGTGGACGCGACATTAGGAGGCTGAGCTGTCCGGCCTTGACGTTTCCGTTCGTGCCAAGCCCTTTGCGATAGGTCGAAGTGATGTTCTCCTGCCCTGTCGGCAAGCGCGCACCCCTCAGCCCGTCACCGAACTCGGTCGTGGTGCTACCAACATCATCGGTTAGGGTGCTGTAGATGCGTTCGTTGCGTCGATGTCCATATAATGTTGGGACTTCTCGCCACTGCACGTCGTTGACGCGCACTTGCAACGTCGAGTCTGTGCCACTGGGCGAAGTCGATCTGATATAAGTGAGTGGCGATTGTTTGAGAGCAAATTGTTGAAAAGGCTGACTTGCGTCGCCGCTACCCAACACTTCACTTTTCGTTTCGCCGTGCGTCGCCGCTGCCAAGTTCGCGTAGAGGGCGACCGTCGCGCGTTCGTAGCAATTTTGCAGCGGTTCACGCAGTGTGATGATCGTGCGTTCGCGATTGGAGGTGACTGCATTCGTTGGGGTTCCAAGGAATGCTATCTCGTTGACTATCGGATCATCATTAGCTGCCGCTTGCAGTCTCACTAAGTTTGAGAGTGCTGTCACAGATCCGACAGATCCGACAGATCCGACAGATCCGTCTCGATCCATCAGTTGCCACTGAATGAGCTGAGGCGTTGACGAATCGAGCGCAGCGACCAGTTGTTCCGGTGTCAGCGCCGCGGCCTGTCCACCACTCCCAGACACCAGCCTGGGAGGGGCCATGACAGAGAGTATCTCACCTGGCTGCAACATGACGCTCTGCGAACCGTCCGTTGGGACCCACTGCACGCTTTTAGCAGTGACCATGACCTTTGCTCGTTTCCCGCTCACGGCCAGTACTTGTTTTGGTTTAAGATCGGGAGCTAACTGACTCAGGGCGATTATCGCTCCATAGAGCGGTTCCCGTAATGGTGTCTCGACGATTTCCAGTTCCTCGCTTTGGGCAAAAACAGTCGTCGTCCGAACCTCCTTCGCGAATTTCTCCTTCAGATTCTCACCGTCGAGAGTAACCCGAGTGGTTTTTGCCGTGAGTGAAAATTCCGAGCGGGCTGCCTCCACAACGTGCGTTGTCTTGTAAACCTCTTGATAGGGGGGTATCGATAAGACGAGCCAGCTTTCGGGAGTGATCTTCTGGTAGATGGTATCGAAATCGATCGTGTCTGGGTAGGGCTCGAATATGTCTCGTCCCGCCGGCCTGGGAAGCTTTACAGGTATGAGCGCCGCCGCGACTGCTGCTTTAACCGCATTTCTAACCGTTTCTGCTTCCGCTTTTACTGCGACGCCCAGATTGGTCGCCTTCATCGCGAGCACGGATTTGACGGAATATAGGTTGTTGTCTGCTTCAGGGCTAAGTCCCGCCAGCGAGTTAGTAAGAGTCATAACTCCCCCGGAAGTGAACCCCGCAGCCAAATCTGCTATCGCATCTATGACAATACCCATGGTATCGGCATCCGGAGGCTGTAAGTTCTCGGGCAGTTCTAAAACTGCTTTGATCAACGTCGCGATGATGACGGCTGTTTGGGTTACGGCAGCGGCGACCAAGGCGGCAGCGGCAGCATTTGTTGCCTCTGTACCAGAGCTTTGGGCGGCAGTTATCACCGCGTCGAGGTCTGGACCAGCGGTTTGCACCGCGGTGGTTGCAAGGGCTTTTACCATGTTTGCCGCATGTGTAATGGCATTGTCGGCGGCAGTCTCAATGTCGGTTTTTACCTTGAGTATAATTGCAGCTGCGAGACCTGCGAGGGGTCCGGGCCCCGTCACGGGGAACGCCCCAGCCGCCACGGACGCCGCCACAATCAATCCGGCGTAATCTGCTGGGTGTTGCATAAAGAGGGCGACGGGGTCAGTATTATTGTCAAACTCCGTTTCGGCTGTGGCTATAGCCTGGGCGGTGTCGATGTTAGTGGCAGCTGATGTGGCTGCCTGTTTAGCCTGGGTGGCCTTGTTGGCGGCATCAAGGGCATCCCCCGCCGCGTCGGACGCAAGCTGAACAGCATTATTGGCGGCATCTGTGGCAGCCTGTGTGGCCATAGCGGCCGCTGCCGCCGCCGCCGCTGCAACCAATTCACGGGTCGGCTGGATTACACGATCGGGAACAGGCTGCGGTTTTGGCGTGGAGGTTGGCGCGAAAATGGTGAAGTTTGGCCATTCTTTTTTTTCTGAATCAATTAGTTCCCGTGGATCATCCAGTCCCAGGTAGAGCGCTTTTGTGCTATCGGGAATCGTGCGCCATTCCGGGGCGTTATACCCAAAAATTCCGGCGCGTTGGCGGAAAACGTAAACTCTTGGGTTGGCTGCCGGTGCCACCAGCGGTAAAACCGAGCCCAATCCTTTTTCCCACGTCACCAGAGTTCGCCCGTTCGCTTCATCTGGCTCGACACTTTTTAGAAGCCGAAAGTCCCAGTTGTCATTCGTTGGATTGCTCTCTCGCTCCGTTCCGACAAACAACAATCCGTCGCCAGGGTTCAAATTGGTCGCTAACCCTTGCAAGTAGGTTGCCTTGTCCCCCATTTTTGGAATTCTGAACTCAGTTGTCTGGGGCTTGAGCGCGTTCCATTCAGCGCGCGCGTCAATCGCCTCAATCGTCTCGAAGATTTGCGGTTGTTCGCCGGGACCCGGGACGCTCTGCACCTTCGTGCCAATGCTAATTGTCGTGCGTCTCGGCGCGCCCGGTGCGTCTTCGAGTGTGAATGCGAGATAGGCGCTCGCAGCAACGCCGGGCCGCAGGGTATAGCCGATTA
>Ga0137363_10002490_pt1 | contig 10955 bp, 11 predicted proteins | sample MadtaG_FD_104800 | JGI IMG/M metagenome (GOLD analysis project Ga0137363, IMG submission 104800) | Vadose zone soil microbial communities from Angelo Coast Range Reserve, California, USA - Mad1_115_16 metaG | ecosystem: Environmental > Terrestrial > Soil > Vadose zone | place: USA: California...
CTCGGCTGGATGCTGTTCGGCCCAGAACCGCGCTTTGCGCACGCGCTGGTCGCTGCCGTCTCCGTGCTCATTATCGCTTGCCCGTGTGCCCTGGGCCTCGCCACCCCGATGTCCATCATGGTCGCCGTAGGCCGCGGCGCGCATGCCGGCGTCCTCGTGCGCAATGCCGAAGCTCTTGAAACGCTCGCCAAAGTGGACACGCTGGTCGTCGACAAAACCGGCACGCTGACCGAAGGCAAGCCCCGGGTCACAGGCATCAGCGTGTTCGCGCAAAGTGGTTTCACTGAGGATTCGCTGCTATCTATCGCCGCGAGCCTCGAGCGCCTAAGCGAGCACCCTCTTGCTCGCGCCGTTGTGTCCGCTGCGGAGGAGAGGCATCTGCCGCTTGCCACCGTAAGTGAGTTCCGCGCTATCTCCGGACGCGGCGTGGAGGGTTTCGTCTCCGGCAAACGAGTCGTCGCAGGAACGGCGAGCTTCTTGCGCGAACAGGGAATTGAGATTTCCGGAGAACAGCAAACACCGAATTCCCAGCAGGATTCTTCCGCTGTGACGCCCGTGTACGTGGCGGTGGACACCCGCACGGCCGGCGTCATCCTTTTGTCGGATCGAATCAAACCCTCCACGCCGGAAGCGATTCGCGCGTTGCGTGCCGGCGGCGGAATGCGTCTTGTTCTACTCACTGGTGACCGCCGGGCCGTTGCCGTCACGGTGGCGAGCGAACTAGGCATCGAAGAGGTCGAAGCCGAAGTCCAGCCGCATCAGAAAGCCGAAATCGTAAAGCGCTTGCGCAGCCAGGGCCGCGTCGTGGCCATGGCCGGCGACGGCATCAACGATGCTCCCGCCCTCGCCGCCGCCGACGTCGGCATCGCCATGGGAACCGGCACCGACGTAGCCATCGAGAGCGCCGGAATCGTCCTAGTTAAAGGCGATCTGCGCGGCATCGTGCGCGCTCGCCGCCTGAGCCGAGCCACCATTCGCAATATCCGCCAGAATCTCGCCTTCGCTTTTCTGTACAACACGCTGGGAATTCCCATCGCCGCCGGCGCCTTCTATCGGCTTTTCGGCTTGCTCCTAAGCCCCATGCTGGCCAGCGCCGCCATGAGCTTCAGCTCTGTTTCGGTAATCGCCAACGCCCTCCGCCTCCGCAAATCCCCCTTTTAGACAAGACGACGAGTCCCGCAAGGCCAACGCCTACCCCCCTCCCCCTTTTTTGTAAGTGCGGATTCTAAAGGAGTTACAGAGGGGGTGTCTGTAAGTGCGGAATCTAAAGGACTTATTTGCACCAAAGTTGTGCAAAGTCTAAGGGTGCTCGGAACTGCGCATTCCAAAAGACTTACCCGCTAAGTGAAGGAATTGCGGTGAAGAAAAGGTTCCAAGTTGTTGATTCTAAAGGTGCAACGGGGACAAAAATAAAAACGCCTCCGACGGATCGGAGGCGTGATTTTGCACAGGGACAAGTATAGGACATTCCTGAAAATTGTCAAGCGGAAAATCGGCTAGGGCGCGGAGCCACTTCCGGCCTGGAAATCCCCTCCGACCGGCAAATCCGGCCTAGTTTTGGGCCAGGAGGGCGTCGAAGTAGGCGCGCATATCGGGCGAGTCCCATTCCTGGCGGCCGATGACTTTGCGGGCGATTTTGCCGTGACGGTCGATGATGTAGGTTTCCGGGATCATAGAGGTGCCGTAGGAAAGGGCGATGGGGGAGGAATGTTCCTTGGTTCCGGGATCGCGATAGCTGGGGAAAGTAACGCCCTGGTCGATCAGGAATTTGGAGAAGGCGTAGGGGTCTTCGTCGGCAGCCACGCCGAGGACGATGGCATTGCGGGACTCGATGTATTTCTGGAGGCGGTTCAGAGAAGGGGCTTCGTCAACGCAGGGCGGACACCAACTGGCCCAGAAGTCGAGGACGACAACCTTGCCGCGTAAGTCGGAGAGACGAATGGGCTTGCCCGAAAGCTCAAGGGAGAAATCCCGGGCGGTCGTTCCTGCAATAGAGGCCTCGCCCTGCCGGTAGCTGGGCATGGCAAAAACGACGATAATGCCGATTCCGAGCGCTAGTACGCCCCAGGCGAGGAGTCTTCGGCCCATTCCCATGGTGCTATACTAACGTAACTGCCCCTAATCGCGAACCGTCGCTCCAGCACACAATGCCCACACTTACCGCCCAGAGCGAAGCTGCCGCAGCTGTTTCTGGAGCTGTGCCTGACGAACGGATTACCGCGATTGTGCCGGCGCGCGACGAGGAGACGACCATCGAGGCGTGCGTGAGGTCGCTGGCCCGGCAAGCGGAGATTTCGGAGATCTTTGTGGTCAACGATCACTCGACGGACCGCACGGCGGAAATTGTGCAACGTCTGACCAAGGAGTTCCGCAAGGTGCAATTGCTGGAGGCACGGGAGATTCCCGCCGGCTGGCTGGGGAAGAATCACGCGGTGTGGGAGGGAGCGAAGCGCGCATCGAGCCGCTGGCTGCTGTTCACCGACGCCGATGCGGAGCTGCTGGACGGCGCTGCAGTGCGGGCGTTGCAGATTGCAGGGGAGACGGGTGCCGTGCTGGTGTCGTTTTCGCCGGAGCAAGTCACCAAGGCTTGGTACGAAAAGGCCCTGATTCCGTTTGTCTACAGCCGGCTGGCGCAATACTTTCCGTACGACGCGGTGAATGATCCAAAGTCTGGAGCAGCCGCGGCAAACGGCCAATTCTTGATGATTCGCGAAGAGGTATACGACAAGATTGGCGGGCACGAAAGCGTTGCGGGAGAGGTCTTGGAGGACGTGGCGCTGGCGAAGCGCGTGAAGACCGCGCGATACCGCATTTGGTTCGGTTCGGGCGTAGGAATGGTGCGCGTGCGGATGTACCGGTCGTTCGATGAAATGTGGCAGGGGTGGAAAAAGAACCTGTATTTATTGGTGGGAGGGTCGCCCGGCGCGGTGTATCGGGAATTGCTATCGGTCGGACCGTGGATTCCGATTGCGTTGCTGATTCTTGGGCTGAAAACGCCCATCGCTCTTGTGGCCGGATTGGGGCTCCTGGTGGCGCGGCACGCGCTGTACGCGAGCGCGCTTTTGCGTAACCATTTCAGGGGTATGTACATCCTGTATTACATGCCCGCCGTAGCGCTGTATGCGGGTGTGCTTTGGGCGTCGTATCGTGCGCACGTGCAAGGGGTTGTGGAATGGAAGGGGCGGCGGATTTCGGTGCGGGCCGCAGGCTAGCGAGAGCGATATGGTTTTGATTACGCGGAAGATTGAGTTTTCGGCTTCGCATCTTTATCACAATCCAGCTTTTTCGCCGGAGGAGAACCGGCGCGTCTTTGGGAAGTGCAATAATCCGCACGGGCATGGGCACAACTACACGTTGGAAGTTACCGTTGCAGGGGAACCGGACCCGGCCACCGGAATGGTGCTGGATTTGAAGGAACTAAAAGAGATTTTGGAACGCGAGGTAATGCAACGGATGGATCACCGTTTTTTGAACTACGAAGTGGCGGAGCTGAAGGGACAAATTCCGACCTGCGAGAATATTGCACGTGTCATTTGGGATTTGTTGGACCCGCAGATCAAGCAGGGGAGATTGCATCGCGTGCGGTTGTATGAGTCGGCGGATTTGTTTGCGGATTGTTACCGGAACGGAGCCGGATGCTGATGGGGCTGAAGATTGAGCTCGGGCGGCGGTACCGTTTTGCGGCCTCGCACCGTTTGTACACGGATCGATTGAGCGAGGAAGAGAATGCTCGAGTGTTTGGGAAATGCGCGAATCCTTACGGGCACGGGCACAATTACGTGTTGGAGATCAGTGTTTCGGGTGATGTGGATCCCGCGACAGGGATGATTGCGAATTTGGTGGAGCTGGATCCTTTCGTGGAGCGCGAAGTGATTGAGGTGTTCGATCATCATTCGTTGAATGAGGATGTGGCGGCGTTTCGCGATGTGGTGCCGACCACGGAGAATCTGTGCATTGAGATTTATGAGCGGTTGAAGAGTTTTCCGAAGGCGAAGCTAGAGCGCGTGCGCGTGCAGGAGACGACGAACAACAGCTTCGAGTACGCCGGAGAGAATGGAAGGGAGAAGTTGTGACCAAACCGATAGAAGAGATTTTGCTCAACGAAAATAAAGACAGCGCGAAAGTTGAAGGCGTGGCGTCTCTGGTGCGGAGAATGATTGCGCTGATTGGAGAGGATCCGGAGCGCGAAGGGCTGAAGAAGACTCCGGAGAGGTACGAAAAGGCCCTGAAGTTCTTGACCAGCGGATATCACCAGAACGTGGACCATCTGCTGAATGGCGCGACGTTCAGCGTTTGCTACGACGAGATGGTGGTGGTGAAGGATATTGAGTTTTTCAGCTTGTGCGAGCATCATCTGCTGCCATTTTTCGGGAAGGCCCACGTGGCGTATCTGCCCAGCAAGAAAGTGATCGGGTTGAGCAAAGTGGCGCGGCTGGTGAATATGTACGCGCGGCGGCTGCAAATTCAGGAGCGCCTGACCAGCCAGATCGCACGCGCTCTTGAGGAAAAAATCGCGCCACAGGGTGTGGGCGTGATTATCGAGGCGCGACACTTGTGCATGCAGATGCGTGGGGTGGAGAAGCAGCACGGGCAAGCGGTGACCAGCGCGATGCTGGGGGCGTTTCGAGAGAACAAGCAGACGCGCGATGAGTTTTTGGCGCTGGTGGGCAAAAAACAGAGCTGAGCGCTTCGCTCAGCGAAGGTTGTGTCGTTTTGCGGCAGCGCGGTCGCGGGCGCGGCGGACGCGGTCGCGATTGCCGCAAGTGCGATCGTTGCACCAGCGGCGAGTGCTTCCCTTGGTAACATCGTAATAGGCCCAGCGGCAACCGTCGTTGGCGCAAACCTTCACGCGTTCGCGATCGTAGCGGGTCAACGTATCGGCGAGTGACGCGGCAATCCTCGATAAAATCCAGGGCCAGCCGGGACGCACGGGGAAAAGCTCCGCGCGAAATCCATTTTGGCGCTGGAAGAGCTTTTGGCGAGCGGGCATCATGAGCGCGGCATTGAGGGTGCGGAGATCGCTGGTGCTGAGCGTGCGTCCGGCAGCAAGGTTTTCGGTGACGCCGCGGAGGAACTCACGCAAATCGGCAAGGGCGCGGAGCGGAACCGACGGTGGAAGTGAATCTGCCAGATGGAAATTACGCAAGAAACTTTTGAGCCAGAGAGGATTGCGCAGATGGTCGGTCAGCCGGCCGAAGCCGTCGCGTTCTTGGCTGTTGACGAAGTCGAGCCATGCGAACTGGCTGCCGAATCCGGCTTGGCGGTAGTCCTGGAGCGTGCGGATCATGGTAATGAGATAAATGCGCTTGACCCGTTACGCGGGTTGCGCTACTCTCATGTAATGAGTGTAGCAGAAATAGGTCGTTACAGCCCAGCGTTACGTTTTTTACCGGCGCGCCAGCAAGGTGCTCATCATGAGTAGCGACAGCGTCTCCGCAATCACTCAGGCTTCCACGGCCGGACTGCTACCCGCGAGCAGGACACGCTCCTTACGTATGCAAGTGGCTCTGGCCTTCTTCGCGATTTACATCATCTGGGGCTCGACGTACCTGGCCATCCGCTACGCGGTCGAGACTATTCCTCCGCTGTACACCGCCGGATTCCGACACCTGGTGGCCGGCAGCATTCTGCTGCTGTGGTGCGCCTGGAAGAAGCTGTGGCCGACGCGCGCGCAACTGCGGGCCAGCGTCATTATCGGCGCGTTATTTTTTCTCGGCGGGCACGGCGCGCTGCACTGGGCGGAACAGCGGATCAATTCCGGGCTGGCTTCACTCTTGATTGCAACCGAGCCGATCTTTGTTTTTGTACTGGCGGCTGCGGCGGAGAAGCGTTGGCGGATCAATGCGCGGTTGCTGGCGGGGATCGCGCTGGGACTGGGCGGCGTGGCGCTGCTGTTTGGAAAAAACTCACTGATGGCTGGTCCGGGAATGGTGACGGCGGCAGTGGTTACGTTGCTGGGTGCGCTGTCCTGGGCGGTGGGGATTGTGTATTCACGGAGGTCACATCTTTCCGGCCATCCGCTGCTGCTTTCCGCGCTTTCGCTGATTTCGGGCGCGGTGTTGCTATTGGTCGCAGGGACAGTGGCCGGGGAAGCCCGGGGATTTCATTTTGCTGCTGTGTCGGACCGCTCGTGGATGGCGCTGGGGTATCTCATTCTGTTCGGCTCGGTAATTGCGTTCACGGCATACAACTGGCTGCTGGAGCATTACTCGCCGACATTGGTGGCGACGCATACATACGTGAACCCGATTGTGGCGGTGTTGCTGGGATGGCTGCTGGCGAACGAGACCGTGACGCTGAACGTGGCGATGGCGGGGGCGATGGTGATTGGCGCAGTGGTGCTGGTGGATCGCGGCATGGCGCGGTTGCGCGCGTGACACCTTCTTACGGAGAAGTGCGGCGGTCTGGCGCAAGAAGCACTGCCAAGCGTCTTTCCTGAGCCTCAGGACAGCCAGAAATGGCTGTCCCACCGACTACTTGATGTCGACCGACGCGCGAGTGTTCTCCCACTCGATACGCAGCGTGCAGGCGCTTGCACCTTGATCAAAAGCGATGGTGAAATTCTCGACGAGCGCCGAGGTTTTCGAGACTTTCATGTCGATGCGAGCAAGATCATTGTCCGGGCCGGGATAGGCCGTGCCCCATTCGCCAGTTTTTTTGCTGATGACGAGAGTCCATTTGTTCTCCGCTGGGACTGCGAAGATGGTGTACTTGCCGGCCGGGACAGTTTTTCCACCGACCGTGATGTCAGAGGAAGTGGCGAAAGAGGTGGCTTCATTGGCGCCGGCGCGCCAGATTTCGCCGTAGGGGACGAGGCCGCCAAAAATTTTGCGGCCTTTCGCGCGCGGGCTGGAGTAATCGATGGTGACGTTCTTGCCGTCAGACATCTTGCATTCGGCTTTCGACGGAGGGCTGGGGCGAGACGATTTGTCTTGGCGAGCAAGAAGCGCGACGCCGGCGAGGGCGAGAGTTGCAATCACGGCGCTGCCGACGATGATTGGTTTACGCATGTTGTGTCCTCCGAGGGGGAACTTTATCACGGGCACGGAATGGAACGGAAGAATTCCGGGGCCTCTCTGCGATTAGACGTATAAATTTTGCGTTCGTGAATGCACCGCGCATCTGAAGCCGCCGTCGCGTCAGTATTCTGATTGCTTTACAGCTTTGTTTGTATTGTGTTAGCCTGAATTGGTCGAAGAGAAGAGGAAAAATTCAGGGGACGACGGAGAGGGGCACTTGAGCGCAACCAAGGCAGTGTTGATCGAACAGTTCCGAGCCCATGTGAAGGACACAGGCTCGCCGGAAGTGCAAATCGCGCTTTTGAGCGAGCGGATCAACTACCTGACGACGCACCTCAAGTCCCACGTAAAAGACCACGCATCCCGCCGCGGATTGATCATGATGGTGAACAAGCGCCGGCGATTGCTGGACTATCTCAACCGCCGGGACCCGGATCGGTACCGCGAGATTGTTGAACGGCTTAGCCTGCGCAAGTAACCGCCTGGGTGTGCGGTATCCACTGCTGGAAAATCAAAGTGGAAGTGTGTTGGCGAATTGTTTTGTGGCCACTGCATTGTCGGGAACTCGGCCGTAACGTTTTTCGTGGTGTAGTCCGGCGTTAGCGTCAGCCCTCGCAAAACCTCTCATCTCTTTCAACTTACAAATGAGCGGAGACGCATTCTCCGCAGAAATGCTCCGCTGAAGCGGAGCCAAAGGAAAATGAGTCATGTCTGAAAATAATGTTACCCCTGCTCCACAACAAGTCACGGTTGAGGTCGGCGGACGCGCGCTGATTCTGGAGACGGGCAAAATCGCCAAGCAGGCGAACGGTGCGATTGTGGCGCGTTACGGGGATACCGTGGTGCTGACCACCGCTTGCATGGCGCCGACGGCGAATGACCGCGATTTTCTGCCGTTGACGGTGGACTATCGCGAGAACACCTACTCCGCGGGAAAAATTCCGGGAGGATTCTTCAAGCGCGAGGGACGCCCTTCGGAAAAGGAGATTCTGACCTCGCGGCTTATTGACCGGCCGATGCGCCCGCTGTTCCCGGAGTCCTGGCGCAATGAAACGCAGATTGTCAGCATGGTGCTGTCGGCGGACAGCGACAACGATCCCGATGTGATTGCCGTGACGGGCGCTTCGGCGGCTTGCTACTGCTCGGATTTGCCGTTCGAGAAGCCGATTGCGGCGGTGCGCGTAGGATTGCTGGACGGGCAGTTGGTGGCGAATCCTACTGTGGCGGACCAGAAGAAGAGCCTGCTGAACATCGTGGTTGCGGGCACGGAAGATGCGATTGTCATGGTGGAGTCCGGCGCGCTGGAAGTTTCCGAAGAAGCGGTGGCGGACGCGCTGGAGTTTGGGCACGCGCAGGTCAAGAAGATTGTAGGTGCGATTCGAGAGTTGCATAAGCGGATTAATCCGAAGAAGGTGAAAGTCGAGCCGTTGCCGTTTGATGAGGGGCTGTACAAGGAAATTGGGAAGAAGTATGGCGAGCGGCTGCACGACGCGCTGGATACGCAGAAACATCCGAAGAAGGAAAGTTATCATCTGGTGGATATGCTGAAGGACGAGATTGTCGACGCGATTCCGGAGGAAGACGAAGAAAAGCGCACCCTGGCGAAGCGGGCTTTCGAGCGGTTGCGCGAGGAATATTTTCGCGACGACATTTTGAACAAGCGGCGGCGTCCAGATGGACGCGCGTTCGATCAGATCCGGCAGATTACCTGCGAAGTGGGTTTGCTGCCGCGCGTGCATGGCTCGGCGCTGTTTACGCGCGGGGAAACGCAAGCGCTGGCGACGCTGACGCTCGGCACGAAAGAGGATATGCAGCGGCTGGATTTGCTCTTCGAGCAAGACCAGTTCAAGCGCTTCATGCTGCATTACAATTTTCCGCCGTTCAGCGTAGGCGAAGTAAAGTTCTTGCGCGGGCCAGGCCGGCGCGAAATCGGTCACGGAGCGCTGGCGGAACGCGCGCTGGTGAATTTGCTGCCGGCGGAGGCGGACTTCCCGTACGCGATGCGGCTGGTCTCCGACATTTTGGAATCGAATGGTTCGTCGTCGATGGCTACCGTTTGCGGCGGATCGCTGGCGTTGATGGATGCGGGCGTGCCGATGAAGGCGCCTTGCGCGGGGATTGCGATGGGCCTGGTGGTCGGAGATGGACACAAGTATTCGATTTTGACAGACATTGCCGGAGCGGAAGACCACTACGGCGATATGGACTTCAAAGTGGCCGGCACCCGCGCCGGGATTACGGCGCTGCAGATGGACATCAAGGTGGAGGGCATCAGCATTGGCATGGTGCGCGAGGCTCTGGCGCAAGCCAAAAAGGCGCGGCTGGAAATTCTCGACATCATGGACAAGACGCTGACCGAAGCGCGGACTGCGATTTCAACCTTCGCTCCGCGGCTGTACAAGCTGCACATTCCTACCGACAAGATTCGCGATTTGATTGGTCCGGGCGGAAAGAAGATCAGGTCGATCATCGAAGCTACTGGCGTGAAGATTGACGTGCTGGAAGACGGCACGGTCCACATTTTCTCGACCAGCGGCGCGGGAGGCGATTCCGCGCTGCAAATGGTGCGCGAAGTCACCGCTTCGGCGGAGATAGGCAAGACGTATCTCGGCAAAGTGGTGCGGCTGGCGGAGTTCGGCGCTTTCGTCGAGCTTTTCCCAGGAACCGATGGCTTGCTCCATATCAGCGAGATTTCGGAGCATCGCATCCGCGATGTTCGCGACGAGCTGAAGTTGGGCGACCAGGTGCTGGTCAAGGTGCTTTCGATTGAAGGCAACAAGGTCCGGCTATCGCGCAAGGCCCTGATTCGCGAAGCGCGCGAGAAGCAGCAGAAGAAGGAAGTGGCCGGAACCGGCGGCGGTGGTAGCACCGGCGGGGCCAGCGCGGCTTCGGAATAGAGCCGGAAAAAAGACAACGGTGAGTCGCGGAGTCTTCCGAGACTCGCAGAGAAGAGAAGGCCCGGCAGTTTGCCGGGCCTTTTTCATTTGATGTCTTCGCGCGGCTAAGAGCGGTTACTTACCCGCGGCGGCGTGTTTGGCGACCAAGCGAGTGTAATGGACGGCGTCGAGGGCGCCCCAGAGCGCGGCCAGGGCTTCTTTGGCGGTGGCGACGGCTTCGTCGTTGCCATTGGTGTCGGTATGTTCATCTAGCCAGGTGCGCCACGCTTCGCGATGGGCTTTGTCGGCTTCTTCGTGGACAGCGAAGTAGGCCAGCGCGGCGGGTTTGTTGACGCCATAGAATTTGCGGAGGCCATCGATTTTGGTGCTGGAGATTTCGGGAACTTGCGCTTCGTAAGCATAGAGCGCTGCGACGGCTTCGGCGACGGGGCGATCGCCGCAAATTTCGCGGAAGGTGGAAACGACGTTTTGCGTGCCGGGCAGGGCGGGGCAGCAGGTGATGTCCTCTTCGCAGACACCGAGGGCGGCGGCGAAATCGCGCCACAGCTTGGGGTGCGATGCGCTGGGATTTTCTTCTTCTTCGAGATTTTCCATCACGGTCTCGCGGAGCGGGCCTTCGGTGCGGGCAGCGAGAACGCGGAGATGCTTGGGGAAGGCTTCCACGTGACGGTAATACTGCGCGGCGTAGAGTTGCAGCGCTTCGCGGCTCAGCTTGCCGGCTTGCCAGTCCTGATAGAAGGGATGCTTCAGCAGATTTTTCTCGGCGACTGCGGCATCCAGACGGGCCAGAAGTTCGCTGTTACCCATGACAGCCTCCAGCCCGCGAACGTACCGCGGGCGGCTAAACGGCAAATTGTAGCAGATTCTGGAAGAATCTGCTGACGAACGAATCAGGTGGGTTATAAACCAGAGCCGTGCACGCGCGTGATATCGGCGCCGATGCCGCGAAGCTTTTCTACTATGCCCTCGTACCCGCGGTCGATGTGATAGACGCGCTCGATGCTCGTTTCGCCGCTGGCGACCAGGCCGGCGAGGACCA